>Ga0256404_1001266_pt1 | contig 62657 bp, 50 predicted proteins | sample RumenRJG_01DNA_FD_185990 | JGI IMG/M metagenome (GOLD analysis project Ga0256404, IMG submission 185990) | Bovine rumen microbial communities from Lethbridge, Alberta, Canada - RJG_01 | ecosystem: Host-associated > Mammals > Digestive system > Stomach > Rumen | place: Canada: Alberta | collected...
GCGAGCTGCACTTCGTGCAACACTCGCTTCATCATCTCCCCGAGCCCTTCGGGGTTCGTGCAACACGCACTTCAATATCACCTCTAGCCCTTCGGGGTTGCATGATCTTTCGAACAAAATCGGGTCTTCGACCCGCTCTGCATCTTCGATGCACAGGGGTGTAAAAGGACATTTTCTGAATCGGTGAATAGATACAGTCCCGATTTATAATGACAAAAAAGTTTAAAAAATGGCAACAAATCATTGAATCTGCACTTATAATGGTGACTGCTAGCGAAAAAAATACTAATTTTGTCAGTTCCACGTTTCAGTAAAATATGATTCAACCCATAATAGACCAAAAAGTCATCGAAAAGGTGCAGCAACTGGTCGACACAGTGCAGACCATCGCCATAACGTGCCATCTCTCGCCTGACGGCGATGCAATTGGCTCGACATTGGCGTTGTGCCATGTGCTCAGACGTCTTGGAAAGGATGCCACGGTGGTCACTCCCGACATGATGCCCCGCACGCTGCTGTTTCTGCCAGAAGTGCGCAATGTCGTGTCGTTCACACAAAACGAGGCAAGGGCGCAAAAGGCTGTCGAGACCGCTCAGCTCATCTTTTGTCTTGACTTCAACTCGCTGCATCGCATCGACAAGCTGGGCAGCCTGGTCATGGCCAATCCATGTCCGCGCGTGCTCATTGATCATCACATCGACCCAGAGGAAATCTTCGACGTGATGATCTCGTTTCCCGATGCGTCATCGACGTGCGAGTTGGTCTACCGAATGCTGATGCAGATGCAGCTGTTGAAGCTCGTTGACCGCTGGACGGCACAATGCCTGCTCACTGGCATGATGACCGACACTGGCAATTTCTCTTACAATTGCGAGGACCCCGACCTATATGAGATACAGGCATCACTGATGAGGCGCAAGGTGGGGCGCCAGTGGCTTTTCAACATGGCCATGAACACATTCAGTGCCGATAGCCTGCGACTGCAAGGGTATGCGCTAGACCAGAAAATGCGCATCTATCCCCAGCAACGGGCGGCACTTATCGTCCTCAACGCCGACGAGCTCAAACGATATAACTACAAGCGGGGCGACAGCGAGGGCCTTGTCAACAAGCCGCTCGCCATTCCGGGGGTGGACTGGAGCGTGTTTCTGCGCGAGGACACCGAGTACATCAAGGTGTCGTGCCGCAGTGTGGGCGACTTCTCGGTCAACGACATCTGCGCAAAATATTTCAACGGCGGTGGGCACGTCAATGCCGCCGGAGGAGAGTTCTACGGAACACTGCAACAGGCTGTCGAGACATTTGAGCAGCTGCTCGTCGAACTGTTCCCTGACGCATCATCTGACAATGTAACAACATCAAGCAATAACTCATGACAACAAAAAAAATCTGCCTCTTGGCTTTGGGCATGGCAATGGCCCTTGCCTCGTGCAGCGACACTGAGAGCTACAGCGACCGGCTGAATGTCGAGCGCAACGCCACCAATGCCTACCTCAAGACTCAGCGTGTGGTCAACGAGGTGCCTGCCGACACTGTGTTTGAGGTCGGCAAGGACGCTCCGTTCTACCGCATCGATCCAGAGGGCAATGTCTATATGCAGGTGCTCGACGCAGGAGATCGCCTCAACGATCGGGCTAGAACATCGCAGACCATCTACTTCCGTTTCACCCGATTCAATCTCGAGGAATGGTACTCAACCAAGGTGATGGGGTCGGCAGGTGGTAACGAGACCGACATGAGCGAGACACCCACCTATTTTCTCTACAAGGATTTCACCCAGACCCTGTCGTCGCAGTGGGGATATGGCATCCAGCTGCCACTCAACTATCTGGGGGCTGAGTGTGAAGTAAACCTTATCGTCAAGTCGCAGTTCGGTTGGACCAGCGAAATCAGCTATGTCCAGCCCTACCTCTATCACATTCGCTATTTCCACAGCCAAATCTAAAGCAATCATCAAGCAATGGCACTCATTAAATCTATATCGGGCATTCGCGGCACCATCGGCGGCCGCGCAGGCGACGGACTGTCGCCACTGGACATTGTCAAGTTCGCATCGGCCTATGCCACCTACATCCGGCGCACCACCAGCAAGGCGAGCAACGTCATCGTCGTCGGTCGCGACGCGCGACTGTCGGGGCGCATGGTGCTCAACATGGTCGTGGGCACACTCACGGGGATGGGCTTTGATGTGGTCAACATCGGACTGGCTACAACACCCACCACCGAACTCGCTGTCGTGGGCGAGCAGGCATGCGGAGGCATCATCATCACAGCCTCGCATAACCCCAAACAGTGGAACGCACTCAAGTTGCTCAACGACAAGGGCGAGTTTCTCAACGATGAGCAGGGCAAGGAGGTGCTGCGCATTGCGCAGGCCGAGGACTTCGACTATGCCGATGTCGACCATCTGGGGCGCGAGCAGAAAAACTACACCTATCTGCGGCGCCACATTGAGCAGGTGCTGGCCTTGCCGCTGGTCGATGTCGAGGCAATCCGTAAGGCCGACTTCACTGTCGCTGTCGATGCCGTCAACTCGGTGGGCGGAGTGGCAATCCCCAAGCTGCTTGAGGCACTGGGTGTCAAGCATGTCGAGAAACTCTATTGCGACCCCACAGGCAACTTCGGACACACGCCTGAACCCATTCCCGAGAACCTGACCGGCATCAGCGAGTTTATGCGGCAAGGTAAGGCTGATGTCGGATTTGTCGTCGACCCTGACGTCGACCGGCTGGCCATCATCATGGAGAACGGAGAATTTTTTGTCGAGGAGTACACCCTGGTCGCAGTGGCCGACTATGTGCTCAGCCATACACCGGGAGCCACTGTGAGCAACCTGTCGTCGTCCAGGGCACTGCGTGATGTGACCGAACGGCATGGGTGCGCCTACACGGCGGCAGCAGTGGGCGAGGTCAATGTCACCACCGAGATGCGCCGCACGGGTGCCGTCATCGGCGGTGAGGGCAATGGCGGGGTCATCTATCCCGAACTGCACTATGGCCGCGACGCACTGGTGGGTGTGGCACTGTTCCTGACACTGCTGGCCAAGAGCGGAATGAAGGTGAGCCAGCTCAAGGCAACCTACCCACAATACAGCATCGCCAAGACCAAACTGGAGCTGCGCCCCGACATGGATGTCGATGCCATTCTCAAGGCCGTCGAGAAGCACTTTGAGGGCGAGCGATTGACCACCATCGATGGCGTGAAGATTGACTTCGATGACTCGTGGGTGCATCTGCGCAAGAGCAACACCGAGCCCATCATACGCATCTACAGCGAGGCCCACTCGATGGAAAAAGCCTCGCAACTAGGCGAGAAAGTCAAGCAAATTGTACTCAGCCTCTGCTGAACAATGACGCTACTCAATCGGGTAGCGTCATTTTTTTGCCCTTTTTGTTGGCATTGTCAAACAAAATCCCTAACTTTGTTGCTGTTTTTTTACTTTCAACCGACATGAAAAGACTAGCATTCATAGCATGGGCAATGATGGCCGTGGGAGTGACAGCAATGGCCGCCAATGCCGACTGGCAGACACAGGTCGACCAGCTGATCGCCCAAGGAGAGTTTAAAAAGGCTGAGAAGGTCATGAACAAACTGCCCAAAAAGACACGGCAGGCCGATGCGGTGCGCATCGACTCGCTCAAGACCATCATCGACCGCATACGCAAGGACTTCAACATCACGCCGGAGCAAGGTGCTAAAATGATTCGTGAGAAGATGCCCGAGGCCACCGACGCACAGATCGCCAACTGGAAAGACCGAAAGGCACTCGAGGTCATGAATATTGACGGGCAGGAGTGGTGGTTCCGTAAGAGCGTGCGCAACTTGTGGCTACTGGGAGAGGAGTTTGCACAGCAGAACGCTCAAGAGCGGGAGGACACCTACCGCACGCGCCGCAAATATTACCTTAATGCCATGCGAACACCGGCCGACCGCAATGGCGTGCGCGACTGGCGACGGGTCAACATCACTTTTAGCCTCGATGTCAAGGCCGATGCTGTCCCCGCTGGCGAAACCTTGCGCGTGTGGATGCCATTGCCCTACGAGAACATGCGACAGCGCAACATTCAGTATCGTGGGGGCAACCACGAACCCACATTCAGCCAGGGAAGCAAGCATCACACGGTCTATATGGAAGCCGTGGCCGAGGCCGGAAAACCCACGCATTTCGAGTATTCGTTCAGCTATGAGGTGGGCGAGCGGCATATTGCACAGCAGGACTTGCTGGCTATGGTTGAACCCTACGATGTGCACAGCGAGCTCTACCAGCGATACACGGGAAACGAGCCGCGTCATGTCATCATCACCGACCAGATGCGACAGCTGGCGCGACAGATTGTCGGCGACGAGGAGAACCCGGTTTTGCAGGCGGCAAAAGTGTTTGAGTGGATCTCGCATTTCCCCTGGGCAGGAGCGCGAGAATACAGCACACTGGCCAACATCCCGCAGTATGTCCTCGACAGCGGACACGGCGACTGCGGACAGGTGGCTTTGCTCTATATCACACTCGTGCGCGCACTGGGCATACCGGCACGATGGGAGAGCGGATGGATGCTACATCCGCATGAGGTCAACTATCACGATTGGGCCGAGACCTACTTTGAGGGAGTGGGCTGGGTGCCTACTGACCCGTCGTTTGGCCGCAGTTCGGTGGGCACGCCCATGAACAGCTATTATGCCACCGGCATCGATGTCTATCGCATGGCATCGAACGAGGATGTGGGCGATGTGCTCAGTCCCCCAAAAAAGTACATACGCAGCGAGACGGTCGACTTCCAGCCGGGCGAGGTCGAGTGGCGTGGCGGAAATCTCTATTATGACGCATGGGACTCTCACCTTGAGGTCGATGGCATCACACCACTGAACCGCGTGATCGGAGCAACTATCAAGTAGGCTAAATAATACCGAAAAAATGAAGAAACTACTGACTATTATCGCACTATTCGCCATGACAATGGCGGCTTGTGCACAAGCCAAGCTGCAGCCGCAGGAACTGCTCGACATACTCAAAACACGGCATGCACCCGACAAGCGGACGGCCATCTGGGATGTGAAGGCAACAACTGGCAAGAAGGGCATCACCACACTCAGCGGCAAGGTGGGCACCCAGCAGATGATGGATGCCATCAACACGGCATTCAAGGGCTACAACGTGCAGAACAACCTGGCTGTGGTCGAAAATTCATTGCCGCAGGGCAAGCGATGGGCACTGGTCAAACTGTCAATTGCCACACTGCGCACCGAGGGTAAGCACTCGGCCGAGGTGGCCACACAGGCCATCATGGGTATGCCCGTCAAGGTGCTGGAGCGTGATGACGACTGGTATCGGGTACAGACACCCGACGACTATATCGCCTATGTGCCCGAAAGCTCGCTTTGCTTCATGACGCAGCAGCAGATGGACGGTTGGCGCAGGGCAAAACGCATGGTGGTCACCGTCTATGACAGCCGTCTGGTCACGCAACCTGCGGGCGATGAGACGGTCACTGACTTGGTGCTGAGCAATATCCTCGAGTATCGGGGGCAGCAAGGCGAATGGATGCGTTTGGCTACACCCGACGGACGAGAAGGGTATATCCATAGCAGCCAGGTGCAGGAGCTGGGACAGTGGGCTGACCAGAACTTCGATGCAGCGCTCATCGAGAAGACAGCACGCCGCATGATGGGGTCGAGTTACTTGTGGGGAGGAACGTCGACCAAGGTCACCGACTGCTCAGGACTGGTCAAGGTGTGCTATCTGGCCAATGCCATCGTCCTGCAGCGTGATGCGTCGCAACAGGCACTCACAGGCCGAAAAATCAAGGACTGGCACGAAGCGCGGCTGGGCGACCTGCTATTCTTCGGCAACAGCAAGACCGGACGAGTGACTCACGTGGGCATCTATCTGCGTGACGGGAAATATATCCACTGCTCGGGACAAGTCAAGGTCAATAGCCTCGACCCCAAGGCAGATGACTACCTCTACTCACCGCTCTCAATCAGCCGCATCGACGGCATGATGGGCACCAAGGGCATCACCTATGTGCGTGACCACAAATGGTACTTCTGAATGCATAATCCCCAATTCTTAATTCTCAATTAATAAAGGACTAAATGATGGATCGAAGAAAGTTTTTAGCAGCGGCTGGCCTCGGGCTGGTGGCCGCAGCAACGCCTATCTCAATCGATGCCGCCAAGCGCAAGGCACGGCGGGCACGCAATGCCGCCAAGACTGCCGGTGGCAGCAAGAAACTGAAGTTGACCTTTTTCCCCTACGAACTGCAACTGCGCCACGCATTCAACCTGGCGCGCTACAGCCGCACGACAACACCTGATGTGCAGGTTCAGCTCGAGTATGACGGATATGTGGGCTATGGCGAGGCATCGATGCCGCCCTATCTGGGCGAGACGGTCGAGAGCGTCACCAACTTCCTCAACAGTCTCGACCTCGAGCAGTTTACCGACCCCTTCCGCATCGAGGACATTCTCACCTACGTCGACCAGAAGGCGCCCAACAACCGCGCTGCAAAGGCAAGTGTTGACATTGCGCTGCACGACCTGCTGGGGAAAATCATGGGACAGCCCTGGTACAAGATTTGGGGGCTTGATCCCGGCAAGGCACCTGTCACCAGTTTTACCATTGGCATTGACACCGAGGAAGTCGTGCGGCAGAAGGTCGAGGAGGCAAGGCCCTACAAGCTCATCAAGGTCAAGATGGGACTGGACAATGACCAGGAGACGGTCGAGATCATCCGAGAGATGATGCCCGACATACCCATCTGCGTCGACTGCAACCAGGGATGGAAAGACAAGGAGCACGCGCTGGAAATGTGCCATTGGCTCAAAGAACGCAACTGCCTCTTTGTCGAGCAACCGTTTGACAAAGAGTGGATCGACCAGACAGCATGGCTGCGCGAGCGCAGTCCACTGCCCATCATCGCCGACGAGGCATTCCAGCGACTGCCCGACATCGTGCGATTCAAGGGGGTGTATGACGGCATCAACATCAAACTCATGAAGAGCACTGGACTGCACGAGGCCTACAAAATGGTCACACTGGCACGGGCACTCGACATGAAGGTGATGATTGGGTGCATGACCGAGACATCATGCGCCGTGACGGCGGCGGCCAACTTGTCGCCACTGGTCGACTTTGCCGATTTGGACGGTAACCTGCTCATCGCCAACGACCGATTCAATGGCATGACCGTCGAGAACGGAAAAATCACACTGCATGACATCCCCGGACTGGGCATCACGCCCATCCCCGGCAAATGACAATACCATTGGCCAGTGCTGCAGCAGGCACTGGCCAATAGCCCAATACTTAACCCTAAATCCTAAACCCAAATGAATAAGGCACTACGAGGTCTGATAGCCATATTGGCGGTGGGGCTGGCATTTTTTGCCGCCCTTTCGTTCATGCCCGATGGCATCAACCTCGGATTTGTAAAACTCAACACCGCATCGTTTGCCCAGACCTTGTTTGCGCCGCGCAACGACGTGCCAGCAAGCGATGGGGTGGGGCAGACCAGTGGCAAAAAGGGGCAGACACCCCAGACGCCTGCCGCCAAGCCGAAGACGGTGAAGAAGGCAGCCATGGACACAACGGCAAAGACAATCTTGTTTATCGGAGACTCGATGCTCGAGGGACTCGGACCGCGGCTGGCTGCCTATGCCAAAGAGAATGGACACACGCTGATCAATGTCATCTGGTATAGCTCGACCACCGAAATCTGGGGAGCCAGCACACGGCTCAAAGAGCGGATTGCTGAGTTTCACCCCGATTACATCTTTGTCTGTCTCGGTGCCAACGAGCTCTTTGTCAGCGACATCAAACGCAAGCGCCAGAAGTATCTCGATAATATGTTGCAGCAAATCGGCTCAATACCATACGTCTGGATTGGACCCCCTAACTGGAAACCCGATACCGGCATCAACGACATGCTGCAAGAGACGTGTGAGCCCGGCTCGTTCTATCTGAGCAACGGCCAGCACTTTGACCGCGCCAAAGATGGCGCGCACCCCACCCATGCCTCGGCGGCCGCATGGTGCGACCGCGTGTGCAAGTGGGTCATGACACAGTCGGCACACCCCATACGTCTCAACAAGCCACAGGCGGCAAAAGCGCGTTGCCGTACCATTGTCTATCAGCCACAACGATAACTAGTCACGACCTCTATGGACTATTCGCTATCAAATCTATGGCACAATCTGTTGGCTCAGTTGGCCTACGACCCCAGTCAGCCGCTGCTGTTCTCAAGCGGGCTGTTCTGGGTGCTGTTCTTGCTGTTCATTCCTGTCTATGCGTGGGTCAAGTCGCGGCGGACTCAGATGATGCTTTTTGTCACAGCATTCAGCCTGTTCTTCTTCTACAAGTCCAGTGGCTGGTATCTGCTGTTCATGGTCTTTACCGCAACGCTCGACTGGCTTGTGGCGCAGTACATCGCTCAATCGCGCAGCCAGCGCAGCAGGCGAGCGCTCATGATTCTGTCGGTGGTCTGTTCGGCAGGCTTGCTCGTGGGCTTCAAGTACACCAATTTTGTGCTGTGGAACATCGATGCCATCATCGGACGCAACTTCCAGCCGCTGGACATCATTCTGCCCATCGGCATCTCGTTCTACACCTTCCGCACTATCAGCTATGTTGTCGATGTCTACCAGCGCAAGCTGCAGCCCACCGACAGCTTGTTGGAATATCTGTTCTTTATCACATTCTTCCCATGCCTCATTGCCGGACCCATCGTGCGAGCTACCGAGTTGCTGCCGCAGATCAGGCAGAACCGGCCTGCCACGCGAGCCATGGTCTATGGTGGCCTGTGGCTGGTGCTGCTGGGGGTGCTCAAAAAGGCGGTCGCCGCCGACTATATCGCACAGTATGTCAACATCGCGTTTGGAAATCCCACCGGCTACAGCGGGGTCGAACTGCTGATGGCCATACTGGGCTACACCATGCAGATCTACTGCGACTTCTCGGGTTACAGCGACATGGCCATCGGCATCGCCTCGATCATGGGATTCCGTCTGCCCAAAAACTTTGACTTCCCTTATCGGTCGCTAAACGTCACCGAGTTCTGGAGGCGATGGCACATGACGCTCTCGTTCTGGCTCAGAGATTACATCTACATCTCATTGGGGGGCAACCGCAAGGGCAAGCGGCGCCAGTATCTCAACCTCATGGCCACCATGCTCATCGGTGGGTTGTGGCACGGGGCAGCATGGAAGTTTATCTTTTGGGGAGCGGGACATGGCGGTGCTTTGTGCCTGCACAAGTGGCTTATGCCCAAGCTCAAACGGCTGCCTGACACATGGTGGGTCAGGTTCGGGGCATGGCTGCTGACCTTCACTGTGGTTGCACTGCTGTGGGTATTCTTCCGAGCCGACACTTTCGGCACGGCTTGTCAGGTCATCTGGGGCACGGTCTCGCGATTCGACCTGGCCTATCTGCCTGTTTTCGCACAGGTGCGCAACACATGGTGCATCGTCATGGTGCTTGTGTTCGCACTTCACTTCTTGCCGCAGAGCATTTGGGACAGCATCCAGCACCGGTTCGTCCGCTCGCCATGGTGGGTCAAGTTGTTGGCGTTTGTCATCGTGGTGCAGCTGGTTCTGGAGTTTGCTGCTGCCGATGTACAGCCGTTCATCTATGCACAATTCTAATTTACTCACAATATGAAACAGTTTTTTACCCTCATTATCACGGCCGTCGCTGCCCTGACTCTTCAAGCCGCTGTGGCCGACCAAACGTTGTTGAGCTTCGGCATTAACAACCATGATGACTGGTATTATAATCGTGACGATGTTGTTGTCGACAACGATGCCATCAACACCAACAGGATTGCACTGTACACTGGAGAGGATGGCAAGCAATACACCCTGCTGTCGCCGGCATTCTCCGCACAGCAGGTCGATTCGCTCAAGGTCTCGATGACGATTCGGCTGGCCGAAGACAACAACTATAACCCGGCAAAACTCATTCAGCGGGTCGAAATGATTGATGCCGGGGGAGAGGTGGTCGCAACAGCCGATGTGCCGGTTGAGCCGGGGAGCATGATGCAGACGCTGGTGGTGACTTTTGCCGTGCCATCGATGGCGCAAGCGACATTGTTGTTCTCGGCACCAAAGGCATTGGAGATCGAGAACAACATTCCGGCAGTCAGAAGCATCAAGGTTTGGCCGGTGACAAAATCGGCTGCAACCGAGCCTGTGCGGGGCGATGTCAACGGCGATGGCAGGGTCGATGTGGCTGATGTTAATATCATCATCAACATCATGCTGGGAAAAGTGAACAGCGATGAGCTGCGGGCTGCCAGCGACCTCACCGGCGACGGGCAGGTCGACGTCAGCGATGCCAACAGTGTCATCAACCTGATGCTCGGCAAATAGTGCTCTTGAGCGTTTGGCATAGAAAAATGCTAGGTGTTAATCGGCAAAAATGTCCTTTTCAGCCGAAATGAGGGGCGTTTTTGTCGTTTTTTATTGGTGCATAGCTATTTTTTTGCTACTTTTGCCCCGATTTTTTGGGAAAGTCATTTTTTATTTAAAAACCAAACATTTCAAAAAGATGAAAAAGTTTGTGATTATGATGGCCATCGTGATGGCCGCTACGGCTGCCCAGGCGCAGGTCACTGTCAAGGGGAGCAAGTTTACTGACAACTGGTCGATTACACTCAAGGGTGGTGCTGTGTCGCCATTCCAGCACTATGCCTTCTGGCCGTCGGCAAGAGGCATCTGGGGCGTTGAGCTGCGCAAGCAGGTCACCAGCGTTATCGGTCTTGGTGTCGAGGGCGAGTGGACTGTGAACACCTCGAGCTGGAACAAGCAGAACAGCATTTGGGCACCGCATAGCAAGAACATCTTTGACCACCAGCTGGTCGGTGCATTCGGTACCATCAATTTTGCCAACTGGTTTGGCGGATACAAGGGCGTGCCGCGCACACTCGAGGTCGAGGGCGTCCTCGGTGCAGGATGGTGGCATGGCTACAAGACCAACGAGAAGGTCGGCGACGAGACCATTCACTATGCCGACGACAACTCGTGGTACACCAAGGCTGGACTGAACATCAACTGGAACCTCGGCGAGAGCAAGGCATGGACTGTAGCTCTCAAGCCCGCCGTCGTGTGGCAAATGGGTGCTGGAGCAAAGCAGAACACCACTGCTTTCAACGCCAACCGCGCAATGGTCGAGATGGAGGCTGGTGTGACCTATCACTTTGGCAATAGCAATGGCGAGCACTACATGACCCTGTGCGACAAGCTGTACACACAGGCCGACATCGATGCACTCAATGCCGAGATCAACGCTCTGCGCGCCCGCAAGCCCGAGACCAAGATTGTTGAGAAGGTCGTCGAGAAGGTCGTCGAAAAGCCCGTTGAGAAGGTCGTGGACAACAGCAGCAAGTCGCTCGAGACCAACGTCTTCTTTGCTCAAGGCAAGAGCGTGGTCACTGCAGCTCAGATGCCCAACGTCGAGCGCGTCGCTACATTCCTGAAGAACAACCCGGCTTCGACGGTCGTCATCCGCGGTTACGCATCGCCCGAGGGCAGCAAGGAAATCAACGAGCGTCTGGCCAATGCACGTGCCAACGCCGTGCGCGACCTGCTGGTCAACAAGTACAAGATCGCTGCCAAGCGCATCAATGCCAAGGGTCTTGGCGTGGGCGACATGTTCAGCGAGCCCGACTGGAACCGTGTTTCGGTTTGCACCATCAACGTCGGTGAGTAAGCAGCAGGCGAGTTTAACAAAATATGATGAGGGGCGCACCTTTGGTTGGTGCGTCCCTCATTGTTTCTAACCCGCTGGCGGCCGGCGCCGCCTGCGGTCCTCGCTATGCTCTGTGTCGCCGCTTTATGCGGCTCTCACAATGCCCTCGCTCCTGTCACAACCATCTCGTCCTGGCACAACAATCAGGAGACAGATGGCTCCATCTGTCTCCTGATTTTTGCGGGTGTTCAGTTGCGGTGGCTTACTTGCCGGCAGCAATCTCCTTGAGCAGCTCGACGGTGAAGTCCCAGCCCTTCTGAACGGCGGGGATGTGGCAGCGCTCGGCGGGCGAGTGCACGTCTTGCAGCGTGGGACCGTAGCTGATCATCTCCATGTGCGGAGCAGCCTGCAGGAACAGACCGCACTCCAGACCGGCGTGGATCGCCTCAACCACAGGCTTGACACCATACAGTTTCTCCCAGCTGGCCACGGCCAGGTGCAGCAGCGCGCTGTCCATGCGGGGCTCCCAGCCCTGATAGCTGCCCTCGCGCAGCACCTCGTTGGCACCGGCCAGGCGCATCACGGCCTCAATCTGGGCGACAAGCTCCATCTTGCGGCTCTCGACAGCCGAGCGGCTGAAAGCCTCGACGACAAACTTACCGTCACGCATCTTGATGCTGGCAAGGTTGGTCGAAGTCTCGACCAGCCCCTCGATCTCCATGCTCATCGATGCCACACCATGAGGTGCCGCAAAGACTGCCGTGATGACGCGGCAAGCAGTGCATGCGTCCACCACCTTGGCAGGAGCGTCGACGCTCTTGCACTCCATCTCAAAGCACTTCTCGGTCACATGATACTCGTTCTCGACCTCGGCCTTGAACGTGTTGAAGGCCACAGCAAACTTCTCCTTGTCCTCGGGCTTGATGCCGATGACGGCCTCGGCAGTGAAGGCAATTGCGTTGTGCAGATTGCCCGAGTCGATCTTGGCCAGACGGTAGTCGATGCCCATCGTGCACAGCAGGCGGGTGATGAGCTTGGTGGCGCTGGCAAAACCCTTGTTGATGTCAGTGCCCGAGTGGCCGCCGTGGAACTTGGCAAAGTTAATCTGGAAGTAGATCAAATCCTTGGGAGCGTCTTCTTCCTTGTAGTCAAACTTGAAAATCGAAACCAGACCGCCGGCGCAACCCACCGTGATGACACCGTCATCCTCGCTGTCAAGGTTCAGCAGATAGTCGCCGCGCAGCATGTCGGCCTTGATGTTGCTGGCACCTGTCAGACCAGTCTCCTCGTCGACTGTGGCCAGGGCCTCCATCGGACCGCACTTGATGTCGGGATCGGTGATGGCTGCAAGAGCGATTGCCAGACCCATGCCGTCGTCGGCACCCAGCGTGGTGTTGTTGGCGCGAACCCACTCACCGTCAACGATGGTCTCGATCGGGTCGTTGTCAAAGTCGTGGTTCGACGACGCTGCCTTCTCGGCAACCATGTCCATGTGACCCTGCAGGACCACACCCTTGGCATTCTCAAAGCCGGGGGCTGCCGGACGGAACATGGCGACGTTGCCAACCTCATCGACCTTGTACTCGAGGTTGTTCTTTTTTGCGAAGTCAACAAGCCAAGCTTGGATTTTTGCCAAACGGCCACTGGGGCGGGGCACCTGCGTAATCTCATCAAAGATTTGCCACACGCGTGCCGGTTTCAGATCTTTTACGGTCATAATTGTGATGTTATTAAAAAGGTTAGAAATGTTAGTTATCGTTATGGTGGGCGAAATATTGTTAAATACTCGCAAAAAGCACCGCTAAGTTACGGCTTTTTTTTGAATTGAGCGGTAAAAAAGCACTATATTTGCAACGATTTTAGTATTTCTTAAACGCAACGATGGCCGTTTTATTGTCAATCATACTACTTATTGGGCTGGCAGTGACACTGTTAGGCATCAAGGTCTTCTTCGTCAAGGGAGGAAGATTTCCTAACACACACATCCACGATAATCCCGAGATGAGACGCAGGGGCATCACATGCGCACGCGACCAAAAATTTTACGAATAACTGATATTTGAACCGAAATGAAATTGACCAAAAAAATTGCCCGGATGGCTATCATCGCAGCTGTCGCTGTGATGGCATTTGCATGCAACGAAAAACAACAGCAGAATGCCAAACAGCCCACTAATGTGCCACAGGCTGCCATGGAGAAAATGACCATACGCTATGTCGACGAGGACTCGATCATGAACAACTACAACCTCGCTAAGGACATCAACGAGGCCATGTTGCGCAGGCAAAACCAGTTTGATGCGGCACAGACACAGAAAGGCAACGAAATCAACAAGTTCGGTAATGCTATGCAGGAAAAATACAAAAACAATGGCTATCTTACCGAGGAAAGCTTCAACGCTGACCAGGCCAAGTTGCAAAAGATGCAGAATGATGCGCAAAACTACCTCGGAAACCTCCAGCAGAGCATTCAGAACGAGCTCAGCCAAAGTCAAGTGCAGCTCATGGACTCGATCAACAACTTCATGCAGGAGTATGCCAAGCAGAAGGGATATGACATGGTACTGCGCAAGAGCGCAACACTTTATATCGACCCCAAGTATGACGTGACTAAAGATGTTATCGAGGGGCTGAACAAGCGTTACAACAAGGTGGCTAAGAAATAGTCGAGAGCCTGGAGACAAAGAGACGAGAACTGATAGGGTTCTGTGGGCCTCGGTTCTGCCGAGGCCTTTTTTAAACCTATAGCAGAAAAACAGATGGGATTTATTGACGACAGCAAGCGCACCATCAGCGCAGTCGAGCAGGAGACAGCCGTGCTCGTCGGGCTCATCACACCGCAGCAGAACGAGGCTAAGTCGGCCGAATATCTCGACGAACTGGAATTCCTGGCTGAGACGGCCGGTGCCGTGACGGTGAAGCGCTTCACCCAACGGTGCGACGCGCCCAACAGCACCAGCTATGTCGGCAAGGGCAAGCTCGAGGAGATTGTCGACTATGTCGAGAACAACAAGGTGAGCCTGGTCGTCTTCGACGATGACCTCTCGCCCAAGCAGATTGCATTCATCCAGAAGGCCACACAGGTCAAGGTGCTGGACCGCACCACGCTCATCCTCGACATCTTTGCCAAGCGCGCGCAGACGGCCAACGCCAAGATGCAGGTTGAGCTGGCGCAGTACCAATACTTGCTGCCGCGACTCACGGGCATGTGGACCCACCTCGAGCGTCAGCGAGGCGGCATCGGCATGCGTGGCCCTGGCGAGACGCAGATCGAGACCGACCGCCGCATCATCAAGACCAAAATCTCGCTGCTCAAGCAGCGACTGGCCGACTGGGACAAGCAGAAGGTCATTCAGCGCAAAAACCGCGGCAAGCTCACACGCATCGCCCTGGTCGGATATACCAATGTGGGCAAGTCCACGCTGATGAATGTGTTGAGCAAGAGTGATGTCTTTGCCGAGAACAAGCTCTTTGCCACGCTCGACACCACCGTGCGCAAGGTGGTCATCGAGAACCTGCCGTTCCTGCTGAGCGACACCGTCGGCTTCATCCGCAAGTTGCCCACCCACCTGGTCGAGTCGTTCAAGACCACGCTCGACGAGGTGCGCGACAGCGACATCCTGGTGCATGTGGTCGACATCTCGCATCCGCAGTTTGAGGAGCAGGTCGAGGTGGTCAACCGCACCCTGCAGGAGGTGTGCGATGCCGCCGGCAAGGAGATGATCATGGTGTTCAACAAGATTGACCAGTTCACCTATACGCCTAAGGATGAGGACGACCTCACGCCGCGACTGCGCGAGAACATCCCGCTCGAGGAGCTACAGGAGACTTGGATGGCGCGCATGGCTGGCAACTGCGTCTTCATCAGTGCCAAGAAGGGCATCAACATCGACGCACTCAAGCAGATGCTCTACGACAAGGCACGCATCGTCCACACCCAGCGCTTCCCCTACAACGACTTCCTCTTCCAGCGCTACGACGACCTCACCCCCGATGCCTAGCGAGGACGATAGAAGACATAAGAACATAAGGACATAAGCACAAAAGTGTGGCTTTGGGTATCTGTTCAGCGATTCCGCGTTTCCCCTCCCCTTTCTCAAAGGGGAGGGGTCAGGGGTGGGGTTTGGAGGCAGCAATAATAATAAAAATGTGGCAAAACTTGCTCGTTGCAAACCCCACCCCCAGCCCCTCCCCTTTGAGAAAGGGGAGGGGAGGCTCGCAGGAACCAATCGCTACCATGTAACACTCCCGCACAGTATTGATAGTTAGCTGATTGTGAAATTGCGTTTTTGGGTCTTTTTGCGTTCTGATGACCTTATGTTACCTCTATTAATTTCTTAGGCGCAGCCTAAGTGGGGGACTGAGCAGTTACTATTTCGGGCGATAACATTAATAAAATCAAGTTTTTGCCCGAAATGTTTTTCTGTCCATTTTTTATTTGTATCTTTCATCACTTTCTGCCGCGAATCCTTGGCAGATTAAAAAACATTCACTACCTTTGTCACCGAATCCAGTTAGCCCGCTTGCGGGCTGGGTGGGTGAAAGACATATCAAGGACGTTACTTGTGACGTTTATCTTCGGCCTTCAAATCTCGCAAATTTGACACGTCTCCGAAGGTGCGGCAACGGCAACGTCCATGTCGGGTGTATTATACTCATTGGCCTCGTCTGACGACTGGCCAGTGACATGTATAGTATGTCACGGCGTGGGCTAACTGCGTTGCTTACCCTGAGACGGAGGCAATGCGAGAGCCAGAAGGCGGGGTAAGCTGACGGTACAGCGACCCACGTCTTTTCTTTTTATCGCTAACGCTGAATCCGGGGACGCTATAGGCACAGAAGAATCATTCATTATGAAAAAATTTCTTACACTTCTGGCAGTTGCATTGATGGGACTCAGTGCATTTGCCGACGACGTCCCCTGTCCCTCGGCCTTTTCGTTCCGGCTGGCGGCACAAAATGCCGATGGCGCGTATGAAGCCGCTGAGCAAGTCAGTGCCAACAATGTTGTGGTTGAAGTCATGCTCACCAACTCAAGCGAGAATCTCAATGGCTTCAACATGCAGATTCAAAAACAGACCATCGACGGCGAGTACTGCCCCGAGATGGAATGGGTCAATGATTCTGAAGATTATGACTTGGTAGGTTTCAGTGGCTATGGCCACACCATTCTGGCCCGATGGGATGTCGCCGATTCCGACCTACGCGAGACTAAACTTTTCAACATGTGTGATTGTAAATGCGCTACTAAGCCTGTCTATGCCGCTGACGGAACGGAAATGCGCGAGCTCCTTTTCATTGAAATATTAGACACCGACGACTGCCGTTTCTTCCCCGTTCTCGAGGATCCGGCCCCCATCGCTCGCTTCACCGTTGACATGAGCAATTGCCCGGATGGCGACTATCGTTTCTACGCACCCGCAACTCCCACAGGCTGCAATTTTAGCTACAATGGCGGTGTGGAGGGTTCTCGCGCTTGGACTACCGACAATCCCATCGTGCTCGAACTCACCAAGGCCGGTGATGTTGTGGAAACTCGTCCCGTTTCCACGGCCATCAGCGAGATTGCTGCCGAGCAGATTGTGGACAACCGCATCTTCGACCTCATGGGCCACCAGCTCAAGAGCATACCCGAGCATGGCATCTACATCCAGAACGGCAAGAAGTACACAAGATAATTGACATCACGTCCGACCTAATGGCACCTCCAGCTCCTCTCCTAAGCTAGTAGGGGCTGGGGGTGGCATGACAACCGGCCAGACTCATCCGCTCAACAATCAGTGCAATTTTCAACTCCCCTCCTAAGTCAGGAGGGTTGGGGGTGGTATGACAAGCGCACTGAATTGCACTAAATTGTTGAGCGGCCAAAATCCAGCGAGGCGGTAATTGCACCCAATTGCACCAATTGTTGAGCGGTAAAAAACCAGCGTGGCGGTAATTGCACTGAATCGCACAAATTGTTGAGCGGCCAAAAATCCAGCGAGGCGGTAATTGCACTAAATTGCACCAATTGTTGAGCGGCAAAAAAACAGCGAGGCGGTAATTGCACTAAATTGCACCAATTGTTGAGCGGCAAAAAAACAGCCAGGCTGCCGGCAGGCGGCAAGTCGGCTTACTCCATGCCGAACTGCTGCTTGAGCCAGCGCAGGGCATTGTCCACCTGCCAGGGGTAGAGCCAGTGGCCCGTGTCGCGCCCCACCTGCAGCTGCTTGGGCGCGGTGATGACATTGTAGGCGCTGAAGGTGGACGTGGGGCAGCAAGCAGGGTCGTTGAACCCCCAGGCATAGAACCCCGGTACACGCAGCAGACGGGCGAAGTTGACCGTGTCGTAGTAGCGCGACACCTCGATGCGGGCTTGCAGGTTGGGCTCATTGCGGTCGCGGAACAGATGCGGCCACCCCGCGCCGCGGCCGTGGTAGTAGCCCGTCAGGTCGCAGAAGGCCGGGAAGTAGCTGAACAATGCGCTCACATGCGGGCTCAGTGCTGCCGTCATGATCGAGAGCATACCGCCCTGACTGCCGCCGTAGGTGGCAATGCGGGTGGTGTCGACGTCGTCGCGCGTGCACAGATAGTCCACGGCACGCACGCAACCCAGGATTGAGCGTTTGTAATAATAGGTGTCGCGGTTGTCGATGCCTATGGTCGTGTAGCCGGCGAGCGCCCCATCTTCCAGTTGCCGATAGATTTCCTCTGACTGGTCGACAGGGATACCGTGAACGCCAATCTCCAGCACCACAAACCCCTCGTAGGCCAACTCATGCGGCCCGTGGAACGACCGCACCGCCGCGCCGGGCAGGCGCAGGATGGCGGGTTTGCGTCCCGGTGTCTTGGGCACGGTGAGCACGCCGTAGACATAGTTGCCACGCCTGTAGGACTGAATCTTCACATAGTACACATCCACGCGGTCGTTGCTCTCCTCGGCGCTGTAGCGCAGACTGGGGCACATGGGCACTTGGGCGGCCTTGGCCACAGCGCCCTGCCAGTATTGCTCAAAGTCGGCGGGCATTGTCGTTGTCGGTTGGATAGAGTAGGGGTCAAACGCGATATTGGTCATCGACGAGTAGGTGCGGCCGTCCAGTGACACCTTGACGCGCACACTGGTGAATCCAGGCTCCTTGGGCGACGGCACACTGAAGTGCGCCAGACCGTCGCGCCCGGTCTTGACCGTGGCGGTCTTGACGGCCTCCAGTTTGTCGGGGCCATAGCTGTAGGTGATCTCGCAGTCCCGCATCCGCACATTCTCGCGGATGGCGTAGGCGGTGATGTTCACTTTCTCGCCCACATGATAGGTCCAGTCGGCGTGGTCGGGCTCGGCCACCACGGTCACATACTGGTGGCTTGACGACTGGCTCAAGCCAGTGAAACAGATGCTCGTCAGAATGAGCAAAGTGGTTGTGATTCTTCTCATAGTTGTGTCACATTGGGGTTGAGAGGCACAAAGTTAGCGATTTTTTACCACTTTAGCGGTCGATTGCTTGGTTATTTGGAATTTTCTGATTAACTTTGCCCTTATTAAACTCATACGGCAATGAGAGACAGAACATTCATCAGCTTTGACTGGGCATTGAAGCGACTGCTGCGCGACAAGGCCAACTTTGACGTGCTCGAGGGCTTCCTCTCGACACTGCTCAACACCCAGGTCACCATCAGCGACCTGCTCGAGAGCGAGAGCAACAAGGAGCACAAGGACGGCAAGCAGAACCGTGTCGACCTGCTGGCCAAGAACAGCAAGGGCGAGATGCTGCTGATTGAGGTGCAGGGCGAGACCGAGTTCGCCTTTTTCCAGCGCATCCTGTTTGGCGCATCGCGGCTGGTGACCGAGTATATCGACAGCGGCCAGAACTATGAGAATGTCAAGAAGGTCTACTCGATCAACATCGTCTACTTCGACCTGGGCCAGGGCAAGGACTATGTCTATCACGGCAAGACCGAGTTTCGGGGCATCCACTATAACGACGTGCTGCGGCTGTCGCCATTCCAGCAGCAGAAGTTTGGATTTGATGAGGTCTATCAGTTATATCCCGAGTATTACATCCTGAAGGTGAACGACTTTGACCGCTGGTCTCGCACTCCGCTTGACCAGTGGCTGTATTTCCTGGCCAACAGCGAGCTGCCCGACGATGCCGACGCACCGGGCCTGCTTGCCGCGCGCCAGAAGATGCGTGTGGCGCAGATGAGCAAGGAGGAGCATGCAGCCTATCGCCGCTATCTGGACGACCGTGTCATCCTGCAGGACCAGATCCTCACCGCCCGCGGTGAGGGCCGCGCTGAGGGCCGCGCTGAGGGACGTGCTGAGGGACGTGCTGAGGGTCGCGCCGAGGGTCGCGCCGAGGGTCGTGTCGAGGGTCGCGCTGAGGGACGTGTCGAGGGACGTGCTGAGGGACGTGCTGAGGGACGTGTCGAGGGCATACAAGAAACTGCACGCAAGATGCTTGAGATGGGCTTTGATGCCGGCACAATCGCTCAAGCAACTGGACTTGACACAGAGCTGATAAATCAGTTGAAACAAAATCAGAATGATTAGCCAAATATGGTTGGCTGGCGTTCAAAAGAGCCCTAAAAACATCCCTGCCCGGAAATGATTGTCCAGGCAGGGATGATTTTGTTGGAACAAGGGGAAGTCCCGCATCCGCACATTCTCGCGGATGGCGTAGGCGGTGATGTTCACTTTCTCGCCCACATGATAGGTCCAGTCGGCGTGGTCGGGCTCGGCCACCACGGTCACATACTGGTGGCTCGACGACTGGCTCAAGCCTGTGAAACAGATGCTCATCACAAAGAACAAAGTGGTAATGATTCTTCTCATAGTTGTGTCACATTGGGGTTTAGAGGCAAAAAGTTAGCGATTTTTTACCACTTTAGCGGTCGATTGCTTGGTTGTTTGGAATTTTCTGATTAACTTTGCCCTTACTAAACTCATACGGCAATGAGAGACAGAACATTCATCAGCTTTGACTGGGCATTGAAGCGACTGCTGCGCGACAAGGCCAACTTTGACGTGCTCGAGGGCTTCCTCTCGACACTGCTCAACACCCAGGTCACCATCAGCGACTTGCTCGAGAGTGAGAGCAACAAGGAGCACAAGGACGGCAAGCAGAACCGTGTCGACCTGCTGGCCAAGAACAGCAAGGGCGAGATGCTGCTGATTGAGGTGCAAGGCGAGACCGAGTTCGCCTTTTTCCAGCGCATCCTGTTTGGCGCCTCGCGGCTGGTGACCGAGTATATCGACAGCGGCCAAAACTATGAGAATGTCAAGAAGGTCTACTCGATCAACATCGTCTACTTCGACCTGGGCCAGGGCAAGGACTATGTCTATCACGGCAAGACCGAGTTCCGGGGCATCCACTATAATGACGTGCTGCGGCTGTCGCCATTCCAGCAGCAGAAGTTTGGATTTGATGAGGTCTATCAGTTGTATCCCGAGTATTACATCCTGAAGGTGAACGACTTTGACCGTTGGTCGCGCACTCCGCTTGACCAGTGGCTGTATTTCTTGGCCAATAGCGAGCTGCCCGACGATGCCGACGCGCCGGGCCTGCTTGCCGCGCGCCAGAAGATGCGTGTGGCGCAGATGAGCAAGGAGGAGCATGCAGCCTATCGCCGCTATCTGGACGACCGTGTCATCCTGCAGGACCAGATTCTCACCGCTCGTGGCGAGGGGCGTGCTGAGGGACGCGCCGAGGGACGTGCTGAGGGACGTGCTGAGGGACGTGCTGAGGGACGTGCTGAGGGACGTGCTGAGGGCATACAAGAAACTGCACGCAAGATGCTTGAGATGGGCTTTGATGCCGGCACAATCGCTCAAGCAACAGGCCTTGACACAGAGCTGATAAATCAGTTGAAACAAAATCAGAATGATTAGCCAAATATGGTTGGCTGGCGTTCAAAAGAGCACTAAAAACATCCCTGCCCGGAAATGATTGTCCAGGCAGGGATGATTTTGTTGGCAACTAGGGGCTGGTATCAGTCCAACACCTTAGTCACTTCGAGGATGCTAAATATCTTCTGCGTGCCTCGGCTGTCGGTGACCCATACTCGGCCACGCTCCTTGTCCACCTTGTCGACGGTATAGCCGCTCTGGTAGGTACCTACCCAGACTCCCCACACAGTGTCGCCGGTTTTCATGTCCTCGTCGCTCATCGGAATCAAGCGGCAGTCGCTCTTGGGATAGGCCGAGAGCCGGCTACTGAATCCCGACACAAGCACCTTGTCTTCGGTTGCCTTGATCAGCGTGGCTGCATTCCATTCGCCGCGTTCATTCTTGCAGGCCACTTGCGCTCCTGGTGCCCACTCGCCGTCGTGCAGCACGATGAACGAGTTGGGCTTGAGTTGCTCATTGGCATTTCTCTCGGCCAGGCCCGAGACGGTTCCGTCATTATCCAGTCGCATGTCCATGTCCAGGTAGTCCACTTTGGGTTCGGCTGGGTTGCTGTCGTCGCGCACGATGGCACGTTTCATGCCGCTTCCGCTTTGCCACCATGTGAGCAGGATGTCGCCATTCTTGGCAGTGGCACCTTCAGGCAGGCCGATAATCAGCGAGTTGGGCAACTCATAGTCTTCCATATAGTTCACAACCGACTTCTCGGCTCCTGCAGTCTCGAGCTTGGTCTTGTAGAAGATGAGACCTTTTCTCTTCAAGTCCTCCTTGTCGTCAATTGCCACCTTGTAGTAGGTGTAGGGGGCCAAAATCAGTTCGCCGTCGGTGAGTTGCTCGCCGGTGCTCATCGGGAAGTCCCAGGGCCAAGCGTCAGTGGTCTGGCTCATGCCACTCAAGGCGGTCATCGTCAGGCAGATAGCTGCCAGCAAATTTAATTTCTTCATAGCTCTCAATTTTTAGTGATTATTGTTGAACATTTTAATTCTCTAATGTGGCTTCTTGTCTGTAGTTAAGGGAGTTAAGACGTGTGCTCCTGTTGCACTATTTATCTCATTATTTTAGTATCTGCTAGCCGGTCTGGAGGCCAATCATGCGGCACGCAGTGTCACTGCCGCAATCATGTAATGGCCCTACTACTTTACTACCCTACTTCCGTACTACTAATAAAGTGACGTCTTAACTCCATTCAACTACTTAACTCCTTAACTTCTTCAGAAACTTGAGTTATTGATTGAGCATCTCCTCGAGCTTGTCGAGCGCTAGACTCAAGCCGTCCAAGTTCTTGCCGCCGGCTTGAGCAAAGCCCGGCTGGCCACCACCGCCGCCTTGAATGAGTTTGGCTATCTCGCGCACCATCTGCCCGGCATTCATGCCCTCCTTGACCAGATCATCGGTGAGCATGACGGTGAGCATCGGGCGGTCATCGCTCTCGGTGCCCGCTATCAGGGCATGGTGCTCAAGGCCGCTGCCGCGCAGGGCTGTTGCCACTCTCTTGACCACATCGGGCATGAGCTGTCCTTGCAGACGCATCACGCTGATGCCCTTGCCATTGAGACGTGCATCCTTGATCAGTTGCTCACGCAGGGCGCTGACGTACTCCTGGATGTAGCCATCGGCTTGCTTGCGCAGGGCAGCATTCTCGGTCAACGACTTGCGCAGGGCCACCAACACGTCGGGCGCGTTGTTGAGCAGGCTCTTGATCTGGATTATGGTGTCCTCCAGCTCGTCGAGTATGTCCTCCGCATACTCACCTGTGATGGCTTCGATGCGGCGGATGCCCGCGGCAATACTGCTCTCGGTCATGATTTTAATCATGCCGATGTTGCCAGTGTTGGGCACATGCGTGCCGCCGCACAGCTCCACCGAGTTGTCATACTTGATGACGCGCACATGGTCGCCATACTTCTCGCCGAACAGGGCCATGGCACCCATCTGGCGTGCCTCATCGATGGGCATCTCGCGATGCTCCTCGCGCACGGTGGCGTGACGCACCATCCGGTTGGCCAGGTGCTCGACCTGACGAATCTCTTCGGGGGTGACCTTCTTGAAGTGCGAGAAGTCGAAACGCAGCATCTTGTCGTCGACATACGAGCCTTTTTGCTCGACGTGTGTGCCGAGCACCTGACGCAAAGCGGCGTGCAGCAGGTGGGTGGCTGTGTGGTTGCACTCGATGGCGCGGCGACGGGCCACGTCGATGGCGGCGTGAACCGGTGCTGTCGGGTCGGCCGGCATCTGCTTGGCGATGTGCACTGGCAGGTTGTTCTCGCGCTTGGTGTCGATGATCTCGATGGTCTCGTCACCCACCGTGAGCGTGCCCTTGTCGCCCACCTGGCCGCCCATCTCGGCGTAGAACGGCGTGCGGGCCAACACAATCTGATAGTATTCTTTGTTCTTCTGCTTGACCTGGCGGTAGCGCAAGATCTCGGTGTCGCACTCGCTCATGTCATAGCCCACAAACTCGGTCACGCCCTCGTGCAGCTCCACCCAGTCGGTGGCCTCGACGGCGGCGGCGTTGCGCGCGCGCTGCTTCTGCTGCTGCATCTCGGCGTTGAACTCCTCCTCGCTGACGGTCATCTGGTTCTCGCGCAGGATGAGCTCGGTCAGGTCGAGAGGGAAACCGTAGGTGTCATAGAGGGTGAATGCCTCGCGGCCCGTGATCTGTGTCTTGCCGGCCTTGCGTGTGTCGGCAATCACCTTCTCGATGAGCTTCATGCCGGTCTCGAGCGTGCGCAGGAACGAGTCCTCCTCCTCCTTGCACACATGCTTGATCAGGTCGGCCTGTGCGGGCAGCTCGGGGTAGGCGGCGCCCATACTCTCGATGAGTGTGTCGATCAGGCGGTACATGAACGCCTCGCGCATGCCCAGGAATGTGTAGCCATAGCGCACGGCGCGACGCAGGATGCGGCGGATGACGTAGCCGGCCTTGGCGTTGCTGGGCAGCTGGCCGTCGGCGATGCTGAAGGCGATGGTGCGCACGTGGTCGGCCACCACGCGCATGGCCACGTCCACATCATGGTTATCGCCGTAGCGCTTGCCGCTGATGTTGCCAATCTCGCCGATGAGCGGCTGGAACACGTCGGTGTCATAGTTCGACTTCTTGCCCTGCAGGGCCATGCACAGGCGCTCAAAGCCCATGCCCGTGTCAATGACATTGAACGGTAGCGGCTCCAACGAGCTGTCGGCCTTGCGGTTATACTGCATGAACACCAGGTTCCAGATTTCAATCACCTGAGGGTGGTCTTTGTTCACCAGGTCGCGGCCGGGCACCTGAGCTTTCTCGGTCTCGTCGCGCAGGTCGATGTGAATCTCGCTGCAGGGGCCGCAAGGACCCGTGTCGCCCATCTCCCAGAAGTTGTCGTGGCGATTACCGTTGATGATGTGGTCGACGGGCAGGTGCTTCTCCCAGTAGCCGGCGGCCTCGTTGTCGCGCTCCAGCCCCTCGGGAGCGTAGCCCTCAAACACGGTGGCATAGAGGTTCTTGGGGTCAAGCTTGAGCACGTCGACCAGAAACTCCCAGCACCAGTCGATGGCCTCGCGCTTGAAGTAGTCGCCAAACGACCAGTTGCCCAGCATCTCAAACATGGTGTGATGATAGGTGTCATGACCCACTTCCTCCAGGTCGTTGTGCTTGCCGCTCACGCGCAGGCACTTCTGCGAGTCGGCAACGCGGCGCCACTGGGCTTGCTTGTTGCCCAGGATGATGTCCTTGAACTGGTTCATTCCGGCATTGGTGAACATGAGGGTGGGGTCATCCTTGATGACCATCGGAGCAGAGGGCACGATGTGGTGCTGCTTGCTCTCAAAGAAGCTCTTGAACGCTTCGCGGATTTCTTTTGCTGTCAGCATATCTTGTTTAGTCTATATTTTTTTTCAAAAAATCAAAACAACCTACAAAATTACTGCTATTTGGCCGTAACTCAAAGCCAAAGGCAATATTTTTTGATTTTTGATGGCAAAATTTGGCCTTTTCGGCAAAAATAACTAACTTTGTACCCGTCGTTTGAACTGTCGGTCTCACTATGCCACGTTAGTGTCGTGGCTGTCATTCCATTCAGATGCAAGAACTTGACAAAAAATATTATAAGATAGGTGATGTCGCACTGATTGTGGGCATACCCGAGAGCACACTGCGCTATTGGGAGACGCAGTTCACCATCATACGACCCAAGCGCAACGCCAAGAACATCCGGTTCTACACCCCCAACGACATCGAGACAATCCGTAAAATCCATTATTTGGTCAAAGAGAAAGGGCTCAAGCTCGATGCCGCGCAGGCCCAGCTCAGGGCCAACCGCGACGGCGTCGACAAGCGCTTTGAAGTCATCGACCGCCTCAAGGACATCAAGGCCCAGCTCCTGCAGCTGCAGCAAGCCCTTGACAACCGCAGCACCTGATCGGCTATGGCATTGTTTTGACCATAGTCTGGTCTATGACCCACAATGCCAATTTGAGACAATTGCTTGTTTCTCAGTATCTTTGCAATTTTTCTGTGCTCCGCCAATGGTCTTTGGTGGCTTTTTATTGGACAGCAATATTTTTATCACGAATTTTAGATCTTTTGTTCGTTTGTAACTATTCAGCGATTCCTCTTTTCCCCTGAAGGTGTATCATAATTGTGAATGCTGGTCGAAGACCAGCCTATTTAGTACCTTGTTCACTGGTTTGTTGCCCTGCCAGGGGGGGAAGAAGAATCGGTGAACTGTTACGTTCGTTTTGGTTGTTGTGTAATTCTTGAGCCAGGAGCGTGCGTGTGGCTTGACTACGTCTTGCGCAAGACTTCGACACGCGATAGTGTGCGCTGATTAACGTGAGTTGGATAGATTTTTGTCTGGAAATCAATGCTCCTCTAAGTTGAAAAGTTCCCTCTCTAAGCTAGAGGGTTAGGGGGAGTGTGTCAGCCAACTTTGTCATGGCATGGCGGTTGTCATATCGCCCTCGCCCCCAATCTTAGGAGGGGAGCTGGTTGCCAGCTCTGACAACCAACTGGCACACAACCTAGCGCAATCGGTGAACAGAGTTGCGATGGTGAGTAGCTATTCACTCCTCAACTTCCCCTCTCCTTTCTCAAAGGGGAGGGGCGAGGGGAGATCTTGGCTGCACTCGACAGTCTATGCAGGCATGACTGTGCTAATCCTGATTGGAAATCTGTCCAGTATGGATTGCGTTTGGCGCAATGACAAAGATGCAGACGTGCAATCACACAGCGCGTGGAGTCCCGACGGGACTCCACGCGCTTGTGTGTTCGACTTTAGGTCCGGCCTAGAACGGCAGGTCGTCGCCCTCGGCGGGCTGGTTGAAGTCGGCAGTCGGTGCCACACTGGCATCGGTAACGGGCCCGGGGGCCGGAGCGGGAACGGGACCCGTGGGAGCCGGACCGGCGGCAGGGTAGCCTGCCTGGGCCTGAGCATTAGCTGCGGCCAGGGCGTTGGGGTCAACCTTATCGGCCTTCCAGCCACGGATGCTGGTGTACCAGCGGCCATTGTACTCGCGACTCTCAATGTCAAAACTCAGGTCAACGACATCACCCACCTCCAGCGGATACTGGTTGGCACGCTCGCCAAAAAAGTCAAAGTGCACCTTCTTCGGGAAAGCGTCCATCGTCTCAAGCACATACTCCTGCTTGCTCCAGGGGTTGCCAGCCTTCGAAGTGCCGCTCTGCAAGGGCAGCTTGAAGATAATTTTTCCTCTAATTTCCATTTGTCTGTTATTTTATGTGATAATTTTTTCTAGCCCGCAAAGTTACAAAAATCTTTGCAAACCCAGTGCCGATAACTAGTTTTTTTGATTTTATTTTGTCTTTTTTCATGCCAGATTTTTGTTTTCAAACTTTTATCATTACCTTTGCCGTTTAAAATCTAGAATAACTAATAAACAGTTTTAAAGCAACGAATGAAAAATCAGATCACTGATAACCAAACACTGATTCAAGCCATCATTGAGGGCGCGCAGGAAAAGAAGGCTAGGGGCATCGTAACGGTCGACCTGGCACACATTGAGTTCGCTCCGACACAGGCGTTTGTAATCGCTAACGGAAACACACCCATTCAGGTAGATGCCATTGCAGACAGCATCCGCGAGTATGTCGAGAAAAAAATCGGAGTCAGACCATACAACTACGACGGATACCAGAACTCGCAGTGGATTGTGCTGGACTATGGCACGATCTACGTACACATCTTCCTGCCGGAGTTCCGCACCCGATACAACCTCGAGCAGCTGTGGAGCGACGCCGCCATCACCACCATTCCTGACATTGACTGAACTACATTATGGCAGACAACAAGAAAAAAACATCCTTCCCAAGGTTCAACATCTACTGGATGTATATGCTCGTCTTCGCTGGCCTCATTGCGGCCTACTGGATGAACGGCAATTCGATGGTCAAAACTGTCTCACAGACACAACTCGACAGCATGATCACCAGTGGAGGAGTCGAGACCATTGTCGTATATAATAAGGAAACGGCCGAGGCCGTGCTCAACGACTCGCTGGCAAGGGCATTCTTTGGTAAAGAGTATCAGCCGCAAAGGGGCATGAAACCCAAGGTGAGCTCTAAAATCGGATCGGTCGAAACATTCGAACAGAAGATCGACCAGGCTAGGAACGCAGGGAAGTTCAAGGGCGAGGTGTCCTACGACACGACCAGCGACTTCACCACCATCCTGTGGTATTTCGGACCGGTGCTGCTGCTCATCGGGTTCTGGTTCTTCTTCATGAAACGCATGGGAAGCGGAGGCATGGGCGGAGGCGGCATCTTCAGCGTCGGCAAGTCGAAGGCCATGCTGTTCGACAAGGACAACGCCAACAAGGTCACATTTGAGGACGTGGCTGGGCTGGCCGAGGCCAAGGTTGAGATTGCCGAGATTGTCGACTTTCTCAAGAGCCCGGAGCACTACACCGAGCTGGGTGGAAAAATACCAAAGGGGGCGCTACTGGTCGGACCGCCGGGAACCGGAAAAACCCTGCTGGCCAAGGCCGTCGCTGGCGAGGCCAATGTGCCTTTCTTCTCGATGTCGGGCAGCGACTTTGTCGAGATGTTTGTCGGTGTCGGGGCTAGCCGGGTGAGAGACCTCTTCCGACAGGCCAAGGAAAAAGCACCATGCATCGTCTTCATCGACGAGATTGATGCCGTCGGTCGCGCACGCGGGCGCAACGCCAACATGGGAGGTAACGACGAGCGCGAGAGCACGCTCAACCAGCTGCTGACCGAGATGGACGGATTTGGCAGCAACAGCGGCGTCATCATCCTTGCAGCAACCAACCGGGCCGACATCCTCGACAAGGCGCTGCTGCGCGCAGGACGATTTGACCGACAGATCTATGTCGAGCTGCCAGAGCTGACCGACCGCAAGGAAATCTTCCACGTGCACCTGCGCAATGTCAAGACCGACGGCAGTGTCGACATCGACCAGCTGGCGCGCCAGACGCCCGGATTCTCGGGGGCTGACATCGCCAACGTCTGCAACGAGGCCGCACTCATCGCGGCACGGCGCAAAAAGCAGGCTGTGCAGCGACAGGACTTTATGGACGCTATCGACCGCATCATCGGCGGCCTCGAGAAGAAATCGAAAGTCATCACCGACGACGAGCGCAAGTCCATCGCCTATCACGAGGCCGGACACGCTACCGTCAGCTGGCATCTGCAGTATGGCGACCCGCTCATCAAGGTCACCATCGTGCCACGCGGAAAAGCGCTGGGAGCGGCATGGTATATGCCCGAGGAGCGACAAATCGAGCCCAAACAAGCGCTGCTCGACGAGATCTGTTCACTCATGGCCGGACGTGTGGCCGAGGACATGTTCCTCGGGTTCATCGACACGGGAGCACTCAACGACCTGGAGCGGGCAACAAAGATGGCCTACGCCATGGTCACATTCTATGGCATGAGCGACAAGATGCCCAATATCTCCTATTATGACTCGAGCGGGCAGGAGTATGGCTTTACCAAACCATACAGCGAGACCCGCGCACAGACCATCGACACCGAGGTGCAGGCGATTATCGACAGCCAGTATGAGCGCGCCAGAACCATACTCGAGCAGTACACCGACGGGCATCATCAACTTGCCGAGCTGCTGCTGCAGCGCGAGGTCATCTACACCGAGGACGCCGAGCGCATCTTCGGCAAGCGACAGTGGCTGTCAAGAACCGAAGAAATCATGCGCGCCAGTGACAAGGAGAAATCCCAACAGACCGAGGTGCAGGCACAGGACAACGAAGACCAGCCCACGCCGCCGCCATTTCGCAAAGCCGAGGTCCAATAATTAACACAACCGCTGTGACTATGAGTACATTCACTTTCACTGATATCGAGAAGCAGGCTATCGTCAGCCTCATCATCGAGATGATCAATGCCGACCGCGTCATCACCATCGAGGAGCTGGTGGCGTCAAATGCCATCAACGCTGAGCTGGGCATCTCTGAAGAGATTTTCCAGGCAGGCAAAGCACTCAACTTTGACTATGCCATTCAGGTGGTCAAAAAAATGGACACGCAGCACAAGTGTTTTGTGGCGCAGCAACTCGTCAGAATCATGGACTCGGACGGGGCCGACGAGGCCGAGTTCAACTTGTTTGAGCACATCGGCAGGCTCATTGAGCTTGACAAGGAACTGGGCTGCTAGCATGACACATAGCGCATCGCCGCGACTCTCGACCGAAAGGCCGGAGCCGCGGCTTTTTTATTTGCAATTTCAACTTTCTAAAGTAGTATGGGTAGTAAAGTAGTATGGGTAGTAAGGCCGTTGCCTAATGCTCAGACCGCGTTATGCACTGGCTGTGGGTGTTAGGAATGCGGCATGCCGCGATGTCATCAGGCGAGAGTTATGGCCTTACTACACCACTACATCACTACATCACTACCTTAGAAACTTAAGTTACAATTAATTTGGGCGGCAGCACATTGTCGCCGCGCGCGCCGACATTTGCCTTTCATGTCTCTCTCGGCGGTCTTCCCGTTCAATAGGGCAGACAGGCCAATCTCAGTCAGAATGTGCCGGATAGGGTAGGGGGTATCTTGTTGCTGATAAATGTGTTAATCGGCTTGCGTTTATTTCACAAAAGCCGCAAAATGTTGGGCTTTTGTAGAATAATGCTACAAAAGCAAATGGGCACTGTGAATTTACCTTAAAAACCTAACACAAATAACGGACAGCTCTTTGCGGTGTTTTCTTATTTTATACTTTTGTGACAAAATGTTAGCAAAATGATTACCGAAATTGTAAGATTAAACTCCATCGGCGACCTCTGCGAGCGCTATGGATGCAAAATGCAGCATCCACTGATCTCGGTGGTTGAGCGAAAAGATATGTCCAGACTCAAGTCCGAGCTCAGAAGCTGTGGTTTCTACTCTGTTCTGCTAAAAGAGGAGAACGGAACTATGACCTATGGACTCAGCAAGTATCAGTACGGTGAGGCCACAATGGCATTCATCGCACCTGACCAAATATTTGGCAACGCATCCAATGATGCCGTGGGCAACAGCAAGCTGCTCATGTTCCATCCGAGCATCATCCACGACTCGGTGCTCGCATCCAGATTCAAATATTACTCGTTCTTCTCCTACGAGTCTAATCAGGCACTGCACCTCTCGCCCGAGGAGAAACTGGTCATGGACTCGCTCTTCGACGGATTGTCGATGGAATTGGATGCACCCATCGATGCATGCAGCAGGTCGGTAATCATCTCGTTCTTGGCACTGTTGTTCAGCTATTGCATGAGGTTCTATACGCGCCAGTTCCAGGCAGGAAATGTTGTCAGCAACCAGCTCATCGACCGATTTAATGCAGTGCTGAAAGAGTATTTCGACAGCAATCTGCCCATCGAGAAGGGGCTGCCAACAGTGGCCTATTGCGCTAAGCAGCTGTCACTGTCGCCCAACTACTTCGGCGACCTGGTCAAGAAGTCGACTGGACACACGGCTAAAGAGCACATTCACATGGCCGTTGTCGAACGAGTCAAGTATCTCATCGTCAGTTCAAAACAGTCAATCAGCGAGATTGCCTATGCCGTCGGATTCAGATATCCACATCACTTGAGCCGCGTCTTCCGCCACGTCACAGGCATCACGCCCATCGAGTTCCGCACGCGCCGTTGACCCATCACGGCAACAACAAGTCTGAAATTAAAATCACAACAGCCCCGGCAATGCACTTGCCGGGGCTGTCGGTGTTTTTATGGCGTGTGCGCTACAAGATCTCAAACGACTTCTGGCCTAGCAGCATCCCGTTGCACCACACCTCCAGCCGATAGCGGCCACGGTGCCAGTTACCGCGGTTCTCGCTGCCCCAGCCTTTCAGGTTCAGAGCCTTGCTCTCCTCGTAGACGTAGGTCTCGACCTTCTGCGAGTAGCCGGCGGGCGACACATCGCCAACACGCATGTGCCCATCCGAGTCGTACCATCGCACATAAAGGTCAATGTTGCCGTGCTTGATGCCGCGGTAGTAGATGCGAGGCTGCAGATACATCGTCCCCGAACTGTATATCGGATTGCCGAAGTCGTTCACAACCTGCTGCTGGCGGTTGACATTGGCTATCTCTATCGAGTCGATGATAAGAGGATAGCGCCGACCCACCATCTCCTGAAAGTCGGTCAGCCGGTGCTCGGCGCTGCACCGCTGAGCGTCCAGCGACTGCAGCTCACGGCTCAACGAGTCGATGCGGCTGTCATACTGCCGGGCGGCAAGCTGCTCGAGGCGGTCGCGCGCTTGCAGGTTGTCCCGCGTCTGCCGCAACTCGAGCCAGGTGGCAAGCCACAAGCCGGCAAGCCCCACGCACAACGCACCCAACAGCCACAGCAGCGCGCGGCTCAACGGCGACGTGGAGCGCAGGCGGTGGCCGCACACGTTGCAGTACTGGGCGTCAGAGCCGTTGCTCGAGCCGCATCGGTTACAGGTCTTCATCACAAGGGTGTCGTTTGCAAGTTACTAACTCGTTCCGTTGCAAATAACGTGCCATGCAACCATTTTGTTGCACAATTCCTGCACAACATTGCACAAAAAAATGTAACTTTGCACCCCCACCACATCGGGCGGCTGATGCGTAACAGTTCACCGATTGCGCTGCAGTCAGTTCCCCTTCTAAGTTGAGCAGCTCCCCCTCTAAGTTAGAGGGGGTCGGGGGGGAGTGTGTCACGGGGTTAGGGGGAGTGTGTCAGTCCACTTTGCGCTGCCATGGCGGTTGTCATACCACCCCGACCGCTCTTCCAGCATCAATGGGCTGCGCCGAACGCACAGTGCGAACAAGTTCTCCAGATTTTGCACTAGTTCTGCTGGATTTGCTGCGCAATGCGCGCAGCATATCCGACCGAACTAGAGGAATCGGTGAATAAGAGGGGAGCAGAATACTTGCTCTGACACTCAACCCCTCCCCTCACCCCTCCCAGGGGAGGGGGAAAGAGGAATCGGTGAATAGTTACGCTGATGCCCGACAACTATAAACTATAAACTATAAACTATAAACTATAAATGTACGAACCTCTTGCCGAACGCATGCGACCCAAGTCGCTAGACCAGTACATCGGACAGCAACACCTCGTCGGAGACGGGGCGGTCATCCGTCGCATGATCGAGAGTGGAAACATCTCGTCATTCATCCTCTGGGGGCCGCCGGGAGTCGGCAAGACGACGCTGGCACGCATCATCGCCGAGCAGACACAGGTGCCATTCTACACGCTGTCGGCGGTCACCAGCGGCGTCAAGGAGGTGCGAGAGGTGCTCGACAGGTGCAAGGCCGACGCACGCAGCATGTTCACCAAGGGGAGGCCCGTGCTGTTCATCGATGAGATTCACCGCTTCAACAAGTCGCAGCAAGACTCGTTGCTAGGAGCCGTCGAGAACGGAACCGTCACACTCATCGGGGCCACCACCGAGAATCCGTCGTTCGAGGTCATACGCCCGCTGCTGTCCAGGGCGCAGGTCTATGTCCTGCAGCCGCTGGACCGCGACGACCTGCTGCAGCTGCTCGACAGGGCCGTCAGCACCGACAAGATGTTCAGCGGCCGAGAGGTGCGCATCGAGCAGACCGACGCGCTGCTGCGCTTTGCAGGAGGCGATGCGCGCAAGCTGCTCAACATCCTCGACCTCATCATGCAGTCGCTCGGGCCGCTGGAGCCGTTTGTCGTCAACGACAAGATTGTCACCGACCGGCTGCAGCAAAACCCCGTCGCGTTCGACAAGGGCGGCGAGATGCACTATGACATCATCTCGGCGTTTATCAAGAGCATACGCGGCAGCGACCCCGATGCCGCTGTCTACTGGCTGGCTAGGCTCATCGCAGGAGGTGAGGACCCGAAGTTCATCGCGCGCAGGCTGTGCATCAGCGCGGCCGAGGACATCGGGCTGGCCAATCCTAATGCGCTGCTGCTGGCCAATGCCACATTCGACATCATCAACAAGATTGGATGGCCTGAGGGACGCATCCCCCTCAGCGAGTGTGCTATCTACCTCGCCACGTCGCCCAAGAGCAACAGTGCCTACCTTGCCATCGACGAGGCACTGGCACTGGTCAGCCAGACCGGCGACGCACCCGTGCCCCTGCACCTGCGCAACGCACCCACAAAGCTCATGAAGCAACTGGGCTATGGGCAGGACTATAAGTATGCACACGACTTCCCGGGGCACTTCGTCAAGCAGGAATACATGCCCGAGCAGCTCAACCACCCACAGCTCTGGCACCCGCAGGACACACCCGCCGAGGCCAAACTGGCGGCACGCATGCGGCAGCTCTGGCACCCAGACCCCGAGCAATGAGCCACGCGGCAGCAGTTTCCCACAGGTCGCGGCGGTGTCGCGGCCTCAGCCACGGCAGCGGCTTTCACAGCCCCTTGATCACCTTAAATTTCTTCCAGTTCTTGGCTTCCTGGTAGGCACCCACCGCCTCGGCAGGCACCCACAACTCAATCTTGCTGTTGCTCTCGCCACCCAGTTCGGGAGGCGTCACAGCGTGGCACTCGACACGCTGCAGCTGCGGGCACTTCTCGGCCACCTTCTTGCCCAGTCGCCGCACAGTGGCTGGCAGCACCAGCTGGCCGATGGCTGTCTCGCGCAGCGCGTTGTCCTCAATCACCTGAACACCCTCGCTCAGCGTGATGGCCCGCAGCGATGTGCATTCCCTGAACGCCTCTTTGCCCACTGTCGACACGCTGCCAGGCACACTCACCTCGGTCAGCGACTTGCAGCGGCGCAGCGCCTCCTTGCCCAGGCCCGTCAGACCATTGCCCAGTGCCACGGCACTCAGCGACTTGCACTCAAAGAATGCCTTCTCCTCGATCTGTGTGGCGCGGCTCAGGTCGGCCGTCACCAGACTCGAGCACCGGTCAAACGCCTGCTTGCCCACCTTGTCCACATGGCTCAGGTCGATGGCGCGCAGCGCGTTGCACTCGTGGAAGGCTTTGGCCTCAATCACTTTCACACTGGCCGGCAGCGACACCGTCTGCAGCTTGCGGCAGTTCTCAAAGGCCGACGGGGCAATCACCGACAGACGGCCGTCGAGCGTGATCGACTCCAGCGACGAGCAACCCGCGAAGGCCGACTCGCCCATCAGGCTGATGGCACCCAGGTCGACACCACGCAGCGACGTGCAGTCCTCCAGCACCCGCGCCGGCAACTCGACAACACCGTCGGGCAGCCACAGTTGTGTCAGCTGCGAGCACCCGGCAAAGGCCGACTGGCCCAGCCGAGTCACCGTGGCGGGCAGCTCTATCGTGCTCAAGCGGCTCTTGTAAAACGCGCGGTCGCCGATCTGCTCCACACCGTCCGGAAGCTGGCAACTGCCGGTGCGTGCACGGGGGAACAGGAGCAGCACGCGCCCACTGTGGTCATACAGCGCATGGTCCACTGAGCTGTAGGTCGTGTTGTCGCGGTCAACGTCGATGCGTTGCAGCTGGGCCATGTCGCCCAAGTTGTCGTTCTCAATCTGGCAATATAGCGGGATATAAAGCTCTGTCAGGCCGCAGCCGTCGAAGGCCTCGCTGCCGATGTCACGCACGCCGCGGGGCAGGTCGAGGCGGCGCAGCTGCCCACAGCCCTTGAAACACTGGCGGCCGATGCTCTCCAACCCATTGGGCACACTGAAGTAGCGCAAGTCGTCACAGCCCTCAAACGCCTGGTCGCCAAGCTCAGTCACGCACGGAGGCATGATCACCTCCTCCAGGGCATAGCACGACGCGAAGGCACGCTCGCCCACCGACTTCAGCCGCTCAGGCAGCACGATCGACCGCAACCGGCTCGCATATTGGAACGCACGGCGCGGCAGCACATCGCGCATCTGACGCGACCCGCTGCGCTCGCTCACTGTCGCCAGCTCCAGGTCCACATCCAGATAGTTGTCGATGCTCTTGCCGTCGGCGTTCACCACCTTGCTGCGCTTGGCCAGCTTGGTGATGAAGTCCAGGTCGCGCTCGTTCAGCGGACCCTCGACACGCAGCTGGCGCACCAGCTCAAACGTGCCCTTCGGCATCCGCGTCTCCAGCGTGCCGGCCTCCAGCACACGCACCTCCACCACATCGCCCGCGCTGCGGCTGCTCGCCTGGCGGTAGTGACGCGTCATGCCCCGGCTATATTGTGCCCCTGCGGGCAGGCAACCCGCCGCCACGGCGAGCGCCAGAATCATTATCAACTTCTTCATTAGTTCAGACTATTAGTTACAAGCATTCGCTTATCCGCCCGCAAATTTACAAAAAATCCCCAACTCCACAATTCCATTTGGTCTGATCTCCGTTCGGACGGACCTCCGTTCGGTCTGATCTCCGTTCGGTCGGATTTGCAACCCGCTGCCTCCGTTCGGTCGGATTTGCAATCCGACCGCCTCCGAGTATAAGGATTTACAATCCGCTGCCTATCTCTAGTGTTACCCGTTCGGTCGGATTTGCAATCCGACCGTCTCCGAGTATAAGGATTTGCAATCCGCTGCCTATCTCTAGTGTTACCCCCGCCATCCCTTCTTTTCGTGGAATATGGTATCGGGTGGTACAGCAGGAACATTGTAGCTATTCAAATTGGCGTCTTAATCCTTCTTTTTGTGGAATATGGTGTCGGGTGTACGCTGAGATGAAACAAGAGGCATACGTCATCGAGTCTTAATCCTTCTTTTGGTGGAATATGGTGTCGGGTCTGCGGCAAGAATTCGCCAGCAGCAGTGGCGCGATGCCGTGTCTTAATCCTTCTTTTGGTGGAATATGGTGTCGGGTAACTTGGTGAATTTGAAGGTCCCGCAACTGCTGACATCTGTCTTAATCCTTCTTTTGGTGGAATATGGTGTCGGGTGGTGTGGCCACTTGCGCAAGCCCGATCTAAAAGCGTTGTCTTAATCCTTCTTTTGGTGGAATATGGTGTCGGGTTATGCTTGAGGGCATCCTGTAATCAATAATGCTGTGGTCTTAATCCTTCTTTTGGTGGAATATGGTGTCGGGTATCCGTAAGGAACTCCTTGCGGGTGACGAAGTGGTGACGTCTTAATCCTTCTTTTGGTGGAATATGGTGTCGGGTTGTAAATTATTTATATTAATAAAATAACTTTGGTTACGTCTTAATCCTTCTTTTGGTGGAATATGGTATCGGGTAGTTCGTTGCTGAGGTGATGAATCTCAACCAGATTATCGTCTTAATCCTTCTTTTTGTGGAACAGGTCACGAATTTCCGAATTAGCGAATCGTCGAGCAGCCCTTGTTGCGGCATGGCTGCGTCGAAGATGTCGCTGCCTCGAAAAGGAACTTCGCCTCCCGCCCGGGTCACGTCAGCCTCTAGGCCGGACAATTCAATCATCTGTTTACGGGTTGCAAAGTTAATAAAAAGTGGGGAAACCGGCAAGAGAAGTTCCTCTTCGAGGCACTTTTCCTTGTAGATTGTTGGGACCAAGCGCCGCACATCTTCGATGTGCTTGCATGGTCTTTCGAACAAAATCGAAACTGTATCATAATTAGCGCACGCGTTGCGTGCGGAAATCTATCAAAATCTTATTCAAAATCTTATTCAAAATCTCACAATTTATTAAATTACTATAAATGAGAAAATTACCTGTTTGATTTTGTTTCGGATTTTGAAAGATTTCCCGCCCGTAAGGGCGGCTAAATCTCAGAATCGTAATTATGATACAGTTTCGCTGCAGTGTCTCCGACACTCCCGCCCGACCCGTTCGGTCGGATTTGTAATCCGACCGTCTCCGAGTATAAGGATTTGTAATCCGCTACTTATCTCTAGTGTACCCCCCGCCATCCCTTCTTTTGGTGGAATATGGTATCGGGTCTTAGCCGGCAAGCGTTACATCAGCTACCAGGCAAAAGGCGTCTTAATCCTTCTTTTTGTGGAATATGGTGTCGGGTGGCTATGTTGCATCCTGTTGTTGGCCACATCTCTCGTCTTAATCCTTCTTTTTGTGGAATATGGTGTCGGGTCAACCTTGATGAGGGTGACGCAAGTGCGGCAGACATCGTCTTAATCCTTCTTTTGGTGGAATATGGTGTCGGGTTGCGATGATTTTGAAGTGGCTGGTAAGTACCAAGGCGTCTTAATCCTTCTTTTGGTGGAATATGGTATCGGGTCTGAAATTGGTAGTACTTTCGTAAGCAGAATTAGGTCTTAATCCTTCTTTTGGTGGAATATGGTGTCGGGTGCCAAGGTTATCGCCTGCGTCAACCATGACGCTAAGTCTTAATCCTTCTTTTGGTGGAATATGGTGTCGGGTGGCTATGTTGCATCCTGTTGTTGGCCACATCTCTCGTCTTAATCCTTCTTTTGGTGGAATATGGTGTCGGGTTCTCTTCTTTATGATTGTCCTTGTCTTCTTCTCATAGTCTTAATCCTTCTTTTGGTGGAATATGGTGTCGGGTTTCAATGCGCTGATGCGCATGGACTACACGCAGAAAGTCTTAATCCTTCTTTTGGCGGAATATGGTTTCGGGTATTTTTTGAAGTGGCTGGTAAGTACCAAGATCGGCGCGTCTTAATCCTTCTTTTTGTGGAATATGGTGTCGGGTAATCTATAAACTATGCCTTACAACAGAAGATGGACAGCGTCTTAATCCTTCTTTTTGTGGAATATGGTGTCGGGTAAAATGTCGAGGAGTTTATGAGCTGGGGAGACATGTCTTAATCCTTCTTTTTGTGGAACAGGTCACGAATTTCCGAATTGGCGAGCTGCCCTTGTCGCTGCGGCATGGCGGCGTCGAAGATGTCGCTGCCTCGAAAAGGAACTTCGCCTTCCGCCCGGGTCAGGTCTGCCTCTAGGCCGGACAATTCAATCATCTGTTTACGGGTTGCAAAGTTAATAAAAAGTGGGGAAACCGGCAAGAGAAGTTCCTCTTCGAGGCACTTTTCCTTGTAGATTGTTGGGACCAAGCGCCGCACACCCCGTTCGGTCGGATTTGCAATCCGACCGTCTCCGAGTATAAGGATTTATAATCCGCTGCCTATCTCTAGTGGTCTCCAGCCATCCCTTCTTTTAGTGGAATATGGTATCGGGTCCGCGCAGAGGCCGAAGCTGCCGTGCGCAGCGATGACTTGTCTTAATCCTTCTTTTTGTGGAATATGGTGTCGGGTCTCCAGATGATGGAGGAGAATACGGCTATTGATGGTCTTAACCCTTCTTTTTGTGGAATATGGTATCGGGTGAGAATCAATCAATGTGAAAGTTATAAAAAGCTCGGTCTTAATCCTTCTTTTGGTGGAATATGGTGTCGGGTTTCGACAATCTGAACGATGCGGCAAAAGAGTGGTGCGTCTTAATCCTTCTTTTGGTGGAATATGGTGTCGGGTCTATCTCCGTATGAAGAAAGAACGCAAGACACGTTCGTCTTAATCCTTCTTTTGGTGGAATATGGTGTCGGGTAAGCTGAGAGAAGTGCCAAAATATCAGTGTCTCAAAGGTCTTAATCCTTCTTTTGGTGGAATATGGTGTCGGGTAGCTATTTTTGTATTGTGTTGGTTATCAGCATGTCAAAGGTCGATTTTAACAGTTCGTTTTGCTCTGTTAACTCAAATTTAAGACTTTTTGAGGCAAAAATTTGAACATAAAATTCACGACCACAGAAAAATGCGGCCGGCAAACGGCGGAAATCGACACTGGCTGATTTCCGACCGCAAAATTAATCTTTTAGCCATGCCATACCAAATTTTTCGGGCAAAAAATCGACATTTCTCCAAAAAAATGCCGACAAACTGTCATATCGGCATGATTATTGCTGCGCTTCTGACAGAACAGTGACGCAATGTCATGCAGCCGTCAACTGTCAGCCAGACAAGAATTCAACACAACTGTGACCGCTTAACTGATTGGCTTATGCAAATTCTGCTCAACACCTACGGCACCGCGCTCAACCGCGACAACGAAGCCTTTGTCGTGACCAACGACCAGGGCAAACGCCGCGTCCCCACCGATGGCGTGACCAGCATCATGCTCACGCGTGGCACCAGCATCACCACCGACGCCGTCATGCTGGCCATCGAACACGAGATCGAGATTCACTTCGCCGACCGGCGAGGCAACGTGCTGGGCATGGTGTGGAGCCACAAATATGGGTCGGTGAGCACCATCCGCAAGGGGCAGCTGGAGTTCTGCCGCAGCCATCATGCGGTGCATTGGATCAAGGGCCGCTCGCCAATTCGCTAATTCGAATATTCGTGATCTATTCCACAAAAAAGAAGGCATGGCGGGGTGGTGCCACTAGAGATAGGCAGCGGATTACAAATCCTTATACTCAGAGGCGTTCGGATTGCAAATCCGACCGAACGGGTACCACTAGAGATAGGCAGCGGATTATAAATCCTTATACTCGGAGGCGGTCGGATTGCAAATCCGACCGAACGGGAGTTCTGCCGCAGCCATCATGCGGTGCATTGGTTCAATGGCCGCTCGCCAATTCGCTAATTCGAAAATTCGTGATCTGTTCGACCAAAAGAAGGATGTGGCTCGCTGATTCGCTGATCAGCCCCCGGCCCTGCATCGTGCCAGGCATCCTAGCCGGGAAAAACACAAAAAACGTGGTTTTGGACAGAAAAAAATGACAAACAGTTAGGTTATTTGCAGAAAAATTGCTAAATTTGCACTCTCAATGAAAAACTGAAGAATGAACGTAAGAGTGCTCACCATCAAGTTCGCCAACCCGCTGCGTCACCAACAGGTGCCGCAGTTCCGCGGTGCCGTCATCGCAGCCCTCGACAACAAGCGGCTGCTCTTTCACAACCACGACGGGGCGAGCCTGCGCTATGCCTATCCCCTCATACAATATAAGGTGCTCGACGGCAGGGCGGCCATCGTCGCCGCAGGCCAGGGCATCGACCAGCTGGCCGAGCTGCTTACCGTCGGCCGGCAAGAGCTTACCGTCGGCCACCAGCCCATGACCCTCGAGGTCGACCAGGTGCTGCCCCTGCAATACCAGCTGCAGGTGTGGGACCAGTTGTGGCCCTATCATGTGCTGCGCTGGTTGCCGCTCAACAGCGAGCATTACCGCCGCTATCAGTCACTCGAGTCGCTGCCGCAGCGTGTGGCCATGCTGCAGGACATCATGCGCGGCAACATCCTGGCACTGGGCAAGGGACTGGGCGTGCGTTTTGACCGCCACGTAGACGTGCAGCTCACCGGCCTCGACCAGCCGCGCCTGGTGCGCGTCAAGGGCACCCAGGTGATGAGCTTCAACGCCCGGATGCGCTGCAACGTCAACATCCCCCAGTTTCTGGGCCTGGGCAAGCACTCCTCGCTGGGCCACGGCGTGGTCATCGCCCCCGATGGGCAGGCCGACCCATCAGTCCCGACATCTGACAACTAGAACAACAATTCAACGAATATAATTCTCTATATGGCAAACTATCTCTATGGAGCCGCGGTGCAGGGAATCCAAGGATTCATCTTCCAGACCAACGAGCTGCGCGACATCATCGGCGCGAGCGCCCTAGTCGAACAAGTGTGCACCACGGCCTTTCAGGCGATGGCGGGCTGCAAGCCCAACATCATCGGTGCCGCCGGCAACATCAAGCATGTCTTTGACACGCGCGAGCAGTGCGAGCGCGTGGTGCGAGACTTTCAGCGCCAGGTGCTAACCATGGCCCCCGGCATCACCTTCAGCCAGGCGGTGGTCGAGCTTGACCCGGCCAAGACTTTCGCCAGTCAGGTCGAGGAGCTCGAACGCAAGCTGCGCGCCCAGCGCAACCGCCCCGCACCCAGCACCACACTGGGTCTGATGGCCATCAAGCGTGCCCCCAAGACCGGGCTGCCCGCTGTGGCCACCGACAAGGGCGAGCTCATCGACCTGGCCACGCAGTGCAAGCGCCAGGCCGTCGACAACATGACGCTGGTCGACAAGAGCTTTGGCCAGGCTGACCTCTCGCCCGACAAGGTGGCCCTCAACATCGAGGACATGACACTGAAAAACGACTGGATTGCCGTCATACACGCCGACGGCAACGGGCTGGGACAGGTGGTGCAGGCGGTGGGCAGCGACCGCGACAAGTTCCGCCAGTTCTCCAGTCTGCTCGACCAGGCCACCGTGGCGGCCGCCCACGATGCCTATCTGGCGGTTGCCGGCATGTACTCCGGCAAGATTCCCATGCGCCCTGTGGTGCTGGGCGGCGACGACATGACCATCATCATGCGGGCAGACCTGGCGGTGCTCTACACCCATGCGTTCATCCGGGCCTTTGAGGGCCACACCCGGCAGCTGCTGGGCGACATCCTCGAGGCCAATGGTGTGTTCGCCGGCCAGCGGCGCCTCACATGCTGTGCCGGCATTGCCTTCATCAAGTCATCGTTCCCCTTCCACTATGGCTACAGCCTGGCCGAGCAACTTTGCGACCAGGCCAAGCACGATGCCAAGGCCCGGAAGCACCTGCTCGACGGAGGCCTGCCGCCGTCGTGCGTCATGTTCCACAAGGTGCAGGACAGCTTTGTCGACAACTTTGCCGACATCGAGCGGCGCGAGCTGCACGTCGGCACCAGTGCATCGTGGAAGTTCGGTCCCTATTATCTCGAACCGCTTGCGACCCGCGACCGCTGGACCATCGACGACCTCACGCAGCGCGTCGACGAACTCGACCGGCAGGGCGACAATGCCCGTGTGGTCAAGAGCCACCTGCGCCAGTGGATGACCCTGATGCACGACAGCCCCAGCAATGCCGCGCAGAAGGACAGGCGCGTGCGCACAATCCTCACCGGCGACCAGCTCAAACTGTGGGACGAGCTCATGGGATGCCACGAGCGGGACGCCCACACCGGTGCCGACGGCAACCCGGTGCGACGCAGCCACTATCCCGCCCTCGATGTGCTTGCCCTGCACGCGGTCACCTATCAAGACACAACCAGCAATCAACCATCGGTCGACTAAGTACAAGAACCGGCCATCGGTCGACTATGCCAAGGCCACGCCTTGGCCAATCAAGACACAACAATGAACATCAACTACCAAATCACATTCTATAACGACTGGCACTGCGGGTCTGGACTGGCCGCAGGTGCCGATGTCGACCTGCTGGTGGTCAAAGACCGGCAGGGGCTGCCATACGTGCCCGGCAAGACCGTCAAGGGGCTGCTGCGCGAGGCCATGGAGCAGATCTACGCCCTCCAGGGCAAGGACCTCGAGAACCTCGTGCCCATGCTCGGACGCGAGACCGACAACCCCGACGAGACCACGGCTGCATGTGGCCAGATGAGCCAGGGCTGCAGCTTCTTCACCAATGCCGAGCTGGCCGCCGACGAGGCGCAGGCCATCGTCAGTACAGACACCACGCGCTACCTCTACCGCACCATCGCGTCGACGGCCATCGACCCGCTCACCGGCACGGCCCGGCAGCACAGCCTGCGGCGCATGCAAGTGACGGTGCCCTGTGTGATGCACGGACGCATCATCGACGTGCCCGAGGGCCTCAAAGACGACGTGATCAACGCATTGCGATATATCAAACGACTGGGACAGAGCCGCAACCGCGGCTACGGACGGTGTGACATCGTCGCGCAGGTCGAGGAAGGAGGTGCCGCATGACACGCCTGACATTCTCCTGCACCCTGCTCACCGATGTCGTCCTCAACCAGCGGGCAGCCACCAGCGGCAACCAGCAGACGCTCGACTTCATCCCGGGCAACAACTTCCTGGGCATCGTCGCCGGACGACTCTATGCCCACCTGCAGCCCGAGCAGCAGTTGGCACTGTTCCACACGGGAGCGGTGCGCTTTGGCGACGCGCATCCCGCGTCTGGCGGGCGGCGCTCGCTGCGTGTGCCGGCCTCGCTGTTCTATCCCAAAGGACAGTCGGTCGCCGACGCCTGTTTTGTACACCACGGTTATGACCGCGACTGCGACCCCGACAAGCTGCAGCTCAAGCAGTGCCGTTCGGGCTTCTATCTGATGGACGGCATGCAGGCCGTCGAAACACCCGTCGACAGCTCGTTTGCCATCAAGGCGGCCTACGATACCGCCATGCGGCGCAGCGAGGATCAGAAGATGTATGGCTATCAGTCGATCAACAAGGGGCAGACCTTTGTCTTCGAAGTCGAGCTGGACGACGAGACCCTCGCCGACGACGTCATCAAGGCACTGGTGGGACAGCGCCGCATCGGGCGCTCGCGCACGGCACAATATGGCCTGGTCGACATTAGGCAGGTCGACGGCCAGTGCTATCCCGAGCCCGCGCGCTCGGCCGGCCAGGTCTGCACCGTCTATGCCGACGCGCGCCTCATCTTCATCGACATCGACACGGGGCTGCCCAAGTTCCGCCCCACGGCACAAGACCTGGGACTCGCCGACGGCGAGATTGACTGGGCCAAGAGCCAGGTGCGCACCTTCCAGTACGCGCCCTGGAACTTCAAGCGGCAGGCACGCGACACCGACCGTTGCGGCATCGAGAAGGGCAGTGTCTTTGTCATCAACGGCGCGCAGGGCATCCCGCTACACTCGCAGTATGTGGGCAACTATCGCGCCGAGGGATTTGGCAAGGTGGTCTACTGCCCGGCCTTCCTCGATTGTGTCGACGGCACCAACGGCCGGTCGGTGCTGCGCTTTGTCGCCCCCGACGCCACGCCCGCACCCCAGTCGGCCGAAACCACAGCCGACACACCGCTGCTGCGCTATGTCGCGCGGCAACGGCAAGAGGCCGACAACCGCCAGACCATCTATCAGCTGGTCAACAACTTTGTGGACAATAATGGTGATCTGTTCACCGGCGAGCGTTTCGCCTCGCAGTGGGGGCACATCCGCTCGCTGGCCATGCAGGCCACAGACGCACAGCAGCTCGTTGACAGCCTCTTCACACTGCCCGACGGATATCTGGTGCATGGCACCGCATGCGAAAAGTGGGAGGAACGAGGCCGGCTGCACACCTTCAAGCTCTTTGTCGAGCATGATGTGCCTGCCCACCTGTTGCGACCGACAATCATTAACCTGGCTGCCGAGATGGCCAAAAAATGCAAGCAATGATGATGGACAACGATAAAATACTGAAAAAACGTGACATCCTGCGCGTGGTCATCGAGGCTACGACTCCCATCGCCGTGAGCGCGGGAGAAAAGGATGTCGAGACCGACGCGCGCGTCATGCGCGATGCCAACAGGCTGCCCTACATCCCCGCCACATCGCTCGCGGGCATCTTGCGCCACGCACTGGGCAAGGCCGGCGAGCAGTGCGACCTGTGGGGATACCAGAGTGCCGATGGCGGACGCGGCTCGCGCCTGATGTTTACCAATGCCAACCTGGTGCGACACGAGGGCACAGTGGCCGACGGACTGCTGGACATTGACCTGCAGGCCGATGAGTTTCTCAGACACTACCTCGACCTGCCCATTCGCCAGCATGTGCGCATCGGGCATCACGGAGCTGCCGAGCGGCACGGCAAGTTTGACCAGGAAGTGGTCTATGCCGGCTCGCGCTTCTGCTTTGAGCTGGAGGTGGCGCATGGCGGCGAGGCGGCAACCCCGATCGACGACATCGTGGCCGCCCTGCAGAGTCCCACACTGCGCATCGGGGGCAGCGTCTACAGCGGCTTGGGCGAGTTCCGCGTCGTGACCCTGCAGCGGGCCGCGCTCGACCTCACCGACCAGGGCGATCTCGCACGCTATCTCGGCAAGTCGGCGAGTCTCGACAACGCGTCGTGGTGGACCGTTGAACCCAATAAAGCACAGCAGGCACCCGACGACTCGGACGGCTGGCAACGCTATGACATCACCTTGCGGCCCGACGACTTCTTTGTCATCGGCAGCGGCATGGGCGACGATCAGGCCGACATCACGCCCGTGGCCGAGCAGCGAGTGGAGTGGGGGACCGACGGCACGGGGCGCTTTACCGACGCCATGCTGCTCATCCCGGCCACCAGCGTCAAGGGGGCACTGGCCCATCGGGTGGCCTACCACTACAACCGCCTCAGCGGCGTGTTTGCCGACCGTCTGCCCGACGACATGACAGCGGCCGACTATGTCGGCAACATGAACACCGCCGTCCGGGCGTTGTTCGGCTATGAGCTGGACGGCACCTCGCTTCCGGGCCGTGTCATGTTCAGCGACGTGTTTCTCACACCCGCCGGCACCACCGTGTTCAACCATGTGCGCATCGACCGCTTTACGGGCGGGGCCATGGACGGCGGACTGTTCAACGAGAAGGTGGCTGCCGGGCAACCCGAGTTCGGCCTGACCATCTGGGTCGACAAGGCGGCCTTTTGCGTGCCCAATGTGCAGCAGGCGCTGGAGGCGGCCATTGGCGACCTTGTCACGGGCATGCTCCCCCTGGGCGGAGCCGTCAACCACGGACACGGCACCTTCACCGGCCACTACACAACCCCTAATTCTCTAACCGCTAACCCATAACCGCTAACCTTCAAGTTTCGTCAGAAACTTGATTCAAATGATGAAAATGGATTTCACTAAAAAATATACAGGCTACTACTGGCTCAGTGATAAGCAAGAACCGGTGGTGCTGGAGAATGAGCCCGTCGAACAAGCTCTCTTTGCCGTGGGCAACAACCCCTTTGTCATCGAGGCGCAATTGCTGAGCGCAGACGAGTCGGTGGCGGTGCGCTACTGCGACGGACAGTACATTGAGGTCGTCACACCCCGCAGCCAGTTTGCCGACGAGCAGGCGCAAGTCTATGTCTCGTTGCGCATGGGCAGTCGCAAGCTCAAGTTCGTCCAGCTGTGGCAAGAGGACGATGATGCCGACAACCTCTGCTGCGGCATGACATCGCTCGTGCCGGGCCGCATGGTCTTTGCAGGTTTCGCCTGAAAAGCCTCGATGTCAATTAGCTATCAACATTAAAGCAATGAATTTATGCCAAGAACAATAAAAGCACCGTTCAATTTCGTCCCCCTGCAGGACAAGGTCTACTTCCCTGAATGGGCCGGCCAGGTGTCGCAGGACATCCCCTTCAGCGACGGCGTGAGCGGAACGATACAACTCGACATCACCGCACAGGCGCCCATCATGGTCGGGGCCGGGCGCGAAGAGGGCAACACCATCGAGTTCTGTCACACACCCGACGGACGATACTACATCCCGGGCAGCACCATCAAGGGCACACTGCGCTCGGTGCTCGAAATCCTGGCCTACGGCAAGATGACGCAGGTCGGGCCTGAGCGATTCGCCATCCGCGACCTGAGCAACAGCGCTGACGGCAAGTTCTATCGCGACAGGATGACCAGGCAGGACCCCGCCACCAAGCGCACCAAGGTGCATTGCGGATGGCTCAGGCGCGAAGGGATGAACTTTGTGCTCGACGACCACGGCCTGCCCTGGCGACTGTGTGTCGAGGACATCGACCGGCAGTTCCACACCCACTTTGTCGACTTTGTCCAGGACCGCCGCGCGCTCAAGCAGGATGAGAACCGAAGGGCGCAGGCCAAGTATGAGCGTTTTGACCGCGAGACAAACCAGCAGGGCCTCATCGACAACTCGCGGCTCGATGCCCACTTTGTGATTGACGACGAGCGCACCGAGAAAGACCCCGGCAAGCGCATCATCGTCCACTTCAACCAGGGTGGAAAGCCCGGACACATCGTCTTCACCGGCCAGCCCGGAGTCAGGAAGATCGGGAACCGGACGAACAAGGCCGGCAACCGGATGTGGGAGGGAAAATACTATGAGTTTGTCTTTCCGGCCGAGGTGGTTGGTACCATCAACATCGCCGACGGCGACAAGGTGCTCAACGACTTCCTGAGCGTGCACAAAAACAGTCCGGACTTCCTCAACATCTACAAGCAGCGTCTCGGTGACGGCAGGCCCATACCGGTCTTCTTCCTCTATGACGAGGACAACCCCGACCGGCTGCACAGCATCGGACTGTCGTTCATGTATCGATTCCCCACCTTCAATGCCATCGGCGACGGCATTCCTGATGAACTCAAAGAGACCGGGCGGCACGACTTGCCCGAACTGCTGTTTGGCTACACCGGCGACGACTCGCTCAAAGGGCGCGTGCATTGCTCGCACGCCTTTGCCGAGGGCGGTGTCGAGCCCATGCAACGTGTGGGGCTGGTGTTGTCGTCGCCGCATCCGTCGTTCTTCCCGCTCTATGTGGGCGGCGGTCGCTCGTGGAACAGCGGCGGCGAGTTCAAGATTGCCGGACGCAAGCGGTATCCCATCAGGCGTGAGGTATGGAACAACTCCTCGGCCGGAACCGACGAAATGTGCTCCTGGCTCAGGCCGCTGCCGGCAGGCACCGTGTTCCGCGCCACCGTGCGGTTCCACAACCTGCGGCCCGTCGAGCTGGGGGCATTGCTGGCGAGCATCACCTTCAACAACCATCCCGACTGCCGCCACAACATCGGCATGGGCAAGCCCATGGGATATGGCAAGGTGCAGATTGACGCGCGCATCGCAGCGCTGCACTCGCTCGACAGCACGATGACAGCCGACACCGACTTTGTCGGCTGTTTTGCCGCCGAGATGTCGAGCCGGTTCCCCGAGTGGGCGACCAGCCCGGCCCTCAACGAACTCTATGCCATGGCCAGCTACGACATCCCGGCTGACCGGCAAGATGACTTCACCTATATGCAGATGGATGTGCAGGGCAACAATCAGTTTGCTGACGCAAAGAAGGCATATACCGGCGGAGAACAGCTGGGACTGTTCACGCAGATTGTCACCGACTCGGTGCCACAAGCACAATTTGTGGGCAACGTCACGGCCGAACAGGAGCAGCAGCGACAGCAGCGCATTGAACAACTCGAGCAACAGCGCAAACAGCGCATCGAACTGCTCAAGCGGCGCGACGAGGACATCGAGGCAGCGCAGGCACTCAAGGGTCAGCAGCTCATTGACCGCCTCACCGAGCTGCAGCAGACCTACCGGGGCGACGAGGTCGTGAACAGACTCCTTGACGAGGCGCAGGAGGGCAAGGCGCAGGCTCTAGCACTGGCCAACCAAGCGGCGCAATTGCGCGACGAGCGGCGCTTTGACGAGGCTCTGACTAAATATCAGCAGGCCGAAGCGCTAGGGTTTGACTACGCGGTGCTCATCGACGACTGCAAGAGCCAGCGCGACAAGTGGCTCAAGCAGCAGAACGCCACGGTGCAGGAGGTCATTGACCAGGCACCGACAGGATCGCCCGCGGCATTCATCGGACGATTCAGAAACCGTGAGCTCACCGACCAGGACCTTGAGCTGATGGCACAGAGGGTCAAGACCGCTGTCAAGCCACGCGACTTGCAGAAGAAGTGGCTCGACCCCCGACAGTACCAGAAGGTGCTCGGCGACAAGGCGCAGCTTTTTGTCGACCTGTTGAACCGGTAGGCCAACTGATTATTAACTCAAAAAAACACCGACAACCATGTTTATCAACCTCTCTAACCATCCCTCCAGCGAGTGGAGCGAGGAACAGATGGCGGCAGCTGTCGCCATCGGCGGCGAGGTCGTCGACATCCCATTCCCATACGTCGACCCCAATGCCGACGAGGACGAGATCGACCGGCTGGGCTACAAGTGCGTGGAGCGCATTGTTCTCGTCGGCGGACTGGGAGGGCAGATTGTCCACGTCATGGGCGAGATGACGCTCACACACGACATCGTGCAGCGGCTCCACTACCTGCGCGTGCGCTGCTTGGCCAGCACCACCGAGCGGCACGTCACCACCAACCCCGATGGCTCGACAACATCGACCTTCCGCTTTGTACGTTTCCGCGACTACGTGCCCGACAAGGCTGTCTATCGCTAGAACCCAACAGAACAGGCACCCCCTTCACCTCCGAAACAGGAGGGAAGGGGGTGTCTCATTAGCGGCGCACGGTCTCAAAATCAAGTGTCCAGCAGGTCGGCAAAATAGTTGATGTACTGCTCGACCTCCCCATAGAAGTCTTTGGCCGGCTTGGGCTTGTCACGCATGCCACTGTGGTTGATGTCGTTGCGCAGACCGGACAACTGGTGGAAGCGCTCAAGAAACTGACGGTCGGCCAGCTGCTTGTCGCCCAATATGTCTTTGATGCGCGCTCGCTCGGTCTCATTAGCCACTTTCCACTCGGCTTCGGGCTTGTCGGTTCGGGCAATCTCGATGGCGTTGTTGATGCGCCCCCGCTTGAAGGTGGCGTTGATGGCAATGTCGTGTTTGTGACAGAAGTAGGTGACGATGTTCTCTTCGAGGATGGTCAGAGCCTGCTGAAACATGCCGTGGCGGTTGCACCACCGCGCCGCCTCAAAACCGTTCTTGATGCTGATGCCCGACGCGGCGGTGGCCTCAAACCCCTGCAGCCGCGACTGAATCTCGCGCAGGATGGGAGTCAGTGTGGCATCGTCCGAGCTCGAGTATTCCTCCAGGGTATGCAGGATGGCTGTGATGGTCTGCGACTGGGCAATGTTCAGCCCGCGGCACAGTTGCATGTCCTGCGAGAAGCTGCTCAACAGTCCCGCCAGACGCTCGGCCTTCTGGCTCGACAGCTGGCTCAGCAGCCGGGCATTGCCGTTCTCCAGATAGTCGGCCGCGGCAAAGGTCCAGTCCTGCAGGCTCGAGAGCACTTGCAGATCGACGATGAGTGCCGTGTTGTCGTCGTGGGCCTCCCAGTTGCCGTATGTGATGCTGCGCACCACCGTACCTTTCAAAAACTTGGCGTAGTTGCCCAGAACGATGGCCAGCATCGGCAGCGAGCGGAAACCGTGGGTCACGTCAAAATACAACTCGTCACCTGGCTGCAACTCGTTGAACAGTAAGGAGAAGATCTCGAGAATGTCGGCCTCGCTGTTGCCGTCAGGGACATCCACCGCCACTGGCTCAAAAGGCAGACCCAGCGACTGCAGCTCGGTGCGCAGCCCAGGGTAGGTCTCGGTCTTGTGGGGGTGGGGGCCATGGTCCACCCAGTTGCTAGCGCGTGCCTTCTGCGTCAGCAGGATGATGGCGCTGTCATCTTTGTCCCATCGGGCGATGCGTTGCAGATATTGCAGCGTGGCCGCCTGCACAAAGCGCGTCTCGGTGCTGCAGAAGTCGTCGCGCAGATATTTCCCCGGTTGATAGAAACTCGTCCCCAAAAACGAGATAAAAACTTTCCGTGCCATATTTTGCTTGTCAGTTGATGATTTTTTTTAGCGACTCAATGCTCTCTTTCAACTTTTTAATCATGGCAGTATAGCTAGAGTTGCGTTCCACCTGATGTGCAATACTATTGCGTATCGCATTCGTTCTATTAAAGATTTTCCTTAATTCGTTGTACCTCTTGGATGACCAGATCAGTTGCTTGGCATCATCGCGGCAATCTTTGTCGTTGATGTCTTTTCCCTCGCACTCACACACATAGGTGACAATCGATTCGAGCAAAGTCAGATAGGATGCACTATAATTCTTGTGCTTTAAGTGCCATTGTGCCAGTCTGAATTGGAAAACTGACTGTTTCTCGGCCGACATGAAATCTCGAATAAAATCTTTGATGATTGGCGAGACCACCATGTTTGCCATTGGGCTAGAAAAATCTTTGTTACGTATTGAAGATAGCGACTGTGCTTCGTTCTTGATAGCAGTCAAGTAGTTGAGGTTCATCAGCTCGGTGAAACGCTCCAGCCGTTCTGATGCCTCGGGGTCCTGCTCGCTCATCATTTCAGAAATCTTATAGGCATTGCCGAAGTTGGCAAAAGTATATGCTCCCACAATCCAGTCGTTCATCTCAAGAATGTTCTTCAACTCCACGACGGGGGTGTAGCCCAGCTCGCCGCTGACATCAAGCATGCCATAATAAATAGTCTTGATTTTAACGCTACGGCGGCTCACGTTCTGAAGGTATATCAAGCAGTTCATCAAGAACAGCGGCAAAGAACGGAATGAGTGCGTAATGTCAACATATAGCTCATCGCCAGTGTTTAGCTCTTGTTCGAGTTGGAAGATGACATTTGCATTATACTCTATTTCTTGTTCGTTCAGGCCATATCTGATCAGAACGGCTTTAGAACCTTTGCCCATGGCATCCTCAACCGCTGCTCTGTGTGGCAGTATGAGAGGTGAATGCGCGGTAGACTGCGTGCAGTGGTCGCTCAATTGCACGTAGATGTCATCGTCAACACTGTCGCCAGCAAAGGACCTGTATACCTCTTCCCACATCGATTTCACAGTGCCAATGAGGAACATCTTGTCTATGCTGTCATGCTGTTTGATGGCACTGGCTATGAAAGAACTGGTATACTGCTGACCATCATTGAACTGATAATTAGCAGTGCGATACTCGCGTTCTTTGGGTTGAGCCGTACCCAAAAAAGAGATTAAAACTCTACTCATAGTTTTGTGGCAGATTTAATATTTGAAGTCACCGCAAAGTTACAAAATAATCCACTGACAAACAACACCGCGACCATTTTTCCCAAGAACAGCCAGTGTCGCGGCCAATAAAATGGCAGCCTGGCGAAAAAATATCTTGAATCATCATTTTTTTGTTTCAAAGAGATGTTTGGCACGGAAAAAATATTACCTTTACATGCGGATATTCCTGGGCAGATAGCCATTTATATCCTTGCTCGACCCCACATTCCACCAAAAGAAGGATTAAGACGCCACAGGGGCAAACTGGTCACGGATATAATCTGCACCCGTGACCATATTCCACCAAAAGAAGGGTGGGGCGGGAGCTCTTCGACGCCGCCATGCCGCAACCAGTGCAGTTCGCCAATTCGCTAATTCGGAAATTCGTGATCTATTCCACCAAAAGAAGGATGGGGGCGGGGGAGAAAATTGCACTAAATTGCATGAATTGTTGAGAGGCCTAAATCCAGCAAGTCAAAGAAATTGCAAATGTTACTACGCTTTGCTTGCTTGGGTGTGGACCTGTTTGGTCGCGAGTACTTCGTGGTTGTTGAGAGGTCCAAGAGCAAAATCCCGCTATGCTTATTATTCAAAGTGTCTTTATTGTCTAAAACCTGCTTGGTTGAATGGTGATCCTCAAACCCCACCCCCAACCCCCTCCCCTTTGGGGAGGCTGCTGAAAAAGTAATTAACCGCGAATTACGCAAAACAAAACGCGAATCAAACACGAATTGTTCTTGAATGTTATTCAAAAAAAACGAGGAATTTCTGTTTGTTTATGATAAAACGAAAGTTAGTTTAATTCGTTTAATTTGTTGTTGTGACTTTTTCAGCAGCCTCTTGGGAAAGGGGAGGGGAGCTGAAAATTGCAGAAATTGTTGATCGGATTGAGCGAAACCAGCAGCGTCCAAAATAGGTGGCTGCAGCAGCATATTTCGTTGAATTCGTTAAATTTGTTGTTAGTGGAGTTTACGCCATGGCCACAGCAGAATATTTCGTTTCATTCGTTAAATTTGTTGTTAGTTGAGTTCACGCCATTGCAGGAGGATATTTCGTTTCATTCGTTAAATTTGTTGTTAGTTGAGTTCACGCCATGGCAGGAGGATATTTCGTTTCATTCGTTAAATTTGTTGTTTGGCGAGTGCGTCATGGTCACAGCAACATATTTCGTTTCATTCGTTAAATTTGTTGTTAGTTGAGTTCACGCCATGCCCACAGCATCATATTTAGTTTCATTCGTTAAATTTGTTGTTAGTTGAGTTCACGCCATTACAGCAGCATATTTCGTTTTATTCGTTAAATTTGTTGTTAGTTGAGTTCACGCCATTGCTGCATAATATTTCGTTTCATTCGTTAAATTTGTTGTTTGCCGAGTGCGTCATGGCCACAGCAGCATGGTTCGTTGAATTCGTTGTTTCCCCCAAGAAATATCGACAAACTGCCATTTTGGCACGATATTTGCCTTGATGTTAGTGGATGCGTGGGGCCAAACGACATAGCAGCACAGGCTCAAGCCGCTGCTTGTCTCAGCCAACCGCCCGGCCCTTGCAGCAAATAATCAAAAAAACTTATAGATTTTATGGTAAATCAAGGTTAAAACATTAACTTTGCATATTGATTGACGACTAACCTATAAATTATGAGCATACTTACACAAGGACAACAAGTGCAGGACTACACAGTCGAGTACCTGATCAAGGCCAACAGCTACTGCGAGACCTACCGAGTGGCCGACGCCGATGGGAACCCCTTCTTCATGAAGGTGTTCATCATCAAAAATCTACCCGAAAAGCTCATGACGCGCGACGGTGAGGTGAGCGAGATCGATCACTGCAAGCGACTTCAGCACCAGAACATTATCTCCTACATCACCAGCGGCAAACTGATGATATCTGAAGGCGTGTGCCACTACATGGTCACCGTCTACTTCAGCGGCGAGTTGCTCGTCGAGAAGATTGAGCGCGAGGGGCCACTGCCCGTCGACGAGGCAAAACACATTGCCGTTGGGGTGCTGAATGCCCTCCAATATATGCACAACGAGCACGCCATGTTGCACAACGACATCACGCCGCGCAACATCATGCTCAGCGCTAAGACCGATGGCGAGCCCGAGCTCATCGACATGGGGCACACATCGGGCAACACCAGCGGAGTGCCACCCTTCGACACCAGCGACCTTGAGGTGCAGTACTGTGCCAACTCGACCTTCGCCGGCATGTATGACGAGCAGAGCGACGTGTTCTCGGTCGTGGCAGTGCTCTATGCCATGCTCACCGGACGCGGCCCATGGCCCGTCGACGCGTCGCTGTCGCGCCATGAGGCCGTGCGCGCGGTCAAGAAGTTGCGCAAGCAGCCCCTGGACATGGAGGGAGTGCCTGAAGAGATGCTGGGCATCATCAGTCGCGGGCTGTCGTCAAACTCCGACGAGCGATTCAAGAGCGTCGGCGAACTGCTGCGGGCACTGGACGCTCCCGGACAAGTCGAGCCGGCAGCATCGCCCAAGGAGGGAGAAACATCGATGCGCGAGCGCCGGGGCCGACGTGACGAGAGCGAGCCCGACATTTCCGCCGATGTCGAGGTGAAAAAAGGCAAAGGAAAAGGCTTTGAGGACATCGCTGGCATGGAGGAGCTGAAAACGATGTTGCAGCAGCGCGTCATCTTCATCTTGCGAGACAGGGAATTGGCGCAGAAATATCGCCTCACACCGCCCAACGGCATGCTCCTCTATGGGCCGCCGGGATGCGGAAAGAGCTTCTTCGCCGAGAAGTTTGCCGAGGAAACCGGCTTCAACTTTATGCTGGTCAAGGCCAGCGACCTGGGGTCAATCTATGTCCACGGTACACAAGGCAAGATTGCCGACCTGTTCCGCAAGGCTGAGAAAAACGCGCCAACGGTGATCTGTTTCGATGAGTTTGACGCGTTTGTGCCCGACCGGAGCAACGACCCAGGCAACCACCAGTCGGGCGAGGTCAATGAGTTCCTCACGCAGCTCAACAACTGCTCGGAGCGAGGCATCTTTGTCATCGCCACCAGCAACCGGCCGGACAAAATCGACCCGGCCGTGCTGCGCACAGGGCGAATTGACAAGAAGGTCTTTGTGCCGCTGCCCGACCAGGTGGCAAGGCGCGAGATGCTCAAGCTCCACCTCAACGGGCGCCCCTGTGGCGAACTCGACTTTGACAAGCTGGCCGAGATGAGCGAGGGATATGTCGCCAGCGACCTCACCTATGTCGTCAACGAGGCGGCGATGATTGCGGCCTTTAACAACGCAAACATCACCGAGGAGCTCATGGAGACAACCATCAGCGGCATCAAGCCCAGTGTGAAGAAGGACGCGCTCAAGCAGTATGACCGCATACGCGACAAGATCGAGGGCACCGACCGACGCAACGGCATGCCACATGTGGGATTCCGCACAGGCGACGACTGACGTGCGGCATCAGCGCAATGAAGAGCAACCCAACTTACGCAATTAATAACCACTTAAAACCGAGAAAATTATGAAACTGGATGAAATGTTGCTGGAGTTCCTTCAGAACGAAGGATTCCGCCCCAAAGTCGACCCGGATGATGGCGAAATCACGTTCAAGTGCGAGGGATTGAACTACTCTTACTTCCCCGATGACAACGACCAACAGTACTTCCGACTGATGCTGCCGGCCATCTATGATGTCAACGAGGACAACAAGTATGAGGTGCTCGAGGCCATCAACAAGGTTAACTACGACATCAAGGTCATCAAGCTCTACGTCGTGCACGAACGCTCGGTATGGGCTGCACTCGAGATTCTGATGGACACGACTCCGGAGATGGAGGACATCGTGCCGCGTGCCATCTTCTTGCTTCGCCATGCACGCCGTGCATTCTACGAGGCCCTGGAGGACTAGTCTCAACCACCGAAAGGCACTAAAACGATCGTCCGGCTGGATGTCAAATCCAGCCGGACGATCGTTTTCTGTCAGTAGGGTCACTGGGCGCGGAACGATGACAGGTCGTCGGCGACGAAGTTCTTCACATAGGTGAAGTGGCCGGCGACATTGGCCTCGGCCATGCGGACATAAACCTGCGCGCTGCGCCCGAACAGCTCGGCACAGCGGGTGGCGTCCTGCATGATCAGGATCGACATCATCGTCTCGGCGGTCATGTCGTACAACCGGCGGGCAACAAAGTCGTGGAGCTCCTGGTTGCCGGCATCCTTGACGATGGTGATGGCCTGCTCCAGCTGGTCGACCATCGCCTCGACACGCGCCTTGAGTGGCTTGAGCTCGTCAGAGACCTCGTCCTGAAGCATCTCGCGCATATAGGTCAGGTAAGACCCGTTGGTGATATAGCGGATGGCTGCCACCACCTGCAGCTGCGTCGTGCCCTCATAGATGCTGAAGATGCGCGCGTCGCGATACAGGCGCTGGCTCTTATACTCCATGATAAAGCCGCTGCCGCCGTGCACCGAGATGGCGTCGTAGGCATTCTGGTTGGCATACTCCGAGTTCATGCCCTTGGCCAGCGGAGTGAATGCGTCAGCCATGCGCTGATACTTCTTCATCTCCTGGCGCTCTTCGGGCAGCAACGTGCGGTCGCGAGCGATGTCCTCCAGGGCCTTGTAGACATCGACCAGACGGGCCGTCTGATAGAGCAGCGAGCGGCCGGCGTCGAGCTTGGCCTTCATCCGGCTCAGCATGTCGTAGACGGCGGGGAACTCAATGATCTTCTTGCCAAACTGAGCGCGCTCGCGAGCGTAGGACAGCGCTTCGTTATAGGCCTCCTGCTCGACACCCACGCTCTGGGCGGCAATGCCCAGACGCGCACCGTTCATCAGTGCCATCACATACTTGATCAGGCCCAGGCGGGTGTCGCCGCACAGCTGCGCACGCGCGTTCTTGTACACCAACTCGCACGTGGGCGACCCATGGATGCCCAGCTTGTGCTCGATGTGGCGCACGTCCACGCCGCCGTCGCGCTTGTCATAGATAAACATCGACAGACCACGGCCATCGGTCGTGCCCTCCTCGCTGCGAGCCAGCACCAGATGAATGTCGCTGTCGCCGTTGGTGATGAAGCGTTTCACACCGTTCAGGCGCCAGCAGCCGTTGGCCTCGTCGCGGGTGGCCTTGAGCATGACGCGCTGCAGGTCGCTGCCCGCATCGGGCTCGGTGAGGTCCATCGACATGCTCTCGCCAGCGCACACGCGGGGGATGAACTGCTCGCGCTGCTCCTCGCTGCCAAACTCATAGAGCGTGTCGATGCAGCTCTGCAGCGACCAGATGTTCTGGAAACCGGCATCGGCGCTCGAGATGATCTCACTCAGCATCGAGAAAACCACGTTCGGCAGGTTCAGACCGCCATAGCGGCGAGGCATCGACACACCATGCAGACCCGCCTTGCGAGTGGCGTCGAGGTTCTCATAGGTCTTGCTGGCATAGCGCATGCGACCGTTCTCGAGGTGCGGACCTTCCTGGTCAACGCTCTCGCTGTTGGGCTCGATGATGGTCTCGGCCACCTCGGCGCAGATCTCGATGATGCGGCGATAGTTCTCGATGGCGTCGTCGTGGTCGACGGGAGCGTCGGCATACGTCTTAGCGTCGGCGAAGCCTTTCTCCTTCAGCTCGACAATGCGCTTCATCAGCGGATGACTAAGCTGAAAATCAATCTCCTCTATATTATACTTTGACATAATTTTTAGTAGTTAATCGGTGTCAGTAGTTAAAAGAAGTTAAGTAGTTAAATGTAGTTAAGACGATACCATAATCTCTGCAAGCCTTCACCCAATTGCATTGTTGTCGATAATTCCCTTGCAATAGGCATTCAACAATTTACTTGCTTCTTCTATAGCATCTTTCATTTGAGCAAATTGTTCAATGGTAACAAACTCAAGATCTCGTGACAGAATTAAATAGTTGCGACATTCCTCAAGACTGCCTTGCGCTATGTTATAAAAACGTAACTTATCTGCTTTGCTAATCTTTTTGTATCCTTCGGCTATATTCGCTTCAATTGAAACAGCAGCTCTCCTCATTTGCGATGTCAATCCATAACGTTCATCTTCAGGAAAAAAACGGGTTACCCGATAAACCTGAAGGACAAACGCATGAGCTTTCTGCCAGGCAATGACGTTTTCGAATGAGAATGTCGTTCCAAAATCCATAATGTGCCGTCTTAACTACTTAACTCCTTAACTACTTAACTACTTTATAATTTTACTTTGAGTTCTGTTTGTAATACTTGATGAGCTTGGGAATGACCTCCTCGCAAGTGCCGACAATCACATAGTCGGCAATCTTGTTGATCGGAGCATCGGGGTCGCTGTTCACCGAGATGATGATGCCCGCGTCCTGCATGCCGGCGATGTGCTGAATCTGGCCGCTGATGCCGCAGGCTATGTAGACCTTGGGATGTACGGTCACACCCGTCTGGCCCACTTGACGGTCGTGGTCGACCCAACCCGCATCGACGGCGGCACGGCTCGCGCCAACCTCGCCATGCAGCTCCTTGGCCAGCTGGAACAGCAGGTCAAAGCCCTCTTTGCTGCCCACGCCATAGCCGCCGGCCACGACGATCGAGGCACCCTTCAGGTTGTGCTTGGCAGCCTCGACATGGCGGTCGAGCACCTTGACAACGTATGCCGTCTGGGGCACATACTTGTCGACATCGGGATATTCCACCTCGCCACGGGCTTGCCCGTCGTAAAGTGCCTTCTGCATCACACCGCTGCGCACTGTGGCCATCTGGGGACGATGCTCGGGGTTGACAATCGTCGCAACGATGTTGCCGCCGAAGGCGGGGCGGATTTGATAGAGAAGGTTGTCGTAGTGTGCACCTGTCTTCGGGTCGTCAAAGTCGCCGATCTCAAGCTCGGTGCAGTCGGCGGTCAGGCCGCTCGTGAGCGACGACGACACGCGAGGTCCAAGGTCGCGGCCAATCACCGTGGCACCCATCAGGCAGATTTGCGGTTTCTCTTGTTTGAACAGATTCACCATCAGGTCGGTGTGCGGAGCCGATGTGTAGGGGAACAATCCCTCGCCGTCAAACACAAACAGCTTGTCGACACCGTAGGGCAGAATTTGATCTTCAACCTTGCCCTTGATACCAGCTCCTGCAACAACAGCATGCAGTTCTACGCCCAGTTCATTGGCCAGCTTACGGCCTTTGGTCAGCAGTTCCTGCGACACCTCGGCCACAGTGGTCTGCTCGATTTCGCAATATACAAAGACGTTATTCATGAATTAGCCAATGATTTTTTCGTTCAACAATTCCTTGATCACACTCTCGACATCAGCATCGCTGCCGGTCAGCGTCTTGCTCTCTTTGGCCTGGAAGACGATGTTCTGAACGGTCTTGACCTTGGTGGGCGAGCCGCTCAGGCCACACTGCTCAGGGTCGCCATCAACATCGGCCACGCTCCACTGGTTGAGCGTCAGGTAGGGCCGCTCGGCATACAGCGCCTTCCACGGCTCATCGTCAGTGCGCTCAAGCGGGCACGTGGCACGCTTATATTTCATCACCAGTTTGGCGTTGGCAGGACGGCATGGCGCGGCACTGCCATTGACGGTGATGACAACGGGCAGCGGAGCCTCGACGGTCTCGACACCGCCATCGATGTGACGGCGGATAGTGGCCTTGCCGTTTTCGACCTTGACAATCTCTTCGGCATAGGTCACCTGGTTCAACCCCAGTTTCTGCGCCACTTGAGGACCCACCTGAGCCGTGTCGCCGTCGATGGCCTGACGGCCACCAATCACGATGTCAACAGGACCGATCTTCTTGATGCCCATGGCCAGGGCATAGCTGGTCGCCAGCGTGTCGGCACCGGCAAACAGGCGGTCGGTGAGCAGCCAGCCGGTGTCGGCACCGCGATACAGCCCCTGGCGGATAATCTCGCCAGCGCGCGGCGGCCCCATTGTCAGGATGCCCACTGTGCTGCCCGGATGCTGCTCCTTCAGCCGCAGTGCCTGTTCAAGTGCGTTCATGTCCTCGGGGTTAAAGATGGCAGGCAAGGCGGCACGGTTGATGGTGCCGTCGGCCTTCATCGCATCTTTGCCCACGTTGCGGGTGTCTGGCACTTGCTTGGCCAGAACAACGATGTTTAAACTCATAATCTGTGTCTTATTATGTTTTTAGTTTATTCTTGATTTTGGTTTCAACCCGCAAAAGTACTGAAAAATGTCTATTGCGCAATGCCTTTGAGGCTTGTTAATGCTTTTTAATAGTTTGTGCTTTCAGCCACTGTTCGGCGATTATCTTTCCCCTCCTATCTTAGGAGCGGTCGTGGGGGGTATGGCAACCGCCATGACAGGGCAAAGTTGGCTGACACACTCTCTCTAGCCAGTGGCGCACTTCTCCAACTCCCTCTAAGTTAGGCAACTCCCCCTAAGTCGCGCGTCAGCATCAGGCGCGTCGTCCCTGCTGTGGAAATCATTCGCACCGTTGCGGCAGGCAAAGTGCGGCAACAGTTCGGACGGGTTCGCCCGAACAGAGACATTGTGCATTGTCAGAACAGATACAAAAAACACCAAAAAACAAGCGAAAATTGCGCTCGGTTGCTAAATAATTGCTATATTTGCAAGATTTTTAAAATGAAGACTGAAAACATCGGTCGAGGCAGTCAACAATAATGCGTAATTGATATGGGCTTTAAACAGGTAAACGAATTGAGGAAAAGTGGCCAGCTGCAACAGGCTTATGACATGGCCATGAGCGATTGGAATCAGGCTCCTGATGATGTGTGGGCGGCCAGAGCATTGTTCTGGACATTGCATGACATGGCTTTCAATGAGCTGAACCGTGGCTACCCCGATGAGGCTGCTGCGCTGGCCGAACGCATGCAGCAGCTGCTGCCCAACATGGGAGAGCAGGAGGAAGCGCAAGGCGAAGAACATAGCCTGCCAGAGCGCGCAATGCACAGGCTCGTCAGACACATGCAGCCCTTCTATGCCGATGTCAAGGCTGCCTATCTCGAGGCACGCAACGGAGACACCATCGCACCATACGACTTCATCGCCGGACTCATCACCGACGGGCAGCTGGCCGAACCACTGCACGAACGGGCCGGATGGATTATCTGGCACCACCTGTGGCGACAACAGCAACGCATGCCCAGCATTGAGGCACGACAGGCATTGGCACACTATATGAGCCTCACAGGAGTCGAGGCACCGTCGCTGCTGCACTCGCGCATCATGGTGGTGGCCATCAGACTCTCAAAAAGATTTACCAAAGAGTTTGACTTTGCCAAGTTTATGGACATCTGGGGAGAGAGCAATTTTATGCCCGAAGACTGGCAGAGACAAGAACGAAAAAGCCGACACCCCGGACACCCCGTGCAACCAGGGAAATTCCCGGCACTGACCGAGGCCGCCGCCGCACAGTATATCGCCTGCAAGAAGCAGCAACACGACATGACCTACAGCGAGGACTTTATGGCGTTGCTCAAAAAAGTAGTCGAGCAATTCCCCGACCGATTGGAGCTCAAGCGCTATCTGTCGCTGGCTTTGCTCAGCAGGGGGGACAAGGAAAGCGCACTGCAGATGCATCGCGACTTGGCCATGAAACTCAACAAATACTATGTGTGGCACGAGCTGGCGGGGATGTTGACACATGACCTCGACTTGAAGACATCGGCACTGTGCCAAGCGCTGACAATGAAGGCGCAGGAGAACTATGTCTGCGACATTCACCGTGAGCTGGGATGGGAGCTGGCCAGAGAAGGCAACATGGCTGCGGCACTGTGCGAACTCCAAATCTACCATGACACACGCCAGCGATATGGATGGCACAAGTCGTGGAGATATGAGCAACTGCGCAAGCGCATTCCTGCCGACACCGTGCCCACACAAGACAACCACCAGCTGTATGCCGAACGGGCAAAGAAAATCATCGAGTGGGTGTATAGCGACTTGCCCGCCATTCATGCCATTGTCGTGGGACGCTTTCGCGACAAGCAGGGGAAAGACACGGCCAAGCTGGTCATGGCCGACGAAAAACCTCTGTTTGTGAGGGCCAATAAGATTCCTGCCGACAACTATCTGCAGGTGCGTGTCCTGGATGACAACGGCAAGTTGCGCCTGGCGACGGCGACAGCGGCACCCCGCGATCAGGTGGTGGCCGACTTTGACAACGTGGTCGCAGGCTCTGTCAAGGTCATGCAGGGACAAGGAGGAAAACAATATGGATTTGTCGAGGGGTGCTTTGTGCCCGGACACCTGCTGCAAGGCATCGCCACAGGCGACTCCATCGCCGTGTTGACCGAGATGCAGCCCGACGGACGGCGGCGCGCCATCGCCATCCTCTGACAGAAACGCGAATCGCGAATCGAAAAAGAATCATAGTGGTGCCCCTCTTGGGGCACCACTTGTTATTTCACCCCTGACCCCTGACCCCTCACTCCTGACTCCTGACCCCTGACTCCTCACCCCTGACCCCTCACCCCTACCCCCT
>Ga0256404_1001267_pt1 | contig 62652 bp, 53 predicted proteins | sample RumenRJG_01DNA_FD_185990 | JGI IMG/M metagenome (GOLD analysis project Ga0256404, IMG submission 185990) | Bovine rumen microbial communities from Lethbridge, Alberta, Canada - RJG_01 | ecosystem: Host-associated > Mammals > Digestive system > Stomach > Rumen | place: Canada: Alberta | collected...
ATTGCAAGACAAAGGTTGAGCAATTTAGTGTAAAACCAAAATGGAAATATTTACATAGGAAAGAGAATCTCTGCCATTAAGCACGTTTTTGTCACAGTGAGCGTGTAAAAATGCGCAGAATGTGTCGTAAAAGAGTCGCCAGTAGTTTACAAAAACTCTGTAACTCGTTGATAATCAACATCCGTTAGCCGCCGCGCAGGCTGCTGTTGAGGAGTAATTTAACTCTCTGATATAAATAAAGGGACCTGTCCGTTTGGGCAGGTCCCTTACTAATTTGCATTCCTTATTTCCTCTTACGGCTGAGGTATTGGCTGGGTGACTCGCCAAAATGCTTTTTGAACATTCGGGTGAAATGCTGTGGGTATTCAAAGCCCAGTTGCTCGGCGGTGGAGGTGATGCCCGTCCCGTTGATGAGCAACTTTTGAGCCTGGCTCATGACAAAACGGCGAATGATGTTCCCCGCAGTGTCATCTGTCATTTGCCGTATCAAGTCGCCAAAATAGTTGGTAGAGAGGAAAAGCTCCTGTGCACAGTATTTTACTGTAGGGAGCCCGTGAGTCAGTTGCTGTCCCTCATCGTAATAACGCTTCAGAAGATTCTCAAAGCGTGTGAGCAGGTCACTGGAGGATTGTATCTTTTGAGAGAGCTGGCGAGCATAGTATCGTGCTATATGTTCAAGAATCAGTTGTAGGTATGCCACGATAATATGCTGTGTGTGGCCATCAGCATCGGTCAGCTCTTTGCGCAGGGCCTCCATCAGGTTGACGATGGTCAGCCGTTGCTCAGCGGTCATCAGCAGTGCCTCGTTGGTGTTGTATGAGAAGTACGTATAAGAAGGCATCCTACGTTCGAGGTCGGTGCCGTGTAGCAGCTCGGGGTCGAAGAGCAATGCCCATCCTTTGGTCTGTATCTCTTTGCCGGTATCGGCCTTGCCTCCAATCTGCCCGGGTGAGACACACATCAGGGCATGGCGGTGAAGGTCATAGGTGGTCAGTCCATAGGTAAGATCCTCCAAGGTCTCGTCACCGATGAAGATGCCATAGACATCGTAGTTGTTGAGCGAATGGCGGCAGTGTTCCAACTCATCGTAGTGGATGACGGAAACGAGCGGATGCAGTATTGGTGCGCCGATGTATCGGGCATAGTCATTGACGCTGTGTACCTTCAGTATTTTATTCATTGCGGCTGCAAAGTTACACATTTTTTGCAGATTCCGTGGATTTGGTAGAACAATCTGTGTTTTAATTAACAATATGACAGCATTTTCGCCGTACCTTTGCACCCAGTTAAACAAATTAAAAAAACAAAAGAATAATATGGCAAAGATTGCATTAGGCACCTGGGCTTGGGGCGCAGGAGCATTTGGAGGAGACAAGGTATTCGGCAGCAAGACCGACGTGGAGAACCTGAAACCCGTATTCGATGCGGCGATGAAGGCTGGTTTGAGCCTGTGGGACACGGCTACGGCATATGGCATGGGCGAATCGGAAAGAATACTTGGTAAACTGGCTAAGGAATATAAGCGTGAAGACGTTCAGATTTCCACGAAGTTCACGCCGCAGATTGCCGAGGTGTTCGAGAATTCTGTAGAGAAGATGGCTGATGCCTCTATTGAGCGCATGGGATGCGACTATATTGACATCTACTGGATTCACAACCCGATGGACGTGGAGCGTTGGACACCCGGACTGATACCCCTGCTCAAGAGTGGTAAGGTGAAGCGCGTGGGCGTTTCGAACCATAATATCAAGGAGATTCAGCGCGCCAACGAGATACTGGGCGAGGCAGGCTTCAAGGTGAGTGCCGTTCAGAACCACTTCTCACTGCTCTATCGCTCGTCAGAGAAAGGTGGTGTGCTCGACTATTGCAAGGAGAACAGCATCGAGTTCTGGGCCTACATGGTGTTGGAGCAGGGAGCACTCTCCGGTAAATACAACAAGGAGAACCCGCTGCCCGCAGAAAGTGAGCGCGGACAGAAATACAACCCCGTGCTGCCGCAGTTGGAAGCATTGACTGACGAGATGAAGGCCATCGGTGAGAAATACGGAGCCTCATGCTCACAGATTGGTATTGCCTGGGCTATCGCAAAGGGCACGATGCCCATCATCGGTGCCACAAAGGATCGTCATGTCATCGAGGCTGCCGAGGCTGCAAAGACTCAGTTGACTGCCGAGGAGGTGACCCGTCTTGAACAACTCGCCGATGCCACCGGCATTGACACCCGTGGCGGTTGGGAACACAGTATGGAGTAATATGAGAACCAAGTCGGTCATAGCATTATTGGCAATAGCCACAACAGTAATGGCTCAGGGCGTGATAGATGTGCATAGCCACATCATCACTCCTGAGTTTCTGTCGGCTCTCGAAAGTGAGGGGCGACTGATGGACGAGGGATTTCCCTTGCCGAAGTATGATGCAGATACACATCTGAAGTGGATGGACGAGGCGGGTGTTCAGACTTCGGTACTGACGCTTGCTGCCCCTCATCCAACATCAGCCAAGGTTGTTCGGAGTACTAATGAAGCCGCTGCCAAGTTAAAACAGGAGCACCCTGGGCGATTTCTGTTCTGTGCAGCCCTGCCGCTACCCGATGTGGATGCTGCCATCCGTGAGGCCATCTATGCGCTGGACACGCTGAAGGCTGACGGTATCAAGTTGGCGACGAATGTTGAAGGACAGTATCTTGGAGCACCTGAACTGGACACGCTTTTCTCCGTACTCAATGAACGCAAGGCTGTAATTATACTACATCCGCATCGACCGGAGCCCGTCAATCGTCAGGTGATGCAGCAGACACCACTCGCCATGCAGGAATACCTCTCAGAGACCACCCGTGCCGTGTCGAACATGATCAGTCGCAACGTGCTGGCCCGCTATAATCATATAAAGGTGGTGGTGCCCCACTGTGGTGCCTATCTGCCGCTGAGTGTTCCTCGCATGAAGTCATTGACTCCCGTAATGCAGGCGAACAAGATGGTGGGCGAGATTGAATGGGAAAAGAATCTCGCGGCTCTTTACTACGACTTAGCCGGAGCGCACTCGCCAGAGGTTATCCGTATGCTGCTCACCATCACCACGCCCGATCATCTGCTCTACGGCTCTGACTATCCATATGTGGCTTCGCAGGTGCTCACGCAGAGCCTACAGCGCATAAAGCAGTATCTCACGACGGAGCCAGATCTCGCACCCTTTCGAGAGATGATTCTTTATAAGAACGCAGAATGGCTACTGGACATGTCGCAGACAAAGCCTGTCGCAGAGAGCTTTAACGGCAAGATGATAGTTCGCCTGGCTGAAATCGAAGTATATCCAAAGCATCTGAAAGAGTATCTGGAGTTTGCCAACGAGGTGGACCGTCTGAGCATGGAGCATGAGCCTGGCGTCGTCTGTCTCTTTCCGATGCAGAGTGCCGAGGACTCCACGAAGATTCGCATCCTCGAAATCTATGCCTCGGAGGAGACCTATCAGCAGCACCTGAAAACCGACCACTTCCAGAAGTACAAGCAGGGCACGCTACACATGGTGAAGAGCTTGAACCTGCCCACCATGCAGCCGCTTGACCCCGAAACAATGAAACTGATATTCAAGAAACAAAGATAACTAATGAAAAGATTCATCTTTTTCTTTATCCTGCTGCTGACCGTAAGCCTTACGGCGGTTCAGGCTAAGACACTGGTGGTGTACTATAGCTACACGGGCAATTGCAAGGCAATAACAAATGCGCTGGTCAACCAGATAACGGCTGACGTATTGGAGATTGAGCCTGCAGAGAAAGGGCTGCGGTACGAAGTGAACAACTACGCCTTGGGCACTCAGCTGCTCAATGCCATCAAAGCCAATCCCAACGATGCCAGCAGCTATCCGGCCATCGACCCTGTCAGCGTTTCACTGAGTGACTATCAGAACATCATTATCGTCACTCCCCTGTGGTGGAGCCAGATGGCAGCTCTGATGCAGACCTTCCTGTTCAACTACGGCACTCAGATGGCAGGCAAGAACATCGGACTGATTGTATCGAGTGCCAGCAGCGGCATCAGCGGCGTGGAGGCTGACTGCAAACGATTGGTGCCCGACGGCAATTACTACAGCAAGAGCCTGTGGATTCGCTCTTCGCAGGTCGGTAATGCCTCTTCGCTCATCAGCGAGTGGCTGCAACAAATCAACTTTACGGATAATAACACCTCGGACGCAATGAAGATACGGGTATCAGATGGTACAAACACCATCACCTACGAACTGAATGAGACCAGTGCTGCCAAGTCGCTCTACCAGACGCTGCCCTTGGAGGTGACGGTAGAGAACTACAGCAACAACGAAAAGATTTTCTATCCCCCTACGGCTGTCAGCTACGGCTCCGATTGCATCGAGGGTGACTGTCCTGCCGGAACGCTGGCCCTGTTCTCTCCTTGGGGCAATGTCGTGATGTTCTATGGCGCTGCCAGTCGCTATAGCGGCCTGTATATCCTCGGAAAAGCCATTGAGGGTGCCGCCAACATCCGGAATCTGACAGGAACGATCCGTGTGGAAGCCGTAGGAGGCACTTCTGGCATACATTCCATGAAAAAAGAAACAGCAGCCAATACTTCTCACGGATATGCCCTGAATGGAATGATTGCTGCAGAGGTACAAAAAGGTATCATCATCAAAGATGGCAAAAAGGTATTGATGAAGTAATGATTGTTTAAGAAGACAAAAAAGAATATGGAATACGTAAACCTTGGAAACTCTGACCTACGTGTGTCGCGCATCTGCTTAGGTTGCATGGGCTTCGGTGATTCTACGATAGGACAACATTCGTGGACAATTGGCGAGGAACCGACACGCGAGATTATCCGTCGTTCGCTGGATTTGGGCGTAAACTTCTTTGATACGGCAATAGCCTATCAGTTGGGAACGTCGGAGCAGTTCGTTGGCCGTGCCTTGCGGGATATGGCTCGACGTGACGATGTGGTAGTAGCCACAAAGTTTCTGCCTCGTACGGACGAGGAAATCCAGCAGGGCATTGATGGTCGTCAGCATGTGCTCAACAATATCGACAGCAGCCTGCAGCACTTGGGCATGGACTATGTCGATCTGTACATCTACCATATCTGGGACTATAAGACTCCTGCCGAGGAGATTCTGGAGGGTATGAACGAGACTGTGCGCGCGGGCAAGGCTCGCTATATAGGCATCGCCAATGCCTACGCCTACCAGGTGGCGAAGATGAATGCGCTGGCAGAGAAGCGGGGATGGGCGAAGTTTATCTCTGTGCAGAACCACTACAACCTGATTATGCGCGAGGATGAACGAGAGATGTTCCCGTTCTGCCGCGAAGATAATATTGCCATGACACCCTACAGTGCATTAGCATCAGGAAAACTGGCCAAGCGTCCGGGCGAGACCTCTAAACGGCAGAAGGAAGACTCGTTCATGCACTTCAAATATGATGCCACCGCCGAGCAGGACAACCGCATCGTGGAGCGCGTGGTGGAACTGGCAGACCGCTACGGTGTTGAGATGACACAAATCTCACTGGCTTGGCTGTTGACAAAGGTGGAGTCACCGATTGTGGGAGCCACCAAACTGCACCATATCGAGGGAGCCGTGAAGTCGTTCAATGTCCATCTCTCTGCTGATGATATCCGTTATTTGGAGGAGCCATACGTTCCCCATAATCTTTCAGGCGTGATGGCGGTCAACAAGCCCGTGATGAACGAGGAGCCGGTATGGGTGGCGGCAAGTAAGAACAAGTAACAACATCAAAAAAAACAATAGAGCAATGAAAAAGAACTTCGGACAGAAACTGGCACTCTATCCCACACCAGCCACAGTGGTAGGAACCATCGGAGAAGAGGGAAAGGTAAACTGGCTGTTGGTAGCCCACGTGGGCATTGTCAGCCACTCGAAACTGCTGTTGAGCGTACACTCGTCGCACCACAGCGTGAAAGCCATTGATGAGCAGGACAAACTCTCCATCAATATCATCGACGAGGCATTCGTAGCCGCAGCCGACTACACAGGAACTGTCAGCGGGTCAAAGGTAGACAAGTCTGCCATCTTTCCATACCATCTGGGCGAGGCTGGCATGCCCATCATCGAGCAGTCACCGCTTGTGATGGAGTGCGAGGTCATCGACACTTATGAGATTGACGGTTTCAAAAACTACATCTGCAACATCCTCAATACTTATGTAGAAGAAGATATGATCGATGAAAAGGGCAAACCCGACTATTCAAAGCTGAAGCCCGTACTCTTCGAGATGCCCACCTATAAGTATCTGCGCACAGGCGACATCATCGGCGACTGCGTAAAGATGGGTAAGGCATATGGTGAGACACTGAAATAAGAATGGGTATGAAGATTTGAAGCCCCTTGATAAGGGGCTGGCCTAAGCCAGGGTTAACTATCACAAGCGTATATTTTGCCCCTTTGGCTTACGCTGCTTCCCCGATTGACGGGGATGCTCAAAGGTGGTACACCTGCCCGACAATCATCAATACGTTCATGGAGGCCTACGACTTCAAAGGCAAGACGGTAATCCCCTTTGCCACTTCAGGTGGAAGCAGCATCAAGAAGGCTTGTGCTGACCTGAAGGCCGCCTATCCCCAGTTGAATTGGGGAGAAGGCAAGCTCCTGAATCGCGCTTCAAAGGCAGAGCAGCAGAAATGGGTTGAAAGTAATCATTAACACATAATTCAGCACATGGACAGACGTGAATTCATCAAGAAATCTGGCATGGCGGCAGTAGGTTCTCTATTGCTGGCCACGCCTTTTGCGTCCATCCTTGCTAAAGAGGAGAAAAAGAAGGAAGGTATGAGAATCGTAGTTTTGACAGGAAGCCCGCGCAAGAACGGCAACACCAATTATCTGGCAGATCAGTTCATCAAAGGTGCAAAAGAAGCCGGTCATGAAGTTTTCCGTTTCAATGCGGCAACAAGTGAGGTACATCCATGTATTGGATGCAACCATTGTGGAATGGACGGGCCATGCGTATATGACGATGACTTTACAAACGTCCTGCGCCCCGAGATTGTCAAAGCCGACATGGTTGTATTCTGCTCACCGATGTATTACTTTGGCTTCTCCACACAGTTGAAGGCCGTTATTGACCGCTTCTATGCCATTAACGGTACGCTGCATACTTACAAGAAATGTGCGTTCCTGATGGCGTACGCCAACACATCGCCCAAGGATGCGGAGGCAATGGAAGTCCATTACAAGACCATTGCTGATTACATGGGTTGGGAAGATGTCGGCAGAGTCGTGGCTCCAGGTATCTGGACGGCAGGCAGTATAAAAGGAACAAAGTATTGTGAACAAGCCTATCAATTAGGCAAAAACCTATAATCAATGATGAAGAAAATCATATCGCTGACACTGGTCAGTATGATAGCATTGTTTAAGCGATGCCACTGCAATCAGTGTTTAACAATTAAATTGATAGAAGATATAACATTAGTGAATTGACAAGAAATGATTAGTATGTTTGAATTAGAGGAAATCGGGTGCAGAATGTGCAGTTCATGCTCATAATGTTTCCCAGATGTTTCCCGGATTCGCCATAATGTGCTGATGTTTGGCCATCCGATAAATAGTTTTATTTTTTTCTTTTAAGGAAATGATGCATATGGTTTCTCTTATTATATTTGCCATAATAGCTTTGATTATCGCTACTGTCCTTGGAATCTTGTGTTCCGTAGTTGCTGGAGTTATTGTGCGACGAAGAAACTGGAGCCATAAATGGTTGATAGTGTTGTCGGCTGCAATTACTCCTGCAATGTTCATTGGTATGGAGGCCGTCTTGGGGCTTATTGGAAGCGTTTACATATCTGAGACGAAAGGTGTAGATTGGGGCTTCGGTGATTATTGGCAGGCACCACTTACTGAAAGCTATTATCTTTATGCTATAGATATGCCGGAAAAGGCAGCTATTAACAGTCGTGACAATGACCGTAACTTTGAAGGCTCTGTAAAACATCTGTGGGTAGCCGAAGACAGTATTCTTGTGGCTTGTTATTCCTCTGGTGATAACTATTCATTATATGCCTTTCATGTCCAAGACAGCGGGATAGATACGATTGTGAACAGGGCAGATTCACTTCAGTTTGCAAAAGCTTTACAAAACCGCAATATGGACATTAAAACAGCTTTGGCTCCAGATGAGTATTTTGACAGAGCACAAAAAGAGGCTCATAAGACAGAAAGTCTGGTCCGACATACCATCGTAATAGCAATACTATTAGCATTATGGGCTGTAATATTACGTTTTACAAAGAAAAAAGAATGTAAGCCCTAATGCAGGACTTACCCGGCACCAAACTGACAGTTTACCGTAAGCAAAGTGGTAGTTTGGTGTCGGGTAACTCTTTTTGTGCCTAATACTGTCGTAAGGCGTCAAGCAGTTCGTTGTTCTAACGGAACCCTTTTTTTGCCTGCCTTTTTGCACTTTTAACGCGTAAACGGCTCGTTTTTTTACAAACTTTTTGTACCTTTGTCGCCGTAAACGAATAAAGCGATAGCGCTATGGGCAAACTGATGCTATTCCAATATTTCATCCTTTCCTGATGCTCTCCACGAGACACTCGGTAGTGTCACCGATGGTGCCACGCTTAACAATTTGAGTCTCGTACTCTACACCGACCGCGACAATTCTGCACTCATCGCCGCATACGCCGCAACTTACAACAGCAACAGCAGCACCGCTCATAATGCCTCGCACCCCACCGTTTCCTCGCTCAAAGTCACGCTGAAGGGCTACACCCTGCACAAGGACGGCGCGTGGAACACGCTGTGTCTGCCGTTCGACTTGGAGCTCAGCGGCTCGGTGCTCGACGGTGCCGTGGTGAAGACTCTCAGCAGCAGCGACTACGACAACGAGACGGGTACGCTGACGCTCAACTTTACCGATAACCTCACGGAGATAGAGGCCGGCAAGCCCTATATTGTGAAGTGGGACGGCGACGGCGTACCCTCGGCCATCAGCACTCTCCGCGCCGACACCGCCATCGCAGCCGACGGCATCTACACCCTCGACGGTCGCCGCCTCACGGGCAAGCCAACTGCCAAAGGTCTCTACATCGTGAACGGAAAAAAGATGATCATCAAATAACAAAAGGAGGACAAAGCAATGAAGAAGACATACGAGAAACCCGCCATGCGCGTCGTGCTATTGCAGCAACAGCAGCACCTTCTCAGCGGCAGCAATGAAGTGCAATCCCTTTGTGACGGCTACTTCGATTACGGCGGCAGCGATGAGAACTATGACGGAGATGCGAGATTAAGTAATGTAAAATGTGAAAGTATGGAGACAATTCGTGTAACAACGGATTGCCTTTTTTGTCGTACCTTTGCACCCAGAATTTTAAACGTACAACAAAAATGGATATATTCGAGCAATTAAGATCGGGGGCAGATGTCGATATGGCGATGCCCGAGTATGCAGAGGCCATCAAGCACATGACCGACTGCGCCAACATTTGTTTTAAGATCAACACGACGGCTCCGCAGCCAGAGCAGATTCGCCCTCTGGAGGAAGAACTGTTTGGAGGCAACCTCGACAAGACGAGCTATCTGATGCCACCCGTTCAGATTGACTTCGCCTGTCAGATGAAGATTGGCAAGGGCGTGTTCGTGAACCACTCGCTGACGTGCATGGCCGCTGGCGGCATCACCATCGACGACGGTGTGATGATTGGCCCCAACGTGCGCATTGTCACCGACAATCACGATTTCCAGAACCGCATGGTGCTGCGCTGCAAGCCCGTCCACATCGGTCGTAATGCCTGGATTGGCGTGGGAGCCATCATCTTGCCTGGCGTAACCATTGGCGAAAATGCCGTAGTGGCTGCTGGTGCGGTTGTTACCAAGGATGTAGCACCTAATGCCATTGTAGGTGGCAATCCTGCAAAATTCATTAAGAACATATAAATAACAGGAGGATAGTATATGATTTTCGACAGAAACGAACAGAAACAGGTTGTGGCACTCTTGGGTGCCGGTAGTATGGGAACCGCTATTGTGCGCCGTATCGGTGCTGGTAAGAAAATTCTGCTGGGTGACATCAGCGAGAAGGCCTTGGAGCGGGTGGGGGAGGACTTCCACCGCTGTGGCTACGATGTGGAGACGCTGCAGGTGAACGCCTTGCAGAAAGAGAGCGTGGAGGCATTTGCACGGAAGGCCGCAGAACTGGGCCCCGTGATGTATTTCATTGACACGGCAGGTGCATCGCCCAACCAGGCGAACCCAGAGCACATCGTTGACCTCGACATGGTGGGTACGGGCTATGCCGTGGATGCCTTTGGCGAGGTGATGGCCGAGGGTGGTGCAGGACTTATCATCTCCAGTCAGGCAGCCTATATGTACCCCATCCCCAACGACATAGAACTGCAACTGGTGAATACTCCTACTGAGGAACTGAAGAATGTGAAGTTCATTCAGGAGGTAGCCATGCAGAGCTCTGGCTTTGCCTATATGATTGCCAAGCGCATGAACCACCTGCAGGCCCAGCGTGCCGCTGCCACCTCATGGTGCAAACGCCGTGCCCGTATCAATACCATCTCGCCGGGTATCATCGTTACCCCGTTGGCCTACGACGAGTTCAATGCCAGTGGCGAGGGTTATCAGGCCATGATTGATGCTTCTGCCGCTCAGCGCACGGGAACGAGCGACGAGATTGCCGAGGCTGCAGCCTTCCTGCTCGGTGAGCATGCCCGCTTCATCACAGGTACCGACTTGCTCATCGATGGTGGCGTCATTGCCAGCATCCGCACAGGAGAGTTCAAACTATGGCAATAATACTTTAGCACTATGAAAAAAAGATTAGTTTAATCGCATTGATGACAGCAATGGTTATGAACGGACAAGTGAAGCAGACGAATCCAGACTATATCCACGAGAACATCGAGACCTTCGACTTCGCCCTATCCAATCACGAGATGGAGCGTATGCACCAGCTGAACAAGGAGAAGCGTTACTTCAATATGTCGTATGAAGATCAGGTGAAATGGTTTTCGCAGTTCAATCCAACGGACTAATAAATTAAGACGACAAAATACATTTGTATCCTTAATAAAAGTACAGGCGAATCCGTAATTTGGGCATAACCAGATTGCGGATTCCTTTTTATTTTTACCATGTTGTACTTGCCGGACAATACAGTAGTTTTTTGCAAGCAAAGCGACCATAGGCCAAGTGCGGATAATATTCTTACACGCTGTTTTTCTGCTGTTTTTCTGCTGTTTTGTCCTTACTATTCCATGCTTTTTTACATCAAATAAAGCGGTTTTCTATCGGCTTCAGCGAACCTTTTTACCCAGTTCGCGCATGAATTGTGTATTATTTTCCCGAGATTGATATAACTTTTTCCCGAGATTTAAGTTACTTTTTCCCGAGATTCTCACCTACAATCTCGGGAAAAACACATAAGAATCTCGGGAAAAATTAATAACAATCTCGGGAAAACTTATAACAATCTATCGGCAAACATGATAAAAAAGCGCGCCGAAGACCAAGGAAAACGCCACACAAGATGGTTGGATTTGCCTTGTTTTTTAACTCAACTTTCTTAACATAAAGCAAAATTTACTCAGCAAGACTTCAGCTGTTTTTCTTTTTGAATGAAAGCAGATTTTGTCAAGACAAAGGCGTCACTTCGCCTAAAATTGTTAAAAATCAAACACCTTCTGCAAGAAAAACGTGCAAAACAAACGTAAAGTCAGGAGAATTTATTATTTTTGTGAGCAAAATTTGCGGAACGTGTTTAAGCGACATCAATGGAATTAGTGTTTAGAGCCAAAAAGGGATATTCCATGATGGCTATATGCAGATGGACTTGGGTATTGCGAAGTATCACTTTGAGATAGGTGCCGGGACGGATACCTTTGATTGGGTATGAATAACAGACAAATAACCTACAATACAATTCATATATGATAGACCAAATTATTGATTACAACAAGACTTTCGTGGCAGAGAAGGGCTACGAGAAATATATCACCGATAAGTACCCGGACAAGAAGCTGGCTGTATTGTCGTGTATGGACACCCGGCTGACCGAACTTCTCCCTGCTGCACTCGGACTGAAGAATGGCGATGCCAAGATTATTAAGAATGCAGGAGGACTGGTTATCTCCGCTTTCGACTCAGCCATGCGCAGCCTCATAGTTGCTATCTATGAGTTAGGTGTAGAGGAAATCATGGTGGTAGCGCACTCGCATTGCGGAGCCTGCCACATGAGTTTCGAACATTTCCATCATGAAATGATAGCCCGTGGCGTGAAAGACGAAACACTCGACACGATTCAAAAGTGCGGCATCGACCTGCACCATTGGCTGGAAGGCTTTAAGGACACGACGTCTTCAGTAAAGAATACCGTCGAAACCATCAAAAGCCATCCGCTTGTTCCAAAAGACATCGTTGTTCGTGGCTTTATCATTGATTCGGAAACTGGAGAGTTAGAAGAAGTTCGATGATATGATCATGCAAGGTTTTTGTGATATTTGCATTATCAGAGAATAACACACTAAACATCTGCTTACCTTCGTTATTTAAATAAACAGACATTATGGAAGAAACTTACGAATGCAATCTGATTAACACGAGGCGTGACGGAAGGCACGTGAAGGACTTTGCCGGAAAGTATCATGTGCATGTTCTTGTGCGACAGGGACGGATGACTTTCTCTGATGGCAAGAATTCATTTACGTCACGGCAAGGCGACCTCGTCATCTGGCAGATGTCGAACACGATTCAGCGCATAAAGTGCTCGGATGATTTCGAGGCGGATGTGCTTCTGTTGTCAGGAAAGTTCCTCCAGCAGTATAACCCTGAGATGGTATGGGCATCGAAGGGCTTTGTGTTCATCCGCATCAACCCGTCGTTTCATCTTGACGAAGAGGCTCTCCGGCTGATGGACGATGACTTTGCGCTGTTCCGCAATCGGCTGTCGATGCCGGAGTCTGTTTTCAAATGCGAGGTGTTGGGCCGTGTGATGCAGATATTCATCTACGACTTGTGGACGGTGTTCCAGCAAGGACTGTCGCAGATGGACACCTCGGATTACAGTTCTATGCTTCGTTCGAACTGGTGTCGCTACTTAATGACACTTCGAAGACACTCACCGAGGTATCAGACTTGATGCACTTCGAAAACATGTCGCACTTCTCGCGCTACGTGAAGAAAATACTGGGAAAGTCGCCGTCAGAGTATAGACAGAAATAGCACTCGGCACCAAACTGATAGTTTGCCGTAAGCAAAGTGGTAGTTTGATGCCGGGTAAGTGGTAGTTTGGTGCCGGGAAATTCTTTGTGTGACTAATACTGTCGTAAGGCGGCAAGCAGTTCGTTGTTCTCACTCTTGGTGCCTATGGTGATGCGGAGACAGTTATTGCATAATTGGATGCGTGTGCGGTTACGGACTATGATGCCCCTATTCACCAAGTAGTCGTATATGGCCTGTGCGTCGGTCATGCGAGCCAGGAAGAAGTTGGCATCAGTCGGATAAATCTCTTCGCAGATGGGCAGATCCCTGAAGGCAGCTATCAGCCGGATGCGCTCCCCAAGCAGCAGCTTTATCCATTTATCGACCTCGAAGGGGTCCTTGAGTGCCTCCAAGGCCTGACGCTGGGTGAGCAGATTGACGTTGTAAGGATACTTTACCTTGTTATATATAGCAATGATGTCGGGCGAGGCAAAGGCCATTCCCAAGCGGATGGCAGCCAGTCCCCAAGCCTTGCTGAAGGTGTTGAGCACAATGAGGTTGCTGTACTTAGCCAACTCGCTACGGAACGACTTTTGAGCCGAGAAGTCGTCATAGGCCTCATCGATGATGACGATGCCCTGAAAGCCTTTAACCACTTTCTCTATCTCCTCGGGGTTAAGGGCATTACCCGTAGGGTTGTTAGGTGAGCAAATCCAAATGATTTTCGTCTTCTCGTCGGCAGCTGCCAGCAGACGGTCGGCATGGAGCTGATAATGCTCGTCGAGCAGCACGGGCCGGTACTCCACGTTATTGATGTCGGCACAAACGCGATACATGCCGTAGGTGGGCTCTATGGCTACCACGTTATCAACGCCGGGCTCACAGAAGATGCGGTAGGGCAGGTCGATGGCCTCGTCGCTGCCGTTGCCTAAGAAAATCATTTCTGCCGGTATGCCTTTCAGCTGGGCTATCTGGGCCTTGAGTTCGCGCTGCAGCGGGTCAGGATATCGGTTATAGGGACCGTTATACGGATTCTCGTTGGCATCGAGGAAGACGTGTGCCTCCTTGCCTGAATACTCATCGCGGGCGGAACTGTAGGGAGCGAGGCGCCAGATGTTGGGTCTTACGAGTTGCTCTAATGGTTTCATTTTTTATCTATTTCTTTGATTCTTACGGTCATCGCATTCTTGTGGGCATCGAGCTGCTCGGCTTCGGCCATCAGTTCTACGGCATGCCCTATGTGCCGGATGCCTTCGTCCGTCAGATGCTGGAAGGTTATCTTACGGCAGTAACTGTCCAAATTGACGCCATTATAGGCTGTAGCGTAGCCATGAGTGGGCAGGGTGTGATTAGTACCGCTGGCGTAGTCGCCTGCACTTTCGCATGCATACTTGCCCAGGAAGACGCTTCCGGCGTTGACCACCTTTTCTGCCAGCTGTTCGTAGTTTTCAACCTGCAGGATAAGGTGCTCGGGGGCGTAAAGGTTAGAGAGCTGCATGGCTTCGTCTAAGGAACGAACGAGCACGAAGTTGCTGTTTTCGAGTGCCTTGGCTGCAATCTCCTTGCGCGTCAGTACGGCGAGCTGCTTTTCCACCTCTGCCTGTATCTGTGCTAAAATTTGTTCGGAGGTGGTGATGAGCAGCACTTGCGAGTCAACGCCGTGCTCTGCCTGCGACAGCAGGTCGGCAGCCACGAAGACGGCATTGGCCTTCTCGTCAGCAATCACGCAGACCTCTGACGGACCAGCCGGCATGTCGATAGCCACCTCGTCGAGGCTTACCTGCTGTTTGGCGGCCATTACATACTGATTACCCGGACCGAAAATCTTAAAGACCTTAGGAACAGACTCCGTTCCGTAGGCCATAGCCCCAATAGCCTGCACGCCGCCTGCCTTGAATATCTTGCTGACACCTGCAATACGGGCCGCCACGAGAATGGCGGGGTGGATTTGAAGCTTTAGGTTTGAGGCTTGTGAACGGTAGGTGGGCGGCGTGCAAAGCACGATCTCCTTACAACCGGCAATCTTGGCCGGAGTGGCCAGCATGAGAACCGTTGAGAAGAGTGGGGCAGTACCCCCGGGAATGTAGAGGCCTACGCGCTCTATAGGTACACTCTTCTGCCAGCAGGTGACACCTTCCTGCGTCTTCACCTTCTGGCCGACAAAGCGTTGTGAAACGTGGAACACCTTAATGTTGTGATGAGCCAGGATGATAGCGTCGCGCAACTCGTTGCTCACCAGTTTTTCGGCCTCTTCCATCTCCTCTTCGGTAACGGCAAGTGACTCCAGTTCCACCTTGTCGAACTTCTGCTCGTACGCCTTTACGGCTTCGTCACCACGCTGCCGAACGTCAGCCAGCACGCTGGCTACGGTCTCGTTCAGCTTTGTGAGGTCAAGCCGCGGGCGGGCAACAATCTCGCCCCACAGTTCTTTGTCAGGATATCTGTAAATGTTCATAATATCATCTTTTCTATGGGCGTCACCAGAATGCCCTGAGCGCCCAGTTCCTTCAACTTGCCAATAATGTCCCAGAACTGCTTCTGGTCAAGTACGGTATGAACGGAGCACCACTCGTCGTCAGCCAGCGGAATAATGGTCGGGCTCTTCAGTCCAGGCAGCACGTCGATGATTTCCTGCAGGCGGGCCTTTGGAGCATTCATGCGCACATACTTTTTGTCCTCTGCATCCTTCACGGCCTTGAAGCGGAAGAGCACCTGCTCCAGCAGTTCGCGCTTGTCGTCCGGCAGGTTCTTGGTGCCTATGAGTAACGCTTCGCTCTGCATAACGACCTCCACCTCGCGAAGATTATTGCTCACAAGGGTAGAGCCGCTTGACACAATATCGAAGATAGCGTCAGCCAGACCGATGCCCGGACTGATTTCCACGCTACCGGTAATGACATGAATATCGGCACTAATGCCGTGCTCGTGCATGAATTTACGAAGAATATGTGGATAACTGGTGGCTATCTTCTTTCCGTTGAACCACTCCAGTCCCTGATAGTCAATCTCCTTGGGAATGGCCAGCGAGAGACGGCACTTCGAGAAGCCCAGCCTGGAAATAATATCGACCTGCTCTCCACGCTCAACGAGCTCGTTCTCGCCCACCACGCCAATGTCGGCAACGCCGCTGGCAACGCTTTGGGGAATATCGTCGTCGCGCAGGTAGAGCACTTCGAGCGGAAAGTTACTTGCAGAAACGAGCAGGGTGCGCTTGGAGGCACTCACCTTGATATCAGCTTCGCTCAGCAGGTTCATGGTGTCGTCGTAGAGACGACCTTTCGATTGTACAGCAATTCTTAACATATACCTATTTCTATTGATAACAGGCTGCAAAGTTACTAAATAATTACGAATAATCAGTTGTCAATTGTCAATTATTTCGTACCTTTGCACCCAAATTGCAAGTATTTTGGAACTTAAAGGCATATATATACAGCTTTTCCTGTCTGTCTGGCTGCTTTCTGCTTGTACAGGAAAGAAGACCGAAGGCCCTGTGGTAGCACCTTGGGGAGCGGTGGCCGACACCACCCAGCGCATTGATGTCTTCGACCTGCACGAGATTCAGCGTAACGGCGAACTCATCATCGTCACCATGAGTGGCCCAGAGACATATTACGACTATCATGGACGTTCGTTGGGTACGCAATACCTGCTTTGTGAACGCTTTGCCGAGAAAATAGGGTGCAGCGTGCGGGTGGATGTGTGCCGCGACACGACAGAGATGCTGCAGAAACTGGACGAAGGCGAGGCCGACGTGATGGTGGTGTCGGTTGCGGGTAATGACCCGTCAGCCTTCGACTCGCTGGGATGGCGCGTTGACCCGCTCAAGCCTATGCTCGAGAAGGAGCTGAAGGCTTGGTACAAGCCCGGACTGCTGGTCGAGGTGAAGAATCAGGAGAAGGAGATGCTTAGCATGAAGAACCGCGTTCGCCGTCATGTCTATGCACCCATGCTCGACCGGGCGGGAGGCGTTATCTCGAAGTGGGACCAGCTGTTCATCAACTATGCCCCCAAGACGGGGTGGGACTGGCGGCTGCTGGCTGCCCAATGCTACCAGGAGTCCACCTTCGACCCGCAGGCCCGCTCGTGGGCTGGAGCAAGCGGCCTGATGCAGATTATGCCGTCAACGGCCGACCACTTGGGTCTGAGCCGCGACAAGATTTTCGACCCCGAAGCCAATATTGCTGCTGCTGCCAAATACATAGCAGAACTGAACAGCCTGTTCAGCGACATTACCGACCGCAGGGAGCGCATCAACTTCGTGCTGGCATCGTACAACGGCGGAGCCTTCCACATACGCGACGCGATGGCGCTGACCGAGAAGTATGGCGGCAACAAGTACCGCTGGACCGACGTGTCACGCTACGTGCTGCTGCTGATGCAGGAACAGTACTACCGTGACCCGGTAGTGAAGCACGGCTACATGCGCGGCTCAGAAACCTCTGACTATGTGGCACGCATTCAGCAACGCTACAACGAGTACCGAGGCGTGCATTCACCCCTTGGCGGCAGCTATCAGACACCACGTAAGGCCAAGAAGGAGCGCAAGGGCAAATACAGAATTTAGAAGAAAAAAAGAAGAATTGTTTTGCCGTTCGTCACTTTTTTATTACTTTTGCTGACGAATAATAAGAAGACCCAATATGACACTCATTATTGTACTGCTATTGCTGCTGAGCTATCTGCTCATTGCCACCGGTCACCTGACGAACGTAAACAAGGCCGCTATCGCCATGTTTATAGCTGCGGCAGGATGGGTGGTATATATATGCTACGGAACCGACTTCGTGATGGAACGCCATGCTGCCGACTATGCGGAATACTTGTCGGGGGCTGCCCCGTCGAGTGACGGCGTGAAACTGTTTATATATAATAATGTGTTCCTGAACTACGTAGGCCAGGCTGCCGCCATCGTGCTGTTCCTGCTGGCCACGATGTCGATAGTAGAACTGCTGAACAATAACGGGTGCTTTGACTTCATACAGGACTGGATTCGCACGCGTAACTCCAAGCGGGTGCTTTGGACGCTGTCGCTGGCCACGTTTGTCATTTCGGCCAACCTCGACAACCTGACCACCACGACGATGATGCTGGTCATTATGCACAAGATTGTGCAGAATTCACGCCAACGCATGGTGGTGGGTGCCTCGGTAGTACTGGCAGCTAACTGCGGCGGATGCATGACGGTCATAGGCGATCCGGCAGGCGTGGCACTCTGGGGCAACGGAGCCGTTACGGCCTCCAACTTCTCGGCTTATCTGGCGTTTCCGGCCTTGCTGGCCTGGATTATCCCCACTTGGTGGATGAGCCGCGACCTGCCTGAGCGCTTGGACGTAGCGTGGCCTGCTGCGCCCTATCGTGGTGACGACACGAACCTGAACCGCTGGCAACGCGTGCTGATGCTCGTGGTGGGTATTGGCGGTCTGTGGTTCATTCCTACGTTCCACAACATCACCAAGCTCTCACCATTCCTGGGTGCCCTTTGCGTGCTCTCCGTGCTTTGGGTGGTCAACGAAGCGATGAACCGCAAGCTGAACCGTTCCGGCCAGATGTCACGCCGACTCATTCCCGTAGCCTTGCAGTATGACACCATTCAGCAGATTCTCTTCGTAATGGGCATCATGCTGGGTCTGGGTGTGGTAACCGAAACGGGCGTGTTCCAAAGTGTAGCCGAGTGGATTGACGTGAACGTTCACGACATCTGGATGGTAGGCCTCTTCTCGGGAATACTCAGTTCGCTTGTTGATACGTTTACTATTGCTATGTCGAACTTCTCACTTTACCCCGTTCTGGAGTCGGCCACCGATGCCTATGCTATGAACTTTGTGCAGAACGGAGCCTTCTGGAAGGTCATAGCCTATTCTACCGCCGTCGGCGGCTGCGTGCTCTGCGTGGGTAACGTGAGCGGTCTGGCACTCATGAAGATGGAGAATGTCAGCTTAGGCTGGTACCTGAAACATTGTTCCATCAAAGTGCTGGCCGGATGGGTCGTTGGCATGCTTGCGCTTGCAGGCGAAATTTACTTCTTAGGCTAACGTGTGCTGGTCGAGGTACAGCTGTACAGCCTCCTTATAGCTGTCGGAAATAGGAATAAACTTATCGCCAAAGACGATGCGTGCCCTGTCGATAGTCGTAATGAGCGGCATGTGGACGATGAATGAGCGATGTATGCGCAGGAACTCGGGGACAGGCAGGTATTCCTCCACCTTCTTCATGTTCATCAGGCTCATGACGCGCCTCCCGTCGGTCAGGTAGAAGCGAACGTAGTCCTTCAGCCCTTCCACATAGAGTATCTCGTCAAAGGATACGCGCACCAGTTTGTAGTCGCTCTTGATGAAGACGAAGCGGTCCTCATCTATCAGCTTCTGCTTCTGAACCGTCATTAGCTGGTCGAGTGCGCGGTTGGCCACCTCCAGGAAGCTGTCGAAGGGCACAGGCTTCATCAGGTAGTCGAGTGCATTCACCTTATAGCCTTCTACCGCATATTGCTGGAAGGCTGTGGTGAAGACAATCTTTGTTTCCGGCGGCAGTATTTTTGCAAACTCAATACCCGACAGCTCAGGCATCTGAATGTCTAAGAACAGCAACTGTACAGGCTTCGTACGAAGTTCTCGCATAGCCTCTATAGCGCTGTTGTAAGTTCCCGTCAGCTTCAGGAAAGGAACTCTCTCAACGTAGCTCTGGAGCAGCTGTGCTGCCAACGGCTCGTCGTCAATGATTGCTGTTGTAATTTTCATTTAGGTAAATCGTTATTTTTGAGTGATATTCTTTTTTGTCTTCGGTTGGTCCGTATATCCATTCGTGTCGTCCGGGATAGGCCAGGCTCAGTCTGCGCTGCACCTGGTTGAGTCCTATTCCGTGTCCGCTTTTGTCGTCTTCGTTCTTAGGGTAGTTCGAGTTGTGTATGTTGAAGACTATCTTGTCTTCGTCGGTCGTCAGGTTGATGTGAATGAACGACGGCGACGTAGGGCTCACCCCATGCTTGAATGCATTCTCCACCAGCGAGATGAAGATGAGCGGCGCTATCTGCACACTTTTCGAAGAGGGTGGGATGACGATGTTAAACTGCACGTCAACATGATTCTGCATCCTAATCTTCATCAGCTGCACATAGTTCTGCATAAACTGTATTTCTTCGGAAAGAGGCACCTGCTGCTGGGTGTCGTAGAGCACGTGCCGCATCAGCTGGCTGAACTCCTGTATGGCAATCTGGGCCCTCTTGGGGTCAATAGCCGTCAGGGCGTAAATGTTGTTCATGGTGTTCAGCATGAAGTGCGGATTCATCTGCCAGCGCAGGTTTTTCAGCTCCGCTTCAGCATGAGCCGCTTCGGCCTCCATGCGTGCATTCTCCGACTGCTGCCAGCGCAAGGCCAGCTGAATGGTGGTGGCGATAGAGGCAGCTATGGTGAGCTGGAAGCTGTTGCGCAGAATGAGGAAGAGATGACCGAGCAGCGTGGGCTCAGGAGAAGCGGTACCGTCAAAGTGCAAGTGCAGCCAATGCAGCCAGTAGTGGGCCAGCACTCCAAGTACAATGACGCCAATAATATTGACAGTCCAGTAGATGCGCTTCTCGTTTCTTACAAAGTACTTGGGTGTCAGCCAGAGGTAGTTGGCATAGAACGCAACGATAGTGAAAAGTGGAGCCATACTGACATGCAGAATCATTTCAAGCGTGATGGTTCTTTCACGACTCACAAACGGCATCGGGGTGAGGAACACCACCACCCAGATGGCAATATGCAGCAGTATGGTGGTTCGCTTACTCATGTCGTATGGCTTCTATGGGGTCCATGTTGGCGGCCTTCTGAGCGGGAATATAGCCAAACAGCACACCGATGCATACGCATACAAGGAACGAGACATAGATGCTCCAGGCAGGTACGGAGCTGGGCATGTTGAACGACGGCAGGAACGCGCTGACGCTACAGCCCACAATAATGCCTAACAGTCCGCCGGTAACGCTGATGAGTACCGACTCGATAAGGAACTGCAGCGAGATGACTGCTCCTGTAGCTCCTACAGCCATGCGCAGACCAATCTCCTTGGTGCGCTCGGTAACGCTGACCAGCATGATGTTCATGATGCCGATACCGGCCACGAGCAGCGAGAAGGCAGCAGCCACCACGAGAATGAGGGTGACGGTATCCATCGTTGACGACATCGTTTCCATCATCTCTGCCTGCGAGCGGATAGTAAAGTCGTCGTCGGCATCCTCCTTCAGCTTGTGATTATTACGCAGAATCTGGGTCAGTTCCTCGATAGCGGCATCCGACAGCTCTTCGGTTACTGCGGAACAGTTGATGCTCGAGAAGAAGGTCTGCGCCGCTATACGCTTCATGACGGTCGTGTATGGAGCTATCATGACGTTGTCCTGGTCCATTCCCCACGAGTTATAGCCCTTCGACTTCAGCACACCCACAATGCGCATGGGTATGCTCTTGAAACGAACGGTCTTGCCTATGGGGTCAACGCCGTCGGGGAACAGCTCATCGACGATGGTCTTGCCGACCACAACTACCTTGGCGGCCTTCTTGATGTCCTCGTCGGTGAAGCACTCGCCCCGTTCTACGGTCCATTGCTTAATGTCTAAGTAGTCAGTCGATTCACCATACATAGACGTGTTGGTGTTGTTGTTGCCGTAGATGACTTGTCCGCTGGCCGTCACTTCTGGCGACACCTTGGTGACGAACTTCTTCTCGGCCAGAATGCGCTCGTAGTCGGCCATTTTGAGCGTCTGCATGGCCGAAGGGTCTTGGCGCACTCCGCCCCTCATGTCGGCTCCCGGACGTATGGTGAGCAGGTTGGTGCCCATTGTCGAGAGCTCGGCCCGTATGCTTTCCTTCGAGCCTTGTCCTATTGACATCATGATGATGACGGCCGCCACGCCGATAATGATTCCGAGCATGGAGAGGAACGAACGCATCTTGTTGTTGGCTACGGCCCTGATGCTTACTTTGAAAAGATTGAGTATATTCACTTTGTTTTATTTACGATTTACGGATTTTCGATTTGCTGATTTAGTCGTCCTGCGGCTTGGGCAGGGCGGCAAGTGCCTCGGCTGCCGACTTGATGTGCTGATTAATGGTGTCCTCACGAATCTTGCCGTCACGCAGGTTGATGTTCCGGCTGGAGTATTCGGCTATCTCGGGGTTGTGGGTCACGAAGATGATGGTGTGTCCCTGCTTGTAGAGCTCCTGAAAGAGCACGAGCATCTCGAACGACGTACGTGTGTCGAGGTTACCCGTTGCCTCGTCGGCCAAGAGTACGGCAGGATCGTTGACGAGTGCGCGGGCTATGGCCACACGTTGCATCTGTCCGCCCGACATCTGGTTGGACTTATGTTCCAGACGGTCGCCCAGCCCTACAGCCTGCAATGCCTTGATGGCGCGTTGGCGGCGTTCAGCTGCTGACACCTGCGAGTTGTACATCAAGGGCAGTTCGACGTTCTCTACGGCTGTGGTCTTGGCCAGCAGGTTGTAGTTCTGGAACACGAAGCCTATCTTGCGGTTCCGCAGGTGGGCCCGCTGGTTTTTCGACATAGAGCGTACGGGCACCCCGTCCAGATAGTATTCGCCTGAGGTGGGCGTGTCCAGACAGCCCAGCTGGTTCAGCAGGGTTGACTTGCCCGAGCCTGACGTGCCCTGAATGGTGACGAACTCGCCCTCATAAATCTTGAACGACACGCCGCGCAAGGCCTTCACCGTCTCGGAACCTACCTGAAAGTAGCGCTTCACGTTCTGCAGTTCTATAACGACTTTCCTGTTCTCCATATTCCTGTGTTTATAGATTACTGCTTCTTGTTGTCCTTCTTGTTGTTGTTGGGGCGCTTGGGCATGAAGGGGTTGCCTGCCTGTTCTGCATTCTCATCATCGGTTCCGCCGCTGATGCTGAAGTCAGTCAGCACCTTGGCTCCCGGCTGCAGACCGCCCGTAATTTCGGTCAGCACGCCGTTGGTGGTGCCTATGCTGACGGCATGTGCCTTGAACGTGTTGCCGTCGAGCGTCCAGACTTTATGGTCACCCTGACAGTCGGCTATGGTCTGCCCCTTGCTGAGCAGGGCCTCGTTGGGCGTGAAGCGCAGGGCACGTGAGGGAACGGCCAGCACGTCGTTCTTCTCGAGCGTGAAGATGGTGACGTTAGCCGTCAGTCCGGGCTTCAGCTTCAGGTCGTTGTTACGTGCGGAAATCACCACTTCATAGGTTACCACGTTACTCTCGGTAGTAGCCTGTTGGCGTACCTGTGTGACGTTTCCCTCAAACTGGTCGTCAGGAAACGCATCGACGGTAAACGTGACGCGCTGTCCCTCGAGCACGCCGCCTATGTCAGCCTCGTCGATGTCGGCTATGACGCGCATGTCGGTCAGATCCTGGGCTATGGTGAACAGCTCAGGCGTGTTGAACGAGGCGGCAACGGTCTGGCCTTCCTCTACGGACTTCGACAGCACCACTCCGTCAATAGGGCTTGTAATAGTGGCGTAGCCCAGGTTGGTCTGTGCCTTGTTGACGCTTTCGCGCGAGGTGGCCACCTTGTCTTTTGCCTGCAAGTAGCTCAGCCGGGCGCTCTCAAAGTCGTTGGCGCTTACCAGCCCCTTGTCGTAGAGGGTCTTGTAGCGGTTATAGTTGGCCAGTTTGTAGTCCATATCGCTCTGTGCGCTGGCCAGGTTGGCCTTTGCCGTATTGAGCTCGCTAATGAGGTTGGTCTTGTCGAGTTCGGCAATCACCTGCCCCTTCCTGACTACCGAGTTATAGTCAACGTAGAGCTTCGCCACGATGCCGCTGACCTGCGTACCGACGGTAACCGAGGTGACGGGCTCAATGGTTCCTGTGGCTGTAATGGTGGTGTGTATGTTCTGCTTCTCGGCCGTAGCCGTTTCGAACGACACCTTCTCCTCTTTCTTGCCGCCGAAGATGAAGTAGGCAGCAACGAGGGCTATCAAGGCTACAATGCCTATGCCCATCCAAAGTTTCTTGTTCTTCATATATATATAATAATGTATTTATAATTCAATATTCTGGCCCTGATAGAAGCGGAGCATCTGCAGGCTGAGCAGTGCCGAATACTTCGCCTGCAGCAGGTTCTGCTGGGCGTTCAGCAGGTTGGTCTTGCCGTTCATCAGCTCCACGATGTTCAGCAGCCCCAGCTGGAACTGTTCGCTCAGCAGGTTGTAGCTCTGCTGCTCGCTCTCGACGTTGAGCTGCGATGCGCGGAACTTCTGCTGGTTGGTGTTGGCGTCGAGCCAGTAGTTCTCGATGTCGGCATAGAGTGCCTTCTGCTGCTCCTGCAGGTCGAGCAGGGCGCGCTCCTGCTCTATCTTGGCCTTGTTGACGGCCGTACGTGCCGAGCGGTTGTCGAAGATGGGGATGCTTAGAGAAGCGCCTATGGAGGCATCGAAGTTGGTCTTTATCTGGTCGCCCCATCCGTTAGAGCCCAGTGAGTTGGTGCTGGTGCCCAGTCCGCCTGAGAGGCTGAGGGTGGGGAGGTGCTGCGCCTTGGCTATGGCGAGCTGTACGTCGCTCGACTGAATGGCGAGTCGGCTGTTGGCTATCTCGGGCCTTGTGCTGAGTGCTGTGCTATAGACCTCGGTCAGCGCGGGAATGGGAGCCAAGGCCTGTTCGTCGGAGGCTGAGGGTGCCTGAATGTCGAAGTCCTGATCGGTAATCTCCAGCACCTGCTTCAGGTCCAGCTTGTGGCTGGCCAGGTTGCTGTGCAGGCTTACCAGGTTATATTCGTCAGTAGCGCGCTGGGCGGTAAGCTGTGCGAGGTCAGCCTTCGACATCAGTCCCACTTCCACCATTTCCTGCCCGCGCTGCTCGTTGAGCTTGCTGGCTTCGAGGCTCTGCTGTTCCACGATGATGGCCTCCTGGTCGAAGAGAATCTGTATGTAGAGCTGGGCTATCTGCTCCTGAATGCTGTTGGCGGTGTAGGCGCTGTCCAGTTCTGCCTGGTCTTCGGCCAGTCGGTTCAGCTTCACCTGGTTGCGGTTACGGTTGCCGTTCCACAGCGTCCACGAGGCATTAATGCCGTAGGAGCCGTTGTAGTAGGTTTTTCTGACGCTGGTGGTGACGGTTCCGTTGGTGACGGTACTCACGCCGTTGTTGGTCCAAGGGCGGTAGCCTACTGACTGATTGGTCGATGCGCTGAGCGAGGGTAGGAGAGCGCCCTCCGACTGCAGCCTCGTCTCTGTGGCTGTACGCTTGCTCAGCTGTTTCTTCTGCAGCGAGATGTTGTTCTGCATTGCATAGTCAATGCACTCATGCAGCGTCCACTTCCTCTGAGCCTGTAAGGCTATGGTAAGCGACAGCAGGGTAATAATAGTAAGAAATTTCCTCATAACGTACATGATTTATCGATGCAAAGGTAGAAAATATCTACCAAACGACGAAAAGAGATAGATATTTTTTCCGACTTAATAGAAATTACTTGGCAATTCTTCGATAAGTCTGACGCTACTTAACGATTGATAACAATTAGTGTAAATAAATAAAGCGATGACCCTCACAGGCGACCGCTTTAATCTTCAATAGGTATTAGTCCTTTTTTAAGGTAAAAAGATTGTTTTCAGGATAACGATGCAAAGTTAACTCCATTTTTCCATATTTCCAAAAAATTCGCCGATTAATTTTTCCCTGTTCCGGCTGTGCTCCCACACAATTTAATTTTTTAAACAATTTTAAACAATAAGTATGTGCAAACGTTTAAATAAACTGGTCTATTCTTGATATATGGTAATTAATCGAGGTACGAGGTACGAGGTACGGGGTGCGAGGTTCGAGGTACGAGGTGCGAGGTTCGAGGTGCGGGGTGAGAGATACGATGACACAAAAAAGCACCCCCTAACTCATAGGGGGCGCCATCGGAGAAATTCAGCTTTCTTGAAGTTATGCTATATCGTTTAGTTGTTGTATTCCTGCCAGCTCTTCACGGGTATGTCTTCCTCGCTCATGGCGCAGAAGGCCTCGATAAAGGCTTTGGCCAGACGACCGTTGGTCATCAGCGGAATGTTGTGGTCAATAGCTCCGCGACGAATGCGGTAGCCGTTGGTCAGCTCGCGCTTGGTGTGGTTCTTCGGCACGTTGATGATGAGGTCAAACTGGTGGGCGGCTATCATGTCCATCACGTTGTTGTCGCCTTCCTCGTCGGGCCATGATACGAGCTGTGCCTTCACGCCGTTCTCGTTGAGGAACTTGGCCGTACCGCCTGTGGCATAGACCTCGTAGCCCTTCTTCACCAGCTCGCGGGCGGGTTCCAGCAGGTCCACCTTGCCCTTCACGCCGCCTGACGAAATGAGCACGCTCTTCTTAGGCAGCTTGTAGCCGGTAGCAATAAGGGCGTTGAGCAAGGCCTCGTGGACGTCGTCGCCCAGACAGCCTACCTCGCCCGTTGATGACATATCGACACCCAGCACGGGGTCGGCGTTCTGCAGACGTGCAAACGAGAACTGGCTGGCCTTCACGCCAATGCGGTCAATGTCGAACTCCGACTTGTCAGGACGGGAGTAGGGGGCATCGAGCATAATCTTGGTGGCCGTCTCAATGAAGTTGCGCTTCAGAATCTTGCTGACGAAGGGGAACGAGCGTGAGGCGCGCAGGTTGCACTCTATGACCTTCACGTCGCTCTTCTTGGCCAGGAACTGAATGTTGAAGGGACCAGAGATGTTGAGCTCCTTGGCTATCTTGCGCGAAATCTTCTTGATCTGACGAATGGTTGAGAAGTAGATGTTCTGGGCGGGGAACACCATCGTGGCGTCGCCTGAGTGAACACCTGCGTACTCCACGTGTTCAGAGATGGCGTACTCTACTATTTCGCCCTTGTCGGCTACGGCGTCGAACTCTATCTCCTTGGTTTCCTGCATGAACTGGCTGACCACTACGGGGTACTCCTTGCTCACCTCGGTAGCCATGTTCAGGAAGCGGTGCAGCTCCTCGTCGTCGTAGCAGACGTTCATGGCGGCTCCTGAGAGCACGTACGACGGACGGACGAGCACGGGGTAGCCCACCTCTGAGACAAACTCCTTGATGTCGTCGAACGACGTCAGTGCGCGCCACGCCGGCTGGTCGATGCCCAGCTTGTCGAGCATGGCCGAGAACTTGTCGCGGTTCTCTGCGCGGTCTATGTCAACGGGGCTGGTGCCCAGCACGGGCACTCCCTGGCGGTAGAGCTTCATGGCCAGGTTGTTGGGTATCTGACCGCCCACGCTGACTATGACGCCGCGCGGCTGCTCCAGGTCTATCACGTCGAGCACGCGCTCTAACGAGAGTTCGTCGAAGTACAGACGGTCGCACATGTCGTAGTCCGTCGAGACGGTCTCGGGGTTGTAGTTTATCATGATGCTCTTGTAGCCCAGCTTGCGGGCCGTGTTGATGGCGTTCACCGAGCACCAGTCGAACTCCACGCTTGAACCTATGCGATAAGCACCTGAGCCTAAGACTACTACCGACTTCTCGTTCTTGTAGTAGTCAATGTCGTGCTTGCTGGCGTAGGGCTTGCCGTCGGGCTGTGCAAACGCGGGCGTGTGCGTGTACGTGAAATATAAGTAGTTGGTCAGTTCGGGGTGCTCGGAGGCTACGGTATTGATGCGCTTCACCGAGGGCAGAATGCCGCGCTGCTTGCGGTAGCGGCGCACCTCCAGGTTCTCCTTCTCCATGTTGCCGCTCTGGGGCTTCAGCACGAAGCGGGCTATCTGGAAGTCGCTGAAGCCAGCCTGCTTCACCTCTAACAGCAGCTGGTCGGGTAGGGCGTCGAGCGTGTCGTACTGCTGCAGCTGGTGCTTCAAATCCACGATGTGCTTCAGGCGCTCCAGGAACCACACGTCAATCTTGGTCAGCTCCTCTATGCGTTCTACGCTGTAGCCTTCCTCCAGCGCCTGGGCAATGGCAAAGATGCGCAGGTCGGTAGGATTGGCCAGCTCTTCGTCCAGGTTGTCGAACTTCGTGTGGTCGTTGCCCACAAAGCCGTGCATGCCTTGTCCAATCATGCGCAGACCCTTCTGAATCATCTCCTCGAACGAACGGCCGATGCTCATGATTTCGCCCACCGACTTCATGCTCGAGCCAATCAGACGGCTCACGCCTGCAAACTTGGTGAGGTCCCAGCGGGGAATCTTGCAAATCATGTAGTCCAGCTGCGGAGCCACGTAGGCAGAATTGGGGGTGCCCATCTCGCCAATCTGGTCGAGCGTGTAGCCCAAGGCAATCTTTGCGGCCACGAAGGCGAGGGGATAACCCGTTGCCTTTGAGGCTAATGCAGAGCTTCGGCTCAAGCGGGCGTTTATCTCGATAATGCGGTAGTCGTTGGTATTCGCGTTGAAGGCGAACTGGATGTTACATTCGCCGACGATGCCCAAGTGGCGCACGCAGCGGATGGTGATGTCCTGTAACATCTTGACCTGCTCGTCGCTGAGCGAACACGTCGGAGCCACTACGATGCTTTCGCCGGTGTGAATGCCCAGCGGGTCGAAGTTCTCCATCGAGGCTACGGTAAAGCAATGATCGTTAGCGTCGCGAATGCACTCAAACTCAATCTCCTTCCAGCCCTTCAGCGACTCCTCAACCAGAATCTGCGGAGCAAACGTGAAGGCACTCTCGGCCAGCTCCTTGAAAGTCGCTTCGTCAGGACAGATGCCGCTGCCCAGGCCGCCCAGCGCGTAAGCCGAGCGAATCATGATGGGGAACCCAATCTCGCGGGCTGCGCGGAAAGCGTCGTCCATGTTCTCAACAGCGTGGCTTACAGGCACTTTCAGCTTTATCTCGTCCAGTTTCTTCACAAACAGGTCGCGGTCTTCCGTGTTCATAATGGCCTCCACGCTGGTGCCCAGCACTTCAACGCCATACTCCTTCAACACGCCCGTCTGGTACAGCTCAGTACCGCAGTTCAGGGCCGTCTGACCGCCAAAGGCGAGCAGAATGCCGTCGGGCCGTTCTTTCTTGATGATTTCGGTAACGAAGTGTGTTGTAACCGGCTGGAAATACACCTTGTCTGCGATGCCAGCCGACGTCTGAATGGTTGCGATGTTCGGGTTAACCAAAACTGACGAATACCTTCTTCACGCAACGCTTTCAGAGCTTGTGAACCAGAGTAATCGAATTCTCCTGCTTGTCCGATTTTCAGGGCTCCTGAACCCAGAACGAGGACTTTCTTTAATTGCTTTTTCATTATCGTTTAATTTATGCTGGTACAAATTCGGCTGCAAAATTAATAATTTTTTCGAATTTCTTGGCGCATTATCCGCACTTTTTTTTCATTTTTTTGTCGGATGCGTTTTTTCTTAGTAAGAGTAATTTCCTATTTATCATAATGCTGATTATAATTCAAACGGGGGAACAAGAAATGAGGCCATGCCCAGCAGACATTCCTCATTTCTTATTCCTCATTCCTTATTCCTTTCAGACTTCCGTCTTCTCGAACGGCGTGAAGTGCGCCTTACGGTAGGTCTTGCCGCCCTTTTCCTCGGTGGTGTAGCTCACCTCGTACTTCTTCTCCAGCTCACACTGGCTGAGGAAAGCCTTGCTGGTCAGGCGGTCCAGCTTCTCGCCCTCGGGAATGAAGCGGATGTGGATGGCCTCCACGTGCTCCTGGACGTTCCACTCGTCGGCCGTATCGGCACCGTTCTTCTTGTTCTGCAAGGTCGGTTTGAAGGTGCCCAGGCCGTCCAGCTTCACGGGCTGTCCCTCAGAGATGAGCTCCACGATGCAGTCGCGCAGCCGGATGACTACTCCCGTCACCACGTCGCGGGTGTACGGCGTTCCGTGGGTCATGATGTGTTCCACCAGTCCGCGCAGGTTCAGTGCCTCCACCGCGTGAATGCGGCCGTAGTACTTGCCGAACTGATCACTCTTCTCGTTGTTGTTCTTCACAACGTCCAACTCAATGGTCTTCTTTACGTTTGCCATAGTTTTTTACTTTGATTTAAGGGTTAATAAATAAAGGTTGACTAACTTAGTTTTAACGTTACAAAGGTACAAAAAATATTTGGAACTACCAAACTTTTAACCAATTATTTTACAAATATTTTCAATATTTTGTTCAAGTAAAAGTTTGGTTACGGCAAAGTGGTAGTTTGGTTACGGCAAAGTGGTAGGCCGACCCCCTCTGACTCCCCCTGTAGGGGGAGAACAGAATGTGTGCATGCCCTTGCGTAGTAATGGTCCCCCTCCTACAGGAGGGGTCAGGGGAGGTCATTAATTCCTTCTGACTCCTGACCCCCTCTAACTCCCCCTGTAGGGGGAGGACGGTATGCGTGCATGCCCTTGAGTAGTAATGGTCCCCCTCCTACAGGAGGGGTCAGGGGAGGTCACTAACTCCTTCTGACTCCTGACCCCCTCTGACTCCCCCTGTAGGGGGAGGACGGTATGCGTGCATGCCCTTGCGTAGTAATGGTCCCCCTCCTACAGGAGGGGTCAGGGGAGGTCATAAATTCCTTCTGACTCCTGACCCCCTCTGACTCCCCCTGTAGGGGGAGGACAGAATGTGTGCATGCCCTTGCGTAGTAATCATCCCCCTCCTACAGGAGGGGTCAGGGGAGGTCACAAATTCCTTCTGACTCCTGACCCCCTCTGACTCCCCCTGTAGGGGGAGAACAGAATGTGTGCATGCCCTTGCGTAGTAATGGTCCCCCTCCTACAGGAGGGGTCAGGGGAGGTCACAAATTGCAGATAGACGGGGAAAACAAAAAGCCTCCCCCAGTCGGGGGAGGTTGGAGGGGTCTTGGGGCTCCTTATTTCTTCATATAGTATTCCCCAAAGTCTTTGCAGCCGGGGGGCAGCTGGTGGTGCTGCAACGTGGGCAGGATTTGCTGCAGCTGTAGGAAGAGACGCTCACCGGGAGCATCGCGGTCGGGGTACATGTGGAAGGAGAAGCCCCTCCCGACCTCCCCAAAGGGGGAGGAGTTAAGTCCTTTCAGCAGTTCCACGTCCTTCTTAGAAAGAAGGGTGGCAGAGGGGATGGCGATGGCCTTGTGGCCGGCGGAGAGCATGGCCCAGCAGTCGGAGCAGCCCTCGGTGATCCAGAGGTCGTCACCTTCTCGAAGGCGGTTGAGCACGGGCAGGTTGTAGATGCCGCACTCTGAGCCCTGCGGGAAGCGGAAGCGGGGCAGGGCACCACGGACCAGGTTGCGGTTCTGCAGGCCAACCAGCTTTCCCTCCCTATTATAATAAGGTATCTGCAGCCAGGGCACCCCCTGACGGTCACGCCACGATGTGAGTCGGCACCAGCGCACCACGCGCTCGTCCAGCTTGCGCTCGTCAAAGAGAAAGCGCCGTGCTTCGTCTGAGAGCCACGGGCGCTCGAAGAAGCGCTCATAGCGGCTGGCATCGAACGGCTTGTGAGACTCTACTTCTTTTGGCTGATACTCTGTCAGTATGATGTTGTTTTCGTCAGCCAACCATCGGCAGGCATCAAGGAAGTCTTTGCCCAGATACTTCATCACCAGGTCGATAGGTCCGCCCGAGGCTCCGCAGACAAAGCAGCGGAAGGTGTTGCGGCGCACAGAGAACGACATCGACGGATGGTGGTCCTCGTGGAATGGGCACAACGCCTTATGGCGCGAAACCCGGAGTCCGAGTCGCTCCGCGACCCCCTCTATGGGCAGGTCGCGAAGCTTTTGCAGTTCATACTTTTCCATATTTCATTGGTGGTAGCAAATTCTTCACTCTTCACTCTTCACTCCCAGATACTCGTCCGTCTTGATGTAGAGTCCCGTCTGGTTGGAGTAGGTGATGAACTTGCGGAACAGCCATTGGCGTAACTGGGCGTTGGCACCCTCCTCGTTCTTTCCAAGCTGCACGCGGAGTGCTTTCAGCTGTGCCTCGTTGAACTTGTCGGGCAGGCCGTCGAGCATGTTCTTCGGGCCTCGACGCTGAGCTTCGGTCACCAGGTCGGCATCCTTGCCAAGCATGTCAGCGAAGATCTGCATCTTACTCCAGATGTCGCGGTACACCAGCCACTCCACGGTTTCGGCTATCGATTTCGAAAACGACTGATTGTTGAGCACCCACAGGATGCAGCCTGCTTTCCAGGCGCTGTGCAAGGCCCTCTTGCTCATGTCCCACAGGATGTCATCATCGGTCAGGTCGGCCAGCGAGGCGATGTCCTGAGCCAGACGGTCGGTCAGCTTGTTGAGCGGACGGATGATAAAGCGGCCCTTGCAGGTGTTGAGGCGGTTCAAATAGCCGTCCAGCTGACGGTAGAACTCGTCGTTGAACTTGCCCAGCCTCGGTATGCGCCCGTCGCGGCTGGTGCGGGGCTTGTAGGAGAAGACCATGCGCCCGAAGGTGCCGTTGTGGAGTTCCCGCTCGTAGAACTTCCTGACGCTGAAAGGCGTGGCCGAGAGGGTCAGGCAGACGCGCAGGATGGGGTCGCCCGTCACGCCGCCGTCAGTGGCCCTGAGGGCTCCAGCCCGCTTCACGTCGTAGATGTTGCGCAGCATGTGCGACACCTGCTTGTGGCCTCCGCACAGTCCGTCGGCCATCTCCACCTCGGGCATGTTGAGGTACTGCGAGCGACTGCCAAACTTCTCCAGCGCCAGGGCGTTCTGGATAAAGGCCGCTCGGGTGCAGTCAGCCGGAGGGAAGAAGAGGGCGACCTCCGGACGGGCGGGTTTGTCGTTGCCCTTGGGCAGCCGCTGCCAAGCCTCAATCTTCGCCATCTCACCCTTGTCGTGCAGGCGGAAGTCGCGACAGACGGCCTCTACAAGATAAGACAATTGGCCCTTGTTGCACCCCGAATCGGCCACCAGATTGGCCATTAAGCCCGTCGGCTCCTGCCAAGTGAGGTCAGGGTACTGAAATTCCGCGCCGCTCATGTGTGCGCCAAGTGGGGGGAAAAGCATCGGAACCAAGGGTTCGTGCATGTCGCGAGAGGCCTGCGAGAGCAGTAGTTTGATACATTCTGTGCCTTTACCGAGTTTAGGCATCTTGGGTGCTGTTTGTTTTGTAATGTCGTATTTCATTGTCTTACAATAATTTAAGTGGTTAATAATAAGCCTGGGCGTTACAGTTACAGTTGTTACAGTTGTTTTTTGAAGGGTGTCGCCACCGCAGATTTGTATGTAAATATCTATATATTAATTAGTTATACAATCTTTTAGAGTAGGCATGCCACTCATATTTTAACTGTAACAACTGTAACTGTAACACATCCTTGGCTGTGAGTTGTCAATTAGCCTTCCTCTACGAGGCCCCCGAGTGCGATGCATATTTCGTAATACACACTGAGCGCATAGCGTTCCAAGTTGAACCCCTCGCCCGTCTTCAGTTCCTTGAAGTTCAGCCGAAGGCTTCCGTCAGCCCTGCGGGTTACGGTAATGTACTTGCCGTTAAAGACGTGCGGATTGCGTTTGCCAGCGGTCTGGGGCAGGGTCTCGACAAAAGTGAAGATCTCGTTGTAGCGGAACTCGTCAATCTCCACGTCGCGGCGCAGCACGCCCGGGTACTCCTTGCCCGTCTTCATGGTGCGGTCGCTGCGGAGCAGGGTCTTCACATCCACGCAAAGGTGGGTGTTCGGATGCCAACCATGGTGGTTGTCTTCTGTCGCGTGCTCTCGATAAGCAACTGCCAGGGGTTCGTTACTGTTGTTCAGATAGTCGTGCAAGATTTCTCCTGCGAGGCGAGGACCGTACTTTTTTCGGGGTCCTGCCGCATTTTTATTAACTGTATCCACGTTTGTTAACTATTTAAAGTGTGGAACAAAAGTGGGAAGAGTCCCCGGCCTAAGATTAATCCCTTAATCCTCTTTGGCAACTCATAAGGACTGTTACAGAGTTGATCGGTTCTCTGCCACGCTGTTGGCGAATTCACATATATTACTTCAATATCCGAGCCAGCGTGGCATAATACTTGATAATAGATGTAATATTTGGCACGCATCAGTCAAGTTGCTGATAATCAGGGAGAAAACAAAATTTGCCGATAATGGAGTCAAATCCACTATCGGCAAATATCCGATTTCGATACCGAACTATCGGGAAGTATCGGGAAACTATTGACGAAGTATCGGGGAAGTATCGGGAGCTGTTGCTGACTGTTTGGTGTGTCGCTTGATAATTTGACGTATCAGCCCAAGCATAGCTTCATCTTTGATGCCAGAATCAGCTGTTCCTACCTTTACGATTTCGTTTGGCTTGAAGTACTTAGTCTTGACATCTGTGAAGAACATGCTGTTTAGTTGATCTGTATTTTTTGTCACGATGCCGGGTTCTCGCAGCAAGCCAATAATGTTCAGCACAAGTTTCAGGTTGTAGTCGTTCTGGGTGGCTTTTTCTACTTGTTCTATATCGTTCCTGAGTGCCATTTTTATACGCGGACTTGTTACTTGCATGTGCCTAATGATGGTTTCCTCGTTTGCGAGGTCATCCCAGATGGCATAGAATTCCTCTGGGGTATAATTGCTGCTCAGGCAATCAGAAGAATCAGCAAGTGTGCTGGAGTAAAAATCGAAAATCTTTTCTATGCGTTCTTTTATGACTTGCAGTTCAGCAGGTATTTGTGGCTTTTCATCAACCTTCAGCGGGTCGTGCGATGGCACCATAAATCCTGCCGCTTCTTCCTCGTCCTCACCATTGTTGTATGCCTCGGCAATAGCCATTGTCAGTTCTGGGTCATATTCCAAAACCATCTTATAGATGCGCCTGATAAGCAAGGTATGCGGATTGGGCTTGTCGTCAGGACACGCCAGAAGGTGCATGGCCAGAGCCAGCAGTACGCACATCACGCTTCGCTCGGCATCTTCTTTAGTGCGGTCGATGGATTCGCCCGCCTGATTGATGAAAATCTTTCGATACTTGTTTTCCAATCGGGTACGTTGCTCGGCTATGAACTTATCTCTTCGTGGCGCAGTTTTCAGTTCATCTTCCAGACGCAGCACTTCTGACCATACCTCTACAGGATATAATCCTCCCTCCTGACTCTCAATCGAATCAAGCACAGAGGATATGCAATTGTACGTTGGATACTTATTGCTATAATCCTTTGACAGCTTATTAGCCCGTTGCTCACCAATCCTTGCAAAGTAGTCCATAATTACACTTATTCGTTTCTCGTACTGAGGGCTGTCAGACCATCTTCTATTTCTTTATTTGTATCAGAGAACAGATTGTCTTGTCCGTTGAACTTGCTGACGTCTTCTGAAAAAGAGATGGTCGAAGTGCTGTACATCTGCATTGGATTGGCTTCATACAGCTTCCGCTCCTCATCATTCATTTTACTGATAACATTTTTAGGCTTACGTCCAAAGTGTACAACCCGCTTATTGTCAAGGGTCAATTTGGCCGTTCGCCCATTCTGTCTGCAGTTCTCCCACAATTCACCTATCAGACCATCCTGATAGTCTGGGTCGAGGGTTAAGGCTTGGGGAGTCTCTTCCTCTGGTGATTCACCTTTCTTCCTCCGCTTTTTCTTCATCGCCTCCTTGGGTACAGAAAACTTCATTGTGGGCGAAGCGTACATCAATTTACACTCATCCTTGATTCCTTGCAATAGCTTGTTGCCGGTTCTGCCCATATTCGGATAGCCGACATCAAATTCCACATGCCGAATGTGTCCTTCATATTTACGGAGGGCAATCCAGAAATCACTTTTTTGCCATACAGGTTCTATGCGTATGGTCAGGTTATACCGCTCTCGGAGAATCTTGTCCAAGGCTCCCCTCAGTACGTTCCTGACTGCATCTGTTGAACCCCATTCGGCTCTGTGTTCTATCAATATCCGCTGCTGGTCGAAGCGGTTGTCAATAATAACAAGAGCCGACGGCTCATTGGGGTCAACTATCTTTTCCCAATTCACTTCGCGCACCTTCTTACCTATTTTGGCAATGCGCAACATGTATATTCCATTACCTATTGCTCCCTCCTTAGGTATCAACGTAATGAACGGATACGGCCTATTGTTCCAATAGAATGCAAGGCAGTTCTCTAACTTTCCATTCTTGCCCGTCTTTTGCGACTTAAACAACTCGGCGGCATCTTTCGTTAGAATGTCGTCTATTATCTGTTGATGATAACCCATGTTCATATCTGCCTTCTTATTTGCCTCCAAGCTAAGTTGGCGAAACTCTTCATGGGTTACTTCTCCCTTCACAGGAGCGGGCACATGAATAGGGCAACATTGGTAACTATAAATAGTAAAATCGGTCATTTTAAATAAGTCTTTTAGTAAATAACTTCATTGTTATATATGGTACAAAGATACAACAAATCCTCTTACACGGTATTCATTACTATTTTTCGTTCTTCCTCAGTCAGTCCGTAGAGGTCGAACACTTTATTGTCAATCTCTTCATTTGTAGCCTTTATCTGCGCTGAGAGTTCCCGGCATTCTGCCACGCGTTCATTAAAGAAGTCTTCCCACTCGTCCTGTTGCTTCAACGGGATGCTTAGCTTCTGCTTCTTCAGTTCTGCCATCAGTCCCTTGAAGTCCATCTGCTCGAACTGCTGAAGGGCTGTCGTTATCTTCACACCCTCAAAGTTCTCACCAAATCTGCGCAGGAAACGGCTACGCTTCTGCTGTAATTGCTCGTTCAAAGAAAGCATGGAGTTAGCAAGTGCGATAAAGGGTTCTTGAGATTCTAATGGAATTGCCTTTATATAAGTGTTTCTTAAATTTGGAGAGGAATAAAGCAAATAACCTCCCGACATTCTTAATCCATCGAAGAAGCACTCAAACATGTAATTATATAATTTTGAGTTCAACCAACACAATACGTATTCTGGTAGATACCCTTCTTTGAAAGAATGAATACAATTTGTATCAATTGACGCATATTCTCCATTTGAGTCATAGAAAGCCTCACATATCAAACCTATCTTCGAGATGATAATTTTAGGTGAGGAATATAGGGCATGACGATTTGCAGATATTCTGGAATCATTATTTGGTAAATATGGGGTAAGATATTGCTTTCCTTGCTTAGTGAGTGTATTACAACCCCATGTAGTACAGAAGGGATCTATTGTTCCTGTATTGATGAGTTTATATCCGCATTGTTCTTCAATAATTAATGGAGCATAGTCATCTGCTTCTTTTGCGGTAGAGGTCGCGTTAATTGCGCCAGCATTAGATAATGCCACACCTTGAGAAATCACCTTTTGTGTTATTGATAGTTTGTCATTGAGGAGGAATCCTAAAATACTCTCTTCTAAGATATTTAATCTATCATTCGGATAGTTCTTACTAATTAGTTTATGTGTCTCTTCGTCAAACTTTCCACACATCACATTGGGATTATTCTGATTGTTCTGTAACATAGTAATTACAGGATAAGTAGAAGCATCTTCAAACACTCGTTTGTCAGAATAATCTACTAATTGGTAAAAAGAGAACCGTTCGATGATATAATTTCTTAAAGCCGCTCCATAACTGGCAGATAGATATCTATTCGGAGTAATAAAAGCAAGAACACCGTTCTTCTTTAGCAAAGACAAACCTTTCTCAAAGAAATAGATATACAAGTCAACTGTTCCTTTGGCTGTCTCATAGTTTCTCTTAATATAATTGAATGCTTCAGATGTGTAACTCTTCTTTATCTCCATAGCATTAACATACGGCGGATTACCTATCACCACATCAAAACCGCCCTTCTCGAATACTTTGGGGAACTGCTCCTGCCAGTTGAAAGCCTTGTCGCCAGCAACGGCTGGGTCGCTGATGAGCGAGTTGCCACACTTGATATTCTCGTTGAGCGAGTTCAGCTTACGGTGGGGCTTGGCAGTACGCAACCAGAGGGCGAGCTGTGCTATCTCCACGCTTTCCTCGTTGATGTCAACACCATAGAGATTATGCTCAAGGATGCTGTTTTCCACGCTTTGGAATTCAATGGCCGAACCAGTCACTTTTGCCTCCATCTCGTCCAAATGCTTATGCTCTGCCATCAGGAACTGGAGGGCAGCATTGAGGAAAGCGCCACTACCACAAGCTGGATCGAGAATCGTAATCTCCAAGAGCCATTTACGATACTGCTGCAACTGATCCATCAGCCGTTTCTTGGTTTGCATCTGGCGACGCTGGTCAGAGAAGTATTCATCTTCAATGATATTCAACTCCTTCTTCTTTTCGTCGCAGAGACGCCCCACGGTATTCTCTACAATGTATTTCGTGATATACTGAGGGGTGTAGAAAACACCATCCTGCTTGCGCTTAGAGAGCCTTACCCCCAACCCCTCTCCCATAGAGAGGGGAGCTTCTGACGCCTGTATCTGCTGGGTTACCTCCTCTATCTCTGAGAGTGAGTTCTCGAAGATATGCCCTAAGATGTTTACATCTACATCGCTCTCGAAATCATATTCCGAAAGCCGACGTGAGTGCTCTGCCAGCAGGTCGTCGCTGATCTTGATGCTGTCCAGCACCTCGTCGGGCTTGAAGAGTCCGCCATTGTAGGCAAATATCTCGTACTTCTTGCCTTGGAACCCTGTGTTCATGTAGCCGAAATACTTCTTCATCCGGTCATAGAACGGACGGTATTCGTCCATCTCCTTCAGCTTCTCCCACTGGTCAATAATCTGCACTATCGAATTGGGAGGCAGAAGTCCGCAGTCCTCGGCAAAGAAGATGAAGAGCAGGCGGTCGAGCAGTTTCTGGGTTTTCTTGAACAGCAGCAGTTGCCAGTCCTTCACGTCCCTGCCTTCTGGGGCCGGGTTGTTCTTCACGATATCGGCAAACAGCACACGCTTGAACTGCGAGTAGTCCTTGTAGAGCGCATTGGTAATCTGGTCTTCCGTAGAAACAGACTCTTCTTTCATCTGTAGGGCGATGCCTCGTTCCACCTGCGTCCAGGCCAGACACAGGTAGAGTATGCGGAACTCGTCTTTTGTCATGTGGAAGATGTCCCACTCTCGGTATTCTACCGCATTGTCAATATAGAATCGAAGCTTCTCGAAGTTGGAGATAATAACCAGACGCGTGTCCTTATGCTTGCTCTTATAGCCGAAAGCCTGATTCTCGATGCTTGCCAAATCGGGGGTCTTATGGTCTTTCAGCTCGATGACACCAACCACTTTATCGTCAATCAGAATGGCACCGTCAGCCTTCTTTGAACCAACCTCGTTTTTCAATTCTGTTGTGAGATTGTAGTTGGGCGAAGGGTTGATGGTGTAGCCAAGTACCTTGACGAACAGCTCGCGAAGGAAGCCTTCCTGGAACTGCTCTTCCTTGATTTTATGGATATTGGCTTGAATATCCTCGTTCAAAAAATAGCTTGAGTACTTTTCCCAAACTTTTGTTATCAGCTCCTCATCGAGCAGACTCAGGTACTTTTTGACGATATTTCTTTGTAGTAGCATATTTATTAAATATAAGTTGTTCGCAAAGTTAAGTATTATTTCCGGAACCACCAAAAATAATCGCAGGAAATGATGTGCAAGAGGGCAAGAGAGGAAATCTTTACGTTTATTTTCTTCCCATTTTCCTTGGTGAATTCAAAAACACTTCGTAACTTTGCCCTCGCATTCGAAAGAGTACAGACATATTTGCTCAATAGTCTTGTAAATCACCACCTCAAAAGCGAAAACGAGCAAAGTCTTATTCTAAATGGAGTATGACAGACGGTAATACGAACTTAAAAACTATACGATTATGAAGAAAAATTTACTATTCCTCCTGCTGGCCATCCTGCCGATGGTGGCGAGTGCAGACGAAGTATATATTGACGGCATTTACTACAACTTAGAAAATAATGCGAAGCAAGCAGAAGTGACCAGTAATCCAAACGAGTATTCCGATGAAGTCGTTATTCCTTCGTCTGTTACTTACAACGACATTGAATACAGCGTGACAAGCATTGGTGAACGTGCGTTCTCTAGCTGCAGCAGTCTCACCTCCATCACCATCCCCAACAGCGTGACAAGCATTGGTGATTATGCGTTCGAATTTTGTAGCAGCCTTACTTCCATCACTATTCCCAACAGCGTGACAATCATTGGTCATTCTGCGTTCAATGGCTGCTCCAGCCTCACCTCCGTCACCATCCCCAACAGCGTGACAACCATTGGTGAATTTGCGTTCTCTTATTGTAGCAGCCTGACCTCCATCACCATCCCCAACAGCGTGACAAGCATTGGTAGTGGTGCGTTCTCTGGGTGTACCAGCCTTACTTCCATCAACATTCCTAACAGCGTGACAAGCATTGGTAAATGGGCGTTCGATGGCTGCAGCGGCTTAACCTCCATCACCATCCCCAACAGCGTGACAAGCATTGGTGATTATGCGTTCGATGGCTGTATCTAAACGGGTATAAGCAACTAGTAATATCTAATACTATCTATTTGTAAAACACTCATTTTCAGTAACTTTTTATTTTTAACAGTTGATGGCTGGAATTTGGTAGTAACCGAATTTCAGTATATTTTTGCAACGTATTTCTACCGCGAGGAATTTACGGGGCCTGAAAATCGTCATTCTGCGGACTCAGTTGACAAAGGGTTACGACTGGGTGCAAAGGGTGACAAAAAAGGACGGACGGATTCGGAGAGAGTTACGATGCGGATGGAGTTGACATAGGATGACGAACGTGAAGCATGGTTGACTCAACGGTAGGGAAAAAGAAAATGAACGTAAAACCATCAAAAGTGACAAGAAAATGAAGCAAGTTAGAAAGTGCAAGTACTGTGGAAAAGAGTTCGTGGCAAGGAGCGGAATGCAGAAGTATTGCTGCGAGGAGTGTCAGACGAAAGCAAAAGAGGCTCGTAAGAAAAGGCAGCAGGACTTTATGAATGCTGTAGAGCCTGTGATTGACCTGCGATGTCAGGAGTACCTGACGTTTGCCAAGGCTGCGATACTGATGGGGTGTTCGCGGCAGTATGTTTACAAGTTGGTGAACGAGGGTAAACTGGCCGCTTCGAGAATCAGCAGCAGGATGGCGTTTATAAGAAAAGCTGATATTGAGAAGATGCTGGCGGGGAATCCGTATCACAGAGTGCTGCCAACGAACAGGGCGAAGAAAACATCTGTGCCAACATTGAAGAAGGAGGTGTCAGAAACCAAGAATTGTAAGGTTGATTCTGATGGAACGGAGGTGCTTGATTACATTTCCGGCGAGGAAGTCATGCGCATCTATAAGGTCAAGAAATCATGGCTCTACACTTCGGCCAAGCGGAACCAAGTGCCAGTATGTAGGATTGCTGGAATGAACTACTACAGTCGCAAGCACATGGATGCATTGTTTGGCAAGTCTGCTGATGTGGAGGCCGTCTGTGAGTGGCTGACCATGAAGGAAGCTCAGGAACTCTACGGCATGAGTGCAGCCTCAGTCCGTTCAAATGCTTATCGCCATCATATTCCAACAAAGCGTGAGTATGGCCAGACCTACTACTCAAAAGACCACTTTGAGGAACTAAGGCGCACAGACCTCGTAACGGATGACAGCTACTACACAGCGAGGGAGGCAGCGGAGAAATATGGGATGAGTACTGCCAATGTCGGCATCATTGCCAAGAAGAGTAATATCTCCACTGTCAAGGTGGGCGTGAAGAACCTGATACCAAAAGTGGATTTCGACAGGGTAATGGCTGAAAGACTGGCCCAATTTGGCAGCTACTCCCTTGTATGAATAACTAAGTAAATCCACGGATTATAAACAATCAGAATCGGCGTTATCATGGTCAGCACCTCACCAACCAGCATTATCTGTCAATTATTGACGCATTATGCGTAATAATATTGATAATCGGGGCATAATGAGGTAATTTTGACCCCGTGAAGAAACGCTTCACCAAGAATATTCACTAAAATATAATAATGTATATGAGCAACATCTGTAAGACCGTGACCCTCCGAACACGGAAGATAAAAGGAGGAGAACAACTGTCGTTTTATCTGGACTACTATCCGGGGTATCGCGACGAGTCAACAATGAAGGTTATGCGCCATGAGAGCCTTGGCATCTACATCTATGCCAAGCCGAAGTCGCAGCGCGAGAAGGACTACAACGACCGCATGCGCGAGAAGGCTGAGGCCCTGCGCTGCCGTCGCTTCGAGAGTATTGTCAACGAGCGCTACGACTTCTTCGACAAGGAGAAGATGAAGGGCAGCTTCCTCGACTACTTCAAGGACAAGGCGTACAAGAAGAACACGAAGTGGGAGAATGTCTATCTCCATTTCAAACAGTTCTGCAATGGCAAGTGCCGCTTCGACGAGATCAATGTGGACTTGTGCAACCGCTTCCGTGAGTATCTCCTGACAGCCCACCAACTCAAACATACCGAGCTGCTTCTGCACATCAATAGTGCTGCGGGCTATTGGTCAACCTTCCGCGCCGTGCTCCACACGGCCTACCGCGAGCACAAGATTGTCGAGAATCCCAATGGCTTCCTGGAGCGCATCGACACCATCCCCACGGAAAAGGAGCACCTGTCTCGTCAGGAACTGGTCAACCTTGCCAATACGCCATGCTCTTCACCTGTGCTAAAGAAAGCCTTCCTCTTTTCTTGTCTGACGGGTTTAAGAAAAAGTGACATCAAGCAGCTGACTTGGAACAAGATCCAGCCCTATGGTGACGGTTCTATGTACATCACCCTCCGCATGCAGAAGACGAAGGAACTGGTGAACAACCCCATCAGCAACGAGGCTCTGGAACTGATAGGCTATAATGATGGCGATGAGAACCGCAAACCGACAGACAAGGTCTTTGTCGGCTTCAATGACAGTCTCACCCAGGCCCCGCTGAAGAACTGGCTGAAGGAGGCTGGCATCACCAAGCACATAACCTATCACTGTAGCCGCCATACACTGGGTTCGCTACAGGTTGAGGCAGGCACCAGCGTCTATACCGTCCAGCATATCCTTGGTCATAAGAACGTCGCCACGACCCAGATCTATGCCGCCATGGCCGACTCCAGCAAGCGCGAGTCCGTTGACAAAATCACCCTGAAATCAGCCAAAATCGCCCAGATGAAGGTCGGAGAGGTTAAAAAGGCTTTATCAGAGTGTTAAATTTTGAAGAATAATTTTCAAAGGCCTGAATACTGATGAATATTGAGTACTTTTGCACCCAGATTGTTTCAGACGATAATAAATTTGAAGAATAATGAGAAATATTGCAAAAGTTTCAAGAGCCACGATGGATGCAACGGCGTTTATCGTGGCCATCAGTGTATTAATGCTGCTGGTCTCATATATGGCGGCAGCGCGTCTCTATGAAATGAGTCACCTTATTCCGTATGGTGTCCTTCTCGTCTCATGCTTCCTGCTGCTGGAGTCCCTGGCTGTAGGTTGCTACTCCCTGTTGTCAAGTTTAGGCGACCTATTGGTGAAGAAGCCAGCAAAGATCGTCCTATCCAAACCAAACGAACCCAGTGCAGAAGCCAGACTGGCAGAAGAGGAGAAGCATCAGGAAATCTATGCCAAGAGCGTGGAGAACAGTCTGGTCATCACCGAGGAAATCAGACAGAAACTGAAGGAGGCCATACACGACTACATCTATTGGGTGATGGCTCCGATTCTGGAGGAGGAAGACATGCTGCCACTCTGGATAGAGATTGAGGACTGGATGAATGACAGACACCACACGCCCAAGAGCCGTAACTGGAAATGGAAGCAGGGAATGAATGTCAAGTACACCGACATCAGTCACTTGATTTGGAATATAGCGAAACGTCTTGGCATGGAAAATGGTTACAATGGTAACAACTGTGCCAGTTTTATTGTAAGGCTGTTCCCGGATTTGTGCAAGAATGTAAAGGACACAACTATTGCCCAGAACCTGACAGCCAACGGTGACAAGGGATATATCAAGATTGACAAGCCCGAGGATAACGACCCGACCATTTTCCACTATTCCCAAACCGCAAGGCAGGAGGAAGAGTAAGCCTAACCGCGAATAACTATTAACGACAAAGCCGCCGCACTGACTAAATAAGATCAGTGTGGCGACTTTGTCTTTGTGGCTTTTCCCCCTGCCGTCCCAATAACCAGCAGCAACCATCCAACCATATCAGAATCGCTCAGTCATGTACTGGTCTTATCCCCTTTCCAACCATCAATATTAGGGTAAGCCCATTCGTAACCACCAGCATCCACATTATATCATTATTACTGATGCATTATCCATCATTACCTTGATAATCGGCTGATAATGTAGTTCCTTTGCCGCCGAGATCTGATTCTCATTCGTTCAAAATGATAAATAGCGAAATTACGTTTAATGACCTGCCAAAGGTCATTGCCGAGCTTCGGGATGAAGTCATCGGCATGAAGGTGGCCCTGCTGGACCTTCAAAAAGGACAAACGCAGCACAAGATGGAAAAGTTACGTCGCACGATGAATGTCGAAGAGGCCGCAGACTATCTTCGCATGCCCTTGAACACTCTCTACATGAAGTTGCAGAAGGGCGAAGTGCCAGGAATGAAGCCCGGCAAGCGATGGGTGCTATTCTCAGATGAGTTGGACAAGTGGCTGGAGGCAAACCGCAAGAATGCCGTGCCTCTTACCGTTGATGAAGAGAACGAGGCAATCCTCAGTTCGCACAGACGGAAGCCGAACAAGTCTTCGTGGCATGATTAACCAGATTGTAGAACCTCTAACTTTTTACGATTATGAAATCACTTGATAGAATATCGTTTTTAACGAACGTACTCGTCGTTGCATGCCAGCGTCCGAGTACAGAAATAGGCAAACTGGTGAAGGCTTTGGTTGTCTATGCCACCGAGGGTAAGCGAACGGAACTTAATGACATCCGCTTGGAAACCTTCTTTGATCTGATGACCCAAGACCTCGACATGCAGCGAATGGCATCAGAGGAGAAAAGCCGCAAGTGCAGCGAGAGTGCCAAAAGCAGGACTGCAAGAAACGGCAATGCCGCTAACAACCCTGCGAAGAAAACGAACGCAGCAAACGCAAGCATTTCTAAGCAGAAAGCGAATGCTGATGATGCGAACGAATCAGCAACTGCTAGCGTATCTTCCTGTTCCGGCGATGCTGACGATTCCGGCGATTTCGATGCCGCTGATGTCACGTCATCCTTTGAACGGATGAAGGCTGTCTATATAAAACTTGGCAACAACGAATCGCAAGCTTTCGATGCTTGGAGGCAACTCTCTGATGACGAGCGGTCGGCAGCGTTCGCTCATGTGCAGCGAATGCTGGGTGACCCTAATTCACGGAACTATCTCTTCGTCTATCTGCGAGACAAGGAGTGGACTAAGAATGTAGAATCTGGCAAGCAGTGACGCTGAGCGGAGGTATGGGCGTGCAGGGGGATTCAGCAGTGAATCCACAACATATTAGGGGTCATAATGTCAATACTGCCATATCACCCCAATATGCCAAAGGCTCGTCAGCCCTTGGGACCCGACCAGGAGTGACCCTCTCCTGGACCTCCGCTCAGGGGCCTGCCCCTAAGAACCCTATATTAAAATAGTAGTTACTATGCAAATCTGTGACAAGCAATATCAGTCGCTGAACATATCTGCCTCCCCGTCCTTCGCTACTGCACAGGGACGGGAGAACGAACGTCGTGACTGGACTGAGGAAACCTATCTGGCCAAGAACAAGCAGCCGGGCAACCGTTATGACTGGTCGAGAAAGCACCTGAACTTTGAGATAAAGAGAGGTCATACCATGATAATGAAGAACGGCCAGACGCATTACATCAAGCCTCGCATCATCCCTTTGGGCTTTCAACGGAAGACCTTGAAGCAAAGATACGAGCAGCGGCTGAAGGAACTGGACTACAAGCCTTGGGCGAAGGATGCGCCGAACCAGCCGAACACGTGCGTCGATTTCGTCATTAGTGGTGACCACGACCGCATGACGGAGATTGCTTTCGGCAAGCCGATGGATCTTGACTGGCAGGAGGACAACGGTAACGTTACGCTCGCCGATGACCCGAATTGTCGCGGGCGCAAGCAGATTGAGACGATGGCTTTGGACTACTACGACTTCCTGTGCCGGAAGTTCGGCGAGGAGAATGTCATCGGCTTCGAGTGTCATCTTGACGAGACGACACCGCATTTCCATGCGCTGGTGATTCCCGTTGCCGAGCGGGTGAAGCGTGGTAGGGTTGGCGGCTATGAACTCAACCCGGATGTAAAGAGCGACGGGAAGGAACGTCCTGAGCATATCACCACCCGTCAGTTTGGCAGGTTGAGCGAGGACGAACAGATGTTCTACAGGCCAGCAGAAAAGAAGAAGGTGCTTGCAGTCAGCTACTCCCATTACTTCGGCGAGACCAGGTTTGCAACCTCGCAGTCGTATAAGCAGTGGCACACGATGCTTCACGATGAGGTGGGCGACAAATGGGGATTGGCGCGTGGCGAGGACACTTCGCTGATGACGGCGGAGGAGCGGAAGGAGCATCGGAAGAAGAACAAGCGGCAGTTGGAACGAGAAAGACTGGAGGCTCTGAAGAAAGCGGAAGAGGCAGAGAAGAAGGCTCTGGAAACTGAGAAGAAAATCGATCAAGCAGCATGGGCGCTCGACAATTTTGAGTCATCCTTGGCCGAGAAACGGGAAGCGTCATCAAGACTTAACGATATGATAGACAATGCCCGTCAGGAATTGAACAATATCAATAAGGAGAAAGAAACTGCCAGGAATGAGAAGAATGAACTGGAACTACGGGCAAGAGAACTGGCCGATGCCGTTGGCGACCCGTCTGAGTCGGTGGCATTCAATGGTTTCTGCGATGCGGTCTTTACCTATAACCCGAAAAGCAGTGGTGCCATTATCGAGAACCTGAAGGCGAAAGGCAAGACGAAGATGACGATGATGGACGTGATTATGGCGGCATTCCAGGAGGTGGATAAAGTCAGAAGCCAGAGGAAATCGGTCTTCACAAATGCCGAAGAGTTCAGGAGGCAGCAGAACAATGAAATCAAGAGCGTCATGACCGATATGCAGACCATCCTTCGCAGCTTCGACAGTGCCCACATAGAGGAACTGACCCGCAGGAGCCGTGCCATCGTCAAGCAGGAACTGCGCCAGAATGCCATCGCCGTCCGCAAGATTCAGCAGTACGACGAGATGGCGAGAATGGGCATTACCGCGGAGAACGCCGGGGAAATCAAGGAGAAAGCCGATAAGTCCGACAGCTTGCAACGTGTTATGGAGTCCCTTTGGCCGGGAATGTGGGATGCCGTTCAGACTATTGTCAATCCGCGACTCGACAAATACGTGATGTTCGATGAGGAGAAGGATATCGTCAGGAAAGCCCTATGTAAAGAACCGGAAATCAGTCTGGCTAATGCCAGTTGGATGATAGATGCCGCCAGAACCATCCGCGAAATTGTGAATGGGACGAAAGCGGAGGTTTATGAGATAGCGGCAGAGTCGGGTATGGACTATCTGAAAAGACTCGGGCTTGACATTGCCGAAGATGTGGCCGAAGATGTGGACAAGGTGGCTGCAACGACTGTTTGCCTATTCTTCGGGTACCTTGATGGGGCTACTACTATATCAGAATCCTGTGGCGGAGGTGGCGATAATAATGAACTGCCCAAGAAGAAGGACAACGAGGACGAGCTGTCCTTTGCTCGCAGATGTCATCAGATGGCCAAAATTATGCATGCACCGAGGTACAGGCTCAGGAGAGGGTGAACGCCTCTATTCCCTTCACATTGTTATCTGTTTCTTCCCCAACAGAGCCACCCCTTGTGGTAGTATTTCATATACAGGAGACTTATACGCTCACACACCTATAGTGTCACCTCAACGACTCCAGATAATAATCACATGCCAGAGGATTAACGATAGGCATCATGACTGTGCCCTCTCTCTCTAAACTAATCTTATTCCCTCATTCGTTGTATACTGTGTCATTTTTTGTATCAACAATTTCTCTTATACTTTTATGTGATTGTGCATTAGCTTTTTTCTCTAATACGCATCACTTTGATTAAAAAGACATTAAAAACCAGCTCTTTTAAGTAAAAAAGTCGATTTGATTTGCATTTTTGAAATATAATTGTTATTTTTGCAACCGAAAACAAGGTAATGAGTCAATACGATTATATAAAAGATGTGGCAAGGTATGCTCTGGCGAACGACCAGTCTCGCTTGAGAGAGTCCTTGTATTCTCTGGTCGACTATTCATTCAAGACAAAAAAAGTAAACTTTGCGACTCAGTTACAGTCAATTATCAAAGAATCAAGGGACAGAGCTGACAAATGTGAGGAGTATCGCATGATTCCTCAAGACTTGTATAATAATGAGGCCAATGGTCTTATTTTGCAAACTGTCATGTCGTCCTTCAAGTTAGACAATCTCATTTGTACCCCGCAGGTCAGAAAGGAGTTGGAGTACTTCATCAAAGAGCACAAAGAAAGCTCTTTGCTAAAATCTGTCCACATTCCCCTTACAAATAAGATTATATTCTATGGTCCCTCTGGCTGTGGCAAGACTCTAGCTGCATATGTACTAGCAGGCGAACTCGAAAAACCTCTGCTAATTGTCAACCTCGGTGCCGTTGTCTCTTCTAAATTAGGTGAAACAAGCAAGAACGTCACCAAGATATTCAGGCAGGGCACCTTCGAGAATGCTGTTATATTCTTCGACGAGTTTGATAGCATTGGCAAGATTCGTGACTATGATCAGGATCATGGCGAAATGAAACGCGTAGTCAACACCCTTCTTCAGTTGTTTGACTACCTGCCAGAGAACGCTATCGTGATTGCTGCTACAAACCAGCTTCAGATGATTGACGATGCATTGAAGAGAAGATTCGATTTGTCACTTGAACTCAAAGCCCCAGACAAAGACGAAGTTAAAGCTCTCGTTAATCTCACTATTGGCGACAAATTTGTGTTTGATGATGAGGCAGTCAAAGCAGAAGCGATGGATTTGTGCATTGGTCTTTCCTATTATGTCATAAAGAGGACATTGCTCACCTCCATCAAACGAACAATCCTCGACAAAGGTATTACTGACAAAATAGAATCTGAAAAGTGGTTAGAACTAATAAAAAATGAAAAGAAGGAGTCTAAGTAGGCTCCTTCCTTTGTTTTCTTACGTTTATGCCTCAGCCTCAACTGTGAGTTCGCCGATAGCTTCTATAGTGTTCAAGTTGTACAACTCATTATACAAACTTTCATTTCGCAGATCAGCATGGTCTGTTTCTTCAAGAGTGATGACTAACGAGAACGGATGTTCCTCTTTGTTCAACGGATAAATATCTCTACCGGTACATCTGACTACTATCGACATTTGGTCATGAATGCCTGCAAGTTCATTCCCTCGGAAATTGTATTCCACTTTCTGTACATTTGAGAATCGCTTTGAACTGGCAGGATAGAAATCATCTGACCAAGTGAACGCCTTTCCTTTAATTCTCATTCTTTCTTCGTTCTCCGACTTACTTTTCAATGCATACTCTTCTGCATTCTTCTTGGGGTTATCGAAATTCATACTCTTCCCAATGAAGAAACTGATGTGAAGAGGATTATACGACAGCGCGTCATTCTGCCTTGGTTTAAACTTAAAACAAAGCGTTGCCGTCATCTTCAATGCCGTTCTTCCAGAATGTTGGTTTATATACTGTGGAAGATTCAGATTCATTACCTTATAAGAATCAAACGCTATCCTGTCTTCTATCACAAGAGTCACACGCTTTTGTGTCGATGACAGGCATTCAGCCATATTAGGCATGCCATGACCAGAAATAAAACTGTTCAGCAACTCTGCACTATATTTCCTTGACAGTCTACTCTTGTCGCTTGGATCTAGTGCTTCAATATTCTCCATTCCTGACGCTTCCCGTTTCAAATTCAGAATCGTATCGTTCAGGTAGGTTGCAGGTACTTTTTCGGCACTGTTTATAAGCAAAGCCTTCACTGACTGCATAGTCAAGTTCGGATACTTCCTCAGAATCTTGGCGGCAAGATTAGCGGCAAGCGGTGCTGCATAGCTCGTACCAGAATTCTTGATGTAGCAAAGCCCTAAAGCATTTGTACTAATAACCTCCATAGCGGAATCCTCAGACAGAATATCCCCGCCTGGCATAACAATATCTGGCTTGAAGATATGCTTGTTGCACTGGTTCTGGTTAAACTTCGTGCCGTTTATCTCTCCATTATAATCAATGTAGTACTTTTTAGTATAATAAGCAGGAAATTCCTTACCCAAACTCATGTCCGTATGGTCACCAACTTGCAGATTGTCTGCTAAAGCGCCAATAGTCACATTATTCATACTTTCAGCAGGTTCATTCAAGTTAGTACAATCACAAAAATGACTCTCAGCTCTTTCAAAACCTGGTTTATAAAAATGATTAGGATACCGCAGGAAGTTGCGTACTTCCTCCGAGGTATGCTCATCAGTCATTTCTTCTTTTATCGCCTCTACATCCTCTCTCACCAGATTTCCGGTCGATATAAAGATAAGAATGTCAAGCTCGTATGCTAAAGTGTCGAGTATATAGGCATATGGTGAAATATCCGAGTTATAGTTCTTACTTCTTGAATTCATTGAGAGATTGAAGATTCGGATTCCATGATTGCGATGCGCATTGATTATTGCCTGTTGGATATCTGCAATATTCAATCGGCCCTCAGCATTGTTCTGCACCTTAATGGTATAAATCTTTGCATCTGCTTCCAACACTTGAGCATCCTCATTAGCATAAATGTAGTTCCAACCAAACGACGCAAGGCTGGCAACAGTTGTGCCATGTCCTTCGTGAACTGTATGGTAATCGTTTTCTGCTGTCAGGTCAATTCCTCCTGCATCAATCTGCGTAAATGGCTCTTCCGCAATAGTTCCCGTGTCTAAAACGCCCACCACAGGCAATCTTTCGGCAACATTAAGTCTGAAATCTAAAATACGACGGAAACCATTAAATGGATCCGGAACAACACGTATTTTCCCCAATCCTTGAACTACACTATCAATAATGTCAAAATTATCAATTAACTCCTCCAGACTATGTCCATCTATGGAGTCTATCTGTATCATATCCTCAGATAGCGGTTTGACGTGAGCCCTTTCTTTCAGATAACTCATCATATGTTTCTTTATCACCCTGTTCTCACGATCATAACGGCTATCTGATATTAGCTTGATAATACTGTGTTCACATAACATCTGTGTATCTTCATTCAACCTGATGCGCTCGCTTGTCACATAATGAAAGTCACTAATTGTAGTCAGGGTCTTATACTTCGCCTCTATATCGTTGTTCTCACTCCCACAGAATTCTTCCATGTCATTCAAAAACACCTGCTCAAATCTGCTTGGGGCTGAAACTATAAATAGAACATCTTGGTTAAAGTTTGAGTACCTTACAGCATGAAGTCCATAGTCTCGCTCTATGATGTTGGCAAAATCTGGGTCTATATGTTTAAGAAAGCTTACCTCTATCAAATCCCAGTGAGATACATTCAGGTCTTCACGACGATGCTCATGTCGTTCCCTCCTTTCATGGATGAGGCGCTGGCGTGAAACGTTGAGACGCTCTTTTTGTCTACGATAGTCACGGGGGCGGTCTACTACCTCTTCTGCATCATTATCCCTGCCTCTGGCATGATTAAAATGACTGTCAGTTCCAGTTTGATTCCTCAGATATAAATGATCCATAACGATAACTAATTTATGGGCACAAAGATACACATTTTTTCCGTAATTGCAATCGATTTGTCTGAAAAACTATAGTAAATAGCATGATATGCAAAAAACCGATAAGGTTTTACCAAATTATTTATAGTTATACCATCAAAAAACACGCTGCATTTAGGTAAGACTACTATCCCCCAAATTATCCTTAGTATCTTTGTATGCCGTGATTCTATCCCAAACCATTCTGCCGACAACCACCCTTCGCTTTCAGTTCTTCTACCCTTTTCTTAATCACATTCACAACCTCGGGCATCTTATCTTTCATTACATTAATCCTATCCATTACTTTCTCATTCTCATCCAGTATAGCATGCATAGCGGCAATACTTTTCCTTCCTATTGTAATCTTCTGAATCTCTCTAAGCTTATCTGAGAGTTTACGACTCTTCTTTATAACCTTCATCTGCCTATCAAAGAACACTTTTGATTCGTCTTGAAGTTTATTAAACTGAGTGATAATACACTCACCTCTCTCAACAGCATCCTTTATCTTGTCGACTCTCTTATAATCCTCTTCGCATTCCATCATCATATCAGAAATCTCAGCTATATCCCTATAACACACATCCATCACACTATAACCCATCCTATTCTTCACAATCTCCTGAATAGTCTTTTCCCTTGATACACCATTGTAAATATAATCATCAATTATAACATCCAGTCGCTTCACTGCCTTATCTCCCGTATTGAATTTTAGGAAGAGATAAAAGATCACAACACCAACAGAAATACACACAGCCATCTCAAACTCATTACTCAAAATTTCCGATGACACCTTCTTAAATGACTGCATGCATATAGGCCCATACAGCGAGCCCATGACTGCATAATACCAAATATTTACTTTTACCCAAGGAAACATAAAACCTTCAGCATAAGTTGGCATAACCCGATCTCGATAACAAATAACTGAGACTATTGTTATTGCAAAGAGCACCCCCAGTATACTCCACAGCCAGAACAAGTAGCAATAACCATCTTCTGCAACTATCAGCAAAGAAAATGTTATAGAACATACCAGTGCAATCGTTACAAGATGATACGGAAAGACTTCCTTCAGCCATCTCATCCTTGAAAAATCTATCCCACGTTCCCTTTTCAGGAAAATAATCCACGAATAAAACGTTAGGAGAACAGCCATAATGCCACTTGTATAATATACCACATCATACCCTTCTAAGTAACTATGATCCTTCCATATAGTAAATGCATTCCACATGACAGCCACAAAAGCGCCCACCAATGCCCAGTTGTTCCATCCTTGCCATTGGATCAGGCTCTCCTCTCTTTCCCTCTCTGAATACAGAAACGAAAGGAATTCCGCCTCTGTCAAGTCCGTGACAGCCTTTGGTACTTCTATATTATGCTTGCTCTTCTCCATTTTTTTCTTCTTTTAAATCATCATCATGAGTTGTCCACATAGCAAACATTATCTTGAACAATTGCGAGAACTTAAACTCGGCAGCCTCGTATTTTGCTTTCATATTTGAAAAGGCGATGAAAACAAGGAAAGACTCTAATACTGCCAAATCCAGATCATTCCCAATCATTCGTTGTTCACTATTCTCAAATCTATATACTGTGGATACCACCAGATATATCACATACAAGAAATACACTACAAATTGCATATTCGCAGGCTTATAAACATACTCCACCATCATTGGAAAATACCTCTCATATTGATGACGGTGAGATGTTAAAACACTGGAAGTAAGTTTGAATAGAGGCTTTGAATAATGTGCCGTTACAATAGCACCTATTGACAACGACAAGAACATTATTGTTTGCTGACTTAATTCAATAATATTCGAGAGCCCTTTTAATAAGAAATTAACGAGGGAATAAGGCAATAATACAATGGTTATTAAGCCCATTAAAATTAACATAGATGGAAATATCAATTGTATGACAACCAACCACAATTGCATATTCCAAAAGGCCACCTTGAATATCGTGCCAACAACCCCACTCTTATCCTTAAATGATCTTAAAGCCAACAAAAGGAAAACAGCGATAAATACATCTGCCAGCAATACTTTGCCGACTATTTTCATCCAAGTGGTTGAGCCTCCTAGCCAAAATGCCAAGATGACAATTGCCATGCCAATGAAAATGATGCCTGCCGCCAATAATCCCATTACCCTTTCTGCAACAGCCTTTTTGTCATTTTTTGATTTTTTTGCAGCCTTTTTCATTCTCCATTATTACTTTTCAAAAATATCATCCATTTCTTTTGATACAAAGAAAGAGCATCCCACTTCAGTGTATCAGCCAGCAACGAGCATACAGCCCTATTTCGTTTGTTTGTCTGAAGATCTTCCTCTACTATCTGTTTCTCATAGTTGAAGAACAAGTCGGTGTCAAAATCACCATCGGGGTGTTTAGCCAAATACTTTATAATGCCGCATTCTTGATCAAGCAGAGCTTGACGGAATACTTTAGCATGTCTGATATAGTCTTCTAATGTCTGTTTCATGCCCACAAAATTACACAAAAATCGCCAGTTTCCATGCTTTTTTGCCATCCAAATACTATTTTTATACATCTTTTTAATAATAAAGTGCCGATTTACAAATTTTATTTGTACTTTTGCAGATGGTTCAGGGGAGAAATCCTGAACCGATATGATGCATTGCTTATTGATACGCACTTAACCGAAAGACGTAGGAAATTGATTAGGGAATAGTTCGTTCAGTAGCAGAGGAAGGCCAGGAAAGGTCTCCTAATAGCAACAGAATAGCATTGCACACGCTTTGGCGTGTTGCGTTCTTAGTTGTTGCTAGGGGTTCCCAATCCTACGTCTACCCCTCAGGTTAAGTGCATAAGGATGGCTTCACGCCATTTTTGTGTCCTTTTCCTTTTGCAAGTATAGAGTAGAACGGAAAGTAAATGAAGTAATGTTTAAAATAGTATGGGATAAAACAACTGGTGGCGTAAAGCTGAATCCGAAGGTGTCGACGGATGCACTTAGTGTGTCTCCACGTCCGGTATTCTTCGAGGAACTGGACCTGCTGAAACTAAAGGATCAAGGCTGGAGCTATCCGCAATGTAAGGAACCGCTGTTATGGGCTTGCAATAAGCAGTACTTCTATCGTGGAAAACTGGCATTTGAAGTTAAAGGTGCTAACGTCTATGACGCTCCGACTGTAGTTTTGCAAGAAGGATTCCAGAAGCTGAAAATAAAGCCCGTGGATTTAGAAGCTATGCTCAAGAAGAATCAAGACGAAATGTTCTTAATTGAGAGCGAAGCAATAGAGTTTATACGCGATGTTTACACGATGTATTCGTCTGCGAGGAAAACAGTTGATGCAGCTAAGAGCAATGAGTTGGACTATGAATCGTTAGCTGCCCGAGCAGAGAAGAAGACGAAGGTAAAGATGGCTATCGTGAAGGAGGACTGCGATAGTTTTGATGTGATGCCCCTTGAACAGGCTGAAGCCAGTGGAAAGCGAATCTACCAGACGACTAAGATAGACAAGTTCTTGGCAAGTTTTTCTGGTGGGAAGGACTCACAAGTGGTCCTTGACCTCTGCACAAGAGCTATTCCTCCAGAGAACTTTGAAGTGATTTATAGCGATACTGGCTATGAACTTCCACCATCTCTGCAGCTCTACCAAGAGATTACAGAGTACTATCAAAAGTTATATCCCCGTTTGAAATTTTCTGTTGCCAGGAACCATGCTTCTGTTTTGAGCTATTGGGACAAGATTGGCACTCCCAGCGATACCCATCGCTGGTGTTGCGCTGTCATGAAGACAGCCCCATTGTACCGTATGCTGAAAACAGAGGATAACAAGCAGGCGAAGGTCTTGACCTTCGATGGTGTAAGAGCAGAAGAAAGTACAAGACGTTCCGGATATAGCCGAATCGGTAAGGGTGTCAAACATGATACTGTCATTAATGCACGTCCAATTCTCAATTGGAGTACTACAGAAATATTCCTTTATCTATTCAAGTACAATTTGCATATCAATCCAGCATATCGTCAAGGCATGACTCGCGTCGGTTGCTTAGTCTGTCCTTTTGCCAATGAATGGAATGAATTGCTAGCCAATGTTCATTATAAAGATAGCGTAAAACCTTTCTTGGAAAAAATCGAGGGTTTTGCAAAGAGAGGTGGTGTCAGAGATATTCAGGACTACGTCCGTCAAGGTGGCTGGAAAAGAAGAGCAAGCGGCAATCTCGTTGAACAAAATTCTTTTATAGATTTCAAGAGTTCGACACCCAATCTGGTTGCTATCATCAAAAATCCTAAAGTAAATGTATTGTCTTTCTTCCAGACACTTGGTAGTTACACGACAACAACAGACGGCAATGCAACCCAAGGGGAAATAAGAATCGGCAAAGATGTCTACAAATTCTCTCTCAAATGGGATAGCCAAAGCACGTGCAAGTTAGAGTTGTACAATATTCACGACGTTATTTTAATTGGATTGGTCAAACGAGTACTCTATAAAAGTACTTATTGCATTAATTGTGAGACATGCGAAGTCGAATGTCCTACTGGGGCATTATCTGTATATCCAAGAGTAGATATTGACAAAAACAAATGTATTCACTGCCACAAATGCCTGAACTTTCACGAGAAAGGGTGTATTGCGGCAAATTCATTAATCATAACAACTGGTAATTCTATGACATCTAAGGTTGGTAATATAGACCGTTACAAGAATTTCGGTCTAAAGGAAGAGTGGTTGAGTTCGTATCTTACTGAGACTGACAATTTCTGGACGAGTAATCATGGCTTGAATGAAAACTATCAGATCCCTTCACTCAAAGCATGGCTTAGAGATGCAGAGATTATTGATGATAAGAATAATGCAACAGAATTAGGAAAATTACTTGCAAATCCAGAAGTAGTTGCCTGTTATCCTAATCTTGCTTGGGAGATAGTATGGATAAACCTATCTTACAACTCGTTTATTGTGAATTGGTTCACACGAAATATAGAGAAAGGTTCTTCTGTATCCCAAAAGAGTTTGGAAGAGAAGATTCATGAACAATTTCCTGCGTACAAAGAGAAAACCGTTCACAACGCAGTTTACCAATTGCGTCGCACATTAAAGGAGTCGCCTATAGGCTCTATTCTGCAACAGTATAGTGAGATTGACAAAGAATCATTCTGCAGAGAATCGTATGATGATTTGAGTAGAGAAGCTATAGCTTATTCCATCTTCAAATATGCAGATGCTCGAAAAATAAAGACCTTACGTGTACATGACTTGTATTCTCCAGATGCGACAGGTGGAGTTAATAAAGAATTTTGCATATCCAAAAGTGCTTTTACGGATGCTCTTCGTTCTCTTAATTCAGAAAGAGACCGTGTTTTCGTGGCAGAATTGAATATGGGTCTTGACAGCATTACGATTAACAGGGATGATCTAAAGCCGCTTGATGCTTTAAAATCTTTACTTAAAGTGTGATGAGTTTATTGAGGAGGACATATTATTTGACAGAGGTGACCAAGATTCACCGAGGTAATTCGCATGGCTGTCCAGTTAATGCGAAGCCTTTATTCCTATTGTCGATAATAGAATCTATCGAGAATGGGGTACTACTAAATAACAAAATTTGTTTTAATGACAATACTATCCGAGACTTATACTACGATATATGTCTGCAATACGAACCTAACAGAACGCCCTCGCCTTATATCCTTCCTTATTTCCATTTGATAAGCGAGTCATTCTATCATATCAATTGGAGTGGAGTTCCGTTTGTTCCATCACCAAATGCCCACTCTCCATCAGGGAAATACATAAAAGAGAATGCTAAATACTCTTACCTCGACCAAGCCCTATGGGATTTGCTTCAGGACTTTAACGTGAGAGAAGAGTTTCGAGAGACCATTATCAATTTTTTCCTAAAATCAAAAGAATAGTAACCTATGGCAACAAGATATAGCGACATTATAACACTTGGTACTTCACGAACCGTATATAACATTCGCGAGGAAGGTCCCAAAGACTGGGAATCGTTTATTGCTAACGATCAGTTCAATGCCTTACTTGACAAGACGGTAAAGGCTGTGATGAACAATGATCCAGACAACCATAAGTCAATATGGATGGCTGGTACATACGGGTCTGGAAAATCACATGCTGGTGCAGTACTGAAACATTTGTTGTGTGACCCCGTTAACGAAATCATGCACTACGTTGACTTGGAGTACAACGATCCCAAGTTTGGCTTGTTACGCTCTAACTTGTTGTCGCTACGTGACAGCAAACGTCTGTTCCCCGTCAGCTTGTACGGTCAGCAAAGCATTTCGCATGAAGCAGACTTGTCCCTGCAAATACAACGAGAGGTGAAGAGCGCATTGGAGGCTGCTGGTCTGCATTTGAATGTAAAAACCGACTACGACACCTACGTTGAACACATAGAGCAGAATCCTGACTTTTGGACGATGCTTATTGAACGTAGTCCAAAGTTAGCTTCGCTGACACCAGATATCAAGAAACTGGTTTCCGACTTACGTAATTGTGACTCAGGTGTACTGGACAAAGTGAATGCAGCTCTGCGTGAGAACAGACTTGATGTGCGTATGGACAGCAAGAACCTGTGCAAGTGGCTTATCCAGGTACAGGACAAACTGCGTGAAGAAGGTACATACAATGGCCTGCTGTTAGTATGGGACGAGTTTACTGAGATTGCCACTTCACCAGCCATCGGAGTCAAACTGTTGGAACGATTACAGGAAATTTCCGATACATTGATGTCGCCAGAGCATGATTCTTACTTCCTGCTCATCAGTCATCCGTCTGCCCTCAATGCTTTGAGTGAAGAGAAACGTAACCAGACCATAGGACGTTACAACTATTTTACCTACAACATGGAAACCGTATCGGCATTCAAGATTATGTCGAGAAAGTTCAATGTAATAGACCAAGAAGGCCATCAGTCAATTGTTGAGAAGTTCTATAAAATTTATCCCGGTCTTCTTGAAGACTTTTCAAACACATCTAATCAACCTGAGGAAACAAAGAAAGACTTAAAAAAGCTCTTCCCGTTACATCCTGCAACTGCCGATTTGGCTACCCATTATGCACGTGAAGCCGGCAGCAGCAGTCGAAGTGTGTTTGAGTTCCTCGCATGCAATGCTGTCAGAGCCTTCTTCGATGACGAATTGATATTCGCAAATGGTAGCCTTATTACAGCAGATTATCTGTGGGACTACGTGCGAGAAGCCTTCAACGAGGACTCTGCCAAGTTCGGTGCTGTGACAGAGAAATACGACACATATCATCTAAAGGTAGAACATGAGGGCGAAGCTTTTACAAAAGTTTTCAAAGGAATATTGTTGCTTAATGCGCTGAACAACATAGCTCATAAAGATTCGGTAACGCCGACCATAGAGAATATAAACAATCTGTTTCGTGGTACAGAAATAGCAAAACATGTTGATGAAGCCCTAAATTTCTTTAACGACAAGAGCATCATACAACGACTGCCAGGCGATGTATTCTCTATCCAGTTCACAGCCTTACCTGGACAGGAGATAGAAGATATTAAGAAAGACCTGAAGAGTGGTCAGTTTAAGTTTACCGACCAAGTGGCTAAGTTTGCTGATATTGTAACAGGCGAGTTCAATAAGGCATACGCCAATATTGCCCGTCCGTTCAGAATTGAGATATATAGCCCACAGGCGAACGAATATACGCTGGTTAACAAAATAGAGAATGGCAAGAAAGCCAGCAAAGGCTATGAGATCTTTATTGCAGCCCTCGTAGCTCGGAACTTTGACGAACTCAGTTTCTTGAAGACTAAAGCCTATGATTGGAACCAAAGCGGCAAGCTGAAAGATGTTGTCGTTATGATTTTTGACTCATGCTTGGAGCAGAAGAACTATGATAGCTTCATAGACTTTATGGCCAATGCTACTTGTGCTCAACGTCACGGGTTAACACCCCAGCAGGAAACCTATACAAAGAATGCCAAGAACAGAGTGAAAGAATGGGCTGCAAAATTGAAAGGCGGTAACGTAACCTACTATATCAACGGTCTTGAAGATACGATTGCGGGAATCAAGGTGGCATCAACTATCAATAGTGCCGTTGCACCGCTTATTTTCACATCTGGTCCTGAAACCTTACAGCTGATACAGTCGAAGTTCTCGAAGACCTATTGGCAGAAGGCAGCCGTTAAGAAAGCTGTTGACGCTGTGTTGCAGTTCAATTCGAAGGAAGAGATATTGAAGAACATTCCTGGCCAGGGTAAGCACGTTGAGTACATTTTCCAAGACAGCGTAGAAAGTGACCTGACATGGAAGTCAGACGTAGACCCAGAGCACCCACTTAAGAAGGTATGCGCATACATTGACAAGGTATTCAAGAATACCAATAAGAACCAAGAGTTCAACCTTGGTGAGAAGCTGAAAGACCTTTCGCTGGCACCATACGGACTTTATCAGTCGTATGCTGGTATGGGTATGGTGGCCTTTGCAATGCGTAAATACGTGAAGCAGATATTCGACCTGAATGGTAAACCTCGTGAGGCACGTCACATTGTGGATGACGTCTGCGAGATGTTCAAGGCTTGGGAAGACGGCAAAAAAAGCAACAAGTTGAACTTTATGTTCGAGTCAAGGGAGTCGAGCGAACTCTGCAAATACCTGATAGATATTTTCAAATTGAAGCAGTTGCCAGGCTACAAAGACGTTTCAAGCTTGACTGATGCCCGTTGGGCAATCCTTGAATATGCAAAGAAACAAGGCTTCCCGCTTTGGGCATTAAAGTATAGTGGCTGTAGTGAAGCGATGACTAGCCTCATTGACGACATTGGGAAGATATGTGACCCGGCAGGTCTAGCCAATCAAGAATTGATTAACGATGCCTCGAAGTCTATCAAGAAACAAGAATTAGATTTGAACCTCTTGTTGGTAGAAACGGATGTGTTCAAAAAGGGATTCGTGACATTCTTGATGCAAGACCCAAAAGTCAAGTTCAAACCAGAAGAATTTGAGACCTTGTACGACTATCTGCTAAAACATCTACAAGGAGAGATCGGTCGATGGAGCGAGAGCGAAGTACAGCTTCAGGAACTTTATTGGCGCATGGAAGGCGATAGTAATGATAACGGAGGTGGAAACGGTGGAAGTTCTTCTGCTAGTGGTGGAAATTCTTATCCAACGACTACAGGTGATGACACTGACGTAGTGAATGATGACCCTGGTAATGACCCATACGAAGAAGAACGGAAGGAAAAAGCCAAGAGTGTCATAGCTAACGCCTCTGACGAACAAGTAAGAAAGGCTATTGAAAAAGTGATTGAAAACGAAGACAAGAATATCGTAAACATCATTTTGAAGTATGTACAATGAGTTTTCCAGTATAGACGACTTGATGGAGACTGTCAGAAAAGACAAGCATGCAGAAGGTGCCAGTTCTTTTGTACAGAACCGCTATCCTGTTCGCTTTGTGCTTTTCGACAATTTCCGCGATTCGTATGTCTTTATCGTTCGTCTAATACAAGAGATGAAGATAAAGGTAGAAGAAATTCAGGATTGGATAGATGCCGACTATCCCGATATCATCATGTCTCACTCGCGGTTGGCTGAAAGCCTATCCGCATACGTTAAGGGGCTTGATGGTGAAAGTAGAATTGTGGCACCGTTCTCAGAATTGGCCAGGTTCTATAACAATAAGGATGATATAGAGTATGATACGCTCATCCGAACAGTGAAAGCAATTGAAGCGCTCCCTGTAGGTTGGGAAAAGAAACAGCGCATTTATATACCCATCATCGGCTTAGAAGGAAAGATGTCTTTCTTCTTCGATGATACGCAGAGCACAATTTGGTATATGCGTTCCGAAGACCAGGAACTATCGTACCGACTCATATTGACTAATCAGACTACCTATGATGTTAAGCATATAGAAAGCCAATATACGGTTATTCAAAATGTCAAAGAGTGGCTTGACTTTTGGCGCAATCAAGATTATCATGGCAAGCCCAATATCATCTGTACGTCAAAAGCAATCTATGCCAATGCAGAATACGCACAGCCGGACAATGCCTTTTCATACTGTCCGTGCGATAACGTGTATAAGTTCCTGACTGAAGGATTGGGGTTAAAGTTCCAAGGATTGAATCATCGTGACGTTGATGATAAATACTGGGAAGAACTTGCTGCAGAAATAGACCTTGAAGAAAAGTTCGGCTTCAACGATTTCTTCTGCAAACATTTCTCGACCACCAATGTAGATGGGTATAAATCGTTTGTAAAACTTTGGTTTGAATATTCTGACGGGTTCAGTCGATGGCTACTTGTAAACACATATATTAATAATGTAGGTACGGAAGATTATCTTAGTAAGGCCCTTCAAGAATTGGAGGATTATTCAGACAGGAGCTTTGTGGAAAAGATTGCCTTAGCGATAGATGAAACTAATGGCAAAGACATGGACGTTCGCAGGTATTGCCTGAATGAAGCCCACAAGCGTAATATCCAACTTACAGTCGAAACGCAGAACCGTCTGCGTAAAAAATTGGAGGAAATTGCACAGCCCAACAATTATCATACGGCAATACAGTTGTTCAGCCCGATGTCCGTAATGGAAAAGGAAATGGCTATTAACTGGTTGGGGGCAGGTTATATTCAGGGAAAAGACTTGATGACTTTCTACCCGGAACTATATTACTATTTGGAACCATCCACTGGAACACTTGACCCGAATCAGGTATGGGTGCTCGATTATATGGATAAATACAAAAGAGCAAAGATATCCGACGAATATTCGGGAGTAGTGAAAGAACTTGTTGGCAACTACAATGGAAATTCTATTGGATTCAACAACTGGTATCAGAAATTCCAGACCCCACTTTCAAGATAGAAGTGCAATCTTTGGAGGTGGAAGAGGAAGGAGTTTCCGCTAGGGGGAGATGATCCCCGGAGCGTAGCGGAGGGGGCATCTCCCCCTAGCGGAGCGTTGAAAGTTGACCA
>Ga0256404_1001268_pt1 | contig 62636 bp, 72 predicted proteins | sample RumenRJG_01DNA_FD_185990 | JGI IMG/M metagenome (GOLD analysis project Ga0256404, IMG submission 185990) | Bovine rumen microbial communities from Lethbridge, Alberta, Canada - RJG_01 | ecosystem: Host-associated > Mammals > Digestive system > Stomach > Rumen | place: Canada: Alberta | collected...
CCAGCACACCGCCGAAAATTTCCGCGATGGTCAGCCCGATATTGCCCAGCATACTCAGCGGGCCGCTTCCTGCTTCAATAGCCGCGCTGATCGTGGCCCATGCTGCCATAAACGTCTCGCCTAGAGAAGCCAACGCAGGCCCCAGCGTGGCGAATGCTGCGCCCAAAGCAGTCAAGGCTGGTTGTATCATTGCCCAGCCCGACGCAAAGGCTGCCTGTATCTGTTCCCATAGCCCCGCAAAGAACGGTCCCACCATAGACCAATTACTGTAAATCAGATAGGCCGCGCCCGCTATGGCGATCAATGCAATTCCCAAAGGTGAAAACGCCGCCGCGAGGGATGCACGTCCCGCCGCCATAATCGCCGTCCCTAAAGCACGGAACCCATTGGCCGCCGTACTCAGTGCGCCCGCTATAGTGAAATTGCGCGCCGCCGTCATGACGGTGCTTCCCGCGCTGGCCACCGCCGTGGCCGCGTTGTAGGCCATCTGGCGCATACGGTTAAAGGCGTTCCCTGCCTGTGCCGCGCCGCCAGCTATACCCGTTTGGATGCTGTTCCCGATACTTGCCCACGACAGTGCTCGCATACGGTTAAAGGCTGCCACGGCCTCATCTGCCAGCCGTCTGTACGTTGCGCCGCTTGTCGCCGCGTTCAGTAAGGACATAGCCCCAGCCTGCGCACGCATAGCCAGCGTCATACCTTCCTGCGTGACCGCCGCCGCCCGTACCGTTGCCGCGAACAAGGCCACGGACGTGCTCAGGTAGTTGAACGCCGCCGCGCCCAGCCCTATCAGCGTGAACGTGGCAACGACGGCCAACAGCCCACCCACAATAGCGAACAATACCGTCGCCATTGTTTGGTGCTGCTGGATCCACGCGGACGCCGCGCCCGTCATATTGGCCAGCGAGTTGCCCGCCGCCGTCAATATCGGCAGGAAGATGTTGCCCAGTGAAATGGCCAAACCTTCCATAGCGCTTTTTAGCTTAATCATTGCGCCCTTTGCATTGTTGTTCATAGTCTCGGCCATTTTCGCGGCCTCGCCGTCGCTGTTCTCCATAGCGTCCACCAGTTGGTTGAACGTTTCGGGGCCAGCGTCCAGCACGGCCAGCCAGCCGGTCGCAGCCTCGGTTCCGAAAATAGCCTTTAGGGTGGCCAGTTTTTCCTCCTGCCCCAGCCCCGCCGTTTTGTCGCGTAGCTCGGTCAGGATTGCCGACATTTTGCGCGGGCCGCCATCGTCGCTCATTTGGATGCCCAGCGCTGCCATAGCCGCCTGCGCCTCTTGTTGCTGTGCCGTAATGTCCGACATGGACATGCCCAATTCTTGCATAGCCTTTGTGGCCATCTTTGGCGGTCCAGCGAGACGCAGGAAACCGGAACGCAGGGCCGTGCCTGCCTGGCTTGCCTTAATACCGCTATTGGCCATCAAGCCAGCCAGCGCGGCTGTTTCCTCCATAGACGCGCCGAACGCTTTCGCCACTGGCGCGGCGTATTTCATCGTTTCGCCCAACATTTCCACGTTGGTGTTCGTGCGCGTGACCGTTACGGCGAACACGTCTGCCATATGGTTGGCCTGCTCGGCCGATAGCCCGAAAGCTGTCAGATCGTCAGAAATAATGTCCGCCGTGCGTGCCAAATCGGTTCCGCCCGCTGCTGCCAAATTCAACAGGCCTGGCATACCGGCCATAATCTGCTCGGTATTCCAGCCAGCCATTCCCAAATAGCTCATAGCCTCGGCGGCCTGTGTAGCGCTAAACTGTGTAGTCTCGCCCAGTTCTCGCGCGTTGGCTGTCAAAGCCTGTATTTCCGTGCCGTTTGCGCGGGTAATGGCTTGTACCTTGGACATTGCCGCCTCAAAGTTTGCCGCCGTCTCGACAGCTCCAATAACCGGTGCCGCTACCATCGCCCCGGTTGTAAAAGCGGACATAGCCGCCTCCCGCGCCGTAGCCATACGGTTACTGGCAACAGCCTGTGCCGTCATCGCCGCGCTTAACCTTGCCTGTGCCGCGCGTGTCTGTTCGGTTTCCTGCCGTAGACGCTGCATGTGGGCGCGGTATTCGTCGGCGCTCATGCCTGCCGCCCGCATACGTTCCCCGGCGCGTGCTACAGCCGCCCTGTATTGGCTTTGTGATATTTCACCCGCCGCGTATTGCATACGCAGGCGCTGCACTTCCTGCTGGTAGTCCCGCGCGGCGGCCTGCGAGGAACGCCAGGCAGCGTCCAACCGTCTCTGTGCTGCATTTAGTTGGCTGGTATTGCTGCGCAGGCTGGCCAGCGTGCTCCCCGCTTGGCTCATGGTAGAGGAAAAGCTGCCGCCCAATGCTGCATTTATAGCAAAGGAAATAGCAAATATTTTCCCTGCTGCCACATCTACTCCCCCCTCTCGTGGTATAATATAAGCAAAGAAAAGATTTATGGAGGTGTGCAAAATGTTGCCGTTCCTCGCTGCTTTCGCAGTCTTTGCCGTGTTTCTTTATTTCGCCGTTATCGTTATTGGTGGCTGCTTAGGTTTTATCGCCGGATTGCGTGACGCCATCCGTGATTTTTAAGCCTTGCCTGCCGCCCGCGAATAGGTTATAATTTGTTCAAGTCTTACAGGGTCCGCCGTTTTTACGGCGGGCTTTTTCTATTGCTCTTTTTCGGCTGCCATGACCTCCAGCCATTCGTGCCAGTCACGTACCCCCTGTTTCATCCAAAAGGACACAGGCGAGACCTCGCGCAGCTTGAAGGCCATAGTCTTAAATTGCTTTGCAGGGCTTACGCCTTTTAGGTGTTCTGCTTCAGGGCCTCTGCCCCTAAACTCTGCAATAAAAAAGCCAGCACCCGCGCAATAATGGCCGTGTAGGTTTTCAGGTCAGCCGTGCGTACCGTCTGATACGGCACGCCCAGTGCCTTGGCGGCGAGGCGGGCGCGGAACGCGCCACTATAGACAATATCCGGCGTCGGGTCCGCCGACATCCGGCAGGCGCGCTCGCATTCCTGGAAGTCCATCGCCGTCAATTCCTCCAGCTTTGTCTCCAGTTCGCTATAGTCGATTGCTTTCTCGGTCGTTTCTGCCATCGTTCAAGCCTCCATCAAAGGCCCAGTGCCTTGCGCACGCTGGCCATGTAGTCGGTACCGTCCACATAGTGGATGTAATTCAGTTTATCAATCTCGACCATGCGCTTGCCGTCGACCGTCATCTTGAAATACGTAAGTTCCAGCGTGGTCTTGGTGTCGGTATGGTCCGCAGGCTTGAAGGAACCCAAATCGCCTTTTTTCGGTAGGCCGCGCACGTTGATTTTGACAGCCTCGGTGATAATCTCGCCCGTGCCCGCGTCGTAGTTCTCATTAGCGCCGCGCAGCTCCAGGTCGTGGGCTTTCATTGCCAGCAGTTTTGCGTTGTCATCGTTCAGCGTGCGCCAGTTAATCTCCAGTTCCATACTGGAGGTCTGCCCAGGCGTTGGCATCTCAATCTCGCCGCCGATACCTGCGCCTGAAAGCGTGGCCGTTTTGTATTCAATAGACGGCAGGGTGACGTCAGCCATGCCCAGCTTACGGTCGCCGCCTGCGAAAACTTCGAAATTGGTAAGTTTATCGCGTACCACATTAACGCCCATATTCTCTCCCCCTTATCATGCAAACAGCGTCGCAATATACGACGGGTCGTATTCCTGTACGAACTCAATATCGCGCGCGGGCGCGGGTGGCGTGATATAGACGTGGAAATGCAGCACGCCGTCCAGCAGGTCGGTTTCCGTGTTCTCATCCTCGCGGAACTCCACACGGCCGCCCAGCAGTGCGCCCTTTGCCGTGAGGCCATTCAGCCAAATATTGGCGCTGTCCACAATGGTCTCAATCAGGCGCTTATTGGTCGGCTCGTCAATCTTGGCCCAGAACGTTGTAACCAGCGTATTGCCTACCCAGTTAAACATCCGGCGATTGGTGACAAAGTTATCTTTTGCGTCGGTATTCGACGGGTAAGCCGTGGTACGGTTGCCGAACGCCCTCCATCCACCGATGAAGTTAAGGGCCGTTACGATGCCCTGCCCGTTCAAATAGGCGGCCTGCGCGTTATTCAGGTAGACCTCCGTGCCGTCTGCGAGGCAAGCGCCATCTGCCTGTAAACTCTTATTAGACGGCGAATAATACGGGATGTTGTCGTGCTGGCTGTCCGTGTAGTTAATCAGGCTGGCCAGCTGTGCCGAAAGGTGGTATTTTGTTCCGCCATTGGTCAGCATAGGCCAGCACAGCAGGCAGTCCTTGTCGGCAAAATTATTCTTGTTCTTCCACTCGCTCGCCGCCGTGTAGGTTTTTACCTCATCCGTAGGCGCGTCGCAGATAGAAATAGCATTGAAGTGGCCGCAGATGTTGTGCTCTTTGGCTTTCATCACGGCCGCCACGCTCGTGTCGCTGGACCAGCCCGGCGCGATGATGATACCCGGCACAAGGCCGAAACGTGGGTAAATTTCATCTACCAGTTCCAGCCCCTCGGTTTTGTTTGTGGTCGTGTTGACGCCGCCAATAATATCCTTGGCCGCCACGGCGGGCGCGTCCACCGCCGTATAGTTCAGATATACCTGCTCAATGTCAGCCGTGATTTTGCCGCCGTCAATGGCAGTAATAATCACGTTGCCGTCATCGTCATAGGCCGCCGTATAGTCCGCGTCCTTGGTCAGTGCGTCGCCGCCCGCCGTGAGTGCCACGGTCAGCGTGTCCAGTAGCGCGGGGGCGCTGATCGTGACCGTGCCGCCCGTGACCTTGGCCTGCTCGTTCTTGACCTCTTTCACGTGTTTGCTCGTGTCCAGCACGTTAATAAACACAATCGGGGCCATGTTGAACAGGGCAAACTGCGTTTTCATTACCTCGCACAGCGTATATTTCTTCCAATCGTCCGAATATCCCAGCTGTGCGACTGCCTCTTTGTATGTATAGCATAATACCGGCGTATTGACGGCCACAGGGCTGGCCGCCATGTGTACCGGCGCCGTGCCCACGGCCACAATCAGGCCGCTGTCCGTGGATGTCATCGCCACGAGGCTGGTTGCCTGCTCGCTGGTATAGACACCATGTTTATAAGCCATTAGTTACTCGCTCCTTCCTGTACCTCCATATAGGCCAGATAGACCGGCGTACCCTTTTTCTGTGCGTCGGCCATCGCCTGGCCTAGAGTATCAACCGGCACGAAAAGCCTCCCGGCGTTCTGATATTTGGCCGTAATCTGTGTAATCAGCTCCGCAGGCTGGCCGCGGTATACGGTGAATTTCTTCAAGCCGTCGGCCAGTTTGTTCGGGCCAATGTAGACCACGGTCTCCGGCTCAGATCCACGCCGTTTCGGCTGTGCCTTGGCTCGCTTGGCCGTTTTCGTGACCCCTTCCTCGATCATCCGTTGTCCTCCTCCATAATTTTCGCCCAGTCTGCTGCCATTTGCTCGGTAGGCTGTGCGATGTGATAGTTCAAAGTAGCATAGCCGAACCAGAACGGGTAGGGCTGTGCCTCGATCGTTTCCCACTTCGTCGGCATACTCAACCGGAACCGCCGCGCCAGCGTGCGAAACATCAGCAGGCGCTGGCGCGACCGTTCCATGATGGAAAGGAGGTCCTGCCATGCTGCCTTGTCCTCTCCGTATGCTCCAAACGTTATGCCAATGGTGGCCACAGAACCGTCGTCCGTGTCCTGGCTGCCCTGCCATGCCACAATAGCCAAAGGGTAATAGCTATTATCCTGGAACTCTTCGTCCGGCAGGTGCTGCTGAAACACGGACACAGCTTTGTTGGCCTGCCCCTCGGCTTTCAGCTGGTAATCTTTTACGGCCACGGCGATTTCGTCCGCCACGGCCTGCACAAGTAGTGCCGGTGTCATTTAGCAAGCCCTCCCAAATAGGCGTCCGTCTCCGCCTCTAAAGCGGTGCTCAGGCGCTCGGCTATTCTCTGTTCCAGATATTCCGATACACTCGGGCTGCCCAGCATTTGTGGCGTAGATGGTCCCGCCAGTTTCTTGATTGGTAGGGACGCATTCCCCGCAGTACGGTGGAACACACCAACGTGTCCCGACCGCATTTTGGCGAGGAAAGCGTGCGCAATGGTGCCGCCTTGTCCGTTCACTACCTGACTGTACAGGTATTGCCCGGCAGGTGGCCGCCGTTTCGGCACGCTGCGCGGCGTGTGCTTGAAGTACGACAAATCATTGACCGGGCCGCGCGAGGAAAAGACTGCTCCCGCGCCCTTGTAGGTGACTCTCATGGTAGGCGATACGCGCCTCTTGGCTATCGTGTATCGTTCCGTGATTTTGCCCACGGCCTCACGCTTTACGCCTTTTGTGGCCGCCCGCACGGCCTTTTTGCTCACCTTTTCGATCGCGCCCGGCAGACCGCGCAGCATTTGTGCTGCCCGGTCAAGTTCGCGCGTGTCAATTTCTATTGTCATACTCATGCGAATGCACCGCCCATGCGATACGCGCCAATTTTCAGCGTTACCATGCCCATAGCCACGTTGCAGGAGTCCACCTTATAGGGCTTTCCGTCCAGTTTGATGTTTTCCCCCTGTTTCGGCGTGCGGGCAAAGTCAGCCGCCCGAAAATTGACCGTGATAAACTCGCCATGCAACCCGTCGTAGTTCCGGCTCGATATACCGGACCGTTTCGTGCTGCTGTCCCTCGATACGACGGCCAGCAGCTCCGTGTTGTCCAGCGTGTGCGTCTCCGCGAACTCGTCCGGATTTAAAAACACTCCTGTAATATCTGCCGCCACCTGGTCCCGGAACGTCAACCGATTTTCACGCGGGCCGTAGTGCCCGCTTCTGTTTTCGGTGCTACGGCAATACCAGCTGGCACGCCCGTGTCCGTCTTGTTGATATTGCCCGCTTTTGCGTCCCAGTACACCTTGTCGCCGACTTCGATTGCCAGGCTGGCGGCTGCTGGCAGGTCATACACGCCGGTCAGGGATACGGTGCCCATTGCGCCCTTCTCGATCGGCGTCAACGCCACGCCGATGCAGGAAACCAGCGGAACGACCTCCATGTAGGCGACGGCCGCCGGGGCTTTGTAGTCGATATTTTCGCCTTTTTTTACGTACGTTGCAATAGCCATTTATTCACACCTCCATCATTTGCCCGTGGACATTAACAAGCCGCGATAATCCAGCAGGTTTACACCGAAATCGTGGTAAATACGCCACTTGATGCCCAGCGTGTCGAAGGAAACGTGGCTCTCCATCGTTGGCTCCTCGCGTCCGTTCAAATACGTTACCTCGATGCTGGGGAGGATGCCCGGCGCGGCTGCCAAATACCATGCCGCTGTGTCCGTCAGTTCCGGATCGGATACGACGGTCAGACGGTTCGCGAACGGGTTCGGCGTCGCGTTGGCTTTCGTCGGATCCACTACGGAACTAATCAGCTGTGCGGCCGTGACTTCCAGCTCAGGCGGAACAATCAGGAAAGCAGGCTGTACGTTCAGCGCCTCCTTGCCTTTCAGGTTCTTCTGGCGCGCCATCATGGCTTTCGCCTTGCCCAGGCTTTCTACGGAAATCGTGCCGCCCGCGACGTTACCGTGTTTCGCGTCGAACAGTTTCGCGCCCTCAATGGTCGGGTTATCGGTCAGCGTCTTATAAACCAGTTTATTGATCACGCGGCGCGCTGCCAGTCCGTACAGCGCCGGGATGCGGGACAGGGCGCCCATATCGTCGTCGATAATCGCCTTACGGGTAAGGCTAAAAGTGCGGCCATAGGTCGCCACGGCTGCCGTTGCCGCCCCCTCCGTTACCTCGCTGGCCTCAAACTCGCCCGTCTCCGTCATGGGTACCAGGTCGTCGGCTTCGCTCAGGCGGTAGCGCGTTGCCTGCTTAAAGTCCGTATTGCTACCGATTGCCGTCCAGTTTTGGAACGTCGTCGGGGCCGTCTGATATGCCTGGGCCATGCTCTTGTGCGCGACATTGGACAGGATGCCCGGGAACGCGCCCGAACCCGTCATAGCGGCGCGTAGCAGCTCCTCGTCGCCCATGCGCGTCGTGTCCTTCGCCTGTTCGCGGCTTACACATTCCGCGGCCAGACGCATCATGCTCTTGCCGCGGAACTCCTCAGCACCCGCAGCTGGTTTCGTGACCGTCACGCCCGCTCGCATCGCCATACCGTCTGCGGCAGCTGCGCGGAACTTGTCGCCCTCATCCTCTACGATATGGACCGGCGTCGGTTTATGCGTTGCGGCCATCTTCTCCATGATTGCAGCGCGTGCCTGTTCGACGCTCATACCCTTCTGGATATACTCGTCCGGCTCCATGTCAAACTTACGGCACATAGCCATGATCTCGGTCACGCGGTGGCGTTCAGCCTCCGCAGCGCGTGCTCCCTCATTCTCAGGCGTCTTTTTCGGCGTCTCGTTCTCGTTCATGCTTTTCTCTCCTTCCCCGGCTTTCTTTTCCGGTTCTTTGTTCTCGTCCGGTTCTCCCGGATCTTCTTTCGGCTCCTGATCTTCGGCAGGTTCTTCCCCTTCGTCCGGTTCGCTTCCGTCGGGGCCTCCGTCTTCGTCCTGCTTTTCCGGTTCATAGCTTCTTCCTACGCCTACAGTCGGGTCCGCGGGTACAGAAACGATACTGATCTCCATAGGCGTCCAGTCCATAGCGATGGAACACGGCCCAACGAATCGGCCATCGGTTGACGTTTCGCCGTCATCGACCTCCTCCCATTTGCTCACCGTATAGCCGACGGAGACGCCTTTCAGCGTTCCCGACTTGACCTTCTGGTAAATCTTCTCGGATTCTTCGTCTTCATCGAACCGTACCGTCGCCGTGCATCGATGGTTTGCCGTGTCCAGTTCAGCCGATACCACCCGTCCGACTGGTTCGTTGGTGTTGTGGTTGAACAGCAGCACCCCGATATCCTGTAAACGGGACAAGTCCACCGCGCCCTCTGCGTGGCTCAGGATTTCCGTTCCAAACCATCGCTCATAAGGCACCTCGCTAGAAAACGACAATACCACTGTGCGGGCGTCCTCTTGCGTGTCTGCTTCGCGTACCGACAGCACGCGCCCCAGCTCACGGGTCAGGTGTGTACGGCTCTTATTCTCCGGTTTCACCCGGCTTTTCGCTTTCACTTTCGTTCTCCTCTCCCTCCTCATCGTTTACATGATTGCTTTCTGCCGCCTGTACGCTCTCAGGCGTATGGATCGGCAGGATAAGCCCCAGTTTTTCGGCCGTCTCTTTCTCGAGGGCCATTTGTTGCAGCTGTTCGCGCCAATCGTATCCGCGCTCCGCGCACCACTGTGCCAGTGTCTTTCCGCCGTTTTGGATTGCAGAAATATCAGCCGTGACCTCTTTTTGCGGGTCGATCCAGCTCGTGCCGGGCCGAATCCAGTCCGCCGCGACGTATTGCGCGCGGCTTGCCCAGTAATCTGGGATTTCCAGCCGCCCGCTCAGCACCGCCGCGTCCATAAATTCCTCATAAACGGGTTGGCAGAAATGAACGGCGAAATAGTCCTGCATCGGCTTAAAGGTCTTTTGGTCCTCCAACATGCCCTGACGGGCCGCGGAAAAGCTGGACTTCGTGAAATCTCGGCTCATCAGCTCGTAGGATAGGCCCATGCCCGCACCGGCCAGTCGTTGCTGCACGCCGACAAAATCGCGGGCGTTTGTCATACCGCGGGATGGGTTCGCCGTCTCGATACTTTCCCCCGGTGCCAAATGCGTAATCATGCCCGGGCGAATCCTCTGCAAAGGTTTCCCCTCCGCGTCACGCTTCGTCCCCATCCGCCCCAATGGGCTCCCCGTCTCCGTCTTGACAAAGATGGAGAAACAGGCCGCGATACGTGCCGCCATCGTCTCCGCGTCCAGGTAGTCCTGTGTGTCTTTGATACGCTTGATAATCGGTGCAAGGTATGACATCCCCCGGATTTGATCCGGCTGGCTTCTACGCCACAGGTGTATAACCTGTTCGGCTGGCACGCGGTCCGGGTCGTATAGGATGTAGCCGTCCGGACTTTTCTTGTCGATCCAGTAGGCCAGCGGTTTTAGCTTATCGTCCAGCTCCACGCCGGAACGGATCACGTTCCCCGTTTTTGGCGCATACAGCTGGTACTGGTTCAGCAGGTCGCTCTTGATAACTTGCAGCTTGAACGGCACGCCGCCCGCCCGTTTGTGCTTTCGCGTATAAATCTTCTTGACAAAAATTTCCCCATCGTAAATCTGCCGCCTCAGCAGCATGGACTGCAATTCATAGAAATTCTGCTGCTCGGTTACGTCGCAATTCTCCGGGCGCGTCCATTCCATCCACAGGCGCTCTATTTCACGGTTCAGGCTGTCGTCCGCCGTCCGTGCTTGCGGTTTTATGCCCGTTCCTATGACGTTCCGGACAATCGCGTCCACAGCCGCCGCGGCAATATCGCTGTTTTGCTCCAGATACCGTGCGCGGGCTTTGATGATATCGCGCTGGGTGCGGTCGCTGTTTTCCGTGTCCGCGTTGATCGGTGTCCAGTCGTCGTTAAAACGGTTGATCTCGCCCGCTTCGTAGTTGCGCAAATACTCCCTATAGGCCGCCCGGTGGCATGCCCACTCAGGGGAAAACAGGGAAATCGCCTTTTCCAGCCAGCTCAGGCGCGGGCCTTTTGCCGTGCTCATAGCCGCCCGGTGTTGGCATACAGGATATTGTCCCCGTTCGCCGCTGCTATTTCGTTTTTTAGGGTCCGCTCGCGCTTGTAGAGTGTCGCAAGGTCCGCGCGTGTCAGTCGGCGGTTGTCGATCTGATACTCCTGGGCCCCGCTTTCAATGCTCGCAATAGCGGCCTGCACCCGTTCGAGCTGTGTTTCCAGGCTTTCCACCGTTTCACCTCCTCAAAAAAATTTATATCCATCGGTCCGTGTCCCCCAGCCAGTCATCGGCAGGTGTTTCGTCCTTCCCCTCTGCTGGTTCGGCCTCCGGATCCATCAAATACCGGACGCCCAAAATTTCGGCGGCCAAAATGTTGTTTGTCTCCGTGTCCAGGTAATGATTCTGCGCGTGGCTCGTGATTTTCTCCCAAACGTATGATACGCGGCCTTTTTTGTCCTTGTGCTCGACCTTTTGCTCGGCACAAACTTGGTCGCAGTATTCGCGTTCGATGTCCTTGTACACGTTCCAGCTTCCATCCGCCCCGGCGTCTACATTCAGTCGCCCGGCTATATAATCTTTCATCTGGTTCGGGTCAAAATTGAACAAACGCAGGCCAAATCCCGCAGCTTTATCCAGTACCGTCACGTTGTACCGGCTCTTTAAGGCTGTACTGCTGCCCTTGGTCGGTACGGCTACGCCCATGTGCTCAGCGCAAAACTGATATACCTCATCTGTGTTATAGCCTGAATCGATGCAGGCCAAATTAACATTCCGGATTTCTCCGTTTTCGTCGGCGTAGTTGCGGTCTATGACCGTCGCCACGTCCGCCCACGTCTCGGCGCGTCCGTTATCTACCAGCCAACTGGTCATGTGTGGCCCCCATGCGCGTACCGAATACCAAAAATGGTCCAGCTGCACGTCTACGCCACATGTCAGCAGTTGCGCGCGCGCTGGCATGGTGCCGCGCTCGTATGGCAGGCGTTTATCCATGATAACGTCGGACTTCAGGCGGCTCGACTTATCCACCCACGGCTCGGCCAGCCACGAATTGATGAAATTCATCAGCTTTTCCGGCGTGTCCTTGCTCGCGACAAATTCCTCGGCCACGTCTCCAAATGTCAGCCACGGCGAATAAAGTGAGGACAGATGGAAGGCCACCTTTTTCGGTTTTTTCGGCGCGTCGTTGACCGTTCGCCACTCTCCGCCGCGCAGGATTGCCATTTTTTGACGGTCCTGTATGATCTGCCCACAGTTTTCGCAATGATACACAGCCCTTTCGTGGGCCTCTTTGGGTGTTTTCGCGCCATCCCATCGCAGGTTCTGCATTTTCAGCATTTGGAACTCGCCACAGGACGGGCACGGCACGAAATACTCATACTGTGCCTCAGCGGTCTCCCATCCCTGCCAGATATTGCCCGTTTTCAGCGTCGGGGAACTTACTTTTACAATTTTCTTGTTGTAAAACGTCTTGGTTCGTTCCTCGGCCAGCTTTAGTGGATCGGCCTCCTGCCCTGTCCAGCGCGGGAATTTGTCGATTTCATCGAAAAAGACGTATTGCACCGGCCGCGATGAAAGGCCGGACGCCGAATTGGCACCCACAAGTGCGATATACATGTCCGTAAATTGCAATTCCAGCCGCTGGCTGTGCTCTTCGTCGTATTTCGCGCGTAGTGGATCCGACAGGTCTATCATGGGCCGCAGCCGGTTTTGACTGGTAAACTCGGCCAGCTTGTCGGTCGGGTATACGATCAGCATCGGCCCCGGCTCCTGGTCTATTGCATAACCGATCATGTTCTGCTCCATGACCGTCTTCCCCAGCTGCGTCCCCGCCACGAATGTAATGTCACGGATGTGCATGTCGTTAAAGGCGTTCATGGGCGTTTTTAGATACGGCGTGCGTTCGGTGTGCCAGCGTCCGGGTGATGCGCTGTCTTTTGGGCTCAAAACGCGGTACTTGTCAGCCCATTGTGAGACGGTCAGGTTTTCCGGAGGTTTCAGCACGCGCAGCGCATCCATGATATACCAGCGGTACGGCGTGGCTTTAGGCTTTGCGGCGCTTTTGTCTGTGCTCACGGTAGACCCTCCCTTTGCTCATCTCGGTCAGTGCCTCTTTGATGCGTTTGTCAACCTCGGCGCGGGCAATTTCGGCGGCCTGTTGATCCAGCGAGGCCAGGTCTGCCGCCACGTTATGCCCAATGGCCAGCAAAGATTTTTTCAGATTCGCCATCAAGCGCGTTACTTCTTCGCGTACTTCATAGACGGGCAAAAAATCCTGTTTTGTGACGCTCAGTTTTATTTTTTCCTGTGCCGCCTTGGCCTCTTTCAGATCCGCCTCGGCCTTTAATTTGCGGGTTTCGGGAGATTCGGACTGCCCGCCGCCCAGTCTCCAGGCTACCAACGCCTTTAAATCCCATTTGCCCCGGCTCAGCTTTGGGGCACCTTTTTTCGCCCAGCTTGACAAAGTCTCACGCGATACGTCGAAAAAATTTGCACGCCGCTGCCGTCGATACGCAAAAGTCATTATCAACTAACTTTGTGCTCTTTTGTGTGCCCTCGGTAGCCATATCCTCACCCCCTGCCCGTTTTGTCATCTTGTCAACCCGAATAAATGTCTTTTGTGGAGACAAACGCCGCGACTCGCAGACCCGTGAAGCCCTGCCCGGCTGGAAGTACCTTGCACCCCCGGGGGCGTGCCCGAATCGGGCACAACTCGGTAGCGCCCAGCGCCCCGCCTGGCTCCGCGCCCGTCCCCGGTTCACTGTGCCGCCCGGTTGCCGCCCGCCCGCTGCCTATCGCCTCGCTCCTCTCCACGCTCCTACACGTCCCAGCCCATCGCGCGACGGTTGATCCGATAGACCTCATCTGCCGACGTTCCTTCGCGCCTGGCTATGATGTCCAGCAGCTCGTCCCGTTCGATCGCTCCGCTATGCACTCCGATGTGGCAGGCCGTGCATAGCTGGATCAGGTTGGCACGTATATCTCCTCCGCCGCTCCCTACTGTGAACACATGGTGTGGCTCGATATCCGCACGCGATCCGCACCGTTCACAGACAGGCTTCCGCATCTCCTGGATCATCTTCCTGTCTTTGATTCGTTTATGCTTTGGAATCATCATCGGATAACCTTCCCCGTGTTGTTCTTATAGCGGCGAGCTTCTCTATGCACACCCGTTGGCCTCCCCGACATGATACCTTGAAGGTCCCGCGGTGTCATATACGCCATACACCTGCCACGTCTCAGCGCTATCCTGTCGCACCCGCACTGGCCTGTGTCGTTGTATAAGCAATCCTGCCTGCCGCAATCGATGACCGGCATCGGCAACGCCCCCTCCCTTTTGTGTAAAAAAATAAGCCCCAGCAATCTGGGGTATTTACGCAACAGAAAAAACCGCCCGGGGTATCTCCCCGAACGGCTTGAAGTTTCTTTCTTAGGTGGCGCACCTTTACAGCGTCTATAATATCACGTTCGTATTTTTTTGTCAAACTTATGTCTATCACGAATTGAAAAGCCTTTGATACAGCTGCTCACACGTCGGTTTCCTCATCGCCGTTCGCTTATCCTTGGCCTTCCCTGTTTTACTTCCTCCTCCGCCATGTGCCGCCCGCCCGCCGATCATGGCTTCGTATGGGCTCGACGCGTGCGTCCGGGTAAAGTCCTCCATGAGTTCCCGGATCTCATCGGTGGAGGGCTCCGCTTTCTTCCCGTCTCCATACCACACCTCAGCGCCACATTCCGGGCACTTCGCGAAATCGCCCGTTATTGGCTCCATCTTCACGCGGCACCGCTGGCAGAACCATGCTCCATGCAACTGTTCGGCCAGCTCGGCCTCCTGTTGCTCCTGCTTATACGTTCCCTCTCCTTCGTACCACACCTCGGCGCCGCACGCCGGACACTTTGCAAAATCACCATGTTCGTCCATTGGTTCATGGCATTCCTCACAAAACCATTTCTTGTTTCTCTGCACGCTGCAAAGCCTCCTTTAGTGCCTGCTCGAAGCTCTCCGCCGGTTTCTTTCCCGGCTTATGCTCTTCCTGCTCGCCTTGGCGCATCCCCGCCCCGGCCGTCTCACGTATCCGCTCCCATCGCTCACTTTCCGGGATGGTGCTCATTTTCTCCGCTTTTTACCGGCCATCTTCGCCCGTTTTCTCTTTTTGGCCTCGATGAGGTTCCTGAATTTCAGGTATTTCTTTATGCTCGTTACTTTCCCCATCTGTTCTCCTCCCTTCTTCCTTGTCGTTCGTGTTCTTGATTGCATCCTCCACCAGCTTCTCCACATCCCAGCCCGCATCTTTGAAACTGTACTGGCATCCCTTTGCATTCTCATCCACCGGCGGGGTGTCGTATTTCATCAGCAGGTTCCTTAGACGGCAGCTCTCAAAGCGTTCATCCTGTTCGCATAGCCCGCATGACAGTGGCAAAACCATTTCCAGCCAGTCCAGCCAATCCTCTGTTTTTACCACGATGGTACTTTCAAACTCCGCCATCCGTTTCTTGACTTTGTGTGCCTGGTCGTTGGGGACGATCTCGAAGTCCAAATGGCTCGCACTTCTCGCGAGGGCTTTCTGTCCGTGCTCATCCAAATGGCCTCGCCGCAGGTAATAGGCTTTCTTGATATACGTCTCCGCCGTTCTCAGATACCGCAACATTTTTTTATCGTCTTCGTCCCGGCTCTTGGCCCCGGCTTTCTGCTCGATATAGTCCTGACATAGGCCTCCCAGCAGATTAAGCCGGATAAGGTTCGTCCTCTCCGCGCTGTTCATGTATCGGTTCATGTTGTACGATTCTCCCTTATGCTTGTCTATTTACTTCTCATTATCCGCCCTGTGCGGGTTCCAGTTCTCTACATAGATTGCTTCGTCTTTGGCTTCCGCCCACACCTTCGCTACGCCCAGCGCCGCGATCAGCACAAAAAGTCCCAGTATGATCATTCTTTTTCCGCTCCTTCTCCTTTTGCTTCTTCCTGTTTTTCGCATTCGTGCTCGGCGTTTCGTGCCGCATTGCACAACGCGCCTACGGTCAGCCCGATGCACGCGCCGATCATGATGCAGATCAAATACCCCATTTTGTCGCCTCCCATTCCCAAAAGCACTCGCCTGTTTTGTTCTCTGCCCGGAGTGGCTGTATCCGTTCGATATGGCCAAACCGGTATACATACATCCCGATCGGGTACATCCCCAGCGTCAGCTCGTCCCCGTCTATGATGGTCCCGTCGCTCATTTCGGCCGCGATAACGTGCCGCCCAGCTCTGTCCCACGTGTTGGCGACGACGGTCAAACAATCCTGCAAATCGGCTATTGCTACAATCTGCCCCACGCGAAATAGGCTTTCCCCCGTCTGCACATGTTTCAGATACCACGTAGCCACACGAGAAAATTCTGACTTCCTGTCCATAAACCTTACGGCTCCGCCGTGTATTGCTACCGGGCCGCGCCGGTGCGTCGGGATCCGCGTCGTGAAATACCGTTTTGCTCCAAAGGCCATCAGACTCGCCCACGGCTCCGCCATCGTCAATGCTTGCATAGCTGCCTCTCCGCTTCATGGAGGAATGCAGCCGCTTCCGTCAGGCCATTAAAGCAAACCGTCACTTCTACGGCGTTCGGGGAGATCGGCGTGTAGGTTGTCCCTTTCGTGTGCTCCCGGCCTGCCCCGAATACTTGAAAATACGGCTTGAGAAATACCTCCAGTTTCTCGATTCCCATGTTTATCCCTCCTGTTCCAGATAATCGATCTTCAGCCCCAGCATAATGGCGACGGCCATCTCCGCGCGGCATCCCGTGCTTTCTTCCCATCCGTCGCAGAATACTACCGTGTCGCACCGGCTCTCCAGCTCCATACAGCGTGCCAGCGTGCGGCAATAGTCCGGATCTTCTTTATCGCCGAACATGCCCACGGGGCAAATATAGCAATCGTCCGGGTTATCGTATTGCAAGCGCTCACGGATCTGCCGGGCGTTTTCCATATTTTTTTCTTCGTCCCCCGTGTATGGGTGCGAAATATACACCATTTCCATCGTTTTGTCCTCCTCACTCTATCCACGTGATAACGTCGGCGCGTACCATCTCCTCTGCATCCTTGAAGCCATGGCGCTGGGCGTGGGCGTGGGCTACGAAATCGAACCGCTCCCCACATATCCGGCATACGCCCGCCCGCTACCTCGTCGGCCATTTCTGTCTCGGCAGTTTCGCTGGTGGCCTCCTTCGGTTATCCCCGTCAATCATGGACGCTAATTTTTCCCCTATGCGTGCGCGTTCTGAATGGCTCCGGTGAAAACTGTCATATTTGCTCTTGGCATTGCGTTTTCTCCTCCACGCGCACAAAGTCGGGTATTTTCTCGGGAATTTATCTCACTTACCCGCCTTGTGTACTTTTACAATAGACATTTCAGAATAAATCCTGCCCGGTGATTTCAAATGCCTGCCGATTGACGTATTCCAGCAGTTCCCGCAGGTACTTTTCGGCTGCCCACGCGTTCTCAGCGCCTTCGCCGTCTTTTTCTCCCAGGCATACGTCGGCCATTTTCTTCTCCCACTCCGCTTTTTTCTTCAGCAGTTCCGCGGCTGTTCTCATGGCATAGAGGCGGTGGTTGATATCGTCCCACGTCGGCACTGGCTCAGGTTCTTCGTTCGAGTTGTGTTCCTCCGGGCGTGCTTTCAGCAGGTCGTTGATCCAGTCGAACGCGCTGGCACGCGCTACCGCGTCCTCGAAGGCGGCATCGTAGCTGTCGAATTTTTCCGCGTCCTCCCACTTTGATCTGGCTCCCCGGGTGTTGAAACCGTCCTTCGCCAGCGCCTCATAGCCGCTCGCGAACTTGCCGCCCGCTTTTACCACGGTAATCGTTACGCCGCCCAGCTCCTCGGGGATATTTAGGCGCGTAACCGTCTTTACAGGTTTCTCCTCTGTCGGCTCAGGAGGAACTGGGGCGATAATCGGCTTTTCTTTCACGAAATCGCCCAGCTTCGGGGTCGGGTTCGTTTCGTGCATCTCCTGCTGCTGTTCATCCGGCAGGCTTGCCAGCTTATCCGCCACGGAAATGCCGATTTTCCCCGCCTTGAACTCCGCGCGGTACGGCTCGGATAGATTCTTGTTGATGTTCTCGAAGCGCCCGACGTTCGTCTTGCTCATGCCCAGCGCGGCGGCGATATGATCGCGGCGGCGGCCTTCCAGCTCCGCGCCGTTCGCTTTCATTTCGTCCAGTATTTCTCCGTACTCTTTGACGGCCTGTGCTTTCTCCCAGTCGCTCACATCGCGGGCCGTGGTATTCGCTTCCAGCAGCATCAACCGGCCTTGCAGGTCGTCGCGGATCCGTTTCAGTACCGCTGGGATTTTCCCGAATTTCTCATCCTCCTCGGCCAGTCTCTTGAACGCGATGAAACGGCGGTGCCCGGAAATCAGCGTATAGGGTGCAGCGCCGCCCGCGCGCTCTTTCTCCGTGCTGGGGCGTATCGTCACGGCGTGGATAAGGCCATCGGCGCGGATGCTGTCGATCAGCTCCGCGTTTTTCTTTTCGATATCGGCTCCGCCCTCCGTCTCGTAGAAATTGCGCGGGTCCTCCGCGATTGCGTCCAGCGGCACCAGCGTGATGGTGTTGCTTTTCATGCTCATGGTTCTTTCGCCTCCACCCATGTAACCTCAGCCATAGGCTTGATAAACTCGTTTTCCTCCCAGATTGCGTCCTGCATGGCAGCCAAATAAAATTGGCCGTTTATGACGATCGCGTTCGGCAGCATGTCAATAGCCCGGATGGGCCCTTTTACCATTTCCACGAAATCACGGCGTACAGCGATATATCCGCCCGTTTTGTTGAAGAACAGCATGGCCGACGCTGGCATGTCGCGGTACAAGGTAACATCCAGCCCCGTTGGTTCGGTGCTCCGAACGGGGTCCTCCGCCTCCACCATCCCGCCGATGTATTTCTCCAGGTATGCGTCCACGTCCGCGGTGTGCGGGCTCTCGACGAATCCCTTTCCCTTTTCCGTCTGGTACCATACGCCGCGGCGCTCCGTCTCCGTCTTGCACTGGATTTTGAAAGCGTCCGCCCAGCGTAGGCGAAGGATAAATGCATCGGTCAGCAGGTAATGCTCTCCATCTCGGTCAAACTGGATAAAACGTCCGATATCTTTCAGGTTTCGGACGACTTTACCCACGTCGACCCAATCTAGCTCGTTTTTTGCGATCATCTCGCGGGCCTCCTTTGTTGAACTTACAAAATTTTATTTTGCAGCTGGCGCAGCGGGTCGGGCTCTTGCTCTTGCAAAATTTCCCGATCAGCGTCCCCGCCTGTTTCGGCTTCATTGGCCTGCCTCCCCAATTTGACATATACGGTGTACTGGATCGGGTAGCCGTAGGCGTTCAGCCCGATATAGCTCCGTTCTTTGTCGATGTAATAGCCCCGTTTTTGCGGCGGGTCTTTTTTCCACTCTTTCGCAGAAACCACCCGCGTGGATTCCTTCGCTTTCCTCAGGTTCTTGCTGCTGCAGTACCGCTTGCGGAATATCGGGTCCGGTCCTTCCCAATCCTCTTTGCTGTTCTTTATCAGGTACGAGGCCAGTTTGTAATAGTCCCGGTTTTTGTGCATCGGCTGGAAATCGCACCGCACATAATCGCCACCGTTTACGATGCCCGCCCAGGTGTCGCGGATTACTTCGGGGTCGAACTTGCTCAGTACAAGATGGATATGGGCCGCGCCCCGTTTCCCCAGTCCGGCGGAATAAATATACTTGAACTCCTTGCCAGCCTTCTTGTAGGCCTTGCGGATCTTCGCGATGAATTTCCGCATGTGTTCCCTTACGGTCTCCGCCGACGGTTTCGTCCGCGCCGGGTACGTTAAACAGGTCCATAGGTCGCCCGGCCCGAAGTTCTCATCCAGCAGCCTCCACACCTTGCGGATATCGTTCTTTTCCTGCCAGGCTTTCTGTTCCGGTGGGGTCTCCCCTGCCGGTGGGCCGTCCCCCTTCTTTCTCTGATACCGCCCGTTGGTATACTTTGCCACCTCGATCACATTCCCGTGGGTTATTGTTTTCTTGATGTAAGGCATTTGATTCTATCCTTCCGAATTTCAAGAACTGTCCCGCCGCCTCCCTTGAATATCCTAGAGGAAATCAGGAGGAGGTGGTCGTTAAAACAATACCTTTAACAAGGGGGAATGACAGGGCCGAAACCCTGTAAAAACCTGCCGAGGTGTGCTATAATATCCATGTTGTACGAATATCCTTTATTCCCCCGGCACGGGGTGGCGTCTGGTTCCAGCCAGACGCCTTTTTATTTCCCCTTGTCCCATTCATACGCCCCGCGCCTCAGCCAGCTCTTTCAGGTCGTTGCCGACATTCGACGCGATGAAAGCATTGAATACGCTTTTCGGTACCCGCTTGTTGCGTCCGAACCGCAGCGCACCCAGCAGGCCGCCCTTGATCAGCCGCCCGACGAATTGCTGGGAACAGCCCAGGCGTTCCGCCACTTCTTTCAATCCCATCAGCCTGTCCGTACCATCATCGGCGCGGACGGGCTTTTCTTTTTCTTCCATTATTCCGCCCCCTTCTTCGCGCGGATGAAACCGGCCGCGTAACCCAGCAGGTAGTACGCTCGAAAGAACGTGAACCATTTTCTTACTTTTCCCATGACAGCACCTCCTCATAGTGCTTGCAGATGTTTTCGTCCCAGCCCTCGGCTCTGGCCGCTTTCAGGAAATCGGTGTCCATCAGTTTCAGGATGGGAAAAGGCGTTTTTCTTCCTCCTCCATGTCGCCGTTCTCCATACGCCACACCATATAGGTGTAGAATTTCGCATATAGCTTTTGCAGGTCGTCCGCGTTCATCTCTGTCATGGCCCCCGCCTCCTTTGCTCTTTGTTTCTGTTCACGCCGCCGCGCCTTTGTCCGGGTCCGGCTGTTTTGCAATCTCCGCGCCATCGCGGACGCCGCGGGCGTAGGACATAGCAGCCACTCTCAGCAGGGCTTCCTGCCCGTTCTCCTCGTGGATCGCGCGAATGATCTCCATGGTCTCGCGCTCTGCTCTTGCTCTTTCTTCCGTCATAGTATCGCCTTCTTTCCTTTATGCCTTGTATTCTTCTTAATCCCATCCCTCAGCCTTTGCGGCCGCTTCAAAGTCTCCGTCCAGCATGGTGAGAACCGGGGACAATCTGGTGTGGACTTTCAGCGCGTCGCCCTGCTGCATACGCCATAGCATGTATTTACCGAACAGTAAGTCCAGGTCTCGCAGCTCGTCGGCGCTCATCTTGATTTCGATGCTTCCATCGGTTTGCATGGTTTCTTCGCCTCCTCTCCTAGAGTGTTGTGTAGGGCTTCACAAAATTTATTTGTTTTTGTGTTCCTATACATATTATATTTCCATAAATCGTGTATGTCAACACTTATTTTTATATTTTTGTGTTGACATACATATTTTAAAATATTATCATATAGATAAGGAAAGGGAGGGGGTGTTAACTAATGGCTGTAAGGGATCAAATAAAGGCTTTTCGTAAGTCGAAGAAATACACGCAGGTCGCTTTCGGTGATCTGCTCGGTTGCGGTCGTGATACTATCGCAAACTATGAGACTGGGCGCGTTGATCCGCCCGAACCTTTTATCCAGCTTCTTTGTTCCAAATTCTCAATAAATGAACATTGGCTCCGCACGGGTGAAGGGGAAATGATGGAGGAGACGGAGGACACCCTGTTCGCCGCTTTTGCCAAACGGTACGACCTCAGCGTAGAGGATCAGGCGGTCGCGCGGTATCTGCTGGGGCTCAGCTCCGCGGAACGGCATGCCATTCTCCGCCACATCCGCGGCATGGCCGACGCCATCCGTGCCGCCCGCGCGTCGGATCCAGTCCAGGAGGAGGTCGAAGCCTATCGGCAGGAACTCCTCGCCGAACAAAAGGCGGCAACATTATCAGCCTCCGCCGGTTCCGACGGCGAAAAAAAGGCATGAAAAAAGGCCGCCCCTAAAGGAACGGTCCAAAATGAAAAGGAACCACCTGCCGCGTGCCGGTGATTCCTTGCCCACTATGGGGGTGTTGTGAAAAGTTGTCGCAAACTTATTATAACACCCCCTCTCTTGTTATGGAAAGGGTGATTTTATGGCTTACCTACGTAAACGCGGGAATAAATGGTACTACTCCATCGAAGTCGGCAATGGCAAAAAGCGGAAACGGATCGAACGCCCCGGCGGCCGCACGAAAAAGGAGGCCGAAAAGGCTATGGCCGACGCCATGGCTCAGATAAACGCGAACGGCGATTTTTTTGAAGCGCCGCGCCTCACGGTCGACGAATGTTTCCAGGAATATCTCGACGACCTCCGCCGACGGGTCCGGGAAACAACAGCATACGGCTATAAATCCATCTATAAGATATACATTTCCCCCGTCATCGGCGGCCGCCGTCTCAGCACGATCCGCCCGAAGACGCTGCAAGACATCCTCAACGCCACGGAACGTTCCAAATCTACGCTCAACGGTATTTATACCGTTCTTCGCGGGCTTTTCTCCTATGCGATGTTCTGTGAGTACATCCGCACCAATCCCGCCCAGAACATCCACATGTCAAAGGCGCAGGTTCCGCTGAAGAAGGTTCACGCCTTTACTCCCGAACAAATGGAAATTTTACTCCAGCACTTCACGCTCGGATACCGCCCCCATTTCCCGATGCTGATCTCCTACCACACGGGGATGCGCCGCGGCGAGATCGCTGCACTAAAATGGGAGGACGTGGATCTCGACACGCGCACGATCCGCATACATGCCACGGTTGCTCGCAACTTTTCCGGCGGCCAGTTCTACCAGCCGTCCACTAAATCCGACGCCGGTATCCGCGAAATCGATATCGGCGCAAAGCTGGTTCAGATCCTCAAATCCTGTCACAAGATGCAGACGGCGGACCGTCTCCAATACGGCCAATTTTGGAAGGATACCGGCTTCGTCTGCACGGAACCTGACGGCCGCCCGTTGTCCATGATAGCCTTTTCTGAATTTAACGCCTTTTGCCGCGAACAGTTCGGCGCTGGCTACACGTTTCACAGCCTCCGTCACACACACGCCACCATGTTATTGGAAGCCGGGGAGGATCTTGAAATGGTGAGCAAGCGGCTCGGCCATGCCAACATCAGCACCACTGCGAACGTATATTCCCACATCCTCAAGAAACGCCGCGGCCAGCTCCGCGATCTGCTCGACGAAATTCTCTAAGTTCATAAAAGGTTCATAAATGCAAACGCGTGCCTGCTCATCCGGGCGCGCGTTTCTTCTCCTCTTATGTTATCCGCCCCTCGCGGACATATCCGCCCGTCTCCATCGAAACGGCGCAGCCGAAAAGCATCCTTTGTCGCCATGCTTTCCGTTTCGGCGACAATATGGCGACAAAATCCCCGAAAATCCTTATTTTACGCGGGAAAAATTTTGTTCTATCACACATTACGCAAACGGTCAAGTGTCCTGTTTGCCCATTTCCGGCATTCTGACCTAGGCCGGACACAGCTCAGGCAATCTCCAGCAACAGGGTCACATTATCCGGCGAATATTCGATCTGCTCCGACCAGCGGCGTATGGCATCAGGAAGGCCACGGCGCACAGCCAGCAGACAGATGGTTATAACACCACAAGCTGCGTAAGCGGCCAGCGTCCCGGTACCATACGCTGCCAGACGATCCAGCTGACGATAGAAAATATACTGGTAAAGCCGCTGCAGCTGCACGTCAGGCCAATGAGCGGCAAGCATCCTGGCATGAGCCGCAGCGCCAGAAACATCCTGCTGCAGCGCCGCAAGCTCCTCCGTCCACGCCGCATCGATAGGCTCGGTCATAGCCAGCATATCCAGCACGAAAGAAATGTACTCTACTGTGAAATCCGGCTGCCAGCGCAGGCATGTCTCCAGGCAGTCCAGTCCTAGTTTTGCCAGCAAACCGGACAGGGCGTATTCCCCCGCCGCCGCGACTCCCGTTCCTACAGCCTCACCGAACTGCAGGGGGGCCTTCACCTCCAGCAGCAGTTCCACGCTCTTTTCGCAGGCCAGGCCGACACCGGCAATTTCCACGCCATTGACCTGCTTATAAAAGCGCGGATGCTCACGGCAGATTGTGCAGAGAATATCCTCTCCTGCCGTGCGGATCAGCTGACAAAGGCCATCCGGCCGCAGAAACGGGCAATCGCCCGTCCCCTTCAACACAAAATGCCAAACACCCTGCTCCTGCACCATCGATGCACGCAGCCGCTCGCCCACTTCTCCCGGCCAATCCCGATACCGCGCCGCCGTCGCCGCATCGATATCAATCTCCCAGCCCCGACAGCAGCTATGCCGACACTCTCCCGCCTTGCAGCAGAACCTGCCATAAAAATCCGGTACGATCATGCTTTCCCTTTCCTCATTTCTAAGCCGCCTATGCGGCGGTCAACGGTTTTCTTTGTCTCCTGATTTAACCACTGTTTTTCTAAGCCGCCTATGCGGCGGTCAACGTGTATGGCTCGTTGCGTTCCTCCACCAATGCTTTCTAAGCCGCCTATGCGGCGGTCAACATCATGGTATGCGTGCCGAAATTCAACTTGGATTTCTAAGCCGCCTATGCGGCGGTCAACGTCGCTGGCAGGACAAGGAAGCATTTCGGACATTTCTAAGCCGCCTATGCGGCGGTCAACGGGTCGCGCTCGTTCTCAAGCTCGCGTCGGTCTTTCTAAGCCGCCTATGCGGCGGTCAACGAATGTATCGAAGGTGCCTTCTTTTCCCGACATTTCTAAGCCGCCTATGCGGCGGTCAACGCGGACTCCAGCTCACGGAAATAACCGTAGATTTTCTAAGCCGCCTATGCGGCGGTCAACGAACTTGCCGTCAAGCTGACCTACTACGGAAATTTCTAAGCCGCCTATGCGGCGGTCAACCCATGCCTGCCGCGGCGTCCTGCGCCGAAATTTTTCTAAGCCGCCTATGCGGCGGTCAACGGTGCTCCGTGGCCTCGCCGAGACGGTGGATATTTCTAAGCCGCCTATGCGGCGGTCAACAGGATTCGAGAAGTGGGGGAAATGGGGTGAGATTTCTAAGCCGCCTATGCGGCGGTCAACGACGAGAAGCCCGTGAACCGGCTTCTCATTCTTTTCTAAGCCGCCTATGCGGCGGTCAACCATAGCAGCAGCGACACCGAGGCCAACACGCATTTCTAAGCCGCCTATGCGGCGGTCAACGCATGGACCAGTCTTTCAGAGCATTACGGGGATTTCTAAGCCGCCTATGCGGCGGTCAACATTGGGACGGCCTGGTCACGGCGGGAGTAGAATTTCTAAGCCGCCTATGCGGCGGTCAACTGCGCTCCCTGTGCGCTGAGCCAGTTCCAGCTTTTCTAAGCCGCCTATGCGGCGGTCAACGAAAGCTAACGGAGACGTGTACAGGACACAGTTTTCTAAGCCGCCTATGCGGCGGTCAACTGCATTGAATCAGGCCATAACCTTGATTGGATGGGCTCTGCCGGATTATTTACGCGCTTTACCTAAATTTTTGATCGGCTCTCCGGCCCTTATATTACAAGGTTTATCGAACTATGTCAAAAAAAGGGTAAAACCTCAGCTATTTTCTAGAACACAGGTAAAGAGGATTGACTGGACAAGCCGTAAACGGAAAAACCACTATTTTCCTCTGACTGTACGGGAATTCTGCGCACGTAAAGACGGAATTTATGTCCGTTCGTAGCACTTGTCAGCTGCACGTAGGGATATTCAGGACGGCCCTTCTTTGGGAAGAGCTGCATGGCTTCCTCAACAGTGATACCATGCCGTTTCGCATAGCGTCTGGCTTTTTGCGCGCGGCTGCCGTCCTGGTGATAACGACAATAACAGCAATAGCCTTTTACCTGTCCGGGTATGCGGCGCGTGCGCTTGAGATGAATGTAGTCCGCATAGCGCTGCAATACGTGCGACAGGGATAAATCTTCCAGTGCCTTTTCATCTGCAGCAAAGATGCGAATCTTTCTTCCCAGTCCAATACGTTCCCCCTCTTCCTGGTACTCGGGAAAAGCGACGCCATATGGAACCTGCCCCTGTGCATCTTGATGCTCCACAAAAGCAATATGTAGCTGCTGATAGACCTTCGACAGGATAAAATTTGTGGGCATTTCAGGCTCTGGCAGAATCGTAATTTCCTGATAATATTCCATGTCAGCCATTCTCCTTCGAGCTCAAGCCGAAGACGCCACCACGCACGAGAACAGCCATGACATAGTGTTCCTGCTCGGCACTCTCAAGCTGTGCACCGAGGGCATACTGGTCGAACAACGTATAAAAATCTGCTTTCTCTTTAGGCGTACGGAAAGCCTTACCCAGCGTCGTAACGGCACCGAACGGCTCTACAGCGATCGGACCTACACTTTCTGCGCTGTAAAAAGAAGGATACCATGTATCGATAGTACGGATAGCATTGCCAATTTTCTGCGAATGCATGGCAGCGATACCGTCCACAGCATAGAGAACTTTTCTCTTATCGCCCTTGCCTTTATCAAAGACCATCTCCTCACTGGGATAGACTTCCTGACCGTTGCCTAGCTGAGCATAGCAGGTAACGCGAATGAATTCCGCCGCCTTCTTGCCGCAAAGTGCGTCTGCAATAGCCTGCGACAAAGGTGCCAATGCATCGTCAGCCTCAAAATTCTTCATGGAATAGTCATAGCCATTAAAGACAAGAGTCTCACCATCTACATCTACCCGTACCTCCAGTTTATCTGCTCCCAAACGGTTACGCCACAGGAATCTTGCATTGGCAATGTTCTGGGCATAGCGCTGGGCCAGCTCCTTGAAACCATACTTCTCGATATACGCATCAGCTGCCTTGGCATAGCTCTGCTGAAACTTCATATTGTTACAGGCAGACGGTTTCTCAATGCCGCTGAGCACCTTGAGCGTAAAGGACAACTTCAGCGTATCCTGATTCATCTTCAGGGCGCAGGCGTCAACACGCTGCAGGTTTGGATTCTCGATTGCCGCATTCAACTTGGCGGGGTCATTCTGAACAGCTTCCTTAGGACGGTTCGAAATCGTACCTCGCACTGATTTCTCTACCAGCGCCAAAGGCTCTGATGTATTTGGGGCATGACGCTCCTCCCACGTCGTGCCATACATATAGCCATCCGAGAATACTAGCTTCTTCTCATAAGCCAGTACGGATGGAATATCAGATTTTTTCTTAGCCATAGTACATAATCCTCCTAAAATCGATCATCCAGATACGACTCATAATCATTTACGCAAAGATATAAGCCGTGCGCTACATCAATTTGATACGACCACATCATTGATTCCAGTGACGGCATACGGGTAGGCATCTTGAATTCGCCCAATGTAACAATTGGTTCGACAAAATGATGCTCGCAGCTGTTATCACGTTGATGCTCCACATGCACGGCTCCCGACAAGTCACGGAAACCGACTGCCAGCGGAACAAGCCAGCCTTCGGGATAGTTCTTGTGATTCTGCCAATCCGTTACTTTACCCTGCTTATCCTTAACGGATTCATATGTGACGCTCTGGCTGTACAACAGCTTATCCAACATATCATCGCCAGGCAGGGACTGCAGCAATTTGCTGCGCCCTACTACGACGAAGCCCGGCATCAGCATATGCATAATGCTGTGCTGATGCTTCAGTACGTCATCCTCAGCAAAATCATTAATATAGAACAGTTTCAGCATAGTCTTGTCCCTGGGGCGGGGCTGTTTCTCTTTATAGACCATGCAACGCGACAGAATGTCGCCGCCCGCCACCTTCATGCGTTCGAACGTCGAAGCAACGGCTGTTAAAAAGGTATCCTGGTTGTCCGAATTAACGCTCGTTACCTCTAACAGCAAGCTGACATCCAAATGGCAACGCGGACTTTCGATAAACGCGGGCCGTTTTCCATCCTTTCCCAATGGGTTGGAGGTGCCAATGACGGAATTCACATAATCATGCTTCCCGCGGTAGAGCTGTACGTTGCAGTTATGACAGGATACGGCCATGCGCGGCAGCGTCACCTGCTGCAGGCTATCCACTGCCTGCAAGCGGCGCTGCAATGCATGCACGCCTCCCAGCCAAGCCGTCATAGCAGGAAAGCCGACGGTATAGATACTGCTGAGCGCATTGGCATTATGGATGCGTAAATGAGAAATCACCAAATATGTCTTCAAGGCTCCTGCACCATCCCTCCTGTTTCCTGTACGGCTTGCAGAACCTGCTTCTGCAGGGCCAGGAATTCTGCGTTACCAAGCACGATTTTATCGTGCCCCTCAAAGGACTCTCGCGTCTGCATCAGCCAGCGCGTAAAGGCCTTGGCAATCTCCGTCTGCCAGGAAATATCCTGCCAGCGCGTCTCAGCGTAAACCTCATCCAACCAGACTTTCTGCGCTTGCGGCAAAGCACACTGCCCGTCCTGGCTCCACCCCGGCTCCAAACTGCTGCGCAACTGGTAAACCGGCAGCATCGCTTTGGCAATCAGCAGCTGCTCTCTGCGTCTGGCCCTTCGGCGTAGTTCCATGTTATTGCGCACTTCACGATAGAGTTTGCTCAGGCGCTCACAATCCTCACGATACTGCCACCGTTGCAAAGTCTCGCGGAAAAAATCCCGGCGCGGCACCTTCACATGACGTAAATGCAGCACAGGCGGGACTGAAGGCAGCACCGACAGACGGCCTCCACGCTGCAGATTAAGGTATGAAATATTCTGCGGTTTCGTACCACCGAAACTCATCTCTGTCAGATCTAACAGCTGCGGATAACTTGTGCCGTACGCTGGATCTTTACTATCGCGAGCCTTGCGTCCCTCCTCCTCCGCGACGCGTACACGGCGGCGCAGCTCCAGAGCCACGCTGGACGATGGCAGCACGGTCAGCAAATGGTAGCTGTCCGCCACGGGAAAATACACCTGCCGCAAACGATTGTCGGAAGCCGTCGGTACATGTTGCAAAGTAACCGATAATAAATCCTTCTGGATAGCCATATGGTCGATAGGCCATTCTCCCAGCTCGCGCTGCAAAAAATCCGGCTCGCTCTGCAAATGCTCCAGCACCGTACGGCCATCCTCCAAAGGATATTGCAACAGCTTGACCGCAGGCATACAGGCAGCTCCGCCGGTAATTGCAATATCGGCGGGGCAATGCACGGAAGACGTCGTTACATAATCATCTGACGTGTCCGTATCCTTTTTATCGTAATACGTGACATTGACGCTAGGATGTGTAAAACGTCCTATATGCGTAGCACAGGAACATTTTTTGGCATTCCTGGCCTGCTGGAACAACCATTCTTTCGGTTTCTTATGCTTAGCCGCTGCTTGTGTCTGAATATATTCCTTGAGCATTCCCATCCTATCATCCCCTTTCTGAGGTTTCACTCATTATTTTTTCATTGTATCACAATCAATGAATAAATACTACTTGCGATATAAACCAAATTGGTCGTTATAACAATAATTGCCCGCTATCTGCGTTTCCCCTGTCTCAGCACCATAAAGCGGTACCGTAAGATAACCAAAGCGCTGCCAGGCCTTGGCAAACAAGCTGGGAGATATTTCCCCATCTTCCTGCGCACGAGCACGCAGGGACGCCAGATAATCCCGCTGCAGCCAAAGGCGTGTTGGTACCGGTGCCTCTGTCATCGCAATGCCATATTGCTGCGTACGATTGATAAATTCGTCCGTACGCTCGCTGCGTTCCTGCCATGACCACGCACCATCCTGCCAACAGAGATGTAAAGTTAAATCCTGACTGCCTGCACGGAAAGGATTGAGCCGTTGCGATACACCGGTCAGATACCAATATTCATCCTGCCAGCCATGCAGATGCGTGGCCCCCTTTACCTGTATATCAGCAAAATCCTGCATGACCTGATGCTCTAAATCCACCAGCTTATCATGAGGGTGAAGCCTCTGCGACCTGACAATACGCGGTATGGCATCGATACGCTGCTGCAATTTTGCTTCGTCTACCAGCTCGGCCATATCATGCGTTTTCAACCTGTACCGGCTGCTATCCTCAAAACCGGGATGGCAAAACACCGGCTGCGTACCGGAGGATCGCCGCACTTCTTTATCGTTATACTGCATAACGGCGATATTCGGTTCCGCCATGGGGACATGCAGCTTGCGATGGCGAAGTACACGTCCTGCCAGCTGCACGATGGAACGGTAGGACGATGGCTCAACCACAGCCCAATCAAAGTCATGGTCGCGCCCCACTTCCTCTACCGGCGTTGCCAATACCAGAAACAAAACGTGCTTTCCCTCAGCTTGTGCCAAATGCTGATGCATCACCTCATCCCTGACTTCTACCTGTGCCTGCCAGATCTTTTCTCTCTGCAGGACCTTATCCAGGTATTGCTCCTGTTCATGCCGCATCAGCAGAAGCTGACGACTATGATATACCATCAGTCTTGGCTCTATACCATCTGGCCAGTCTGCCTGCAGCATATACTGAGCCAAACGCACACATGGTTCGATGTTCGCCATACGCACCAAACCGAGGGAGAAGTATTTCCCTGTGCGCGTATCCTGACAGCAATGCGCCTGATGCATGGTCACGCAAGCCGCCAGCATATGGGCAAAGTATGCTGCCTCCCGTTCGGCCGCGGGCAAATCCCTGACCTCAGCGCAACGCACCAACGTGCCGCAGCGCAAGGCAGGCTGAGCCTGCAAAGAACGCACGCGTTTCGCCACGAAGTCCTGATGAAATTGGCTGAATACCTTAGCAGACGCCGTACTGGGTACCGACTGGACTAAGCTGCGAAATTCATCGCACCAGACCACTGCCGTATGCACAGGCCGCAGCAGAAAATGTCCCCATGACCGCCGCCCTGCCATATAAGCCGCGAACAGACCTCTGGCTAAATCTGGAGGAATTGTGGCTGAGGAAATGGTCACATTACGTCCCAGCATACCCGCCAAATGCACCAAACGGGCAATCGCCACCAAGTCCCGCGGGCTGAAATCATCCACCTCGTCGATGACCAAATCTGAGGACATCAAGCGTAGGAAAGGCAGCATAAAGCGTCCTCCGCGCAAGGTTTCCGTGGCTGGCATCAGATGATCGATCGTACTGACTAACACGGGCTGGTATAACAGCTGACGCTGCCTGACTGCCAGACGCTGCTGTTTTTCACTGCCGCCCTTGAAGAACATATCGAGAAACTCATCCTGCAGGGGGAACGTGCCATCAAGTTCGCCCTGCAGCAGTTCCTCTGCGTATTGCGTATCATATGATGCATCTTCGACATGGCGGCTCTCTGCTGCCGCTTCTTCATGCAGCTGACGCATCGCCGCCGACCCCACCAGAACGGCCAGCTCATCCTTCGACAAATGCAGCTTTTGTCGATACGCATCACCTGTCTGCAACGTCAGTGTACGCAACCCCAGTGCCAATATATAACGCAATGTCTTATGGTCTTTTGCCAGTGCCTGCATGATTTTCGCGTTGGCAAAGGTCTTACCGCAACCGGTACTGGCCATATTGACTACAAAATATCCCCAGCTATCCTGATGCTCCTCTGCCTGTTGCCGCTGGAAATTCCGGATAGCCTGCATCGCCTTATCCTGCCAGCTGTATGCTGCCGGACTTTTATGGCACAGCGCCGACACGCGTTCTGTGCGCGGCAGGCTCTGCACCAAAGCTGGCAGATAATGGACAAAATGCAGGGCCTCACGGGCAACGCCCACCAGATGTTCATCCAGCTTTTGCTTCAACTTTCCCTGATACGTATTCGCAAAGAGTGTCTTCTGTCCCTGCCAATGTTCCGCTACTGACTGAGCAGAACAATAGTAATCTCCCAGCATCAGGCAAAGACGGCTGTAAAGCAGAATCGGCCGCATGGTATCCTTTTGCCATATATCGGCCAGATCAGCCGCTACGGCTTGCAGCTTTGGCAGCCAGCGCTCCAGCTGCCGCCGCCATGGCACAGCATCCTGTAAAAGGCCATGCGAGAACTGCACGACGCCAGTTTGCGCCTCATCCTTGACATAGCCCCAGGTTGCATCAATGCCAGCCAGGGTATCCGTCACAGACTGGCGCTCTGTTTCAGCATAGCCTGTACAAGTGTTTTTATCGGGCAGGGGCAAGCGATGATGCGACAAAATCAGCCAGCACAACAAACTGGCCACAGGCGGCAATTGTCCCAAAGCAGCCATCATGTGCTGATTGACTGTTGCCACCAAAGCACGTTCATCAAAGCGGCGTTCCAACAATAAATCCAGCCAGATATCCTTTTCCGCATCACCAGACAAAGTGACCAGTCCGGCAATCAATTGACAGGATAGCCATTCATGTCGATATCTTTCCTTGCATGAGGGCTTGGGCCGCAACTGTGCCTGAAAAGCGTCATTGCCTTTACCCCAGTCATGCAGCAAGGCGGCCACAGCGGTCAACGCTTTGATATGCGGCAGATAATGCCAATCATTTTCCCACGTGTGGTGCTGCAAATCCTGCTGGGTACTGTTGACCGGTACACGGCCATCGGTACTGAACCGGGAACGATCGCCGACTACCCAGAGCAGCTCACTGCGGCTGCGCGAGCGCAGCCAGCGGCAGCTGACTGACATATTCTTGGTCGCATGACGACGCAGCAGACTATGTACCATCTGCAAGCCTTCTGCCGTGATGACCGTCTGCCACACATCTTTACCAATTCTGTCAGCAAAGGCATCCAAAATCCAGCGCGTTGTCCTAATTGCCTTTTTCTCACTGAGACTGGTAAAAATCACCATCATGAGGCAGCACCTCCTGGCACATCTGCTTTAGGGATCTTGTCCTGCAAGCTCTGGGCTTTGATATGCTCATACATAGCGAGCTCCACCTCATCATCATCTGCGTAAAAACCTGCATCCTGCAAATCTCGGTCCTTGCTCCAGACATGCTCCAGAAAATCGCACCTTGCCCTCTGCATCCTCTTCGCTGCAGCCAAGCGTTTGGCTTTATCAAACCAGAACGACAACCATCCCTGCACATATTGCGTTGGCCGATACTCACTTTGTGGACAGAACCATTCAATTTCTGTGCCAGAGAACAGAGGCGTTGCGCCGCCACCGCAAAAGCCCAGCAATACGCCCGCACTGGCCAACATACGCACCGCTGCCTGAGTAATGGAAGTCCCTGTGCCGAGCAGGATAACCGTAGTGTTGGCAATAGGGATGTTCCAGTACTGACGCTGCTTCTCCCCTTCTGTAAGATAAAGCACGCGCCCATCCTTTTGCATGACGCGGCACATTTCCAGATAATAGATATTTGCCCTTTTTGAACTCAAAATAGGCTTTAATTCCGTTGGTGTCAAATAATCTCCCATATTGATTCCTCTTTCTGTAGCATCTGTATGCTAAAAAAGCAGCAGACCGAACGACTGCTGCTCATTTTAGCCCTGCCGCTGCTGGCGGAAGCGGGCCTTTTTCTGTTGGGCGTGCTGCATCATTTCGCGAGCGTTGTCGAGGGATGCGGCGGTGGCGTCGGCGCCGGAGGCCATGCGGGCGATTTCGCTTACGCGCTCGCGCGGGGAGAGCGCGTGCACGTTGGTCTGGGTCTGCTCGCCCTGGCTGTGCTTGGCGATGTAGAGGTGCACGTCGGCCATGCAGGCGATCTGAGGCAGATGTGTGATGCAGAGCACCTGCTTGTAGCCCGCGACGAGGGCGATGCGCTCGGCGACCATCTGCGCCGTGCGGCCGCCGATGCCCGTGTCGATCTCATCGAAGACCATGCTGGGCACAGAGGCGTCGCGCGAGGCGGCCACGGTCTTGATGGCCAGTGCAATACGCGAGAGCTCGCCGCCGGAAGCTACTTTCTGCAACAGTTTCTCCTCCTCGCCGGGATTGGCGGAGAAATAAAAGCCCACTTCGTCGAGTCCCTGCGGGCCGTAGTCCGTGAGCGGTGCCACGCGAATCTCGAAGCGCGCCTGCGGCATGCCGAGCTCCAGGAGCTGACTGCCGATGGCTTTCGCCAGTTCGCCTGCTGCCTTCGTGCGGCGCTTCGTCAGCACCGCCGCGGCGGCGGCAAGTTTCTTTTCCGCCGCCGCGATGGCTTTTTGCAGCTGTGCCATATCGTCGTCGTAGTTCTCGATGTCGGCGAGCTCGGCGCGCACTTTCTGCTGATGCGCGAGCACGTCATCGATGGTGGCGCCGTACTTCTTACGCAGCTTATAGATGACATCCATACGGCTCTGAAGCTTGTCGAGCTTCTCTGGCGAGAAGTCCATGCCCTCGCCGTAGTCGCGCAGCTCATAGGCCGCCTCCTGCAGGGAAATCGTGGCCTCCTCCACCATCTGGCGCAGGTTATCGAGACCATCGTCGTACCGGCTCATCTCGTCGATGTCCTTCTTCACGATCGAGAGCGCCGCGAGCACGCCTATGCCCTCCTTCGTGCGGCTGTCCAGCAGGGCATAGGCCTCCTGCACGGAGTCGGAGATTTTCTCCGCGTGGCTGAGCTTCTTGATCTCAGCCTCCAGCGTCTCATCCTCACCGGGCTGCAGCTCCGCCTCGCTGATTTCCCGGTCCTGCCAGCGTAACATGTCGAGGCGCTGTGCGTACTCGCGCGAAGCCTGCTCTTTCTCCGTATAGGCCTTCTGCTTGGCGCGCCAGTCCTGATAGGCCTGCTGGTAGGCCGCCCGCGCCTCCAGGATATCGGGGTCGTACTGGTCGAGCAGGTTCAGCTGATTCTCCGCCTTCAGCAGCGCGAGGTTCGCCTGCTGACCGTGGATGTCCACGAGATAGGCACCGATCTGCCGCAGTACGGCCAGCGTCACATGGCAGCCATTCACGAGCACGTTACTGCGCCCATTGCGTCCCAATTGCCGCGTAATGATGAGCTCGCCCTCGCTGTCGTCGATGGCCTGCGCCGTGAGCAGTTCATGCAGGCCCAGGGACTCGTCATCCAAAGTAAAGACGGCCTCCACACGCAGCCAGTCGCAGCCCGTGCGGATGAAGTCGGCCGACATGCGTGCGCCGAGAATAGCCCCCAGTGAATCGATGAGGATGGATTTGCCCGCGCCTGTCTCGCCCGTCAGGATATTGAGGCCGGAGCCGAACTCCACCTGCACGTGTTCCAGCAGCGCGAAGTTCCACACGGTCAAAGTTTTCAGCATAAAGAACGAACCCTCTTTCAAACATAGCGAAGAAAAAACGGCGTCAATGCCGCTCGTATGCTCCTTGACAATAAAGGGCATGCGGCAGAACCACATGCCCTTTATTGTTACTCTTGTGATTTCCTTTGCGTCGCTGGTGTATCGTTCATGAGCTCACGGATGCGCGCCACGACGGTCTTCGCCGCAGTCTTCGGCTTGGCGACGACGAGGATGTTGTCATCGCCCGCCACCGTACCGATGATCTCGCTCCAGTCGGCGTGATCGAGCGCAGCTGCCACGGTATTCGCACTGCCCGGCAGCGTCTTCACCACGACGATATTCTCACTCATATCGACGCTGGTGACCGTATCCTCGAAGAGGCGCTTCACGCGGTCCGGCGTGAAGATAACGCTCTCCTTCGTCGGCGAGGCGTAGCGATAGCGGCCATCGCCGATAGGAATCTTGATGAGCATGAGCTCCTTGATATCGCGGGAAACCGTAGCCTGCGTCACCTGGATATCGTGTGCGCGCAGGGCGTCGGCCAGATCCTCCTGGGTTTCTATGATTTCCTGGGCAATGATTTCCTTGATCATCGCGTGACGTAGGTTCTTCATCTTCTCCCCCTCTTTGGTAATCGCATAAACGTCATTCGTTGCGCCACAGCTTCGTGCGCAGGATCTGATAGTAGTCCTTGTCCTCGAACTTCACGATGCAGGCCCTGGCACGCGACTTCTGCACGATGACCTCATCGTCGGGCAGAAGTCGAAAGCTCTCCTGCCCGTCAAAGGTCACGATGATATCCTGATGCATGGCCGCAATATGGACGTGCACGATGTCTTCCTCATCGATGAGCAATGGGCGGAAGGTCAGCGTGTGCGCGCAGATTGGCGTAAGCAGCAGTGCGCGGATATTCGGGTTCATGATGGGGCCGCCTGCCGACAACGAGTAGGCCGTGGAACCCGTAGGCGAAGAGACGATCAGACCGTCGGCCTTGAAGTCTATAAGGTGCGTATCGTTGATGGTCAGCCCCAGGTGCAGCATGCGCGACACGCCGCCCTTCGTGACGACGACATCGTTGATGGCGTGGCCAAGGAAGCGCTTCTTGCCTGCCGACAGCACGTAGCCCGCGAGCAGCAGGCGATGTTCGACATGGTAGTCGCCATCGATGATTTTCTGCAGCTTCTTCTCCAGTTCATCCGTCTCGATGTCGGCCATGAAGCCCAGCGTGCCAATGTTCACGCCGCAGACCGGCACTTCCATTTCACCGTAGCGGCGGCAAACGCCCAAGAGCGTGCCGTCACCACCGAGGCTCAGAGCGAGATCCGCCTGCTCGTGCTCGATATGTGGCACAGCGTAATCCTCGAGGTTAAAGAAGCGCGCCTCATCCACTGGCAGCATGAGCTGCACGTCCTTATCGGCGTAAAAGTTGAAAATCCGCTTCAGCACCCCCGCCGAAGCTGGTTTCTCGACGTTGGGGAATACGGCAATCTTCAACATAGGCTGCCCTCCTGACAAAAACTAGCTGATTCAATGGTCAAGTTCCGCATGTGCGGCCGCTACGGTCGCCACGATTTTTTCTTCCATCACCGTATCCTCAGCCGACGGGTTCTTGCTCAGACGCACGAGATACTCGATATTGCCCTCCGGGCCCTTGACGGGGGAAAAGGTGAGATCCATGGTCACAAAGCCTTGCTCGCGGGCAAAGGCCACCACGCGGCGAATGACCTCCTCGTGCACTTTCGGGTCGCGCACGACGCCCTTCTTGCCCACCTTGTCGCGGCCCGCCTCGAACTGCGGCTTGATGAGCGCGACGATTTCGCCGTCGTCTTTCAGCAGTGTGTAGGCCACGGGCAGCACCTTCGTGAGCGAGATAAAGGCCACGTCGATGGAGGCAAAATCCAACGGCTCACCGATATCATCGGGTGTCACGTTGCGGATGTTCGTGCGCTCCATATTCACCACGCGTTCGTCCGTACGCAGCTTCCATGCGAGCTGGCCGTAGCCCACGTCGATGGCGAAGACTTTCACCGCGCCATTCTGCAGCATGCAGTCCGTAAAACCGCCCGTCGAGGCGCCGATATCGGCCGCCACCTTGCCCGTCATGGTCACGCCGAAGACGTCCATGGCCTTGGCGAGCTTCAGCCCGCCGCGGCTCACGTAGGGCAGGTCGTGCCCGAGCAGGCGGATCTGAGCCTCCTCCTTGACCGTAGCGCCGGCCTTGTCGATTTTCTGGTTATCCACCAGCACCTCACCGGCCATGATCATACGCTTGGCCCGTTCGCGGCTGCCAGCCAGTCCCTGCTCCACGAGCAGGACATCCAATCGTTTCTTTACCATTATCTGTTGTCTTCCTCAAAATATTTTAAAATTCGCTGGGCAATCGGGCCTGGCTGCAGGCCGCCGCGGGCGAGCAGCTCATCCCGCGGCCCCTGCTCGATGAACCGGTCGGGGATGCCGAAACGCAGCACCGGCACCTGTACACCAGCATCGGCCAGTGCCTCGCAGACGGCAGAGCCGAAGCCCCCCATGAGCGCACCTTCCTCCAGCGTTACCAGCAGCTTGCTCTCTTTGGCACAGGCAAGCACCGTCGCCGTATCCAGCGGCTTCACGAAGCGCATGTTGACCACCGTGCAGCTGCGGCCTTTCGCCTGCAGCATCTGCGCGGCCTGCTGTGCCTTGTCCACCATCGTGCCCACAGCCAGCAGCGCGATCTCGCCGCCCGTCTGCAGGACTTCAGCCTTGCCGACGGGAATATCCTGAAAACCCTCCGACAGCGTCACGCCAAGGCCTGCTCCGCGCGGATAGCGGATGGCCGTCGGACTGTCCATTTTCACCGCCGTAGCGAGCATATGCCGTAGCTCTTCCTCATCCTTCGGCACGAAAATGGTCATATGCGGCATCATGCGCAGATAGGCCATGTCGAAGACGCCGTGATGCGTCGGCCCATCCTCGCCGACGAGCCCCGCGCGGTCGAGACAAAGCGTCACCGGCAGGTTCTGCAGGCAGACATCGTGCAGGATTTCGTCATAAGCGCGCTGGGCAAAGGTCGAATAGAGCGCCACGACCGGGTGGATGCCCTCGGTCGCGAGACCGGCGGCCACAGTCACGGCATGTTCCTCCGCGATACCCACGTCGAAGAAGCGCCGTGGATAGGCCTCGCCGAAGGCCTTGAGTCCTGTGCCCGATGGCATGGCCGCCGTGATGGCGACGAGGCGTTCATCATTGCGCGCGAGCTCGATAAGCGCCTTGCTGAACACGGAAGTGTAGGAGGCAGGCCCCGTCTTCGGCGCACTCCTGCCCGTAACGGGGTCAAAGCGGCCCACGCCATGGAAACGCTCGGGATCGGCCTCCGCCGGCGCGTAGCCCTTGCCCTTTTGCGTATGGATATGTACGAGCACAGGACCGTGCAGCTGCTGCACCTGGCGCAGCACCTCCTGCAGCTGACCGATGTTGTGGCCATCAAGCGGACCGACGTAGTGAAAGCCCATCTCCTCGAAGATATCGCCCGGCACAAGCGCCGCGCGCACACTGTCCTTGATGGCCGCAGCCGTCTTGAGCACACGGCGGCCAAAGTGCGTGCCACTGAGCAGCTCATGCACATCCTGCTTCGCGCGCGCGTACTGCGGCGCAATGCGGATGGCCGAGAGATACTCGCTGAGGGCGCCCACATTCGCATCGATGGAGCGGCCGTTGTCATTGAGGATGACCGTGATGTCGCTGTGCAACATACCTGCGTTGTTGAGTCCCTCGTAGGCGAGACCGCCCGTCAAAGCGCCATCGCCCAACACGGCCACGACCCGATTGTGCCTGCCCTGCAGGTCGCGCGCCACAGCCATGCCCAGCGCAGCCGAGATGGCCGTCGAGGCGTGGCCGACGCCAAAGGCATCATACTCGGACTCCGAACGCTTGGGAAAGCCCGTGATGCCGCCGAGCTGCCTGAGCGTATGGAAGCTGTCGCGACGGCCCGAAAGGATCTTGTGCGTATACGCCTGATGACCGACATCCCAGACGAGCTTGTCCTCTGGAAAATGGTAGACACTGTAGAGCGCAAGCGTCAGCTCTACGGTGCCGAGACTCGGAGCCAGATGACCGCCGGTCTGGGAGACGGTATCGACGAGCAGGCAGCGGATCTCCGCCGCGAACTTCTCGAGCTCCGTCACCGTCAGCTGCCGGATGTCAGCGGGGCTCTGCAGGCTGTCCAGCAGGGGATATCTTTTTGCTTCTGCCATCATTTATCCCTCTTCGTCAAATAGCGAAGCAGATCGCGCAGGAAATCTGCCTCGGGGCCGAAGTCCTTCAGCGCCGCAACGCCTTCCTCGACTGTCTGCGCGGCCAGCTGACGCGCCTCCTCCAGGGAAGTCAGCGTCACGTAGGTGGACTTGTCGTTGCGTACATCACTGCCCACCGGCTTGCCGATGACGGCTTCATCGCCCGTTACATCCAGGATATCGTCCGTGATCTGGAACGTGAGACCAAAGGCATCGGCATAGTGCGTCAGGGCCTGCAGCTGTGCCTCGGATGCCCCGGCGAGGATGGCGCCGCAGCGCAGGGCCGCGCGGAACAGCGCGCCCGTCTTGCCCATGTGCATCTGCCGCAGCAGCTCCATGGGGATGTGCTTGCCCTCGGATTCGAGATCGATGGCCTGCCCGCCGACCATGCCGTTCATGCCTGCGGCCACGCTCATCTCCTGCACCACGGCCAGTTTCGTCCGGGCATCCGCGCCCTGTTGACGCAGCATGACCTCGAAGGCCAGCGTGAGCAGCGCATCGCCCGCGAGCGTTGCCATGCCCGCACCGTAGACCTTGTGGTTCGTGTACTTGCCGCGGCGGTAATCGTCGTTATCCATCGCGGGCAGATCATCGTGAATCAGCGAATAGGTATGAATCATCTCCAGCGCGCAGCCCGTCGTGAGGAAGTCCTCCCCCCTGCCGCCCACGGCATCGGCCGCCGCCATGAGCAGGATGGGGCGCAGGCGCTTGCCGCCCGCCATCAGGCTGTACTCCATCGACGCGCAGAGCGTCGCATCGAGCGGTTCATCCCGGCGCAATTCCCTGGGCAGCTGTGCCTCGACGAGTTCGCGTCTCTCCTGCCATTTTGCCTTCATATCCATGCTCTCAATTCTCCTCTATCGCCAAATGTTCTTCCGTTATATCCTTGCCCTCGCCCGTCACCATGATGTCCATGGCCTGCTCGGCCCGCGCGAGATCCTGCAGGCATTGCTGCGAGAGCTTCACACCCTGGGCGTAGTTCTGCATGAGCTCCTGCAGCGTCGTCTCGCCGCCCTCCATCTGCGCCACGATCTGCTCCAGCTGGGCCAGCGATTCTTCAAAAGTCAAAGCTTTCTTTGCCATCATCAATCTTCCTTTCTCACGCGGCGCTGCCGCTTCGGTACGGGACGCCCCGCCGTGACGGGGACGTGACCATCCTGGAGAATGAGGTCGAGCGCATCCCCCGTATGCACGGCTTTCACGCTGGTCAGCGGCTGTCCGTCCTTCTCGACGACGCCGTAGCCGCGCCGCAGCACCTGCAACGGATTCAGCAGGTCGAGCCGGTCCAGCGTGAGCTGCAGACGATGCTTCTTCTGCTCCAGCTGACCCTGACCCAGTTCCTGCAGCCGTGCCATGAGCCGATCGAGGCGCTGGCGGCGCTCCGCGAGCAGCAGCTGCGGCTGGCGCAGCGCTGTATGACCGAGTAGAGCCTCGAGGCGCAGCCTTTTCTGATGCAGGCCGCGCTGGGCCTGCGCCCTGACGCGCGCCTGCAGGCTCCCGACATAGCGGTAGAGCTCATGGCGATCCGGCACGGCAAATTCCGCCGCCTGCGAGGGCGTAGCCGCCCGTTGGTCTGCGGCGAAGTCGGCCAGCGTGAAGTCCGTTTCATGCCCGACCGCCGAAATCACAGGAATTTGCGAGGCGTAGATGGCGCGCACGACAACTTCTTCATTGAAAGACCAGAGATCCTCCATAGAGCCGCCACCGCGCCCCACGATGAGCACATCCACGGGATACGCCTCGTTGAAGAAGCGGATGGCATCGGCCACTTGTTCCGCCGATTGTTCCCCCTGCACGAGCACGGGCCGCAGCACGAGCTTCACCTGCGGCCAGCGGCGCTTCGACACATGGTAGATATCGCGCAGTACCGCGCCCGAAGGTGAGGTCACGATACCGATGGTATGAGGGTAGCGCGGCAGCCGCTTTTTATGTGCTTCGTCGAAAAGGCCTTCGGCCGTAAGCTTCTTCTTCAGCTGCTCAAAGGCCGCTGCGAGGCCACCCAGGCCCTCAGGCTCCATGCGGTTCACATAGAACTGGTAAGCACCATCGCGCTCATAGACGGAGATGCGCCCTGAGCCCACGACCTGCATGCCGTTCTCCGGCTGGAAATGCAGGCGCACCGCACTGCTGCGGAACATCACGCACTTCAGGGCCGACTGCGCATCCTTCAGCGTGAAATAGCAATGTCCCGAAGCATAGCGCTTAAAATTCGAGACCTCACCGCGCACCTGAATGCTGCCGAGAGCAGGCTCGCGCTCGATGAGCCCCTTGATATAGCGCGTCACATCGCTGACACTATGGATTGCCACGGTATCACCCCTTCACAGGAAAAAGAGCCAGACATCGTCTGGCTCCCTCTGGCTATAGCCCTCAGGCAAGTTTCGTCATCGCACCGAGAATGCCGTTTACATAGCGGCCAGAATCATCGCTGCCATACTTTTTCGCCAGTTCGACGGCCTCGTTAATCGCGATGCCCGGATCCAGCTTCTCATCTGCGTAGTACATCTCCCAGGCCGCGATACGGCACAGGTTGCGATCGACGCCCGCCATGCGCTCCACTTTCCATTCCTTAGAGCTCTTCTGGATCAGGGCATCAATCTCCGCGAGGTGCTGGCGCGTACCACTGACAATCGCCTGCATGTACTCGCGGCTCTTCTTGCTCAGCGGCTCTTCCGCCTCACCCAGTGCGGTATCGATGGCCAGCGTCTCGTAGGCTGGCTCCTGCCCGGCTTCCTCGGCATGATTGAGGTCCAGCTGGAACAAAGCCTGCATGGCTTTTTCACGCGCTGCTCTTCGACTCATTGTTGCAAAAACCCTTTCTTTCTTCGTGACATACCGCCGTCCGCGGTGTGCACCTCCTGCCTGCTGCCAGCTGGCGGCTCAATAGCCGCGGCGGAAATGCTGCCAGCGCTGGTGCAGATACTCTACCCAGTCCGCCAGCACCGTCTCCCCCGCCTGCACCCGGCCGCCAATATAGAGGCCGAGCGCGCCGCAGCACGCGATAAACAAAATATGCCAAAAACCGAACAACAGAATACACACGCCCACGAAGAGCCCGATGCCAAGGCCGATGGTCTGGCCGCGGTGCTCCTGCCAGAGTCTGGTGAGTGCCGCCACGATTTCCCGCTGCAAATCCTGCATAAACCTGCACCTCACACCACACGGCGGCCGCGCACCGGTGCATCGCTGACATCGGCGATATGCACGGTGACGGGCACCTCCGACAGGCCGAACGTCTCCAGCAGAATCTGCTCCGCCCGATCACGCACCGCGTCGCCAGCCTTCTGTACGGATACCTCCCGGCCGAGGACGAGGCTCACACGCACGCTGAGCCTTTCCTGCTCTCCTTTGCGCGCGCGCTGCCTTTTGACGCGCACCTCCGCGTCCCGCACACCGTGCACTTCTTTCAGCACACGGCTGAGCAGGTTGCGGATGGCGATGAGGGCGACCTGCACCTCACCGTTTGGCGTCTGCAGTGTCAGCACCTCGCCTTGCTCCAGGCCGTTCGTCTCGCCTTTAGCCGCGCGGCAGGCAACGCCCAGGAAGTGCAGGGAAACAAAGGCGAGCACAGCCAGTGCCAGCACAGTCTCCTGCTGCTGCAGGGCAAAGCGCAGCTGCTCCAGCCAAAGCGCCTCGGGCAGAAGTCCCAGTGCCATGCCCAGTCCTGCCAGTGACAGCACGAGCAATAGCAACGCACAGATGAAAAGCAGCAGGCGGTTAACGATTCCCATGACCAGCCTCACACCTTTCAGTGTACGCGCGCTTCCTCAACCTGCGGCTCTTCGCTCGGGAACGAAACGCCCTGTACGTGCACGTTGACCTCAACGACAGACAAGCCTGTCATCGTCTCGATGGCCTGCTTGACATTCTCCTGCGCCGCGAGTGCCACATCCGGGATGCGCACGCCGTACTTCACGACGATGTAGAGATCGACCGCCGCTTCCTTCTCACCGACTTCGACCTTGACGCCCTTGGCGAAGTTCTTGCGGCCCAGCATCTCCGTCACGCCGCTGACGATGCCGCCGCTCATGCCTGCGATGCCTTCTACTTCCGTAGCGGCCAGGCCAGCAATAATGCCGACGACGTCATCCGAAATATGGATGGAACCCAGAGAATTCTCTTTTGCCAGCTCTTTCGCTGCATTCGTTTCTTTCTTCTCCATGCTGTGTACCTCCCACATACGACAAGATAAGTTTCAGGCAATCCAGCTCGCCTGCAGGCTGTCCGTACATCCTGCCAGTTGCAGGCCAAATGCCAACGGATATTTTATGTTCTTATTTCGAGATATGTCTGGTGTATTCCTGCTTTTGGCAAAAATATTCTCATATTTATGCATAAATATGAGGCACGATAAGAAAAACTGCCGCGCCATAGGGCCAGCGCGGCAGTCCAAACCCGTGATTGATGCTCGGGCAGAGCGTCTTAGGCGCGCTCGATGTAGTTGCCCGTGCGCGTATCGATGCGCAGCTTGTCGCCCTCGTTAACGAACAGCGGCACGCGGACCTGATAACCCGTCTCGACCGTAGCCATCTTCGTGGCACCCGTAGCCGTGTTGCCCTTGACGGACGGCTCGCACTCGGTGACCTGCAGTACAACGGCATTCGGCAGGCTGATACCAATCACGCGGCCGTTGAAGCTCTGCATCTGGACTTCCATGTTCTCGAGCAGGAAGTTCAGCGCATCGCCGAGCGTCTCTTTATTGAGCTCGGTCTGCTCGTAAGTCTCCATGTCCATGAACGTGTACATATCGCCATCAGCATAGAGATACTGCATCGTGCGCGTGTCGATATGTGCGGCCGGCATCTTCTCGTTCGGGTTGAACGTGCGCTCGACAACTGCACCCGTCTCGACGTTCTTGATCTTCGTACGGACGAAAGCAGCGCCCTTGCCCGGCTTTACATGCTGGAAATCCACAATCTGCCACACGCCGCCATCGATCTCGATGGTCAGGCCCGTACGGAAATCTGTACTGTTAATCATTAAATTACGCCCTCCAATGTTTTGCTTATGTCAGTGCTTCCCTTTTATCTGAGAACAGGTCATCCTGCTTCAAACGTCAAATATCACACCAATACTCTATATTATAAGCAAAAACTTACTGAATTTCAACGAGTTTTTTTGACGACTTCGTGAGACGCTCGCAGCCATCGGCCGTCACGAGCACCGTATCCTCGATGCGCAGGCCGCCCCAGCCCGGCAGATAGACGCCTGGCTCGTCCGTCACAAGCATGTTCGGCTGCAGCAGCTCGTCGGCGTTGCGGCCCATCTTGCCGAAGCGCGGCACGGCCTCGTGAATCTCAAGGCCGAGACTGTGGCCGAGGCCATGGCCGAAGTACTGGTCAAGGTCATAGTGATGCAGGTTCTCGCGGGAAAGCGCATCGATCTCGCGGCCGCTCTTGCCCGGACGGATAGCCGTAAGCACCTTCTCCTGCGTATCGAGCACGGCCGCGTAGACCTCGCGCTGGCGGTCGCTGGGCTGGCCGATGACGACGGTGCGCGTCGTGTCGGAGCAGTATCCCTTGTACTTCGCACCGTAGTCCATGGTGACGAAATCGCCCGGCTCCAGCTTTTTATCCGTTGCCGTGCCGTGCGGCAGGCTGCCGCGCAGGCCCGAGGCCACAATGGTGTCAAAGGACGGCTTCTCGCTGCCCTCGCGGCGCATGACTTGCTCCAGGCGCGCTGCCACCTCCAGCTCCGTCATGCCCGCATGCATATACTTCACGATGTCCTCAAAGGCGGCATCGGCGATGCGGCAGGCCTCGCGGATATAGCTGATCTCCTGTTCATCCTTGATCGTGCGCTGCAGGTCGAGATTCAGTGACGTAGTGAAGTTCACCTCCGGCAGCGCCTGCTGAAGCGTATGGTAGGTATCGAAGGTCATCGCATTGCCCTCGAAGCCCACGCGCTTACAGCCAAGCTTCTTGATGACCTCTGCCGTGACTTTCAGCAGGCCCTCTTTCTGCTCCACGAGCTCGAAGAGCGGCGCCTGCTGGCCCGCCTGTTCCGTGTAGCGGTTATCCGTCACCAGCAGTGCCTTGTCGGCCGTGATGACCAGCGTCGTATCATCGCCGCGGAAACCGCTGAAGTAATAGAGGTTCACCTCTTTCGTAACCACGACGGCATCCAGTTTCTGCTGCGCCAGCAGCTGACGCAGTGCCTGCAAACGACTCTCGATCATAAATAAAACATCTCCAAAACTTGCTTATTGTTTATTTGTGTAAACCCAATTTGTAAATGACGGCCTCCAGAGCGGCCAGATAGCTCTCGATACCCAGACCGCAAATCTGTCCCAAAGCCACCGGCGCGAGCACCGACGTGTGCCGGAACTCCTCACGCTGGTGAATATTCGAAATATGCACCTCAATGACGGGCACCTCGATGGCCGCGATAGCATCACGGATCGCGATGCTGTAGTGCGTATAGGCACCCGCATTAAAGATGATGTAGTCGTACTGGTGATTCGCAGCCTGCAGCCGGTCCACGAGATCGCCCTCATGGTTTGACTGATAGCAATCCACCGTAATACCGGCTTCCCTGCCGCGCTTTTGCAGCATCTCGTTGATATCCTGCATCGTCGTATGACCGTAGATTTCCGGCTCGCGCGTGCCGAGCAGGTTGAGGTTCGGCCCGTGCATGACTAATACTTTTGGCATCTCACCGTCTCCTCAGTATTTGATCTTGAAGCCGATCTCGCCATCGACGACGGGGCGCACTTCGGTCTCGAAGGTCTCGACCTTGATAAAGTAGTTGCCAGCCTCGATGATGTCCATGAGCTGCTCGACGCGATCCTCCGGTCCCTGCAGCTCCATGTGCACGGAGCCATCCTCCATGTTGCGCACCCAGCCCGAGACATTGAGCTCCATCGCGTGCTGCTGGATGTACATACGGAACCCCACGCCCTGAACATGACCCGTCGCCTTCGCGAAGTAACGTACCGTCTTATTTGCATCTGCCATAAAAATCATCCTTTCTCCATATCATTCCCGATATCCCGGCGCAGAATCGTCCACGGCTCTACCGGCCGCGCCATGCGGATATGCACGAGCTGCTGCGGATGCGGTGCTACCGTGATGGACTCGCCATCCTCATCCTGCATGTCGCGCAGTTCCTGCCGCCAGCCATCGCCCTGCGGCGGGAAAATCTCCAGCTCCTGCCCGCACTTCATGTTGTTGCGCTGCTCGACGAGGGCGTACCCTGTCGCCGCATCGTAGTCACGCACCAAGCCCACGAAATCCGAGTTCTGCTCATAGGAGGATGTGCCGTAAACCTGATCCTCCGCCGTCGGCCGCCCGAACGCAAACCCTGTCGTATACGGCCTATGCGATACTTTCGCCAGTTCCTCCCGCCATTCCTGCCGTACGGCAAAATTTTGCGGATCTTTAACATAACTGTCGATTGCCGCGCGATAGGCCTTGGTGACACTTGCTGCATAATGTACGCTCTTCATGCGACCCTCGATCTTCAGGCTGTCCACGCCGCAGGCCATGACCTCGGGCAGATACGGGAGCAGGCAGAGATCCTTGGAATTCATGATATAGGTGCCGCGCTCATCCTCCGCAATGGGGAAATACTGGCCCGGCCGTGTCTCCTCGACCAGCGCGTACTTCCAGCGGCAGCACTGTGCGCAGCTGCCACGGTTCGCATCGCGCCCCGTAAAGTAGCTCGAAAGCAGGCAGCGGCCCGAATAGGAAATGCACATCGCACCGTGCACGAACATCTCCAGCTCCACATCCGTATGCTGGCGAATCTCCCTGATTTCCTGCAGAGAAAGCTCGCGTGCCAGCACGACACGCTGTGCGCCGAGTTTCTGCCATTCGCACACCGTGCGCCAGTTCGTGTTGTTCGCCTGCGTGCTGATATGCAGGGGCAGCTGCGGTGCCACCTCTTTCGCCATCATGAACACGCCGAGGTCCGCCACGAGCAAGCCATCTACCTGAATTTCCTGCAAAAATCGCAGATAATCCGGCAGGCCGTTCAGGTCTGCATTATGCGGGAAAATATTCACCGTAACGTAGACCTTCGCCGCGCGCGCATGGGCATAGGCCACAGCCTCGCGCAGCTCGTCCTGCGTGAAGTTTCCCCCCAGGGCCCGCAGGCCATAGGCCTTACCCCCGAGGTACACGGCATCGGCACCAAAGGCCAGCGCCATCTTCAATTTCTCCAGCGTGCCCGCCGGTGCCAGCAGTTCCGGTTTCTTTTCTGTCAAGCAATCTCCTCCATGGATTGACCATAAAAATCGATGTCTCAGTCGAGCGCAGTGCCCCGTCCGAGCCGCGTCACCGCCAGTCCATCACCGCGCTCCAAAATCTCTGTCGTCGCGTTGGGCAGTGCCTCCACTTCCGCGATATAGCGGCGCAGACGCTGCACAATGGTCTTATAGCGCCTTGGCGGCTTCTCCTGCGATCGTACATAGCCGCGAAAGAGCACGTTGTCCGCCACGATGGTGGCCTCTGGCGTCAGCAATGGCAATACTTTATGCAGGTAATCGGGATACTGTCCCTTGGCCGCATCGATAAAGACGAAATCGTATGGACCCTTGAGCTGCGTTAGCAGCTCGCCCGCGTTGCCTCGCAGCTGCGTGACCTGCGCCGCATAGGAAGAACGTGCCAGATAGGCCTGAGCCTCCCGGTAGCGCTCCTCGCTGAGCTCCAGCGTCGTCACGGCAGCGCCCGCCTGTGTATGGGAGAGCATGAGCAAGGCCGAGTAGCCGATGGCCGTGCCAATTTCGAGGATGCGCTGCGGCTGCACCTCCGTCACGACCTGCACGAATGCCCGCCTGCCCTGGGCATTGATGATGGGCACGTGCTCCGCCGCCGCAAAAGCTTCCATCTCCCGCAGCAGGTCACTCAGCTCCGTTTTCTCCATCTGGCTTTTGCTCCTCTCAGCGATACTGGTGCACGTTCGCCATGTGGTCCTGATAGTTCGTGGCATAGTGGTTGTGTCCCTGCCGGTCAGCGACGAAATACAGGTAGTCCGTATCTGCCGGATACAGCACGGCCTTGATTGAGGCCATGCCCGGGCTCGCAATCGGTCCGGGCGGCAGGCCGTCGTGCTGGTAGGTATTATAGGGGGAATCAATCTTCGTATCTTCGAGTGAGACGTCTTCCTTCGGTCCCGCCATGAGATACTGCAGTGTCGTATCCGTCTGCAGTGGCATACCGACTTTCAGCCGCTTGAAGAAGACCTGTGCTACGATAGCCCGATCCTCCGGATAGCGGCACTCCTTCTCGACGAGCGATGCCAGCGTCACGAGGTCAAAGATCGAGAGATGCATCTCCTCGGCCCGCGAGCGCAACTCCGGCGTCAAGCGCTGGTCGAAGTCCCGCGCCATCATCTTCAGGATATGGTCCGCGTCAATGTCGCTGTCCAGCGTATAGGTATCAGGGAAAAGGAAGCCCTCCGCATAGTAACGGGCCTCGCCCTTCTTCTCGATATAGTCGTAAGGTGCGAAATGCTTCGCCTTGGCGAGAAACTCCTGCTCATCGACGATGCCTTCATCGGCCAGCCGTTTCGCGATTTCCTTTACGCCGAAGCCCTCGGGAATCGTGAATTTCACGCGCGTCGTATCACCGCTCGTGAAGAGCGCGATGACCTCATCGGCGGACATATTCGGCTTTAACGCATAGGTACCGGTCATGAAGTCCGCCGCCTTGCCCTTCATCCGTGCCTGCCACCAGAAATCAGCCTTACTGCGCAGAACGCCTTTTGCCACGAGCTCATCGGCAATCTCGCGTGCACTCAGCCCTGGCTTCAGCTGATAGTAGATGGCCGTATCCGCATTATAGGAAGCCCGCTGCTGAACAACAGGCTCACTCCAGCTACCCGCCACAATCACACCCACAAGCAAGGCCGCAGCAAAGAGGCTGCCCGCCAGCGTGACCCAGCCCCTGCGCGTGATGCGCGAGAAAAACGCCAGCACCCGCTCCGGCCACTTCTCCGGCCAGGGCGCAGACTGCCCCAGGAACCAATGCTGCAACGCTTGCAGGTCGTGATGCCAGTCATGTCCGGACATACTGATCTTAGGCAAATGCAGCTTTTGCATTTCCGCTAATAATTTCTCTGCCTGCTGTTTCGCCTCTGTGGCTATAGAGCTTTTCTGCTCCGGCTCTGCCTCTTTCTTCGGCTCCACGCTTCTCTCTCCTCCATCCGCCGCATCCTGCCATGGCAACAAAAGACAGCCGCCGCCCCGCAAGCGGAACGGCAGCTGTCAGAGCATCATAGCTATTTATTTCTGCTCCTCTTCATCGCAAAGAGCATTGTACGCCTTTTCCACAGCGGCAAACTCTTCGTCCGTTGGCTCGATGTATTCATCCTCACCATCGGCAGCCGCCACGATCTTGGCGATGATGACATCCTCATCCTCGTCGTCAACGACATACGCACCGTCTTCCTCGTGCAGGCCAACCAACAGAGCGAACTTATCGTCTCCGACCGGGATGATCATTTCCTCAGAATAATAATATTCGTTGCCGTCCTCGTCCGTCATCACGACGACCATGTCGTCATCCAGGACTTCTGCCTCTTTTTTGGACAAAACAGTCACCTCTTCTTTCTGTAATCTTCTATATTTAGTCTACTCTATTTCACCGCTGGCTGTCAAGGAAGCCTTGCAGGATAAAGACTGCTGCCATCTTGTCGATGACCTTCTTCCGCTTGCGGCGCGATAGGTCGGCCTCCAGCAACGAACGCGTCGCCGCCACTGTCGAGAGACGCTCATCCCAGAACGTGATCTCCGCCTCGGGATAGGTTTCCTTGATCTTATCGCAGAACGCCCGCACGATTTCACAGCGCGGCCCCTCCGTGCCGTTCATGTTGCGTGGATAGCCCGAGACGAGGCTGTGCGTCTCATACTGCTGCATAAGCGCGCCGATGCGCGCGATGTCCTTCTTCAGCGAAGTTCGGTGAATCGTCTCCACCCCCTGCGCCGTCCACCCCATGGGATCACTCACCGCGATGCCGACGGTCTTGTCCCCGATATCGAGGGAAAGATATCGTTTCATGCCTTTTTCTCCAGATAGGCGCGCACAAGCTCCTCCAGTAGCTCATCGCGCTCCAGCTGGCGGATCTGGTTGCGCGCGTCCTTGTAGCTCGTCACATAGGCCGGGTCGCCCGAGAGCAGATAGCCCACGAGCTGGTTGATGGGGTTGTAGCCCTTCTCCTGCATGGCCGCACTGACGCTGCGGATAATCTTCTCCGCCTTATTCTCGTCATTGCCGAACTTGAACATCATGGTTTCTTCACTGACCATAGCTATACCTCCAAAGCACTTATTCTTTTCTATTCTACCATACCCGGCCTGAAATTTATAGCGTATAGCTTTTCTTTCTACAGGTCTTCCAACGATTATCTTTCGCCTTTTCCATTTCATTGCCCCTTACAGACTTTGCTCCCAATTTCGATGATTGACAGGAAACACCTTTTAGCCCTGTAACAGGCTGAGCACACTGCTACTGCTCTGGTTGGCCTGTGCCAGCATAGCTTGTGCGGACTGAGCCAGCACATTGCTTTTCGTAAGGCCCGTCATGGCCCGTGCCATATCCGCATCGCGAATGACCGATTCTGATGCCTGCGTATTTTCACTGGCCGTAACCAGATTGCTCCTTGTAAAGCCCAGCCTGGCCTGATAGGCGCCCATATTCGTCGCTTCATCCAGCGCGTAATCTACCGCATGATCCAATTGATCCAGCGCCGCCACCGCTTTTTCCCGCGGCACGACCGCCACATCCGTGAGGCCCAAAGCCTTGCTGCGCATATCATTGATATAGACGCGCAACTGCTGATTGGCTTTCGTCCCCGTGTGGATAATCAGTGGCGCACCGGTATCATTGCCTGCATTGCCGCCCGTCAGATATTTTGTTTTCATGCTGGGTCCATCATAATCATAAACATGATCTTTGCTCGTATAGTCCTGCCCATTGACCGTTGCCACGACAGTCCCGTCTCCTGAACTGTTGACAATAGCCGGCGTAGCTGAGGATTCTATATGTATCTTGCCGCCATCCAGTACAATATGCCCTTTTTTCGTCGCAATGGCACCACCGCCACTATTGCCTGCGCCGTCCCAGAGCGTAATATTCATGGAATCTACAGCCACCAGGATATTGCCGCACTGGCCGTTCATGCCATAGCCAATCGTGGCCGCCGCGCCATTTCCCGTGCCCCATGCCTCAATATTGCCACCGACGATGGCAATGTCACCGATGGAACCGTCCGCGCCGCTGCCAATGGCGGCGCCGTAATAACTCTTGGCATAGAGATTCGTATCCAGAATGGTAATTTTAGCGGTACTCATTTCACTGGTATCACCGCCAATGGCCGTAGCCGAATGAGACCAGCTATTGGTGACGGACAAATAATTATCCGCCGTCTCGCCCTGAATCGTCAGGCCGTCGCCCACGTTGATGGCCGCCTTATCCTTCGTATCCTGTTTTAGAATCGTATTTTTTCCGACAACATGCAGCGTATTCCCGGCCCCCGTAAAACGAATCGCACTATCCGTCTGACCGCCATTCTTGATGTTCATGCCATCCAGCCACAGATTTGTCCCCGGTGTCGTGCACGAAATATACGTTTCCGTGACCGTTGCATCCGTCTGACGCAGGACGGCATTAGTAGCACTGATGGTAATATGTCCCTGGTAGCCGACCCCCAGTTCATAGACACCGTCACTGGCTATCACGTAATCACCTGACGGAATCGTCACCGCTGCCGCTTTTGGCTGTTCGACCTCGTTTTTTGTATAAACCTGATTCTCAATACCGTCACCGCCGTTATTTCCTCCGCCCAGACTTACCCACTGCCGATAGGTACCGTCCAAAAGTCTTCGGCCATTGTAATTCGTCGTAACGGCAATATCATCGATCGTATCTTTCCGTGACTGAAATTCCTTGTCTATGGTCATGCGGTCACTATCGGTATTGTGATCATTGGCGGCATTGACAGCCATTGCCTTCATGCTGCGCAGATTATTCACGATTGCCTGAATACCGCCCTCGGCCGTACGGACCAGGGATTGTCCCGTCTGCGTATTGGCTACATCCTGATCCAGTGCGCGCAGGGATACCTGCATACGCTCCGAAATCGCATACTCCGCCGCGCCATCGCCCGCGCCATTGATCTTCATGCCCGATGCCACTTGCTGTAGTTTCTTACTCAGGCTGTTGCTGTTCTTCTGCAATTCGCCCAATGTCATCTGTGCCGCATTATTATGCATCACTGTCATAGCCATGTCAGCCACATCCTTCTCTTCCTTTCCAGCACGAAAAGGATATTAAAGATGATCTAAATACCCTTATTCTTTATATCGTCATCACTACGCTGTACTTTAGGGTACATAAGCAAAAACACCTCTTCTCGAGAGAAAGGTATCCTGATGCATGCGGCCCTCGTGTCCGGGATATCTTCTGCACGCAGGACGCGATGACCTGCGTCCCGCCGTCTCCGCCAAGTCATCAGCACTCTCCGGCCGCTCTGACCTGCCCACCTTGAGATTCGTCACCCCAAAAAACTGCTGCATCATGTACTGGTATCCCTATATTATTTCTGTATCCTCGCAAAACTGTCTCCTCTTTCCGTATAATACAGGTCTGTATCCATACTTTAGCTTTCGTCTCGACGACAAGATAAAATCACTCACTACTTCCTTTGATGCACAATCTAATCACATAATAATGTTCTCCACTCACTACGCATTTCCTGCCTCCCCACACATAAATTTTCCCGACTCAATGACCGGACAATGAAAAAACAATCTTTTGTACCTGCCTATGCATAATATCTATCGACAAATACACCATTATGGGGTACAATAAACTTGGAGTTGATACGATGGAAAAGCGAAAGCCCACCTATGATTTGGATAGTTTTAAACAATCCGATTTCGCCATTACCAAGAAAGCCACCCAAACGGCAGCTGAGCTGGGACTGGATGACACTGGCATCCGACAGGTCGTAGCTGGCATGGAACCATCGATGTTCTACAAATCCATGACTTCATACGCCAATCATAGGATTTGGCAGGATGTCTACCATGTGCCATGGAATGATGATGTACTCTACGTAAAATTCACTGAAGGTGTAATTTCGGAGTTCCTGTTATTGTCATTCAAGCGCAAGTGATGAAACGGAGTGATATACATGCAATCACAAGAGAAAATGTACAACCCTGAAACCGGTGAGGAACTTTTCCGTGGCATTCGCCGCATTGACTACGAATATAAAGGTATAAAATTCTCTGCCGATATGCCCGGCTGGTACCCCAAAGATAACGATGAAGGTATTTTCACCAAAGAAGACATGAAGGTGTACAGCAAGGCGTTAAACCTGGCCAAAGCACAAGCTGAGCATTTGCTGACACCAGATAAAATCCGTCAGGCACGCCAAAAGTTGAACTTAACGCAAGAAGCTGCAGGAAATATCCTGGGCGGCGGCCATCGTGCTTTTCAGAAATATGAGTCGGGTGAAATACTTCCCAGCCGTGCTATCTCCAACCTTTTAAAAATACTTTGGCAGAAGCCGGATATGCTGAAATTCCTGGAAGCCTGACCATGACGACTTAACCGAGCAATATTTTTCTGCATACAATAAGCTGCCCAACCAGATTGGCCGGGCAGCTTATTTTGTCAGGATAAATTCTCTTGAGCTCTTTGTTTCCCAGTGCTAAAAAAAATAGCGATTTTACTTAATCATATCGTGCTGGATCATGTATTCGGCGATCTGCAGGGCGTTGAGGGCGGCGCCTTTGCGAATCTGGTCGCCACAGCACCAGAGATTCAGGCCGTGCTCGATGGAGTAGTCCTTGCGGATGCGGCCGACCTCGACGTCGTTCTTGCCAGAGGTGAAGAGCGGCATCGGGTATTCCTGCTCGGCGAGGTTGTCCTTGACGATGACGCCGGGGAACTTCGTGAGGGCCTCACGGGCCTGCTCGACGTTCACGTCGCCCTCGAACTCGATGTTGACGGACTCGGCATGGCTGCGGGAGACCGGCACGCGCACCGTCGTGGCCGTCACACGCAGGTCGTTGTCATCGAGAATCTTCTTCGTCTCGTTGACCATCTTCATTTCCTCTTTCGTGTAGAGATTGTCCTGTGCGACGTCAATCTGCGGGATGAGGTTGCCCGCAATCTGGAAATGCTTCGGCAGCTTGCCCACTGGCAGTACTTTGGCCTCGACGGGCTTGCCTGCAGCGATCTCCGCCATCTGGTCCTCGAGCTCCTGCATGCCATCCTTGCCCGCGCCGGATACGGCCTGATACGTGGAGACGACGATGCGCCTGATGCGCGAGAGGTCATAAAGCGGTTTCAGCGCCATGAGCATGATAATCGTCGAGCAGTTCGGGTTCGCGATGATGCCCTTGTGGCGCGCGATGGCCTGCGGGTTGACCTCCGGCACGACCAGCGGCACCTCAGGGTCCATGCGGAAAGCGCTGGAGTTGTCGATGACGACGGCACCGGCCTTTACGGCCGCCGGAGCGAACTGCTTGCTGGCCGCGCCGCCCGCGAACAGGGCGATTTCGACGTCCTTGAAGGAGTCGTCCGTCGTCTCTTCAACGGTGTAATCCTTGCCCATGAAAGGGATGACCTTACCTGCGGAACGCTTTGAGGCCAGCAGCTTCAGGTTGGCAAAGGGGAACTGACGCTCCTCGATGAGCTTGAGGAACTCCGTACCGACGGCACCCGTGGCGCCGAGGATGGCTACATTGTACTTACGCATAGGGATTCTTTCCTTTCCTGTGGCATGGGGCTTGCCCAATTACACCGTATATTGAAATAAAATGAATGACGAAATCAATCCAGCAGCTTGTCGAGACCCACCGTGAGTCCCTTGAGGCTGCGCACCTTCTTTGCGGCCAGCACGACGCCCGGCATGAAGGACTCGCGGCTCGTCGTGTCGTGACGCAGGCTCAGCGTCTGGCCGAGGCCGCCAAAGATGACCTCCTGGCTCGCAATGAAGCCCGGCAGACGCACGCTGTGCACGTGCATGCCCTCATAGTTCGCGCCGCGCGCACCGTCCCAGCCCGCTTTCTCCTTTTCGTCAGGATTGCCCTGCTGGTGCTCCGCGCGCACCTCGGCGATCATGGCCGCCGTCTGCGCCGCCGTACCGGAAGGGGCATCGAGCTTCTTGTCATGATGCATTTCGATGATCTCGACTTCCGGCATATACTTTGCCGCCTGTTTCGAAAGCAGCATCAGGAGCACCGCACCGATGGCGAAGTTCGGCGCGATAAAGGCTGGTGTATCTTCTTTCTCGGCCAGCGCCTTGATTTCGTCCTTCTGCGCCTGCGTAAGGCCCGTCGTGCCGACCACCGGGCTCACATGATGCCCAAGTGCCGTCCTGACATTGCCGAACACGACATCCGGACGCGTGAAATCGATCATGACCTCCGGCTTCAGCCGCTCCAGCGCCGCCGCAAGGTCCGTCTCCACGAGGATGCCGTTCTCCGCATAGCCTGCAAGCGCGCCCGTATCTGCGCCGCCCCTGACGTCCACAGCTCCCACAAGCTGGAGCTCCTTATCATCCAGCACTGCCTTCACCACAGTCCGCCCCATGCGGCCGCAGGCACCATTTACTAAAACCGTCGTCATGTAATGTTACGCCTCCACCAAAAATACCGTTTTACCGTATAGATAACTGTGGTATATTGTACAGTAAGTCCACGTAATATGTCAAGTAGTTTCCCTGTGAAATACGGGTTGCAGAATGATTTCTCCCTCATCCCACTGGCCTGGCATGATATAATAGTAGGGAAATCTACGCAAACGGGAGTGCATCATGAACATCACCGACGACATCAAGTACCTCAAGGGCATCGGCCCGAAAAAAGCAGCACTGCTGCAAAAATTGGGCATCAGAACCTGCTACGACCTGCTCACCTGGTTTCCCCGCGCCTACGAAGATCAGAGCACGCTCACGTCGCTGGCAGAGCTGCAGCCGGGCACCACGGCCACGACCAGCGGCACCGTCATGAACGTGCAGGAGCGTCAGGGCGGGCGTAATGGGCGCCTCAGCATCCTCACGGCCATGCTCGGCGATGGTACGGGATACCTGCAGGTCACATGGTTCAACCAGAAATTTCTCAAGAAAAAACTGGTGCCGGGTGCGCGCATCTTCCTCACGGGCAAGGTGGAATACGCCTATGGCGGGCGCGGACAGTACGCGATGTCACAGCTAAGCTCGTTCCAGATCCTGAAAGCTGGCGACTCTCCCGAAGCTCAGACTGGCATCCTGCCCGTCTACTCCGCCACCGAGCAGCTGAACCAGAATTTTTTCCGCAAGGAAATGCAAATCCTGCTGGGCAATCTGCCCGAGCTGCCGGAGGTCGTGCCACAGGCCATCGCACAAAGGTACCAGCTGCTGCCCCGCAGGGAAGCTTTCCGCGAACTCCATAATCCCCCCACGCTCACGGCACTGAAGACCGCCCGCCGCACACTGGCCTTCGAGGAACTCTACCTCATCCAGTGCGGCCTTCTGCTGCTCAAAAAACAGGCCCGCGAAGGACAGCACGGCATCCGCCATCTGGAGAACAGCACGCTCGTAAAGCAGGTCATGGCACAGCTGCCCTTTGCCCTCACGGATGACCAGCAGCAGGTCTGGCAGGACATCGTGCACGACATGCAGTCACCGGAGCCCATGCGACGCCTCGTGCAGGGCGACGTCGGCTCCGGCAAGACCGTCATCGCACTGCTCGCCCTAGTCAAAACCGTGGAAAACGGCTACCAGGGCGCGCTCATGGCACCGACGGAAATCCTCGCGGCCCAGCATTACGAAAAATTCCACACCTTGCTCACGCCCCTCGGCATCCGCGTGGGTTTTCTCTCCGGCCGCCTCACGAAAAAACAACGTGAAGCGATTTACACCCAGCTCGCCAATCATGAGCTCGATATCGTCATCGGCACCCATGCGCTCATTCAGGAAGGCGTGCAGTTCGCGAAACTCGGCCTCGTCATCACGGATGAGCAGCACCGCTTCGGCATCGCCCAGCGTGCGGCCTTGGAGAAAAAGGGCGCGCTCACGCCGGACGTACTCGTCATGACCGCCACGCCGATTCCGCGCACGATGACGCTCACGGTCTATGGAGACCTCGATGTCTCGCAGATCCGCCATCTACCGCCCGGACGCCAGCCCATCCGCACCTTCCTGCGCCTGCCTGACCGCCGACCGCTCATCTATAAATACGTCCACGAGCAGCTGGCCAAGGGGCGCCAGGCCTACGTCGTCTGCCCGCTCATCGAGGGCAGCGAGGACAGCGACCTGCCCTCCGCCGAGGAAGTCTATGACGAGCTGCGCTACGGTATATTCCACGATATGCGCGTTGGCCTCGTGCACGGCCGCATGAAGGCAGCGGACAAAGAAGCCATCATGCAGGATTTCTACAAAGGTGACATCAAGCTGCTCGTCTCCACCACCGTCATCGAGGTCGGCGTCAATGTCCCGAACGCGAGCCTCATGGTCATCGAGCACGCCGACCGCTTCGGTCTCGCGCAGCTCCACCAGCTGCGTGGACGCATCGGCCGCGGCCCCTGGCAGTCCTTCTGCATCCTCGTCTCTGAGGGCAAGAGCGAGAACGCCCGCGAGCGCCTCGGCATCATGGTAAACACCAACGACGGCTTCAAGCTCGCGGAGGAAGACCTGCGCCTGCGCGGCCCAGGCCAGTTCTTCGGTGCCATGCAGCACGGCCTGCCCGATCTAAAAATCGCCGACGTTCTCAGCGACATGGACATCCTGCTGCAGGCCCGCGAGGCCGCTCTCGCCACCCTCGCAAAGAAGAGCGACCTCAGCTTCATCGTCCCCATCCTGCAACAGCAGTACCACGAGCATTTCGAACACATCACCGATGCGTAACAGCAGCTCACATAAGCCTGATCATACGCATATACCAAAAGGCAGGCACCTTTTACGATCCCTGCCACATGTTACGGAAATGGAGAATCTCATGCCAGCAAAAATCAGCCTGCCAGACCATACCTCTATCCTAAAGGATGTCGCTACACCGCTCCTGCGCTGGTACCACGCACAGGAGACCGAACGGCAGCTTCCTTGGCGCGAAGATCCCTCACCCTACCATGTCTGGCTCTCGGAAATCATGCTGCAGCAGACGCGCGCCGCGGCCGTGATTCCCTACTACGAGAATTTTCTCCATGAGCTGCCGACAGTGCATGACCTCGCCCACTGTGACGACGACCGCCTGATGAAGCTCTGGCAGGGCCTCGGCTACTACAGCCGCGCACGCAATCTCAAGAAAGCCGCGCAGGTCATCGTCACGGATTACGGTGGCGAACTGCCCGCCGACTACAAAGCCCTGCGCGCGTTACCCGGCATTGGGGATTACACGGCTGGTGCCATCGCCTCCATCGCCTTCGGCCTGCCCACGCCGGCCGTCGATGGCAATGTGCTGCGCACCGTGACGCGCCTGCTCGCCTGGCCTGCTGACGTGCTCGCCGCCTCCACGAAACGCGCCACATTCGAGCTGCTCGCGCCGCATTATCCTGCAGGCCACGAGGCCGGTGCCCTCAATCAGGCATTCATGGACCTCGGCGCCACCGTCTGTCTGCCCCACGGCACGCCGCACTGCGCCCACTGTCCGCTCGCCCGTCTCTGCCTTGCCCACGCCGAAAGCTGCGAACTGGCCTTCCCGCATAAAAAGGCGAAAAAGGCGCGTCGCCAGGAAAAGCTTACCGTCTTCATCCTGCATCAGGGCAATGCCATCGCCCTGCACCGCCGTCCGGATACCGGCCTGCTCGCAGGGCTCTGGGAATTTCCCCACACCACAGGCCACCTCTCGCAGGCTGCTGCCCGTCAGTTTCTGGAGACACACGGCCTACCCATCGCACGCCTGCAAAGTCTCCCCGCCGCCAGGCACATCTTCTCCCACATCGAATGGCACATGCGCGCCTACGAAGTCTGGCTCGCTGACGACATGCCCCAAATAGCCGAATCCCCCACCGATCTCCGCTGGGTCCCCCTCACCGACATTCACCAGCGCTACAGCATCCCCAGTGCCTTCCAATATTTCCTGCCAAAAAATTGAAGCAAATTTCTCCACCAAACAAGCCACATTTCCCAGGAATATCACAGGTATAAAAAAAGCCCTATCTCAGGGATAGAGCTTCTTGTAGGCGGCGGCATCGTGGAGAACTTGCTGCACGTACTCGCGCGTCTCGCCGTAGGGAATGGCGGATACGTCGTGGAAATCGCTGGTCCATCCGTATTGCTGCATCCATTCACGGACGTTGCCGCGGCCTGCATTGTAGGCCGCCAGCGCGAGGATGTCGTTGCCGTAAAATTCCTGCTGCAGCGAAGCAAGATACCAGATACCGTAGCGGATATTGCGCGCGGGCTCGTGCAGAGACTGCTCGCTGTAGCCCGGATCGTCGAGCTGGCCGGCAATCCATTTGGCCGTCTCCGGCATGAGCTGCATGAGCCCCACCGCGCCGCGATGGGAATGAACGTCATCGCGAAACTTGCTTTCAACCTTGATCACGGCCGCCGCGAGATGTACGTCGACGCCATAGGTATCTGCATACTGCTCCACGGTCGTGCGATAGGGAAAGGGATAGACGTATTTGCGCTGCACCGGCTCGAACTGCAAAGCCGCCCAGATGGAGAGCAACAGCAGAAGCGCCGCCACGCCAGCCAGGAAAGCACATCCCATGCGCCGGTTTTCCTGCCGCTGCCGTCGCCTTGATATACGCCGCGTCGTACGCGGCACCTCACTTGCGGACATGCTTAATTTCTTCCCACATAGCGGCCGCCTGCTCCAGCGTGGCCTCACGGCTGCCGTTATTATCGAGGCAATAGTTAGCGCGCAGTTTCTTGCTATCCTGCGGCATCTGGGCCGCCACGCGCGCCAGTGCTTCTTCCCGGGTATAGCTGTTGCGCGCCATGAGCCGCTGCAGCTGTACGTCCTGGCGCGTCCAGACCACGCACACATAATCACAGAGCCGATCCCAGCCCGCCTCATAGAGCAGCGGCACATCGAGGACGCAGACCTTGTGACCGGCCTTGGCAAATGCGTGCATTCTCTTCTGAATGGCCGCGCGGATGACGGGATGCGCCGTCGCATTCAACCAGTGCTCGACCTCCGGCTTACCGAAAGTCATGCGACCGATCTGCTGGCGGTCCAACGTGCCATCCGGCAACAGGATAACACTGCCGAAATGCTCCAGATAAGCCATATAGAGACTGCCGCCCGGCCGCATCAGCGTGTGTGCTACGGCGTCGGCATCGATAATGGCCGCCCCCTGCTGTTGCAACCAGGTCGAGACAAGGCTCTTGCCGCAGGCTATACCGCCTGTAAGTCCCAAAATCAGCACGTTATCATCCCTTTCCGCTGCACCGGTATTTTACCGGTGCAATTTCTTTACTTCGCCGCGGCCCAGTCGGTCCCGACGTTGATATCAATGACGAGCGGCACGGAGAGCTCCGCCACCTGCTCCATTGCCTCGTGCAGGATGGCTTCGACCTGCTGACGCTCCTCATTCACAACTTCCAGCACCAGCTCATCGTGAACCTGTAGCAGGATACGGCTTCTCAGTCCCGCCTGCTGCACGCCACGCCAGGCGCGGATCATCGCAAGCTTGATGATATCGGCCGCACTGCCCTGAATCGGCGTATTCATCGCCATGCGCTCGGCCATGCTGCGCTGGTTGAAGTTGCGGCTGTTGATGGCCGGCAGGCTGCGGCGCCTGCCATACATCGTCTCCACATAGCCCTTCTCATGCGCGGAGGTCACCATATCATCCATGAAATTCCTGACGCCCGGATAACGCGCGAAGTAAGTGGCGATATAATGCGCCGCCTCTTTGCGCGGAATGTGCAGGTTGCGCGCAAGGCCGAAATCGCTGATACCGTAGACGATACCAAAGTTTACGGCCTTGGCCTTGCGCCGCATCTCAGGCGTCACGAGCTCCAGCGGTACGCCGAATACCTCGGCCGCCGTGCGGGCATGGATATCCTGCCCCTGGCGGAACGCATCAATAAAGCTGGCGTCGCCCGACATGTGGGCGAGCAGGCGCAGCTCAATCTGCGAGTAATCCGCCGAAAGCAGGTAGTCATAGCCCTCTCCCGGCTCGAAGAGCGCACGGATGGTCTTGCCCTCCTCCGTGCGCACGGGGATATTCTGCAAGTTCGGATCCGAGCTGGAGAGACGCCCCGTAGCCGTGACGGTCTGATTGAAATTCGTATAGACGCGTCCCGTATCGGGATGGATCAGGCCCGCGATGCCGTCCAGATACGTCGACTTCAACTTTTGCCAGAGACGATACTGCAGGATCTGCTCCACGATGGGATGGTCGTGACGCAGCGTCTCCAGCACCTCGGCATTCGTGGAATAGCCTGTCTTGGTCTTCTTGACCGGCGGCAGGCCCATTTCCTCGAAAAGCACGGTTGCCAGCTGCTTTGGCGAATTCAGGTTGAATTCATGCCCCGCCAGCGTGTAGACATCCTCCGCCAGCTGCTGCAGACGCGCCGCCACAGCCTCGGATTCCCGCTGCAGGTGTTCCTTATTGACGTAGACGCCGTACTGCTCCATGCCGGCCAACACCGCCGCCAGCGGCAGTTCCATCGTCGCATAGAGCTGATCCAGCCCCTGTTCCGATAATGCCGCCGCCAGCTTTGGCTGCAGCAGGGCGAGCACGCGTGCCTGCCAAAGCAGCGTCTCGCGCGGCTCCGCCTCCGCGGGCCTCTGCACCTTGGGCAGATACTGGCTGACCAGCGCATCGATCTCGTACTTGCTGAGCTCCGGCTGCAGCAGGTAGGCAGCCAGCTGCACGTCGAAATACGCTGCACCTGGATGCCAGCCCGCATGATAGTAAGGCTTCAGGCCAAAAATCGTCACCTGCTCCGCCGTAGCGAGGCGCTGCTGCACCACCGCCATGGCGGGACTCGCCACCTCGACATAGTAGAGCTTGTCATCCGCCGCAATAGCCAGCGCCGTCAACCGCTCAAAAGGATGGCTGCCCATAAAGGCACCCGCCACAGCCACCTGCGTGAACTTCGACGGTACATCCTTTGCCTGGCTGAGTTCCGTGAAAGTGAGGTCGAGCGACTCAGCTTCCTCCGATACCAAAGCGAGCTGCTGCGCTTCGTCTTCCTCACCGTACAGGCGGGTGAAATTGCGCCAGACAGCCTGCAGCGCATGCGCTGTGCAGAATTCCTGCATGCGCGCATGATCGGGCTGCATGGTATAATCTGCCGCCGCAAAGGTGAGGCCGGGCACCGCGAGCTCAATGGTCGCAAGGTCCTTCGAGAGCAGGGCCTGCGCCTTGTTGTCCGTCAGGCGTTCCTGCAGCTTCTTGCCCTTGATTTCAGGAATATGCTCCAGCACGTTCTCCACACTGCCGTAGGCAATGATAAGCTTGCTGGCCGTCTTGGGCCCAACTCCCGGCACGCCGGGGATGTTGTCGGAGGTATCGCCCATGAGCCCTTTGAGGTCAATGAGCTGCAGCGGATTCAGGCTGTACTCCTCCTGAAAAGCCGCCGTATCGTACTCCTTAAGCTCCGAAATGCCCTTTTTCGTGAGCAGCACGCGCAAGTTGTCGCGCACGAGCTGCAGAGCATCGCGATCGCCGGTCACGACCAGCGTATCGAGCCCCTGGGCCGCGGCCTGCGTGGCCAGCGTGCCGATGATGTCGTCCGCCTCGTAGTTATCCTTTTCCAGAAAGCGGATGCCAAAGCCCGCCGCCAGCTCCTGCAACAGCGGAATCTGCCGGATGAGCTCCTCCGGCACCTTGTCGCGCGTGCCCTTATAGGCGGCGTACTTCTCGGTGCGGAAGGTATGGCGGCTCTTATCGA
>Ga0256404_1001269_pt1 | contig 62627 bp, 82 predicted proteins | sample RumenRJG_01DNA_FD_185990 | JGI IMG/M metagenome (GOLD analysis project Ga0256404, IMG submission 185990) | Bovine rumen microbial communities from Lethbridge, Alberta, Canada - RJG_01 | ecosystem: Host-associated > Mammals > Digestive system > Stomach > Rumen | place: Canada: Alberta | collected...
AAGGGCTATCGTGTGAAAGATGCGGCAAAAACCGTTGTAGCAAGGGTATTTGTTGTAGTTTGGGTTCATAGAAAAACTCAACGGTAATTTTGACATTGTATCAAAATTACCGTTGAGTTATGGTGGAGCGGCGGAGAGCTTATACGAACCCGCCGCCCCGGCCAGAGCTTCAGCCTCGGTGACGATGCGCCGGTCAACCGTGTTCCGGGAGCCGGAGTAATTGAAAGCGATCCGAATGCGATCATCCCAGAGATAGACCGCAGCCACGAAGGTATCAATAACCTTCCTTCGGAAAGCCTTGTCGTTCCGATCCCCGCCCCGGAACTTCTCCATCCAGTAGACCACAAAGTCCCGCTCGATGTGGGTGATCGCCGCCTCTTCCACAGTGATGGCGTTTTCCAGCCGGGAGCCTTCGGCTTCCAGCTCCTGCAGCCGCCGCTTCGTGGTGGCGGTGATGATCCCGGCCTCGATGGCTTTCATGACGTTATCGGTGGCCTTCCGGTTTGCGGCCAGTTCCTCCCGAAGGGAAAGCAGCTGGGCGGAGTTCCCCTCCCGCTCCTGGTAGGCCATGACCTGATCGGCCACCCATTCAATCACATCGGGCTGGAGAACCGCCTCCAGGGTCATATCCACCACGGTCTGCTCGATCCAGTCCCGGACCACGTTCTCCTTCGGACAGCCCCGCTCGGTGCGGCGCTTTTGGCACACATAATAGTGGTGCAGCTCCCCGTGCTTCCCGGTACCAGCGACACCCACCATAGGAGAGCCGCAGAGGCCGCAGAACAGCTTCCCGGTGAGCATATACTCCCCGTTTTCACGGTGCCGCCCCTGGGGGTTCTTTTTCGTTTTCAATTTCTGGCCCACCTCCAGAAAAAGAGCCTTGTCCACGATGGCGGGGCAGCCGCCCTCCACACGGACATCGGAGTAATGGTAGACCCCGATATAGGTCTCGTTCTTCAGCATGGAGTGAAAAGAGTTCCGGCCCCACAGGCCGCCCTTCTTCGTGCGGATCCCCCGGCCATTCAGGTCGTTACACAGATCCACGAAGGGAACGCCCTGCGCCACCTTACGGAAGATCTCCCGGACAACCTCGGCCTCGGCGTCCACCACGGCAAAGCGCCCATCTTCACCCTTGCAGTAGCCAAAAGGAACAGAGCCACTGTTCACCATGCAGTTCAAAGCATTCGAGCGCATACCACGCCGGATGTTCTGCGCCAGGTTTGCGGAGTAATACTCGGCGGACCCTTCCAGCACGGACTCCAGCAGGATACCCTCCGGCCCTTCCGGGATACTCTCCTTTGCGGAGAGGACCCGAACCCCGTACCGCTTCAGGCGGTATTTATAGGTGGCGGAATCGTAGCGGTTCCGGGCGAAGCGGTCCGTCTTCCAGACCACCACAAAAGCCCACCGGCCATGGGCGGCGTCCTTCATCATCTGCTGGAACTGCGGACGCTTATCGCTGGTGCCGGTCAGGTGCCGATCAGCATAGACCTTCACGATGCGGAGGTTATTCAAGCGGCAATACGCCTCGATATCCCGGACCTGGTCCTCGATGGAGGTATCCTTCTGGGCGTGGGAGGAATACCGGGCATAGACCACACAGTCCTGCATCGCCTGATCGTTCACGGCCTCGCCCCCTTCACCTTCAAGAAAGCGGCAGCGAGATCATAGGCTTTTAATCGCTTCAGAGCGATGCACTGACCAAGGGGAAGGTCAGCCACCCCGTAATGGTCGAGCGACCGAACGAAGTCGGAATCCCCTCCATAGGCATCCGCAAATTCATAGAACAAAGCAATCTCACCGGGAGTGGCATCCTCCAAAAGCCGATAGCTCTTTCTGCTGATGGCGCAGAACACCCGCATACAAAAGAAAGCCGCCTTCTCCCTTTTCGAGCATCCGAAAAGGTATGCCGCTGAAACTTCGCCGGAGCCGCCATACGCCGGGACATAGATACCTTTGCCGACTACATAGCGCACCATCCAATCCGGGGCGGCTGGCTGGACAAGAACTTCTCCGGCTTCAGCCCTGGAAAGAAAAACAGTGGCGTCCGCAGACGTGGCGTCTGCAGGGAAAACAAATCCGAGCTTTGCAGCGTACTGCACCTGTGAATCGGACGGCATCTGAGGGGCGATGGCCTCCACCTCGTATGGCGGCAAGAGGCCGCTCCGTTCCTGCACCAAAGCAAGAGGGTCCTGAGAACCAGCGACAACCGTGACCGTCTTCCTCCTGCCGGTTTCAGGATTTCTACCCTTTACAGAATACCGCTGGCAAGTAATGCGGTTTTTATTTGCGGCCAGCGAAGCAGAGCCGCGGGCTGGCGGCTTGCCAGCAAAAGAAACGAGCTTCGAGAAAAGCCCCATATTCATCCTCCTTTACAAAGCGGGGAGCCTATCCAAAAGGACAGGCTCCCCGCTTTTTTGCTTTCTTTCGGCTTCACAGGGGGAACCCTCTGCCACATTCACTTTTTATTCGCAGGATTAAATGTCAGATCCTCCGCATAGGCAATCAGCCGCCCGATGGCCGCTGAGTTCAGAGGCCGACACACGTTCAAGAGAAGCTCGATCTGCGGATCCGAAGCGCTGCCATCTTCTGCTTTTTCCCGTGCGCTATCAGTCAGCCCAAGAAGCCAATCGGTAGTGCAGCTACAGTAGTCCGCAACCTTAGAAATGTAATCGCTTCCAGGCTCACGGGATCCATTTTCATAATTTGTAACCGTCCGATATGGGATACCAAGAGCGGCGGCGAATTCTTTTCTATTCATCCCAACAAAGGCCCTGGCCTCGATCAGGCGCTTACGCATAAGGGCGAGATCCATACGCCACACCTCCTTTATTTTCGATTTTAACATGAGAGCCTGCGGAAATCAAGAGGAAATTCACCCAAACGGGTAAAATTTTCGGTTTTTCCGCTTGACATTTACCCAATACGAGTATATGATAAAAGAGCAGATACCCAAACGGGTAAACACAAAAGGAGGTTATAGAAATGAAGTACCCAAACATTGAGGCCGAAAGGGCCAGAACCGGAATGACCAAGATCGCCCTTGCAGCCGAGATCGGCGTCAGTCCTGACACGATGAAGAACTGGCAGAGTGGAAAGAATGAAATCCCCGCCAGCAAGATCGTGGCAATGGCGGATCTCTTCAAGGTGACCACGGACTACCTTCTGGGCCGTGCAAGCGTCAACGCTTGAGAGGAAAGCGGAGATGCTGGAACAAGCACGCTTTGAAGCGGCAAGCCACAGACTGCTCGACTACATAATCCACGATGCGGACATGAAGGAAATGACAACAGATCAGGTCAACTCCATGCTCCGGATGGTCAGCGACACCGTTTCAAACTGCGTGAACAGGATCCCAATCGGGACGCTTATCCAAGAGAGGGGAGGCCGGGACCATGAGACGGCTGACAACGGTGCCGGAGAGTTCCGGCACCACGGTACACATCAACACCAGCGACATCCCTGCCCATGTCGCAACCAACCTGGCACAGGCTCTCTTCGAGGCCATCCACAGAGAGTATGAGGATCCTGCGATCCAAGAGGACTACAGACGGTGGAAAGCGGAGCGCCAGCGTCAGAGAGAAACAGCGAGAGCATGAGTGAAAGAAAGGAAGTGACGCAATGAACTACGCAGCACAAAAGAGAATCCCTGCCAGATCGGCGGCAGCGCCTCCCAGGGCATGGAAGCCAAGCCGGACTGCAATCCGGGCAGCGTTCCTCATAGGAATACCGCTCCTCTCCGGGCTTGCTTTCAGAACGCCGGTCACGATGAGCGAACCGGCGCTGGCCACAGACGCACAGCAGCCACCGGCTATCGTAGCGCAGACCGAGGCGGCACACGTGGAGGAAGCCTTCATCATTACAGAGAGGCCAGTCCAGATCAGCCACAACCTCGAATCGGTGAGCCTGGACCCGCAGACGCAGGAAGCCATCTGGGAAGTCTGCAAAGAGGACCCCCGCCTGTTCTGCACGGTGATGGCCATCGCCCGGAGGGAATCGATCTTCGACCCACACGCCATCGGAGACAACGGCAACAGCCTCGGCCTCCTGCAGATCCAGCCCCGCTGGCACCAAGACAGGATGGACAAGCTCGGAGTGACCGACCTCATGGACCCGGTCCAGAACGCCAGGGTGGCGGTGGACTACATAGACTGGATCGCAGAACGCCTGATCCCGGAACAGCCGGAGGACGCATACGGTACCCACTTCCTCCTGATGGCCTATAACCAGGGATGGGCTGGAGCCAACAAGTCCTGGAGCAACGGGACCTACAGCACCGAGTACAGCCGTGCGGTTATGGGCTACTTCGACACCTACCTGGCAGAGCTGGAGGTGGTCGAATGAAGATGGCCCTGCAGGGAAACACCCTGAAGATCATCGAGGCGGACAACGTCCAGTTCACGATTATGAAGTCGTGGAACAAACTCAAGTGGGACAAGAAAAGCAAGATGCTCACCGGCGTGGCGGACATCGAACTGCTGGACAAGCTGGCCAGCATCGTCCGGCTGCCCCCAGTCATCGAGGCCCACCGGGCGCAGCTGCACCGAGTGCAGGATGCGGTGGACAAAGAACGAATCAACCCGGAGCCGGAGCCGCTGGTAAAGCCGCCAGTCAAACTCTCGATGTACAAGCACCAGGTGCGAGGTTTCAATATGTGCCTCCTGACCTTCGGAATGATCGAACCACCAACAGAGAGATAGGAGCGTGAGTAAATGAGAGAACCGGAAACCAGCGGTAGCATAGCCGCCATGAGCATGAACACAGAGAGAATCCTGGAGCAGCTCTACAGCTTAAAAGACAACAGCGAATCCTTCGCCAAGGCGGAGGACGCAGACCCCATCTGGCAAAAGGACATAGAGGCCCTCGAAGCCGCCATCAGCATGATCAGCACCCTCGAAGATGAGGGCGTCCATGACGCAGAGGCCCTGAAGGACCTGATCTTTGACTACCACCTCGCCGCCAAGCAGCAGAAAGAGATGCATCGGAAATACGAGGTGCCGGTCAGGGCCGTCCGAAAAGATGGGGCATTTTTATGCCCGGAGTGCAATCACCGGGTCGGCCTGAAGCACACGCACTGCCACTGGTGCGGAAAGAAACTCGGAGGGTGGTAAGATGCTGGACTTTTTGAGAAGCCTCAACTGGACGGCGGTGATCCTTACCGCCCTGATCTGCACCACCACCCTGAAGCTGGCAGAACGGATGAAAGCCATCGCCCGAATCTGGCTGGAGGGGCTGCGGACCATCCGGGACACCGAGGCCATGCGGAACGACTGGAGGGTGGGCAAATGAGAGAGCTGACACTCGGCTCCCTGTTCAGCGGCTCCGGGGGCTTCGAGCTGGCCGGTTCCATTTTCGGAATCAAGCCGCTCTGGGAGAGTGAGATCGAGCCGTTCCCGATGCGGGTGACGGAGCGCAACTTCCCGGACTGCCTGAAGCTGGGCGACATTTCGCAGATCCACGGCTGGGCGATCCCGAAGGTTGACATCATCACTGGCGGCTCCCCGTGCCAGGACATGAGCATCGCAGGAAAGAGGGACGGCCTCGGCGGAGAACGGAGCTGCCTCTTCAACGAGCAAATCAGAATCGTGAAGGAGATGAGAGAGGATGACCGAAATGCAGGGCGGACAGGAAAACAGATCAGGTGCCGGTGGATGTGCTGGGAAAACGTACCCGGAGCCTTCACCTCAAACCAGCGGCGTGACTTCCAAGCCGTCCTCACGGAAATCATCCGCATCGCGGAACCGAAAGCCCCCCCCGGTTCCTATACCTCAAGGCGGATGGCCAAACGCAGACGTTTACATGGGAGAGCATGGACAGTGGTCGGTGGCCTACAGAACGCTGGACGCAAAATTCTGGGGAGTTCCCCAAAGACGCTCCCGAATCTACCTTGTCGCAGATTTTGCAGGAGCGAGTGGACCCCGGATACTGCTTGAGCGCGAAGGCTTGTCTCGGCATTTTGCGGAGAGCCGACAAGCGTGGGAAACCGATCATCCCCATCCTGCGCCGCGCCCTGGAACGGCAAGCCGTTATTTTAGCGGGGGGGGGGCAGCTCGGAGAAGCATACTCCCTGCTGATCAGGAGCGGGTGTGAGGGAGGCGGCAAAGGCGCTCTGGTGCAGACCGAGAAGTCCGCCACGCTTTCCACGCACAACGTGCAGACCCTCTTCGATCCAGCCGGAGCGATGGTGCTGGACAACCACCCGCAAGACAGCCGGATCACCATCCGGGAAGATGGCATGGCTCCCACCATCACCGAGAAGATGGGGACAGGTGGGAACAACGTGCCGATGGTCATGGAACCCGCCGTAGCATTCGACCGCAGGAACCTCGCCCCGAACATTGAGGTGAGCGCCACCCTTCAGGCAAAGAGCAACGGAGGCCAGAGCCTGAACTACATCAACCCGGTGTTTCAGCCCGTACCCATTAACGACAAAGCGACACGCTGCGGAGGTGGCGGAGTGACCCGAAACGATGACGGAGCCGGAAACGGCCTCGGAATAGGAAAGCCCGGTGACCCGGCACCGACACTGACTGCGACTGCCGGAGATCGCCACGCTGTGGCATACGGAGTGAACCGACAGATGTTCAACTGCGGATCCAACAGCAAGATCGGCTTCGAGCCGGACAGAGAAACCAGCCCCACGCTGGTCGGGGCAGGACCCGGAGCCGTAGCCTACCCGGCCACCGTGCCGGAGATCAGCGGCACCCTCACGGCCAAGATGGCCAAAGGGACAGGTGGACCGGCTGGCGATGAGATGCAGAACCTCGTAGCCGAATACCCGGACTACATCGTCCGCCGCTTCACGCCGCTGGAATGCGGCAGACTGCAGGGGTTCCCGGACTGGTGGACAGAGGATCTCGGAATCGAGAAACCCTCGACCGGGCAGATTGACAGATGGGTGGAGTTCTTCAAAACCCACTGGAAGGTCATCGGCCAAAAGGACGGCGCGAAAGCGCCAAAGACCAGGAACCAGGTCATCAAGTGGCTGAAGAACCCGGCAAGCGACACAGCCCTCTACAAGATGTGGGGAAACGGCATCGCCCTGCCATGCGCGATGTTCGTCCTCGAAGGAATCGCCGCCATTGCGGTGGAAGAAAGTGAGTGTGAACGATGAGCGAAAAACAGAAGGAGGATGATGCTGATGGCAACCCAGGGTAAAGGCTTCGGCCTCCTCTTCGAGATGGGCTGCGGAAAGACCCTGACCGCCATCGCCGTCATGGGGACGGCCTACCAGATGAAGAAGATCAGCCGGGTGCTGATCGTGGCCCCCACAAGTGTCTGCGCCGTGTGGCCGAAAGAGCTGGCGGATTACGCCGCCTTCCCCTACACCGTCAAGACCCTGCTGGGCGACAAGAACAAGCGGCTCAAGGAACTGAACGACCTCGAAAAGTTCCCGTACCCGCACCTGAAGGTCGCGGTGATCAATTACGAATCCACATGGCGTGACGGCATCTTCGAGGCGCTGGAGGATTACGATGCCGACCTCATCATCTGCGATGAGAGCCAGCGGATCAAGACCCACGACAGCGAACAGAGCAAGGCGATGCACCGGCTGGGCGACAAAGCCCGATACAAGATGATCCTCTCCGGCACCCCGGTGCAGAACGAGGCGGTGGACATTTGGAGTCAGTACAGGTTCCTCGACAGCTCCATCTTCGGCCTGAACTTCTACACCTTCCGAAACCGATACGCCATCATGGGCGGCTTCAACCGAAAGCAGATCGTGGCGTACAGGGACCTGGACCAGCTGATCCAGAAGGAACACAGCATCGCCTACCGGGTGACCAAGGATGAGGCCCTCGACCTCCCGGAGCAGACCTTCGAGAACCGCTACATCACCATGAGTGCCAAAGAGCGGAACACCTACGAAAAGATCAGGCGGGACAGTTTCGCTGAACTTTCGGACGGCGGCACCATCACGGCCACCACGGTCCTGACCAAGCTCCTGCGGATGCAGCAGTTCACCGGGGGCTTTCTGGTGGAGGATGAAGCCACGAAGCCCCAGCTGGTCAGCAGAGGAAAGCTTGATGCCCTCTCGGACATTTTGAAGGACTACGTGGTCGAGGGCAAAAAGAAGCTGGTGATCTTCGCCCGGTTCCTCCCGGAGGTTCATGAGATCGAGCGCCTGACCGAGAGCATCCTCAAGCCAAACGGCATGAAAGCCGTGGCGATCTACGGAGAGATCAAAAAAGAGGATCGCGGCGACATCGTCCAGCAGTTCCAGACCGACCCCAGCACGATGGTCTTCATCGGGCAAATCGACACAGCCGGGACCGGCATCACCCTGACGGCGGCAGACACGTGCGTTTATTACAGCGTGAACTTCAACTACGCCACCTACAGCCAGAGCCTCTCCCGGATCCACCGCATCGGCCAGAAAAACCACTGCACATACATCCACCTGGTAGTCGAGAATTCCATCGACAGCCAAGTCCTCGCCTCGCTGACAAAGAAAGAGGATCTGGCCAAGACGGTGGTGGACACCTGGCGGGACTACTTCATCGGAGGCGAAACATGAAAAAACAGATCAAAGAGGACCCGAAATACTGCCCCTTCAAAAAGGCCGTCAGTACCGAGAACAACGGCTACACCGGCAAGCGGGAATTGCATGAGCGGTTCGAGGAATGCGCCGGAGAGCGGTGCATGGCTTACCTTACCGGAGGGCGGTGCCGGAGGCTGGAGGGCGGCAATGGACGATGACACCATCTTCATCCTGCGTCAGCCACACTTCGGAAAAGTCGCTGAGTTCACCTTCCGGCAACTGGAGGACGGCGGCTACACCTTCCAGGTCACGGCACCAAGCCGGGAACACGGCAACCTCGCCGCCGAGTGGATCACCCGCAGGATGGGACACATCGGACTGCTCATCGACCCAGGATGCGAGAGGCCGCACGTTTACCCGAAATGGTGCCGGTGCGGATCCCGAAAGCGATACAAAAAGCTGGTGACCGCTGCGGAGGGTTCCAGAATTGCCGCTCTCTGGTGCGACTTTTTCAAGACCGCCCGAACCCTCGCAATCCCGCCCTTCAAGTCCTACCAAGAGGCGTGGCTGAATTACATCTTCAGCACCCTCCGAACCATCGAAGAACGGATCCCCGCTGATAACCCGGAAACGGGATCAGAATAAACCATCAACAGAAAGGAGAACCCAAAATGACCCTGCTCGAAATGGTGAAGAACTACCACGCCCTCCTGACCGAAAAGGACCGGCTGGAAACGCTCACCAAAGAAAACAACGCCGCCATCGAGGCGGCAAAGACCCAGATCACCCAGCAGATGGTAGACGATGACTGCCCTCAGATCGCCTACGCCGGGTACAACTTCAAGCTGACCCCCAAGACCTCCTACAGCAAGAGGTCGGAGGAAGAACTCGCGGAAACCGGCGCTGACTTCCTCGGCGTCCTCCGGGAAGAAGGGCTGGGCGACCTGATCAAGGAAACCGTCAACCCCAGAACCCTGCAGTCTGCCATGAACGCCTACGTGGACGAACACGGCGAACTTTCCGAGGAACTCGAAACCGTCATCAAGAGCTACGACTACAATGACGTGACCCGGAGGAAGATCACCGTCAAGGGAGGGACAAAGAAATGACCATCCACCCCTTCATCGCCGGGATCCTCGCCACCCTGGGCATTGAAGCCCTCGCCATCATCATCGCGGCGGCAGTCGCCGCCGTCAAGAAACGGAGGAACAGAAAATGAGCAAAGACTACGAACAGATGGAACTCGACACCCGGAAGGAACTCGACAAGGCCGTCTCGGAGCTGGCCGTGGAAACGATCGGCACCGTGCAGGAAATGATCCAGCGCTGCGGCGAGGCACCCGCCCCCGTCCGCAACCGCCACGAAGCCTACGGCATCGCCGCCGAGCATCTGGCCAAGGTGCTGGACAGCGCCAAGAGCATCAAGAACGACTGCGCCACCCTGCTGGGTACGCTTTCGGATCCGAACTACCCCGCCATCGAAGCCACCTCCAGCATCGTCAACAGCACGGTCCACGCCGCGAGGATCCTGCTGATCGCCGCCGCCGAGATGCGGCGAACCCTCGACAACCTCTACATCGCGGAGAACCGCGAAACCAGAACCCCGATGGACGATTACATCGATGGCACCGGGGAATTTGAAGAAGCCCCTGCCGATGAGGCTTAATCTAAAAACAGGAGGAAATGACAATGGCAACCAAAAAGAACACCGGGACCGAGCTGGCCCCCATCGAGAGCTTCAGCATCGCCAATCGCTATGAGGGCATGGACCCCGACCTCATGGAGGAACTGAAGGATGAGCTGGCCGACCTCGACAGCGAGAACGGCATCGCTTGCCGACTGATCAAGATCCCTGCCGGAGGCGGACTGGCCTACGAGGTCCAGGGCGAGGACGATGACGATGTGGAGCCGATGAAGGAAGTCTCCGGCGTGATCATCTTCACCCACCGCATGAACGCCTACTGGCCGGGGAAGTACGGAGCCGATGACAGCAACCCGGAGGACAAGATCCCCAGCTGCTCCAGCATGGACGGTAAGACCGGCGTCCGCCGCGAAACCGGGGAGGTCTTCGACTGCGAGAGATGCCCCCTGAATCAGTTCGGCAGCACCATCGATGACCGGGGGAACCAGGGCAAGGGGAAGGCTTGCAAGAATATGCGCCGGATCTACCTCCTCATGGACGGCGACCCGAACATCTACCTCCTGACGGTCCCGCCCACCTCGATCAGGGACGTGAACCGCCAGCTGGTCAAGATCATGGGGAGCAAGGGCATCCCCTACACCGGCCTGATCGTCAGCTTCAAGCTGGAAAAGGCGAAGAACGCCAACGGCATCGCCTACAGCAAGGTCATCCTCGAAAAGAAGGGCCTCCTGCCTCCCGCCGTTTCGGAACAGGCTCGGCAGATGCGCTCCCAGATCAAAGAGCAGTACCAGAATATCGCCATCACGCTGGACGATTACAACAGCGTCCCCAATGACGGCACCGCGACCTCCGCCCCGGCCAGCACCGAGGGCTTCACCGAGGTCGAGGATGCCGGAGAAGAACTGCCGTTTAACTGAAACCATCACAACCGGGGGAGGTGCCTGAAAACGGCACCCCCCCCCGCAAGGCGGGTGACAAAATGCGAAATTCAGAGAGAACGGTGGTGATGGAGCGTGAGCGCAGCATACGACCAGGTCGATCTTGACCGGCTCGTAGATTACAAGGCGGAATACACCGCCGTCATAGAAAAGTACAAGTTCACCGATGGCGGCAAAAGCCTGATCGGCCTCTGTCCATTCCACCAGGATAAAAAGGACAGCTTCAGCGTGGACCTGGTCACGGGAAAGTGGCACTGCTTCTCCGAGGATGAGGGCGGAAACTTCGTATCCTTCTGGGCGAAGTACCACAACGTGGACACCAAAGAGGCATACAAGCAGATCCTCGACAAATACCACGCCCTGCAGGAACCGGCCAAAGAGAAGCCGGTCCAGCGGGACGGCCCGGAGCCGTACAGCGTGGAGCAGTACAGTTTCGAGAAGCGGCTCCCCGTGGACTTCCTCGCCGGGACGTGCCGACTGGAAACGGCACGGGAGCGGGACGGCACAACATACCTTCGGATCCCGTACCTCAAAGAGGACGGGACGGAGCCGACCTTCAGAAAGCGGTTCGCCCACAAAGAGTTCCGCTGGAAGTACGGCAGCAGGGGCAAGATATGCCTCTACGGCGAGTGGCGGCTCCCGGAGATCAGGAAAGCAGGATACGCCGTGCTGGTCGAGGGCGAGAGCGACACCCAGAGCCTCTGGTACATGGGAATCCCCGCCATCGGCGTCCCCGGAGCCTCCATGTTCAAGCCCCAGCATTCGGATGTCCTGCAGGACCTCAAGCTGTACATTCACCAGGAGCCGGACCGGGGAGGCGAAACCTTCCTGCAGAAGCTCTGCACCGGCCTGAAGGAAAGCGGCTTCATCGGCAAGGTCTACAAATGGAGCTGCTCCCGGCTCGGCGTGAAGGACCCGTCCGACCTCTACATGAAGCACGGCCAGGAAGAAGCGGCCAAGCTGATCAAAGAGGCGCTCAAGGGAGCGGAGGAAATCGACCTCGATGAAGAACAGATCCCGGAGGCCATCAACGGAGCGCCGCTGAACCTCCGCCAGCCGGAGGGATGGCTCTACTCCGAAAAAGGAATCAGCCGAATAGACGAAAAGAAGTACACCCCCACGAATATCTGCAGAACCCCGATCATCCTGACCCAGCGCCTCAAGAGCATCGAAACTGGGGACGAAAAGATAGAGATCGCCTTCAAGAGGGACGATCACTGGCACACCGCCATCTACCCCCGCTCGACCATCTTCTCCAGCCGGAGCATTACCACGCTGGCCGACCTCGGATGCACGATCACAAGCGAGAACGCCAAACAGGTGGTGCGGTTCCTCGGAGCCTTGGAGGCGGAGAACATCGACATCATCCCGAAAGCGGACGCTACCTCGACCTTCGGGTGGCAACCCGGAAAACGGTTCCTGCCCGGACACGATGAGGGCATAGCCCTCGACATCGACCCCTCGCAAAAGGGCATGGCCACCGCCTACTGCCAGAACGGAACGCTGGAGAAGTGGATCGAACACATGGAGCCGCACCGGCAGCGGGACAAGTTCAGGTTCATCCTCGCCGCATCCTTCGCCGCCCCGCTGCTGCGGATCGTGAAGCAAAGAATCTTCTTCGTCTACAATTGGGGAGGATCCAAGGGCGGCAAGACCGCCGCCCTCAAAGCCGCCCTGTCGGCATGGGGGGACCCGGAACGCCTCATGGTGAACTTCAACGCCACCCAGGTCGGCCTGGAGCGGACAGCGGCATTCTACTGCGACCTTCCCCTCGGAATCGATGAGCGGCAGCTGGCCGGGAATAACCAAGGCGCTCTGGAGAAGATCGTCTACATGATCGCCAGCGGCACCGGCAAGATCAGGGGAGCCAAGGGCGGCGGTCTGCAGACCGTCCACCAATGGCGGACCGTGGCTCTGGCCACCGGCGAGGAACCGCTCTCCACGGACACAACCCAGACCGGCGTCAGCACCCGTGTGCTGGAAATTTACGGCGGACCGTTCGAGAACGAACAGGATGCCGGACTGATGCACCAACAGGCGGCGGCGGACTGCGGCTGGAGCGGCCCCGCCTTCATCAAGAAAATCATCGACCTGGATGAGCGGACGATCTGCGATGCCTACGAGGATATGCAGCTCTACATCCGGGCGATCAGCGAGGGAAAGAACGGCTCCCACATTTCCGGCATCGCCGCCGTGGCGCTGGCCGATGCCATGATCGACAGCTGGTTCTTCGGATCCAGAACAGACACCCCCATCCAGCCCCCGGAGAACATCCCGGAATTTTTGACGGCGCTGGGCATCAGCTGGACAAGCTGGGTGCTGGCCAAGCGCATGGCGGAGAAGATCCTGATCGAACAGGTCGAGGCGAACACCACGGACGTGAACGAAAACGCCGTCCAGTTCGTGGTGGACTGGACGCTCTCGAACAAGGCGTACTTCGGAACCAACGCCATCGGGACCTGCCTCGGCATGGTGTCGGAGCAGGGGAACATCGCCTACATCTTCCCCTCGATGCTGAACCAGGCGCTGACCAAGGCAGGGTACAGTCCCCGAAAGACGATGAAGTACATGGCCGAAAGAGGGCTGATCACTTCCAGCACGGACAAGAGCGGAAAGAAGGTCTACTCCGTGATCAAGTGGTTCGGAGATCGGAGCTGCCGATTTGTCGAGTTCTTCATCGGCAAGCTGGCCGGAACCAAGGATCCCATAGACGATATCGATGAGATCAGCGACAGCAAAGAGCCGGAGGGACCCGAACAACTCGACCTCATGCAGGGCTTCACCGAACTCACGGACGGAGAGGAGGATCTGCCGTTTTAGAGCCAGATTTCCTTACACCTAAAAAATAGGTGTAAGGTTAGGTGTAAGGTTAGGTGTAAGGCGGAAAAACCCAGCAACCGCAAGGCTTTTATAGAAACCTATTACACCACATTACACCTATTACACCAAAAATAGCATTACTTTATGCAAATTCCGCATGAAGCACGAAAACCGTGCATCGTGTGCAGAATTTCATAAAAACAGCATTCATCTTCAGAGTTAGGTGTAAGGCGGTGGAAAACCGCCGAAAAGCCCGACAGCACAAGGGAAAGCCACATTACACCTACCCTGCCCGATTAGGTGTAAGGTCGGAAGTTTTCAACAGGAGGAAACGCGAATGGACACCAAGGCGTACATGGACGAATTCAAGGTCAGGTTCGCCAAACTGAAAAGCAACCGAGAAAAGATCCCGCTGGAGCAGCTGACCACCCGATACGCCAAAGCATACGGGGAGCTGGTCAAGTGGATCGAGGAATACGCCGACTGGTGGGCATGGGAGTACATGAAGTGCCTCTCCATCCCGATCAAGGCGGATGACAAGGCCGGGAACGAATGGCTGGCTAAAAAGTCCCAGGCCATCCTCGAAGATGAGCGAAAGCCCGGTGGCCGCTGGCAGAGGATCCGCGATGCCCTGATCGAACACCTCGATGAGAAGGAATTCGAGAACGAAGTGTGGCTCCTTCAGGAACGCCTCATGAAAGAGGCATACGACCCCTACCAGCAGCGGTTCAACCGCTGGATCGGAAAGCCGGGGAACCGCTGGATTTACAACAGCCTCTTCGATGCCTACTGGCTCCCCAAGCCGGAGTATTCGGATGGCGGCTACTGGATCAAGCAGGACCGAAGCTACGCACGAATGGGATACCCGCCGAACATCGGCCCGGATCCAGAGGGAGGAAAAGAAGATGCTGGAGAATAAAGGACACCGCTCCTGCGAGAATTGCGGAAACGCCAAATGCGCCAACAGCCCCGTAGCCTACCTCTGGGACTACTGCGTGGCGGACGGCTTCACGAAATACTGGAGGCCGAAGCTGAAGCCCGGAACATACATCAGAGTGGAGCCGTTCAAGCCGGAACATTCCACCGGCACCATCATCGCAATGATGCCCCTGCAGAGTAACGTGCCGGATGGCCGCCCAGATTGGGAGCTTCGGACTTGCCCTGTTTGCGGCAGGAAGTGCTGGTACCAGACCGACAACATGAAGCAGCTCGAAATACTGGCCAGCGGCCAGGAAGTGCGGCTCCGCTGCACCGAGTGCGCCCTGAAGGAAGGAACGGTGACGGAATGAGAACTACCAAGTGCAAAGGCTGCGGAGCGATGATCATCTGGATACCCACCCTCGGAGGCAAAGCAATGCCCTGCAACCCGGAACCGGTCACCTATTGGGAGAAGCTGAAAGCGCCCGGAAAAGTCATCACACCAAACGGAATGACGATCTCCTGCGAGTTCGAGGGGGATATTCAAAAAGCTACCGGCATCGGGTACCGGCCACATTGGGCCACTTGCCCGAAATATAAGGATTTCAAGAAAGGATGAACACCATGAACAGAGAAGCCAACATCGCCCGGTTTGAGGCAGAGATGAGCAAAGTCCAGCGCCCCGGCGTGGAGAAGCTCATGAACTACATCCGCAAGAGCGACTTCTACAAAGCACCCGCCAGCACCAAGTACCACCTCTCCTGCGAGGGCGGACTCCTTCAGCACAGTCTGAACGTCCTCGATGCCATGCGGGAGATGATGACCAAAGAGAACGATGGCCAGGACGAAAACGGCACCCCCAAGATCAAATACCACTACGCCGTGGCCGGGAAGTTCGTCACCACCATCCCGGAGGAAAGCCTGATCATCATCGCCCTCCTTCACGACATCTGCAAGACCTACTTCTACACGACCAGCTGGCGGAACTCGAAGAACGAGCAGACCGGCAAGTGGGAGAAGGTCCCCTACTTCACGGTGAACGACAAGATGCCCCTCGGCCACGGAGCCAAGAGCGCCATGATCATCAAGCAGTACATGGAGCTGACCACCCCGGAGATGTACGCCATCTGGTGGCACATGGGCTTCACCGACACCACTGACACCCTCTCCCTCGGACAGGCGATCCGGCAATACCCCATCGTCTGGGCGACCCACACCGCCGACATGATGGCCTCCAACTTCATGGAGAGTGAAGCCGGAAACGCCGCCGCCTTTGAGCCTTCGGAGGATGAAGCCCCGGTCGAGGATCCTGCGGAGGATCCGGGAGAGTTCCAGGAGGCGCTGCCCTATGACGCTGAATAAGGCGGAACTGCTCCGGCAAAGCCGAAAACTGGACCGCAGGGAGATGACGATCTGGCTCCGCAACGCCCTGGGCAGACCGATTACTGCCGCCCAGTTCAACAAGATCATGCGTGACCTCCTCCCGCTGGAGCAAGCCTACCAGACCGAGGTCATCGAGTACATCAAAACGGTTCCGGGAGCCTTCGTATGGAAAGCGACAGCCGGACCGTACAGCCGCCAGGGCATCCCGGACGTGTGCGCCGTGATCGATGGTCACTTCTTCGGATTTGAGATCAAGCGCCCCTACATCGGCACCCCCACCAAGGTCCAGGAACAGACCATCCGGCAGATCAGGGAGGCCGGAGGCACGGCGGCGGTGATCAGCTTCAGAGAACAGGCAAAGGAGGTCATAGACCAATGGCGAAAAAGCCAAACCCCGCCCAGGGCATAATCGACTGCCTCGGTGTCCTCGCGGAGAGCGCCCACGTTTTCTACACCGCCATGATCGGAGCCGGAGCCGACAAGGCGGAGGCAACGGCAGGAATGCAGGGCTTCATCATGGCGTGGTGGAGCGATGCCATGAACAACGCCAGAAGGGAGAACCGAAAGAATGAACAGGATCAATAGCAGAGCGGCCACCTTCCTGCAGATGGCGGAGGCGCTCCCCGCCAAGGGCATCGTCCAGACGATCAACGGCCTCCTCGCCATCCTTCGGAAAAGAGGCGTGAGGATCGTGGACTTTGAGGATGAGGAACGGCAGATCCACGGGTTCAAAATCTTCACCACCACGGCCTACTGTCTGGCCATCAAAGAAAAGCCCCAGGAGGGAAAAGGAAATGGACTTCACGAACACGACTGAGAGCCGCCGCATTTTAAGACGGTACCTCTCCCAATACTACCGGGCGAAAGAGAAGCAAGCCACCCTTCGGAAACGGCTGGCGGAGCTGAAAGCCGAACTGAACGACCCCGGTGTCAAAACGCCGCCTCTCGGCAGCGCTCCCGTCAAGAGGGGGAAACACAGTGACGGAGCCGCCTCGCTGATCTTCAAGATCGGAGACATCGAGGACAGGATCCAGAAACAGATCGAAGTCCAGATCAAGAGCGTCAGCGACATCATGGATGTCCTCGATTTCCTCCCGGCAGAAAGCACCGAGAGGGACATCCTCGAATATCGCCACATTGACTGCAAGGGATGGAACGAAATCTGCGATCTGGTCCACCTGACCCGCTCCCCCTGCTTCGAGCATTACAACAAAGGGCTGGACAAGCTCCTCACGTACAAGAAAGTCAGAGCCACCCTGGAGGCATACGAAGCACGGCTGGCAAGAGAGGCCAGGGACAGCTACTAAAGCGTCCGTTTTTCCCAGCAGTAAAAACACGCACAAGCCGCACACCTTTGGGGCGTGGATACCCCCAGAAACAAGAGGCCCGCAAAGGGCCACGTAGCGCCCGTGAGAGGCGGGATTAAAAATGACACCGGGGGCCGGTTTCACAGAATCGACCCCCGATTTTTATACCCCTTTTCTTTTCGGAATTTTCAAGCCGGAAAATTCCGCCCCAGAAACAAGCCCGGAATCGAAGCGCTAAAAATGAGCGCCGAATATAAAGCCTGATTTTCAGAGCCGGATCCCGGAGGCCGTAAAGCAAGGCCGAAAAACAGGCCCGGAAAATAGGACCCCCAGAAAAGCACCCCCCTATGGGACCCCCAGAAAAAAGGCCCCCATTTTGCACCCGGCATCAATGCCGGGAATTTACACCCCGGTTTTACAGCCCCCATACAAGGCCAGAAAAAGCACCCCCATACACGCCCCCATAGAGAGGCCGCAAAAAGGCACACCCACACATGGCCACAGCCCACACAGTGCAGAGGGACAGGACAGCAAGGGAACCAAGAGGACAGAGATGGACTGAGCTGGACAAGACAAGCGCAAGAGAGCAAGACTCAAGGCCACAGGCTCATGCCCTCACCACAGGCCATGAGGCAAGGCAAGCCATGAGGGCAAGGCCACAGGGCAAAGGCATAGCGCAGAGGCATGGCTCCAAGAGATGAACAAAGTCAGGACACCACAGGACATTCATCTGTGCTATTATGTTAGCGTGGACAGTCGGGCAGGGACAGCCCACAGCGTAGCGTCACGCTCCTTCTGTTGAGACAGAGCGGCACCGAGGTGAGAGCCTGGGTGCCGCTTTGCCGTTTCAGAATCGACACCCCCACCCGGAATGGCCGTAGGTACTACCTACGGCTGTTATTTTTGCGGGGCGAGGAAGGCCCGGAAGTTTTTCGCATAAAACCGAAAAAATTTTTTGCATTTCGTTACGCTTGACCCCCTGCCGCCGCCCACCGGCCAGCCCCAGCCGCCACATGGGGACCTGAAAAAGCGGAGGCCCCTGCCGCAAGTGGGGCAGATTGGAGGTGACATCATGCAGGACATCCCGGACCTACCCGGCGAGATTGCCGGAGAGGGAATGCGCTTCGAGCTTTGGAACCTGGCGGACATGATCCCCGCCACCTACAACCCCCGCAAGCCCCTGACCCCGGCAGACCCTGAATACCAGAGCATCCTGGCCAGCATCCAGGAGTTCACTTATTCGGATCCCATTGTCCTGAACTATGACGGCACCATCATCAAGGGTCACCAGCGCCGCACCGTCATGATGGACATGGGCTACACCCAAGCCTGGTGCATCGTGCTGGAGATCCGAGACAAGCAAAAGGAAAAGGCGCTGAACATCGCCCTGAACAAGATCACGGGCAAGTGGGACAACGCCATTCTGAAAGATCTGCTGCTGGAGCTTGACCTCAATGGCTACGACTTTACCGTGACCGGCTTCCACCGGGATGAATTGGAGGATTTGATCCAGCTCGTAGATATCCCAGCAGAGGCCACGGACGATGGATTTGACCCGGACGCTGCCGCCGCCCAGATCGTGGAGCCGGTCAGCAGGGCTGGAGACATCTGGCAGCTTGGACGGCATCGCCTCATGTGCGGGGACAGCACCGACCCGGAGGACGTGGCCGCTCTGATGGGCGGAGACAAGCTCGATCTCGTGATCACGGACCCGCCGTACAACGTGGACTACGGCGCAAAGACCGAGATGCTGAACGATTACCTCGGCCAAAAGGATGCCCGGAACAACAGCACCATTCTGAACGACCAGATGGACAGCCTGAGCTTTTACCAGTTCCTGCTGGCGGCGTTCCAGAACATGAATGATGCGATGCGGCCCGGAGCCGCCGCCTACGTGTTCCACGCCGAAAGCACCGGCCTCCAGTTCCGGCAAGCATACGCCGATGCCGGTCTGAAGATGGCGCAATGCCTGATCTGGGAGAAAAACAGCTTCGTCCTGGGCCGTCAGGATTACCAATGGCGGCACGAACCCATCCTCTACGGATGGAAAGAGGGAGCCGGTCACTACTTCGTGAAAGACCGCACCCAGGACACCGTCCTTCTGGAGGATCCGCTGGACTTCAAGTCCATGAAACGGCAAGAGCTGCTGGCGTTTGTCGAGAAGCTCTTCCGGGACTACCAAGACCAGACAACCGTCCACTTTGAAAACAAGCCCTCCCGAAACGCCCTGCACCCCACCATGAAGCCGGTCCCGCTGATCGGGCGGCTGATGAACAACTCCAGCAAGCCCGGATGGCTTGTAGGTGACCTCTTCGGAGGCAGCGGCTCCACCCTGATGGCGGCGGAGCAGTTAGGCCGGACGGCCTACGTCATGGAGATGGATGAGCGCAATGTCGATGTGATCGTCCAGCGGTGGGAGCAGTACACCGGGAAGAAGGCCGTGAAGCTGACATGACCATCGAACAGCTGACCGGCGAAATTTTGCGGGGGGGGGTACTCCATTTGGATAACAACGGAAAAGTAGCCGGTGGCGGTTATTACCGGGTGGAAATCATCGCCCAGCTTTTCGGAGTGACCGTCCGCCGCATTCAACAGCTTACACAAGAGGGCGTCCTTCCCACCACAGAAACGCCGGAGGGCCGGAGGTATGACCTGGTACCAACAATCCAGAAATACGTCCAGTACCTCTCGGACAAAGCCTACGGGAAGAACCGCTCCGAAAAGGAAACGGAACTGCGCCAGCAAAAGCTGGAGGCGGACATTGCCCTGAAAGAGAGCCAGGGCGAACTCCACCGCCTGAGAACTGAGATCGCAGCCGGAAAGTACATAAGCATCGAGGAAGTCACCTTGGACTACACCCGGTTCTTTGTCACTTTTAAGAAATTCGCCATGTCCCTGCCGTCCCGGCTGACCGGGATCATCAGCGGCCACGTGGATCCGCTGGAGGCAAGGCACATCGAAAAGGACCTGACCGGCGAGGTTCAAAAACTGCTGGAGGCTTTCGTGGTGGCCGGTGTGACCGAGCTGCCGCCAAAGACGAATGGCAAAACCTAAATCCCGGCGTTTCCGCAAGTTCCTCGTTTCCAAATACCAGAAAGAAGCTCTCCAATACCTACGCCCCCCGGAAGATATAAGCGTCTCGGAGTGGGCAGAGAAATACCGGGTTCTGGACAGCAAGTCCTCGGCCATGCCCGGACCGTGGAGGAACGACAAAACACCGTACCTCACCGGCGTGATGGATGAGTTCTGCAATTTCGACACCGAGGAAATCATCCTGGCAAAAGCCTCGCAGCTCGGAGGCACCGAGGCGCTGTTCAACATGATGGGCTGGATCATCCAGCAGGACCCGTCCCCCGTCATGGTGGTCTACCCCTCGGACACCCTGGCTGAAAGCATCAGCGTCAACCGGCTCCAGCCGATGTTCCGTCTCGCCGCCCCGCTGAAAGAGCGGTGGAAAGAGAGCGACAGCACCAAGACAGAGCTGCAGTTCGATGGGATGTACCTGACGCTGGTCGGCTCCAATTCCCCGGCCAACCTCGCCAGCCGCCCCGTGCGGTTCCTCTTCCTCGATGAGGTAGACAAGTACCCCGGAGCGACAAAGAAAGAGGCCGACCCGATCAAGCTGGCACGGGAACGCACAAAGACCTTCCACAACAGCAAGGTCTTTATGACCTCCACCCCCACCCTCAAGAGCGGCCATATCTGGCAAGCCCTCGAAGAAGCGGACGTAGAGAAACACTACTTCGTGCCATGCCCCCACTGCGGAAAGATGATCGAACTGAAATGGTCGCAGATCACCTTCCCGAATGAGGACGGCATGAGCTACATGGACAGGGCGGAGCTGGCCAACTACGTCTGCCAGGAATGCGGGTGCATCATCACCGACCAGGACAAGCCCCAGATGCTCCGCTTCGGAGAATGGCGGGTGGTTCGGCAGAACGCCGCCATCGCCCGAACCGTGGGCTTCTGGATCAACACCCTCTACTCGCCCTTCGTCCGCTTTTCAGAGATTGCCCGTGAGTTCCTGAAAAGCAAGGATGACCCGGAGGCCCTGCAGAACTTCATCAACTCCTGGCTGGCGGAGCCGTGGGAGGATACCAAGCTCAAGACCTCCGCCGATACCGTGATGGACCGGCAGGCCGATCTGCCGGAGCTGGTGGTTCCCGAATGGGCCAAGCTCCTGACGGGCGGCGTGGACGTGCAGGAAACCAGCGTCTACTGGACCATCCGGGCGTGGGGCAATTACCTGACCTCCCAGAACATCGCCCACGGACAGGCGCTGTCCTTTGCAGAGGTCGAGCGGGTGATGAACCTTTCCTACGGGAAAGAGGACGGATCCCAGATGGTCGTGCAGCTGGCACTGATCGACTCCGGCGATAACACCGATGCGGTGTACGACTTCTGCGCCTCCAATTCGGACTGGGCGCTGCCAAGCAAAGGATCCTCGCACCCGATGACCACGCACTTCAAGCTCTCCACGGTGAACAAAACCGACAGCAGAGCCTACGGCATGAAGCTGGTGCTGATCGACACCGGCAAGTACAAAGACATGATCGCCGGACGCATGAAGAAAGAAAACGGTTCCGGCAGCTGGATGGTTTACCAGGGATGCGACATGGAATACGCCGAACAGGTCACCTCGGAACACAAGGTGAACGTCCGCTCCGGCAACCGCACCGTCCAGGAATGGAGGCTCAAGACCTCCCACGCAGATAACCACTACCTTGACACCGAGGTCTACGCCATGTGCGCCGCCGATATGCTCGGCGCTCGTAGCCTCCACCTGGAGGAAGTGGACATGGAGCCTCGGACAGAGGCGAAACCGCAACCCGAACCGAAGCCGGAGGACAACTGGCTCGGCACCAACGGCCAATGGCTGTAAGAAAGGACGATACGCATGAGAGTAATCCGTAAGGCCGTGACGGCCAACACCCCGGTAACCTTCAAGTTCGAGAGCGCCGGTAGTCAGTTTCTGGTGAAGAACTTCACCGAGGATCAGATCACCGTGGGCATCCTCGACCAAGAGGTCCTCATTCCGGCGAACAGCGCCCAGCTGATCGCCACCAGGCTGGAACCTTCGGTGGCAGACCTCACCGACACCCTGACCGTGACGGCGGTGGTCACCGATGCCACGGGGGTAGAAGTCCAATGCCTGAGTTATTGACACAACCGCTCATCTTCGGAACAGGGATGGCATTCATCGGCCTCGCACCCGGCGCTTGTTACGCCACGGTGCCAGAGAGCAGCGGCCCCACCAAAAGAAAGGTGATGACCACGCTCTATGCGGCCTCGGTGGTAACCTCCGCCGCCCACATTACCATCCAGACCGAGGACGGCGGACAGAACGGAGGATAAGCCTATGGCAAACAACGTCACAGATTATACCCCTGCCCAAATGCTGACAGAGGTAAACAAGGCCATCCAGGCCATCCTGATCGGAGGCCAGTCCTACAAAATCGGTTCCCGCTCCCTGACCCGTGCGGACCTTGCCCTTCTGCGTGATATGCAGAACGACCTCAAGGCCCAGGTGGCCAGCGAAGAAGCGTCCGGCCTGTTTTCGGACACCTACGTGGCCTTTTTCGATGGGAGGTGAGCGCCCATGAGCTGGCTCGACAACATCATCGGATGGTTTAACCCGGAGGCCGCTGCCAAGCGTGAAGCATGGCGTCAGGTGCTGGAGGAATACAAGCACTACGATGCCGGAAACAGCGCACGGCTCAACGCCAACTGGTGGGCCACCAATCAGAGCGCCGAATACACAGACCGCTACAGCCGGGATACCGTCCGGGCAAGGGCAAGGGACCTGGAGCGAAACAGCGACATGATGAACTCCGTCATCGGCCCCTTCGTGCGGAACGTGATCGGCAAGGGTCTGATCCTTCAGGCCGAAACAGACAACACCACCCTGAACGGGGAGATCGAAGCCCTCTGGAAGATCTGGTGTAAAAAGCGGAACTGCGATGTGACCGGCACCCAGAGCCTGAACCAGATGCTCCGCATGGCCGTCCGGCGAAAGAAAGTGGACGGCGGCGTTCTCTTCGTGAAGCGGTACACCAGCGGCGGCGTCCTGCCCTTCAAACTTCAGATGTTCGAGGTGGACGAACTGGACGCAACCCAGGTGACCCCGAAAAACAAAGGGAACCGTGTGGTGGGCGGCATCGAGTACAACACCTACAACGCCCCGGTCGGCTATTGGATCCGGCAATACAGCCTGGACGGCCTCACCACGGTGGAGCCGGTCTACATCCGGGCAACGGATGTGATCTTCTACTTCAGCAAGCGCCGCCCCTCCCAGCTTCGGGAGATGAGCGACATGAGCCAGACGATCACCCGGATCCGGGACGTAAACGAATTCATGGTGGCCGTCAGCGTGAAGCAGAGGATCGAAGCCTGTCTCTCGGTCTTCATCAAGCGGAGCATTCCAACCGCTGGCGTGGGCCGCTCAAACGCCGGAGCAACAGGCCCCAGGCAGACCTATGACGGTAAGACGCTCTCCCCCGGCATGATCAAGGAAATGAACGTGGGCGATGAGGTCCAGGTGGTCAACCCCCAGGGACAGGCCACCGATGCCGCAAGCTACACCAAGCTCCAGCAGCGCATGATCGGAGCGGGGCAGGGCCTCTCCTATGAGGCTACCAGCCGGGACATGAGCGAAACCACCTACAGCAGCGCCCGTCAGGCCATCATCGAGGATAGCATGACCTACGCAGAGGAAGATGAGCTGCTGGCGGACGTGATGGACGAAATCTACGAAACCTTTCTCATTTCCGCCGTCCTCGCCGGAGCGATCAGCATCCCGAACTTCTGGAGCCGGAAAGATGAATATTTCCTTCACAGCTTCGTGAAGCCGCCGAAACCGTGGATCGAACCCAGCAAGGAAACGGTGGCCACAAAGACCGCCCTGCAGAGCGGCCAGAAAACCTTCAAACAGATCGCCGCCGAAAACGGCGCTGATTGGAGGAAGCAGATCGATGACATCTGCGAGGTACTCACATACGCCCGTGAGAAGCACGGCGTGGATTTAGGAGGTGTGATCCTTGGACAAAAGAAGTCAGACGGCCTCTACGATGGGGCCGATGAGCCTGACCCTGAGACGGTTCCTGCGGGGACTGGCCAGACAGGCGCTGACGCTTCGGAAACCGCCCCAGCCGGTAATCCGGCAGAGGGCGATGGAGCCGAAACCGGCACCGAAGCACAAGGCGAAGCCGGGGACGAATGAGCAAAGGATGTTCTCCCGGCCTTCCCTGACCCGCATGGACGGTGAGGGGAACGAGCGGAAATTCATCCTCTCCTTCTCTTCGGAGGAACCATACGAGCGATGGTGGGGAATTGAAATCCTCGACCACGCCGAAGGAGCGGTAGACCTTACCCGGATCAATGACATCGGATGCGTCCTGTTCAACCACAACAGGGACTACGTCATCGGAAAGATCAACCGGGCATGGATCGAGAACAACCGAGGATATGCGGAAATCGAGTTCGACACCGATGAGCAATCCGAGGTGATCTACCAAAAGGTGCGGAGCGGGACCCTGAAAGGCGTCTCGGTAGGATACCGCATCGACTCCCTGGAGGAAGTTCAGGCAGGAAAGACCTCTGCGGATGGCCGGTTCACCGGCCCTGCTGAAATCGCAAGGAAGTGGTGGCCCTTCGAGATCAGCATCGTATCCGTACCGGCTGACGGTACCGTGGGCGTAGGCCGTGAGGCTGAAACCACCGGGGCATCGGTTCCGCTGGAGGTTCTGGAGAGCCAACTTCAAATAAACAAAAATCTTTATGGAGGTACACAAGCATGAGCAAGAAGCAGAAGCTCCTCGCTGCGATCCAGCGCCAGCAGGCCCTGGTCAATGCGGCGAGAAGCGCCAACCGCTCCCTGTCCGATGACGAACAGGCCGAGTTCGATACTCTGCAGAGAGAGATCGACACCCTGCGCCCGGAAGTCGAGGCAGAGGAGCGCCAGCAGCAGTCTGCGGCTCCCGCCGCCACTGCTACGAACCCCACCCCCGCCGCCGATCCCGCTGCCGAGCAGCAGAGGGCCATCGAGGCGGAGCGCACCCGCATCTCGGAGATCACCGCCATGTGCCGTGACTTCGACATCGATCCCCAGGAGTACATCTCTAACGGTTCCAGCCTGGACAACGTCCGCACGGCGATCATCCAGCAGCTGAGAACCAGCCACGCTCCCGTGTCCAGCCGTATCCAGGTGACCGGCAACGGTGAGGATGAGTTCCGCCGTGACGCATCTGATGCCCTGCTCCTTCGGAGTGGCCGCATCAACGTGGAGAACCCCTCCGCTGGCGCACGTCAGCTGCAGGGCATGAGCCTCCGTGATCTGGCCATCGAGTGCCTGACCCGTGAGGGTCGCAGCGCCTCCGAGCTGCTCCGCATGGCCCCGGACGATCTCTACACCGAGATGAGCCGCCAGTTCTACAATCCGACTGCGGCGTTCCCCGCTATCCTGGATCAGACGATCCGCAAGAGCATCGTGGAGCTTTACAACCACGTGCCGACCACGTTCCAGGCGTTCACCACCAAGGGCAGCCTGAAGGACTTCAAGACCACCGCCGACCATGAGTACGTCATCGGCGGCGTGGGCGATTTCCTCCTGGTGCCTGAGAACGGGGAAATCAAGGCCGACATCCCCAGCACTCAGGTCCTCCCGACCCGCAAACTGGACACCTACGGTAAGCAGTTCAGCATGACCCGTCAGGCGTTCATCAACGATGACATCGGGTTCCTGACCGAGGTCCCCGGCCTCTACGCCACAGCCGCCAAAAAGACCATCGACAAGCAGGTCTACAAGATCCTGTTCAACAACGACACGATCTTTGACGGCAAGACCCTGTTCCACGCCGACCATGCCAACCTGATCGGCACCGGCACCAAGCCGACCCAGGCGTCCATCCAGGCGATGATCCTGCAGATGCAGAAGCAGACCGACCAGTTCGGTGAGGCGATCTATATTAACCCCAGAACCATCGTGGTCCCCGTGGGCTACGAGTTCGACCTGGCTGTCATCCTTCGGAGCGCCCAGGTGGTCGGCAGCGCCAACAACGACATTAACCCGCTGTACAACTATCCCCTCCAGATCGTCCAGTCCCCCGTGCTGAACGCCCTGGCCGGTGGCAACGCTTGCCCGTGGTTCATGTTCGCAGACGGCAGCTCCTGCCGTGGCATTCAGGTGGACTACCTGAACGGCCAGGAGACTCCCACCGTCCGCCGCATGGAAACCCCCGGTCAGCTGGGCTTCGTGTGGGATATGTACCTCGACTGGGGCATCAGCGTCCGGGACTACAGAGGCATCTGCAAGAACCCCGGCGTGGCCCTCTAATTTCAGAAAGGAGTAACGAACAATGGCAACTGCTGAATATTGGCAGAGGGGCGAAGCCCTGGATTTCACCAACGCCGGTGAATCCACCATCGCTGCCAACACCATCGTGAAGATCGGCTCCAGAATCGGCGTGACGGGCGGCTCCATTGCTCCCGGCGAAACCGGCGCTCTCCATGTGGGCGGCGTCTGGGAGATGCCCAAGACCGGCACCAACGCCATCGCCATGGGTCAGACCGTCTACTTTGACGGCACCGGCATCACCGATGCGGCTGACGATGGCGGCTCTCCCGCCACCGCCTATGCGGAGGTCGGCTACGCTGCCGCCGCCGCTGCCGCCGATGCCACCAAGATCCTGGTGAAGATCAGTGGCTGATCTGGTAGCCAAGAGGACCATCCTCTACGGACAAAAGGAGTACCGAGCGGGAGAAACCCTCCCCTCGGATGCCCCCGATGCCGAAACATGGGTAGAGTGTGGATCCGCATTCTGGCGGGAGGACGATCCCGCCGAACAGCCCAAAGCAACACAGGCAAGCGCCGACCCCGGTCAACCTGGGCTGGCCGTAGGCGGTGAGCAGACCGGGGAGGATCTGGTCGGCAAGGTTCCGCCCACGCCAAAGAGGAAAAGGAGCAAGACCTAAATGGAAAGTCCGAGTTTCAAAGACGTCATCCAGCGGGACATCGATGAGGTGTTCTTCAACCTCGAAGAATTCTCAGACACCCACACCATAGACGGCGTGGAGATGACCGCCATGATCGATGACATGGAGCATATCGAGCGAGAGAAAAAGATGAAGTCCAACATGGACGGCATCCACGCCCGTCAGATCCTACTCTACGTCAAGGCTTCGGAATTCGGCGCTCTTCCCGCCCAGAGCCGGATCCTCAACCTCGACAACAGGAAATACGTAATCCTCGATGCGGTGGATGAGGGCGGCGTTTACACAATCACCCTGGAGGCCAATAGGAGCAGCCGATGAGTAGCCCGAAAATGACAGCGACATCCGGGAGCGGCTTTATTCAGTTCGAGTTCGATGAAAGGCTCCTCAAAGTGATCGAGGATGCCCTCGGTGTCCTGAAAAGCGAAAGCCGCAAGGTTCTGAAGAACGCCGTGAACAAAACCGCCAAACAGGCAAAGGCAGACCTCGCCCAAAAAGCGCAGAAAACCTACGTGGTCAAGAAAACCCGGTTCACCAAAGCCATGACGGACAAAAGAAAGGCTACCGTAGCCAACCCAGAGGCCGTGATCGAAGTTACCGGCGAACAGCTGGAGCTAAAGGACTTCAAGGTCAGCCCCGCCACCATGAGAGGAAAGAACCGCCCAAATGTGGTGAAAGCAAAGGTCCTGCTTTCCAGCGGACTAAAGCCACTCACCGCAAACACAAAGGCATTCCTCGTGACGTTCCAGAACACCAGCAAGAGCGGCAAGTCCAGCAGCCACACCACGGTAGCCCAGAGGTACGGAAAATCCAGGTACCCAATCAAGAAGCTGCTCTCCAACAGCATCCCAAAGATGGTGGGGAGCCAAGAGCGGGTGTACGGCATCGTGGAGCCGGACATCTACGACAACCTGATGGCAAACGTCCAGGCAGAAATCAGAAAGGTGCTGAAAGCATGAACGCAAGGATTTTACAAGACGCTCTGGTCGCTGACCTGAAAGAGCTATTCAAAGATCGCCGGTACGACACACCGGCTGGCGGGACTGCTGCCCTTTCGGTATTTCCGCAGAACCTGCCAAAGAGAGAATCGGAGAATGACGATGACCCGTTCCCCTACATCATCGCCCGGATCGACAGCGGCGGGATCGAGACGCAAACGGACCCTCACAAAGTGGCCGTCCTTCTTCTCATCGGATTTTATGACGATGGAGCGGAGAACCAAGGCCACCGTGGAGTGCTGGAAATCCTGGAGGTGATCCAGCAGCACTACGAGGAAACCCCTCTGCTGGCCGGTCAGTTCGTGTTCAAAGACCCGTTCAATTGGGCGCTCCAGGATGAGGAAAGCTACCCCTACTTTTTCGGAGCGGCAAACCTCAACTTTGAACTCCCGGCCCCCAGGCGGAAATGGAGTGACCTCGTATGAGCAAGATCGTTTATGTCGGCCCCACCATTCCCGGCGTGGCCACCCGGAACACCGTCTACGATGACACGCCCCCGGAGGCGCTGCAGACGGCGATCCAAACCGCACCGTACCTCGGAAACCTGGTCGTGCCGATCAGCGCCCTCGCTGATGCGATGACCCAGATCAGGAACAAGAGCGGTGCCGTCTACACCATGTACAAAAAGGCGCTGACCTACAGCGCCGAAAACTGAAAGGAGAATCAATCATGCCTTACCAGCACGGAGTGCGTGTTCTTGAACAGCCCACCGGCGTAGTGGCTCCGATCACCGGGACCGCTGGGCTTCAGGTCGTGTTCGGAACTGCGCCCATCAACCTCGCAAAAGACCCCACGGGCGTGACCAACAAGCCGGTCATTGCCTACTCCTGGGCCGAGGCCGTGGAGCAGCTGGGCTACTCGGACGATTGGGAGAGCTACACCCTCTGCCAGGCCATGTATGCCAGCTTCAAGCTCTTCGGAGTGGCCCCGGTCATTTTCGTCAACGTCCTCGACCCCGTCACCCACAAGACCTCGGTCAGCACCGCCGCAGAGGTGGACATTACCAGCCTTCAGGGGATCCTCGCCGTCAAGGGCGTCCTCAAGTCTTCCGTAGTGGTCAAGCCCACGGCCAGCGGCAACGCCCTCACCGTGGACACCGACTACACCCTGGACTTCAATGAGGACGGCGATCTGGTGATCACCCTTCTGGCCGGAGGCTCCGCAGCGTCCGCTGCCAAGGTCTATGTCACCTACGACAAGCTGAACCCTGCTGGCGTGACCGCCGCCACCATTGTCGGCACCGCCAGCGGCAACACCGAGACTGGCCTTGAAGTCCTCCGTCAGGTTTACCCCAAGTTCGGGATGACCCCCGGTCTGCTCCTCGCCCCCGGCTGGAGCCAGGATCCCGATGTAGGCGTGGCCCTCGCTGCCAAGTGCGAGGAAATCAACGGCTACTTCAGAGCGGAGGCATTCGTGGACATCAACTGCGCCACGGGCGGCTGCACCGTTTACTCCAACGTCAAGACGGCGAAAGAGGCGGCGGCGATCAGCAGCCCCCACGTCATGGCGCTGTGGCCTGCGATGAAGTCCGGCAGCAAGGTCTTCTGGGCCTCCGCCATCTGGGGCGCTCTGACCCAGTACACCGATGCCCAGAACGATGACGTCCCCAGCCTCTCCCCGTCCAACAAGTCCCTGCCGATCACCGGCACGTGCCTGATGGACAGCGCCCACACCGAGATCCTTCTGGATCAGACCCAGGGCAACACCGTGAACGGCTTCGGCGTTTCCACCGCCATCAACGTGAACGGCTGGCGCAGCTGGGGCAACAATAGCGCCGCCTACCCGTCCACCACGGACCCGAAGGATCGCTGGTTCTGCTGCCGCCGCTTCTTCAGCTGGTGGGGAAACAGCTTCATCCTGACCTACTTCCAGAAGGTCGATGACCCCGCCGATTACCGCCTGGTCGAGAGCATCGTGGACAGCGAGAACATCCGTGGCAACGCCTACGTGGCCACCGGCAAGTGCGCCGCTGCCTACATCGAATTCAACGAGGCAGAGAACCCCGTGACCGACATCCTGGATGGCAAGATCACCTTCCACCAGCACCTGGCCCCGTGGGTCCCGGCAGAGGACATCCTCAACATTCTGGAGTTTGACCCGGACGCTCTCAAGAGCGCCCTGACTGGAGGTGAATAAAGATGGCCATCCTCGGAATCCCGGAAGTCATCCATGACTTCAACATCTACAACACAGGCAGCAAGATCATCGGCCTGACCGGCGAGGTAGCCCTCCCGGACTTCGAGGCCATGACCGAGACGATCAGCGGTGCCGGTATCCTCGGTGAGATCGAAACCACCATCGCTGGCCGCTACGGCAGCATGGAGCAGGAGATCCCCTTCCGCTGCATCGATGCCGACTACTTCAAGCTGATCGACCCGACCACCCCCGTGGACCTCACCCTGCGTGGTGCGATCCAGTACAACGTGAGAGCCAACGGCTCCACGGACTACATGGGCATGAGGGTAGTCTTCAGAGGCCGCTGCAAGAAGATCACCATCGGCACCGTCAAGCAGGGCGGCCCCATGGACAGCAGCATCACCCTGGAGCTGACCTACATCCTCATCGAGATGGACGGCAAGAAGAAGATCGAGCTGGACAAGATCAACGGCACCTTCAAGGTGAACAACGTGGATCTGCTGGCAAAGGTCAAGAAGCTCACCTAATAGGAGGACACCATGGAGAAAGAAAACAACGTCACCCCGATCACCGAAAGCCCCGCCGAACAGGCAGTGGAGGAAGTCTCTCTGACGGTCAAGTTCAGCAAGCCCTACCGCTTCGAGGACAAGACCTACAAAGAGATCGACCTCTCTGGGCTGGACAACCTGACGGCGGAGGACATGATCGCCGCCGACAAGTACCTGACCCGCAACGGCAATGTCACGGTTATGCCGGAGATGAGCCTCGAATATGCGTGTTTCATCGCCAGCAAGGCAACCGACCTCCCCGTGGAGTTCTTCAGACGGCTGTCCCCCAAAGATGCCATCAAGATCAAGAACAGGGTGACCAATTTTTTCTACGGCGAGGAATAAGAGCCGGGAACGGCAAGCAGCTCCGAAAGATATGCCTGGAGCTTTCCCTCTCCCTGCGGACAGGCGTGGATTATTTTCTGCGCCTGTCCCTATGGGAGTTAACCGACACAGCAAAGGAGGCAGCTGATACCATTGGCAAGTGGAGGAAAAGAATACCAACTGGCTATAAAAATCGCCGGTAAACTTGACAGCAGCTACACCTCCGCAATTTCCCGTGTTTCGTCCGACATGGCCGGGTTCGAAGCAGTAGGAAAGGCGGCGGGTGCCGCCTTCAAGCTGACCGCAAAGGCCATGGCCGCAACGGCCACGGCGATAGTCGGCGTGGGAGCTGCAAGCGTCAAGGTAGGGTCGGAGTTCGAGGCGGCGATGTCCTCCGTGGCGGCAACAGCCGGAGCCACCGAGGAAGAATACGCCATGCTCGAAGCCGCTGCCCTGGAGATGGGCAGAACCACATCCAAGACGGCCAGCGAAAGCGCCGCAGCCCTCGAATACATGGCTCTCGCCGGATGGAACGTAGAACAGTCCATCACGGGACTGCCGTCCATTCTTCGCCTTTCGGAGGCCACGGGCCTCGACCTCGCCCGGACATCCGACCTCGTAACGGACTCCATGGCCGCACTCGGCCTGACCGTGGACGAGCTGGCCGGATACCTCGATGTAGCGGCCAAGGCAAACAACAAGTCGAATCAGACCGCCGAACAACTCATGGAGGCATACCTCGGAGTCGGCGGTACCATGCACAACCTGAACGTTCCGATCACGGAATCGGCCACGGCCCTCGGCATCCTCGCCAACAGAGGTATCAAGGGCGGAGAGGCCGGAACCGCTCTCAACGCCATCATGGTCAACCTCACCACCGGCACCGGCAAGGCGGGGAAAGCCATGGAGGCGCTCGGCGTCTCGGCGTTTGACAGCGAGGGCAACTTCATCGGACTGCAGGAAACCCTCCTGCAGCTGAACACCGCCCTGGCAAGCTGCACCGAGGAAGAACGGAACGCATACCTCGCCGCCATCGGCGGCAAGACCCACGTGGATGCCCTGAACGACCTGATGGCCGGTCTCAACACCGAGGTGGCCGATGGCGTGAGCGAATGGGCAGCCCTGGAGGACGAACTCAACAACGCCAACGGGGCGCTGGAACAGATGGCCGCTGTGAAGCTGGACAACCTGAACGGCGATATGGCCATCTTCAAGTCCGCATTAGAGGACACAGGAATCGCAATTTACAAGAATCTGCAGGAACCCCTCCGGGGGGTCGTGCAGTTCGGAACGCAGGAAATCTACAAGCTCTCCGATGCCCTCAAAGAGGGAGGGCTGGAGGGGATGCTTGATGCGGTGGGAGAAATCCTCGCTGATTGCACCGTCCAGTTCGCAGACGGTCTTCCGACCTTCATCGACCTGACAGCCAACGTATTAGAAACAATAGTGGATAGCATCGATGAGAACAGCCCGGAGATCGGAGCCGCACTGGCACGGGCAGCCACCGCACTCGCCTCTGCGCTGGTAAGGCTGACCCCCAAAATGATCGTGGTCGGCGCACACCTGATTGTCGAATTCCTGAAAGGCATAAAAGAGCATTTCCCAGAGATCAAAGCAGCCGCCAGCGAGGCGGTCCAGTATCTGATGACCGAGGCAAAGAACGCCCTCAAGGGATACGTGGACTTCCTGGGGGACGATGAAGTCGCGCCCTTCGAGAAGATCCTCGCCCTGATCCCAGCCGTGATCGCCGCCTTTGCCGGTTTCAAAGTAATCAGCGGAGCCACGTCCGGCATTAAGGGCCTGATCTCCGCATTCAAGGGAGTAGGCAAGGGCGCAAGCGTGGCCACAAAGGGCTTCGGAGGCGTGGGTAGTTCCATGTCCGCCATGGCGAAAAACATCCTCGGAGCCGGTGCAGGGTTCGCCCTGGCCGCAGCAGGGATCTGGCTCCTGGTCGAAGCGGCGAAAGCCATAGCGGAGGCGGGGCCGGAGGCGCAAGTCGCTCTCGTTTTGATGGTGGCCGGAATCGCCGGTTTGATGGCGCTGGCCTCCGCCATGGGTCCCCAGCTTCAGGCAAGCTCCCAGGGGCTTCTGGCCTTCGGAGGCGCTGTCCTGATGGCCGCAGCCGGAATGGCAATCCTCTCCTTCGCCGCCGTGCAGATCGCCCAGGCGGGACCGCTGGCGCTCGGCGCACTCGCCGCCATGGAGGTGGGCATCATCGCCCTCATGGCCGTAGCCGGGGCGCTGGGCCCGCAGCTGGCAACAGCCACACCCGGACTGCTGGCATTCGGAGCCGCAGTCGTTCTGGCCGCTGCCGGGATGGCAATCATGGCCTATTCCGCAATTCAACTCGCAGAGGCCGGAGGACCGGCAATCGCCGTGTTCGCAGGGCTGGCGGTGGCGGTGGCGGCATTCATGGTCGTGGCCGCTCTGCTCGGCCCCATGCTGGTGGCCGGAGGTGCAGGAATGCTCCTGCTCGGCGCAGGGCTTCTCCTCGCCGCTGCCGGAATGGCGCTCCTCGCCAACACAGCAATCCAGCTTTCGACAGCTGGCGCACCGGCGCTCATTACCATGGCCGCTCTCGCAGTAGGCGTCCTGGCATTCGGAGCGGCAGCGGGGCTTCTGGCTCCTCTGCTCCTCGCCGGAGCCGTAGCCCTGGCGGCATTCGGAGCCGCCCTGGCCGTGGTCAGCGCAGCGGCGATCCTCGGATCCGCCGCCCTGCTCCTTATTTCCGCCGCCCTCCCGGCGCTCTCCGAATACGGTGGATCCGGGGCGGTAGCGATAGCAGAACTTGGAGCCGCAATGGTGGTGTTCGCTGCCGGAGCGGCAACAGCCGGAGCTGGAGCCGGAGCCGCCGCCCTTGGCCTTGGAGCCTTGGCGCTGGCCGCAGCCGGAGCCGATCTGGCATTTGCACCCCTCGCTGTGGAGATGGCAGCCGTCTCCGCCGCCGTGGCCGTCATCGCCGCAAGCGCAGAAACAGCCGCAGCCGGAATCAGATCCATGAAAGACAGTTCGTCCGGCATGGTCACATCCATGGCAAGCCTCGCCCTCGCATTCGCACCCGTGACGCTGGCAATCGTACCGTTCGCCGCCGCCGTGGCCGCAGGGACCGTGGCAATGGTGGCCTTCGCCGCCAGTATTGTAGCGGTAGACGCAGCTCTGGCAGCAATGCTGGTGGAGGTGCTGGCCATTTCCGCAGGGCTTCTGGTGATCAACGCCGCAATGGCGGCATTCCAGATCCAGGCAAGGCTGATGGGTACCTCCGTATCCACGGCCTCCACAAACTTCATGCGGATGACCGCAGCGGCCACACCACTGGCCGCGGCACTCCTGACACTCATCGGACCCATGACGGCAGCCGGAGCCGGGGCTATGCTCCTGGCGGCTGGCATGACCGGCATCGCCGCATCTGCGGCGGCAGTCGTGGCGCTCCTCGCCGCAATGACCGCCCTGCTGGTTACCGTTTCCGCAGGGTTCACCGCAGCCGGAGCGATGGCCACGGTGGGCATGGCGCAGATTTCCTCGGCAACCCGGTCCGGCATGACCGGCATCGGCACGGCCACAAGCACGGCCATGACCCAGATGACAACAGCTGTGCGGAGCGGAATGACAGCCACACAGACCACAGTCACCGCCAGCATTACCGCAATCCGGATAACCACCGCCAGCGGCATGACCGCTACAGTCACGGTCATTCGTAGCAGCTTCACCCAGATCACCGCCACGGCCACGGGGTCGATGACGGCGATGAGAACAACCGTAACCACCACACTCGTATCCATTCGGAGCGAGTACACGTCCACCACGGCCCAGATGTTGGCCACCACGAGGACCACCTTCACGGGCATCTTCACTGAGATCGCCAGGGCGATGAACCAAGCGGTGCAAGCGGTATCCTCTGCCGTGGCCACGATGCGCTCCACGATGAACTTCTCCTGGTCGCTTCCACACCTGAAGGTGCCGCACGTCACCGTGAGTGGGACATTCAGCATCGACCCGCCCAGCGCCCCCAAGTTCAACGTCAGCTGGTACAAAGAGGGCGGCATCCTTGACGGCGCTCAGATCTTCGGAGCAGCCGGAGGCAACCTCCTCGGAGGCGGCGAAGCAGGAAAAGAGGCGGTCCTTCCGCTCGATGAGCTGTGGAGCAAAATGCGGTCCATCATGACCGAGGTGATCACCGGGGCAAACAGCACGGACAGCACGTCCGCTCTGGCCGACAGGCTGGACGCTGCGGCCTTCGGAGACAGCAACGGGAACATGGCCGACCTGGCCGATCTGCTGGCCGGGAACGGTGACGATGGATCCGACAGCGATACCGGGGAGAACCCGAACTACCAGATCACCTATTCTCCGACCTTCCAGTTCTACGGTGACGCACCGAGCCAGGAGGACATGACCGAAGCAGCCCGGATGAGCCAGGACGAATTCAACGACATGATGGATGAGTGGGTCAAGACCAACAGCAGAAAGAACTTCTGAAAGGGGGCGTAAACATGGACACCTACACCACGGTCTCCGGGGACACCTGGGACATCATCGCACGGGCGGTCTATGGCGATGAGCTAAAGGCCGATCACCTGATGCAGGAACGGAAAAACCTCCCGCTCCTCGATTACCAGGTGTTCCCGTCAGGGGTCACGGTTTACGTCCCCGACCTTTCAGAGGAAGAACTGAATGAGGACGATCTGCCGGATTGGAGGAAAGACTGATGGCCACAGCAAGACGGGCCACCGTGTCCCTGACATACAACGGCAAGAGCGCCGCCCAGATGGCGGAATACCTCTCCAGCTTCAAGTACACCGATGTGTCCTCCGGCACCAGCGACAGCATCAGCATCGAACTGAACGATAAAGACCGCCGCTGGATCAACGGGTGGTTCCCCCAAAAGGGGGACCGCCTGAAGCCGGTGATCGAGCGCCACAACTGGGACGCTGACGGGATCACCACCAAGATGAAGTGCGGCACCTTCGTGGTCGATGACTTCTCCTTCAGAGGCGGACCGCTCCGCTGCACCATTGAGGCGGTGGCGCTCCCGTCCACTTCCGGCTTCAAGTCCACCGAGAGAACCAACACCTACGAAAAGACAACCCTCAAAGAGATCGGCTCGGTGATCGCCAAAAGGAACGGCCTCTCTCTTGTTTTCGAGGCAACGGACGTATCCATCGAAAGCGTAGCCCAGGACAAGCAGAACGACAGCAGTTTTTATAACGACCTGGTCGTGAAGTACGGGCTGGCCCTGAAAATCTACAATGACCGGCTGGTCGTATTTGATGAAGCGGTCTACGAGGCAAAGCCCCAGGTGGCCACGCTCACAGAGGCAGACTTCGAGCCGGGATGGACGTGGGATACCACGCTGGCCGGAACCTACACCGGCGTGAGGTACCAGTACACCCACACCGAAAAGAATCAGACCTTCACGGTGAACGTGGGCGGCGGGGAAAGAATCCTGACCTGTGACGATGCGGCGAACAACCAGACCGAGGCAACGCTGATTGCCCTGGCAAAGGTGAACAACGCCAACAAGGGAACCACCACCATGAAGATCACGCTCCGCACCCCGGCATGGAACATCGTGGCCACGCAATGCATCGTGATCAAGGGCCTCGGCCAACTGAGCGGGAAGTATTACGTGGAAAAGGCCACGCACACCGTGGCGGACGGTACCAAGACCTCCCTCGAACTTCGGAGAGTGGAAAAGCGGTTCGTGAAACAGGCGGAGCCGATAGCCCCAATAGTTATCTCCAGCAGCACCGCAGAGGAAAAGAACTCCTCCACCACCTTCAAGAAAGGCGATAAGGTCAGAGTGACAAAAGGAGCCAAGACCTACACGGGAGTGCAGCTGGCCTCCTTCGTTTACACCACGGTCTATGACGTGATCCAGGTCGGCGGTAGGAACCTCCCGGATGACCGAATCGTAATCGGGCTGGGGAGCGCCGTGACCGCAGCCGTCAAGGCGGCGGACCTTTACCCCGCATAGGAGGTAGCCCATGAGCGAAATGAGAGTGCTGCGAATCGGTAAGATTTCCAGCATCAACTACGAAAAAGGCACCGCCAGAGTGACCTATGAGGACCGGGACGGCTCCACCACCATAGAGCTGCCGTTCCTCGCCTGGGAATACTGGATGCCAAAGATAGAGGATCGGGTGGTAACCGGCCACTTCACCAACGGCACCACAGGAGCCGTGATCCTCGGACCCCTATGGCACGATGACAACCGCCCCATCGAGGGAGCGGAGGGCATCTACCGAAAGGAATACGAAAATGAGCAGGGAGCGGCCTATGAGCGGTACAGTGAAAGAGACAAGAGCCTCAAGATCGTGGCCGGAGGCGTAACGCTCACCCTGCAGGGAGGCACCCTGACCGTTTCCGGCAGCATGAGCGTAAGCGGCAACCTGGCGGTGAGCGGTGACCTCACGGTAGGCGGAAAGGCCACGGTGGCCGGTGCGGTGGCCGCAGCTTCGGCCAGCACCACCGGCGATATGACAGCCGGAGGCATAAGCGCCAAGAGCCATACGCACACAGCGCCATACGGTGAAACCACCGGGCCGCATTAAAAGGGAGGGATGAGAAATGGCTACAATCGGCAGCTGGGGCAACGCCCTGATCTTTCAGACAAGCGATACCCGCATCCTGACCTTTAACAATTTCAAGCGCACCGTCTCCTCCTCCTGGGCGAACCACAGCCGGATCGGGAAGAAAGACCGCTCGGAATTCATCCGGGCAGACCTCCAGGGCGTCACCTTCACGATGGTGTTTGATGCCACCCTCGGAGTGCGGCCCAGGGCCATGCTGGACACGCTGGCCAGCGCCGTGGAGAACGGCGAAGTCAATACCCTTGTCCTCGGAGGCAAGCGAGTGAGCGGTAACCGCTTCAAGATCAAAAAGACCACTGAGGCGTGGGACGTAGTCCTCCAGCAGGGCCAGCTTGTCCGGGCAAAGGTCGATGTGACGATGGAGGAATACCTATGACGCTACGAGATGTGGAATTCAATATCCGGGGAGAGCTGACAGAGCCGGAGGACATCCTGCGCTGCCTTCGGAACCTCCTCATGACCCCAGCAGGAACCGTCCCGCTTGACCGGGACTTCGGCATAGACCAATCCTTCCTGGGGTACCCGCTCGATGTAGCGCAGAGCCTCATCGCCGTGGAGATCATCGACAAGGTGGACCGATACGAACCGAGGGCCTCCGTGACAGAGGTGGAACTCACCCCCAACATAGAGGGGCAGATTACAGCAAAGGTGGTGATTACAAGTGGCTGATACATTGCAATCCGTTTTTGACCTCCCGGACGTTTCCTTCACGGATAACGATACCCTCAAGGCCATGCAGACCCGGCTCATTGCCAACTACGAAGCCCGGTACAAAGAGCTGACCGGGAAAGAGATCAGCCTCGCACCCGCCGACCCTATGAGGATCCTGCTCTACGCCGTGGCGCTCGACCTTTACCAGATCGAACAGTACGTGGAGAGAGCCGGAAAGCAAGACCTCCTCAAGTACAGCTACGGGGACTTCCTGGACCACCTCGCCGCAGGGCGTGGCGTCACCAGGCAACAGGCGGCAGCCGCCACCGTAACCCTACGCTTCACCCTTTCGGAGGCAAAGAGCTATGCCGTGGGCATTCCAGCCGGGACCCGTGTCACCAACGGGGACGGCGTCTACTTCCAGACCCTCGAATACGGGGAGGTTCCCATCGGGGATCTGACCGTGGACATTGAGGCGGAATGCACCGAGGTAGGCGTAGCCGGAAACGACCTCACGGCGGGGCAGCTCAACATTCTGGTGGACCCGGTGGCCTACGTGGCCTCGGTGTCCAACACCGATACCAGCAGCGGAGGCACCGACCTCGAAACGGATGAGAGCCTCGCAGAGCGGGTGTTCCTCGCCCCGTCCAGCTACAGCGTGGCAGGGCCGGACGATGCCTACATCTACTGGACCAAGACCTACAACACCGACATCGGATCCGTGAAACCCACAAGCCCGAACCCCTGCGAGGTCGTGATCTACATCCTGATGAAGGACGGCTCTCTCCCGGCAGACGGAGTGGTAAGCGGCCTTCAGGAATTCCTGCAGGACGGGCAAATCCGGCCACTGACCGATCAGGTCACAGTATCCACACCATCGGTGCGAAACTTCTCCATCAGCCTAACCTATTACATCAACCGCAGCGACAGTGCCCAGGCGGCATCGATCCAGTCCGAAGTGACAAAGGCCGTGAGCGATTACGTCACTTGGCAGACCACCGAGATCGGGAAAGACATCAACCCCTCGGAACTGATCAAGCGGGTGGTCGCTGCCGGGGCAAAACGGGTAACCGTCACCGCCCCCGTGTTTACCACGGTGGCCGAAACAGAGGTGGCACAGGTGACCAAGGTCGAGGGAGAGCCGGACATAACGATCACATACGGAGGGCTGGAAGATGACTGACCTTTATAGCGGTCAGCTGACCGACCTCCTGCAGAACGAATCGGAGTACAACACCGAGATCGAGGCGCTGGCCTACGCCATCCTTCAGGAGAAACAGCGCATCATGGATGAGGCGGACAAGACCCGGACGCTGGCCATGATCGAGCAGCTGCCGGAGGAAATCCTGGACGTTCTGACCGTGGAACTCCGAAGCCCGTACTACACCGAGGACATGACAATCGAGCAAAAGCGGGACGTGATCCAGAACACGCTGGTCTGGTTCTACCACTCCGGCACCCCCGCCGCCGTGGCCGAAATGGCCGCTGCGGTTTTCGGGAGCGGCAACGTGGTGGAATGGTTCGACTTCGACCCGAATGACGGAGAGATCGTCCCCGGAGAGTTCGACCTCGAAACCAGCGCAGAGATGCAGGACCCTGTGGAATTCATGCCGTACATCATGCGGATCATCAACCGGGTAAAGAACACCCGCTCCCACCTCCGACAGATACGGTTCCTTCGGATTATCAACACCCCAGAAACGGCGAAGGTCCTCCCGCAGCACTACACGGTGAAGCCGATCAGCAACGTGATCCGGGAAACCAAGAGCGCCGGACCAATCGTCCGAGCCGCCTCATTCACTCAGGCCGTCCCCGCCGTCACCATCCGAAATGTGCTGGGGGGGGGGTAACTGACATCAGAGTCACCCAAGCACAAGCCGCCTTCCCGGAGGCCGTGCCGGAGGTGACCGTCAGCGCAAGCGCCTGAACCAGCGCCACCCGGCGCATTTCAAAAACGGATATAGCCCCGCCACCACCGAGGTTATATGAAACCACAAAAAAAGGAGGTAACTCACACAATGGCAGCAGACTTTAATGCTGGCGTACTGACCACCAAGGGGCTGGCGCTCCTGGCCAAGTGGCAGCTGGGGAGAGGAACGCCCACGATCACCCGTGCGGTGATCGGTTCCGGCACCTACTCCAGCGGGGAGAGCATCGTCAACCGCACCGCCCTGAAGAACCAGAAGCTCTCTGTCGGGATCAGCACGAAGTACGTCCAGAACAACAGCACCGTACTCCTTAAGGCGATCTTCGACAACACCACTCTGGTGAACGGCTTCAAGGTCACGGAGATCGGCGTCTACGCCATCGACCCGGATGACGGCGAAATCCTCTACAGCATGGCCGTCACCGCCGATGCGGCGAATGCCGACTATCTCCCGGCCTACAACGGCACCTACCCCTCGACCATCGTATTCAACTACCAGGTCGAGGTCAGCAACGCCGCCAGCGTCACCATTCAGGCCGGAACCGGGGCATACGCTCCCGCCGATGACTTCAATGAGCTGTCCGAGGACGTGGCCGAACTCACGATCCAGGCGGCAGCCAATGAACTGGCCATCCGGGAGATCGTGGCGTCCCTGCTTCAGGATGAGCGCCAGATCGCCAAGCTGGTCACGGCGGCAAGCGCCACCGAAACCGGGACGGTCACCCTGACCAACACCAAGGAGTACCCGTTCAACAACAGCAAGGTCACCGTGGCGATCACCAACACCAGACAGAATCTGTTCTACGATGTGGAAACCGAGGTCACCGCCTACAGCGGCGGACTTCCGGGGGACGTCATCGTCTCGGACAAGCAGCTGAACGGGTTCAAGCTGGAGTTTGATGGTTCCGCCAAGAGCGTGACCATCGCCTACAAAATCAAGGAGGGCATGACAGTATGATCATCATCGAAAAGAACCCTGGTACCAAAATCCCCTACGAGGTCAGCGGCAAGAGGATCACCTTTGACGATGACCTCTCCCTGAACCTGGCCAAGCAGGAAAAGGACTGGCCGGTTCACATCGACATCTGCCAGGACGCAGACGGCAACCTCTGCACCGGCACCGGCCACGGCCTCTATTACGTGGCCCAGATCGACATCCCCGCCGCCGTGTATTCGGAGCCTGAAACCGAGGACGAAAACCCGGAGAAGCAGCCGCTCGACATGGACACGGTGACCCTCACCCTTTGGAGCATCGATGAACTCATCGAGGCCGCCGAGAACGAATAAGGAGGAAAACCAACATGGCAAACTTTGATGTTGCGGACCTGGCCCTTCAGGCCGTGGCTCCCGGAAACAAGCTCCTCTATGACGATAAGGGCCTCCCCTCCGTCATGGTTTACGTCCCCAAGTTCAAGCTGAGTGAGGTGATCACCGGGGGCGCTGACGCTTACCACCCCGCCTTCATCATCAACGGCACCGTGGTGGACGGCATCTACATCGGAAAGTACCAGTCCGTGGTCGAGGACGGCAGAGCCTACAGCCTCCCCGGCAGGGATCCCAAGGCGAATATCACATGGGACACCGCCCGTGGTTACTGCGAGGCCAAGGGCGCCGGATGGCACATGATGACCAAGGCGGAATGGGGCATGATCGCCCTCTGGTGCAAAGCCCACGGCATCTTCCCGAAGGGCAATAACAACTACGGCAGAGACACCACCGAAACCGTCAACCAGGCGATCCCCGCCACCTACGGCAGCGATGGCAAGATCAACCACACGCTGACCGGCACCGGCCCCCTGACCTGGAGCCACGATGGCACCATGAAGGGCATCATGGATCTGAACGGCAACGTCTCGGAGTGGGAGGGCGGCTACCGTACCGTTTGCGGCGAGCTGCAGTTCCTCGCTTCCAATGCGGAACCCGGAAACGATGCCGCCGACAAGAGCCACTCCCAGGCCGCCGCTTCTTCGGAGTGGAAAGCCCTCGATGCCAGCACCGGCCTCTTCATTACGCCGAATGGCTCCGGCACTACCCCCAACAGCGTGAAGGTGGACTGCATCAGCAGCAAGCCCAAGTACTGCATCACGATCACCACCAGGAACGAGAGCTTCAATAGCGGCATCCACGAGATCACCTGCACAAATGACATCAGCGATGCGGCAAAGAAGGTTCTCCGGGCCTACGCTCTCCTGCCGGAGGACGGGGCTGTGGCTGCGGACTACGGTGACGGCGATAGGCTGTATTTTAACAACAGCGAAGCGGCCACCGAGCGTCTGGCCTTCGGCGGTGGCAATTACACGAGCACCACCATCGCAGGAGTGTTCTACAGCGTCGGCTACTACTACACCCGCTCCCACACGAATGCGAGCGTCGGCTTCCGCCTCGCTTATGCCGATTTGCCAACTGAGTAACTGACACCTGACAGGGGCTGCGGGAGCAGCCCCATACCCAAAGCCCAGCGTAACGATGAAAGGAAGGAAAGGCCGTGACCGAGGTCGAGAATACTTTTCTGAGTAATGTCCCGGATGAGTGGGAGCCAACCGACAGCATCCTGCAGAAGAAGATCTGCAAGATGATCGAGGACACCTACCCCATCCTGCAGAACTTCCCAAAGAGCGAGAGGTACGCCATGACCGCCGATATGAAAAGAATCATGGACACCATGGTGGAACTGACCATTGATGCGGATAACCACCACCGCAAAACCGCCCTGGAGAAGCTCGACATTGCCAACAAAAAGCTGAAGAAGTACGTCCGCCTTTCCTTCCGTTTACGGTTCATGCCACCCAGACAGTACAAGCGATGGAGTGCCATGCTGAAAGAGATCGGACAGATCATCGGCGGCAGGATCGCAGAGAGCAGGAACCGATAATTCATCCCCACAGGGAGCCGGATACAGCGTCTGGCCAACGGCGGTGGCAATTACACGAACACCACCAACGCAGGAGTGTTCTACAGCAACGGCAACAACAACACCCGCTCCAACACGAATGCGAACATCGGCTTCCGCCTCGCTCTGCCTCAAGATAAAGGGCAACGATGCCCGGTGGCCAAGGCTGCCGGGACCGGCTGGCGCTCCGATAAAGGGTGTCAGCTTCACCGATGAGGCAAAGGATCCGGCCCCCTTGCTCCCAAAAAGCAGAAAAGGAAAAGAGCGGCGGTAGGCTGATCGGCTAACCACCAACCGGCCTCGCAAGTCCGGCAGTAGACCATCGAAACCTGGGCCGCTGCGAAATTTATGTCAATCCGAAACGTTTACGAAGAAACGACCTCGTTCTCTTCACTCTCCCAGGCAGAGGCAGACGTCACCAAGGGGAAAGGCGAAAAGCGGGATGTCCTCCTGTTCGAGCAGAACAAAGAGGACAACCTCCTGGAGATGAGCGCCATGCTTCGGAGAGGCGAAATCCCGAAGGTAAGGTACAGCAGCTTCTACGTTTACGTTCCGAAGGTCCGCAAGGTGATCTACATAGATTACCCCAGCAAGATCATCCAGAGGGCCGCATATAACACCATCAACCCCAGGCTGGTAAAGGGCTTCATCCCGGAAACCTACGCTTGCATCCCCGGTAGAGGCCAGCTGGCCGCAATGCTCAAGGTGCAGGACTGGATGAGGGAAACCCGGAGCCGCCCCGGAGAGTGGTACTACTACAAGTTCGATGTGGCCAAGTTTTTCTACCGCATCGACCACGAACGGCTCATGGCCATGCTCCGGCACAAGATCGGAGACAGGCGGATGACCGACCTTCTGGAATACTACATCTGCAACACGGGTACCGCCTTCGGATTACCCCTGTGTGAGAACCAGCAGGAAGTCACCGAAGCCGATATGCTCTACGAGGTCGGCATTCCCATCGGCGGCGGTTTGAGCCACACGCTCGGAAACCTATACCTGGACCCGCTGGACCAGTACATCAAGAGGGAACTCGGCGTAGAGAAGTACGCCCGGTACATGGATGACGGCGCTATGTTTGACACGGACAAGCAACGGCTCATCGACAACGGCAAGAGGGCGGAGGAATTTCTGAACGAAAAGCTCCTGCTGGAGTTCAACAGCAAGACCGCCCTGCGCCCAGCCCGGTGCGGTATCGAGTTCGTGGGCTGTATGATCTACGATGACCACACCCACCTTCGGAAAAGCACCACCCTGCGGATGAAGCGCCGCCTCGCCCAGGTGGAGGTCCAGTTCAACCGGGGCGAGATCACGCTGGAGAAAGCCCAGCAGACCGTGGCCTCATACAGAGCCATGCTGAAGCACGTGGACATGGATCGCTTCGAGGAAAAGCTCTGGGCGAACTTCGTTCTGACCCGTGGCGATTTGAAAGAGGCCAAGGCCCACCCAATTCTATACACAGAGGGATAAACCATGACCCCAGAACTACTACAACACCTCTGCGACATCATCGATGCCCAGAGCGATATGATCCGGCAGCTGATCGACCTACTCGCCCAGCACCAGGCGGTGGAGGATTACGAGAGGGAGATGGAACAGCGGGAAAAAGAATACGTCGCCGTATTGGGCGGACGGGAGGGAGGTGAAAAGGAATGGACACCGTGATTACTTTCACCCCCGCATCCCTTATGGCTGGCATCCTCGCCGTCTGCGCCGGGATCTCCTGCATTGCGGCGGCAGTCGGATGGGTCATCAAGGGCATCCAGGCAGCAAAGGCACCGGCCAAAAAGGTCGATGAACGGCTGACGGCGCTGGAGGAAGCCATCGAGGATCACGACCGATTTTTTCTAAATGACAAGCGCCGACTGGAGAGCATCGAGGACGGCAACCGGGTCACCCAGAAAGCAATCCTCGCCCTGCTGTCCCACGGCATCGATGGCAACGATGTGGAGGCCATGCGATCCGCAAGGGACGAACTGCAAGACTACCTGATCGGCCAGCACACCACACAGCACAACTGAAAGGAGTAACCACCCATGAGAGAAATCATCCTTCAGGCCATCTCCGGCTTTGCCGAAGTGGCCATCGTTGCCGCCATCGGCATCGCAACCTACTACATCAAGACCGCCGTCATTCCATGGCTCAAGGAAAAGCGTCTGTACGATACCGTGAAGAAGTATGTCCAGGCAGCTGAGAAGCTGGGCAATGTCGGAACGATCCCCAAGGATAGCAAGAAGGCCCATGTCATCCGCCTTTTGGAGAACAAGGGCATCAAGGTAACCCCGGAGATCGATGCGCTGATCGAATCCGCCGTCTTGGAATTGGACAATGCGGTGGGCGAACTCGTAGGAGTTCTGGCTGATGAAGCCGACAGCGAGTAGTGAGAAAAAGGCCACGGAGAAGCGGACGGCCCCCCGCTTCTCCAAGGTGGTCATCGCCTTGGTGCTGATCTCCGTTGTCACATTCACCGTGGCAATGACGGTGATCTTCTGCATCACAGGCGGCACACCGGACACCCTGATCACCGCATTCTTCACCTTTGCCGGTGGAGAGGCTGGGGTGCTGGGACTTTTGAAGTGGGCAGAACGCAAGAAGAAAGGCACCGATGACGACTCCGCCAATTCGGAGCCAGACACCGATGCCGATGAAGCAGTAGGCTGAGAAAGGAGAACCCATCATGCCTGAAAACAAGAAAGAACCCACCGTGGTCGAGATCGCCAAGAAGAATGGAGAGGTCGCAACCGCTGAAACCGAGGCTGAACTCTCCAACAACAAAGGGGAGGACTAAGCCATGGCATACACCAACAGCCCTCTGGTAGCCTATACCAGAATCAGTCCGAACAAGACTGTCAACCGCAAGTACCCCATCACCAGAGCCAGCATTCACTGCGTGGTGGGTCAGTGCAGCGTGGAAACCATCGGTCAGGTATTCGCCCCCACCAGCCGCCAGGCCTCCAGCAACTACGGCGTAGGCTATGACGGCAAGATCGGTATGTACTGCGAGGAAAAAGACCGCAGCTGGTGTACTTCCTCCAGCGATAACGATAACCGTGCAATTACCATCGAGGTGGCCAGCGACACCACCCACCCCTACGCCGTGAACGCCAAGGCCTACGCCGCCCTGCTCGATCTGCTGACCGACATCTGCAAGCGAAATGGCAAGACCAAGGTGGTCTGGATCGCAGACAAGACCAAGGCACTGGCCTACACCCCCAAGGACAACGAACTGCTCCTGACGGTTCACCGCTGGTTTGCAAACAAGGCCTGTCCCGGCCAGTATCTGTATGACCGCCACGATGAAATCGCCGCAGAGGTCACCAAGCGGCTCGGTGGCACCGACCCCAAGGAGGAACCCGCCCCCAGCACCGATGAGGCCGTGACCATCAAGGCGGGTACCGCCCTGAATCTGTCCAATACCGCCCTCTTCAAGTCTGCCACGGTCAAGACCGCATCCAGCTACAAGACCGGCACCTTCTACATCTGGTCGGATGAGGTGGTCAATGGCAGATTGCGGATCACCAACAGCAAGAACCGGGTCGGCGTTGCCGGCCAGGTCACTGGCTGGATCGATGTGGCGGATGCCAAGGCAGCGGCCAGTGGCTCCACCACCCCGGCCACGGCACCGGCCACCTTCACCCCGTACCTGGTGCGGATCATCGCCTCCATCCTGAACGTCCGCAAAGGACCCGGCACCAACTACGCCATCACCACGCAGATCCGCAGAGGCGAGGTCTACACCATCGTGGGCGAGGAAAGCGGCTGGGGCAAGCTCAAGAGCGGAGCAGGGTGGATTTGCCTGGGCTACACCGAAAAGAGGTAAGGACACCCCCGAAAAACGAAAAAGGACAGGCGCTTCATGCGTCTGTCCTTCTTTGCGCTCTCGCCGCCGTAACGGCCCCGTGTGCGCTTTTCAATTCGGGTGGGGTAAGTTTACCCCCGGCCCCCGGCTGTGCGCTCTTTTTTCCAATGGAAAAATCAAACGCATTTGAAGCCGTGGCGATCCAGGTAGGCGGCAGCTTGCCGCTCCTGCGTGAAGGTGCGGGATTTGCGCTTCTGGCGATCCCGCCCGATGACCACCGTGGAGCCGATGCCCTGGATGATCCAGCAGTCCTTCCCATTCTTCGTGATGGGATTGAAGTAGACCGCCTCGCCCTTTTCATTTACCATTTTCATAATTCAGTCCTCCCATTCTTCCACCCGGACAACCTCGAACTGCGGGAAGTGCAGCTCCACGGAGAATCGGGCCATTTTTTCACTTTCAGCTTTGAGGTTCCGAATAACAACCTCGTTCACGATTTCCCCGCCGAGGGCAGCGATGCCGCTGTCCTCCCGGAGCTTGCAGTACACGGTGTACTTCATACCAGATACCTCCTTAATAGGTGCGGTGGGCGCTGGAGGCCATGCCATGGATCGCAGAGGCAATGCCCTCCTCGATGGTCGGGCAGTCGTGCCAATGCTTGGGACCGATGAAGCGGTAGGCGTGGTTCCCGTTTGGATTGGTACCGTAGACGGTGACCTCACCGTTCTCTTCGTCCTGCAGAACCTCCACCGTGAAGCAATCCTTTTCACCGATGTAATCGAGGTAGCCCCAGCTGATCTCGACAATACCCTTTTTCAGAGAACGGATCCCCCAAGACCAATTCGGATCGGCCTCACGCTCGGCGGCGACCGCCGCCTTGATGGTTTCCCGGTAGACCCGGATGTCCAGGTTCTTCATACCTTCCATTAGTCAATCACCTCCCCGCAACGGCCACGCTCGATGAGCATGAATGCCGCCATGAGAGCCTCGCCCTCGGTAGAGAAGCGATCCGCCCATTTTTCAGACGCAAGCTCCAGACGGGCATCCACCAGGTCGAACTGCTCCAGATCGTCAACGGAGCGGTATACACGGCTCATGAAATATTCGCCGGAAGGGCCGGTGAAGAACTCGGCGGTAACCACGAAGTTCTTGTAGATCGTTACGATGCCCTCGCCATCGAGGTCCATCTTCAGAGAGAAGTAATTGATGGTTTTCATTTTCGGATCCTCCTTAAAAGTCGTACCCGGCACACCGGGCGGTTTCCACGATTGCGTTGTAAGTACGTTTTCCAACGGTGTCGTACCAGCGGCTCTTGTATTCACGGCCATCCTTGGAGTAGGCCACATGGCAGATGCCAGATTTCTGATTGACGAACACCCGGACAGTGAATGTCTGGATCATGGAGCCGTGCCAGAGAACCTCGATCTCCTTCGACCATTCACGCTGCAGGATCAGCCCATCGCAGTCCTTCAAGATTTCGTTTTCAACGGGCTGCTCTTCGAAGCCCTTATCCTTCAGCATTTCAACCAGAACCTTCTTCATTTTCGTTTACCTCCATCCTTTAGGTTGTCTGTATATTACCATACGCTTGTATGGTTTTCAAGTCCTTTTTGAAGAATAATCTGCACAAATAACAACACGCCCGTATGGTAATAATGACGAATTGACAAAACCATACACACGCATTATAATAGCGGGTAAGAAACACCAGAGGGAGGCGCTGGCCATGAGGAAGATGGCGATCACAGAAAACATGACCCGCATAGACAGGAAGTGCATCGAGGAAGGGATCACCAGGGCGGAACTTTCACGCCGGAGCGGCGTCCCCATTCGGACGCTGGAGGCGTGGGGCAAGAGGCTCCGGGTACCCCGTGACGTTTACGTTCTGCAGAAGGTGGCCCAGGCGCTGGGCTGCCAGATCGAGGACCTGATCGAGCCGGAGCCGGAGGAAAGCAAAAGCCCGGAGGCGTAACCCTCCGGGCGTGACCATTTTCGTGACCTCACGAAAATGATAGAGAAAAGGCACCCTGCCGAAGCAGGATGCCTTATTTCTTTATCGCCGCTTTGCGGGGAGCGGCATGGCCAGAACGAACACCGAGCCAACAAAGTAGATGGCTGCGGGGTTCGCCTGGCTCCCCTGTGGTGGAGGCGGCGGGAGTCGAACCCGCGTCCGAAAGCGCTTGAACAGGACTTTCTCCGGGCGCAGTCAGGATCTAAGCATTCCCTCCGCGTAAGGACACCTGACAGACCTTACGCTTCAGTAGAGTCATGATGCGTGGGCGGGTCAACTCTTTCCCGCCTCACGGACGCCGCGTTCACGACGCCTTCCCCGGCCCGCGGCCGCTCCGGTTCAGACGGCTGCCTTAATTAGGCAGCGACAGCAACAGTGTTGTTGTTCTTTAATTTATAAGTTGCCCGTTTTATGGAGGCCAGGCGCCTCCGCCCGCTTATCCTGCCTCCACACCCCCGTCGAAACCGGTACGCCCCCGTGTGAGCGGTGTGAACGGCGTTCCCTTCACACCGCGAACGGGATGCTTGCTTCTTTAGGTCTGCGAAAGCAGATGAAAATACTTAGTGCTTCTCCGGCGCGGGATACTCCACGCCCTGCGTGTCCACGCGAATGGACTTGATGGTCTGCGGCTTCTTCGGCTTATCCGTGAACATATCACGGTTGACGCGGGAGATGTCCACCGCGGCCTGCGCGTTGTCCGTGATCTTGCCGAACGCGGCGTACTGCCCGTCGAGGTGCGGCGCGTCCGCGACCATGATGAAGAACTGGCTGCCGGCGCTGTTGGGCGCCATCGTGCGCGCCATCGAGAGCACGCCCAGCGTATGCTTGAGGTCGTTCTTGTGACCGTTGGCGGAAAATTCGCCGTCGATCTCATAGCCCGGGCCGCCCATGCCGTTGCCCTGCGGGCAGCCGCCCTGGATCATGAAGCCGGGGATGACGCGGTGGAAAATAAGGCCGTCGTAAAAGCCGGAGTTTGCCAGCGCAATGAAGTTGTTGACGGTGTTGGGGGCCAGCTCGGGATAGAGCTCGCCGGTCATCACCGCACCGCTCTCCATCTCGATGGTCACAATGGGATGAGACATATCGTTTTCTCCTTTATCGGTAGTTTTTCATGTGGCGGTCGATCTCGCGCTTTGCGTCGCGCTGCGCGGATGCCTCGCGCTTGTCGTAGTTCTTCTTTCCCTTGCACACGCCCAGCTCGACCTTCACGCGCGCGTCCTTGAAATAGACCGAGAGCGGGATGAGGGCGTAGCCGTCCTGCTTGACGAGCGCGTGGAGATTGTTGATCTCGCGCTTGTGCAGCAGCAGCCTCTTGGGGCGGTCGGGGTCGTGGTTGAAGATGTTGCCCTTGTCGTAGGGCGAGATGTGCATGGAGTAGACCATGGCCTCACCGTTTTTTACGACGCAGTAGCTGTCCTTGAGGTTGAGCGTTCCGGCGCGGATGGACTTGACCTCCGTCCCGCGAAGCTCGATACCGGCCTCGAGACGGTCCTCCACAAAGTAATCGTGATAGGCCTTGCGGTTCTGCGCCGCGATCTTGATGCCCTTTTTCTCCACGGCACAGCACCTCCTCTCCGCCGGAGCTGAATGACAGTATAGCATGATTTTCCACGCTGCACAAGAGCTGTAACCAAAATGTAATGTGACAAAATAGAGGTAGCAATCCGCCGCGCCTTATGCTATACTTATTATGACATGGTATGCAATCGAAAGAAGGCGTAATAATGAAGCTCTATGAAGAATTTGTCAGCCGTCAGGAAATTTTCCACGGGCGCATCGTTGACCTGCGCGTGGACACCGTGCGGCTGCCCAACGGTCATCTCACCACGCGCGAGGTGATCGACCATCCCGGCGGCGTCGCCATCGTCGCCATCGACGAGAACGACAACGTGCTGACCGTGAAGCAGTACCGCTATGCGTTCCAGACCGTGCTCGAGGAAATCCCCGCCGGCAAGCTCGAGCGCGGGGAGGACCCCGCCGCCGCCGCGCGGCGCGAGCTGAGCGAGGAAACGGGCGCGAGCTGCGAGACGCTCACCCCCCTCGGCGAGATCCTCGCCTCCCCCGGCGGCTTCACGGAGGTACTGCACCTTTACATGGCCACGGGCCTGACCTTCGGCTCCCAGCACCCGGATGAGGACGAGTTCATCAACTTTGAGCGCGTCCCCTTCGATACGCTGCTCGACCGCTGCCTCTCCGGCGACCTCCGCGACGGCAAGACGGTCGCGGGCGTGCTGAAGGTCTACGCCCTGCGCACACGCAAAAAGGAGGAGAAATGAGCATGGAGCCGAAAAAAACCGTCCTCATCGTCGAGGACGAGAAGAACATCGTGGACATCGTCCGCTTCAACCTCCAGCGCGAGGGCTACGCCACGCTCGAGGCCTACGACGGCGAGGCGGGTCTCGCGCTCGCGCGCGAGAAAAAGCCCGACCTCATCCTGCTCGACGTGATGATGCCGAAGATGATGGGCTTTGACGTCTGCCGCGCTCTGCGCGCCGAGGGCGACAATGTGCCTGTCATCATTCTCACCGCCCGCGAGGAAGAGGAGGACAAGATCCTCGGCCTGGAGATCGGCGCGGACGACTACATTACCAAGCCCTTTTCCATGCGCGAGCTGATGGCCCGCGTGAAGGCGAACATCCGCCGCACGGCGATGGTCTCCGGCACAGCCGCCGAGAGCGGCATGAGCGCCGGCGGCGCCCTGACGATCAATACGGACAGCTTTCAGGTCTTCAAGAACGGTAAGCCCATCGAGCTGACGCAGCGCGAGTACGAGCTGCTCACCTTCCTCGCCAGCCACCCCGACAAGGTCTTTTCCCGCGTCGATCTGATGGAGCAGGTATGGAACTACGGCTACGTCGGCGACGATGTGCGCACGGTGGACGTCACCGTCCGCCGCCTGCGCGAGAAGATCGAGGACGATCCCGCCTCGCCGCGCTACATCCTCACCCGCCGCGGCGTAGGCTACTATTATTCCACGCTGTGATCTTCCCCATCCGGACAGAAGGGAGGTTTTGCCGTGTTCCGCTCGCTGCACATGAAATTAGTGCTCATCATGCTGCTGCTCATCACCTCGCTCATGGCGGTGGTGGGCGCGTTCCTGATGACCAGCGTGACCAACTTCTTCATTGACGACTTCTACTCGCAGATGGGCGAGACCTTCGGCGAGAGCAACGCCGACTTCGTCAACTCCCTGCGCGCCGAGGCCGCGCAGGAGGGCGGCGTGGCGGTCATGCAGTCCATGCTCGAGACCTATTCCGGTACGCTCGGCATCGACTCGCGCAGCCGCAACTACTACATTCTCGACGCCGCGAGCGGCGAATGCCTCGCCGCGAGCGACGAGCTCGGCGGCGAAAAGCTCGAGCAGACCGCGAATCTCCTCACCGCCCGCAACGGACAGGTCGGCGACGAGAGCGACATCGCGGCCGGCTACATGGACGTTGCCATCCCCATCTCCGGCGGCGACAACAGCTATATCATCTACATCCGCGACAACCGCAGCACGGTCTCCAGCCTCAACAGCGAGCTGCTCATCATCATTCTGCAGGCGCTGCTCGTGGGTCTTCTGATCTCCGTGCTGCTGAGCTTCCTGCTGAGCAAAACGATGATCAATCCCATCGAAAAGCTGACCGAGGGCGCCGAGCGCGTGGCAAGCGGCGACTTCAGTGAAAAGCTCGAGGTCGACTCCACCGACGAGATCGGCATCCTCACCACCACGTTCAACGACATGGCAAGCGTGCTGCACTCCACGCTCGAGGCGGTGGAGGACGAGCGCAACAAGCTCGACACGCTCTTTCTCCACATGACCGACGGCGTGGTCGCCTACGACCGCGACGGCGCGCTCATCCACTGCAACCCCGCCGCGAGCGAGCTTTTGGAGCGCAGCGCGGACGAGTGCGTCTACGCCGACCTCTTCGAGCCGCTGTGCCCCTTTGAAAAGGTGATGGCCATGCAGCGCAGCGACTTTGTCGCCTCCGAGCTGACGGTCGGCGAGCGCACGGTCGAGCTGTACTTCGCGCCCTTTTCCGATGAAGAGCGCGGCGGCGTGCTCGTCGTGCTCCATGACGTCACGCAGCAGCGCAAGGCCGAGGAGCGCCGCCGCGAGTTCGTGGCGAACGTCTCCCACGAGCTGCGCACCCCGCTCACGAATATCCGCTCCTACGCCGAGACCATCCGCGACGCGGGCGACGAGCTGCCGCGCGAGCTGGAAAACAGCTTCCTCGACATCGTCATCAACGAGTCCGACCGCATGACCCACATCGTGCAGGACCTGCTCACGCTCTCGCGGCTCGACAGCGGGCGAAGCGAGATGAACATGGCGCGCTTCGACTTCGGCGCGGCCATCGACTCTGTGCTACGCTCCATCGAGCTGGAGGCGCGCCGCCACGGCCACGAGCTGACGCACGACTACCATGATCTCCCCATGATCATGGGCGACCGCGGGCGCATCGAGCAGGTCATGCTCAACGTACTCGGCAACGCCGTGAAGTACACGCCCGACGGCGGCCACATCCGCGTCACCGCCGGCACCGTGGGTGAGAGGGTCTGGATGGAGGTCGCGGACGACGGCATCGGCATCCCGAAGGCCGACCGCAGCCGCATCTTCGAGCGCTTCTACCGCGTCGATAAGGCGCGCTCGCGCGAATCCGGCGGCACGGGTCTCGGCCTGTCCATCGCCACCGAGATCGTCCAGCGCCATAACGGCACCCTCTCCCTCGTGGACCGCGAGGGCCCCGGCACGACCGTGCGGCTCGAGCTGCCCATCCGCCAGAGCGAGGTGGGCGGCGCGCAGGAGGGCGGCAATGGATAAGAAAGCCAAGCTCCTCGACCGGCTGCAAAACCTCGCCATCGCCGTGCTCTCGCTCTCCTTCCTTTTTCTGCTCGTGCAGACGCCGCTGTTCGGCGACGCGGGCGATACGACAATCGCCTCGACCGTGCGCGGCTGGTTCACCGACCGGCAGACCTCCGCCGCGGAGGAGCCGGACTCCCTCGCCGCGCTCGCGGTGCCGGTGCGCATCGTGCAGAGCAACGACTTCATCCGCAGCGGGCTTGACGCGCTGACGACCGCGGACGACGCCTTTGAGACCGTCGGCTCGTTTCTCGGCGAGGCCATCGGTTCGGCCCGCGGCATCTCGTCTGTTTCTGAGAACACCTTCCTCTCGGCGCTGGACGGCTCCGGCCTTTACTTCGCCTTCGCCTGCGACCTGCCGCTTGAGGTCCTCTCGGCGCGGCTGGGCGTGCAGTCCCCCACCGCGCGGCAGCTCGACGTGCGCCGCTGCCTTCTGAGCCTCGGCGGCGAGGACACCGCCACGCTGTACCTGCAGGACACAAGGCAGGGCGTCTACCGCTTTTCGACCGCGGTGAGCGCCTCGTCGGTCAAGGAATATCTGGAATCGCAGGACGGCGGCAACGCCGACTTTGCCCGCTCGCTCGGCGAGGAATACGCCTCTCTTTCGCCCTACACGCTCGTATTCGACAGCGTGAGCGCGCGCCGTGAGCTTTCCGCCGCGAACGCCCTGAGCGATTCCCCCTCGGAGGAGCTGCTGCGCCGCGCCGAGTTCAACCCTCACACCAAGGACCGCTACGTCGAATCCTCCGGCACGGAGGTCGTCATCGAGGGCCAGCGCAAGCTCTACCTTCACACGGACGGTACGCTCTCCTACAGCGGCGGAGCGGCGGAGGACGGCTCCCTCTTTGCCGTCGCCGCGGCGGACGCCGCGCACATCTCCCGCGCCGAGCTCTGTGCCGCCGCACGCGGTCTGATCGGCGCGCTCACACAGGGCCGCATCGGCGATGCCGCGCTTTTCCTCAGCGGCATCGAGTCCGATGACGACGACGGCGCGACCGTTTTCTTCGACTATATGGTCGGCGGCACGCCCATCCGCTTCGCCGACGGCTCCCACGCCGCCGAGGTCCGCATCGAGGAGCAGAGCATCACCGCCTTCTCCCTGCGCCTGCGGCGCTATACGCTCACCGAGCGCGATTCCCTGCTGCTGCCGCTCGCGCTCTCGCGCGCCATCGCGCAGCGCTACCCCGGCTGCGAGCTGACCGTCGCCTACATCGATTCCTACGGCGACAGCGTCGGCGCGAGCTGGATTGCCGACTGATCTCTTTCGGAAAGGAGGACGCCCATGAACACCGCACGGCTCAAGAACATCGTCATTCTCATTCTGCTGCTCGCCAACGCCTTCCTGCTCGTCCTCCTCTTCTCACGCCGCGCGGAGGAAAACGCCGCGCACGAGCGCTCCGTCGCGCAGCTCACCGCGCTCCTTAACGCCGACGGCATCGCCTTCGACAGCGCGCTGCTCGACGGTCTGCCCGACACGGTGCTGAGCGTTCAGCCCGCGCGCGATCTGGCTGCCGAGCAGGTGCTTGCCGAGGGCATCATCGGCTCCGTCACCTCCATCGACTCCGGCGGCGGCATCTACCGCTACTACAGCTCCGACGGACTCAACAGCGGCTCCTGCCTCATCCGCTCCGGCGGCGCGCTGGAGGCCGCCGTCAGCCGCGCGGTGGACGATCCCGCGGAATTCTGCGCCGACCTCTGCGTCCCCCTCGGCTACCGCACCTTTGATGTCCTCAGCGACGGCGCACGCACGGTCGTCACCGCCTCGCGCTTTGTCGGCGAGCTGGAGGTCTGCAACGCCTCGCTCATCTTCACCTTCTCCGGCAGCACCCTCACCACGGTCACCGGCACCTTCCTCCCGCCCATCGACACGAGCGAGAGCGGCGAAACGGCGCTCGACGCCGTGACCGCCCTGGTCCGCTTTCTCGACTACCGCAACGCCTCCGGCGCGGTGTGCACCGGGATCACCTGGCTCTCCGCAGGCTACCTGGTGCAGAGCACGACCTCCGCGCCTCTCCAGCTCGTGCCCGTGCTGCGCGTGGACACCGACGTTTACAGTTATTATGTCAACATCGTTTCCGGCGAGGTCTCCCGCGTTTCGGCATAAAAATGCGTTTGTTCTGCAAGATAAATCAAAGAGAAAAGGGATTGCTTTTTCCGGATTTTCTGGTATACTGTAGCTGTATTATGTGAATACTATCGGCGTATGGCATCCGGAGCGCATCGCGCCCGCGCCGCACGGCCGCTTTTCTTCCTGTGAAATATTGAAGCAATGAGGTGTCCTCATGACCAAGTATATCGTTCAGGGCGGCTCTCCGCTCTTCGGCGAAGTCCATATCAGCGGCGCGAAAAACGCCGCTGTTGCTATCCTGCCCGCCGCCCTTCTGGTGGACGGCGTGTGCCGCATCGAGAATATCCCCCAGATCAGCGACGTGACCGTGCTGCTGAAGATCCTCGAGCAGCTCGGTGCGAAGGTTCGCGTGCTCAACCGCAGCGACGTGGAGCTTGACTGCCGCCACATCGTCACCACCCGCGCCCCGCAGGAGCTGGCGCACAAGCTGCGCGCGAGCTACTATCTCATCGGCGCGCTGCTCGGCCGCTTCGGCGAGGCAGAGGTCTCCATGCCCGGCGGCTGCAACTTCGGCGGCACCCGCCCCATCGACCAGCACGTCAAGGGCTTTGCCGCCATGGGCGCGACCGTGCGCGAGGGCGACTATATCTGCGCCGCCGCCGAGGGCGGGCGCATGAGGGGCGCGAACATTTATCTCGACGTGGTCTCCGTCGGCGCGACCATGAACATCATGATGGCCGCGGCTCTGGCGGACGGCACGACCGTCATCGAAAACGCGGCGAAGGAGCCGCACATCGTCGATCTCGCCAACTTTCTCAACTCCATGGGCGCAGACGTCAAGGGCGCCGGCACCGACACCATCCGCGTCGCGGGCGTGGAGCGCCTGCACGGCGGCGCCTACGCCATCATCCCCGACCAGATCGAGGCGGGCACCTACATGGCGGCCGTTGCCGCCACGGGCGGACAGATCCGCGTGCGCGGCATCATCCCCAAGCACATGGACTGCATCACCGCAAAGCTGCAGGAGATGGGCGTGGAGGTCGAGGAGCAGGACGACGATCTGATCGTCCGCCGCAGCGGCGAACTGCGCCACGCCAACGTCAAAACGCTGCCCTACCCCGGCTTCCCGACGGATATGCAGCCGCAGATCACCACCGTGCTCGCGCTGGCGAGCGGCACCAGCACCGTCACCGAGGGCGTGTGGGACAGCCGCTACCGCTACGTCGGCGAGCTCACGCGCATGGGCGCGCAGATCCGCGTCGAGGGCCGCACCGCCATCGTCGAGGGCGTGGAAAGGCTCACCCCTGCCAACATTCAAGCCTACGACCTGCGCGCGGGAGCCGCTATGCTCATCGCCGCGCTTGCCGCGGACGGCGTGAGCGAGATCACGAACGTGCAGTATATCGAGCGCGGGTATGAGGACATCATCGGCAAGCTCCGCGCCCTCGGCGCGAGGATCGACTGCGTGGAGGAAAACGACGAGCCGCCCATCCGCCAGATCGGCTGAACTATAAAAGGAAAAGCACCGACCTTCGTCGGTGCTTTTTTGTCGGCAGATCGTCTCAGCCCACCAGGTAGCCCACGCCCATGATGAGGTAGAGCGGGCCGAAGCAATAGGGCATGAACAGCTCGTTGTGCGGGATCTTGACCTTGAAGCAGTCCGTCAACACCATGATCTCGCAAATGTAGGCGATGGCTCCAAAAAGATAGCCCACCGCGCGGAGGATCGGGTAGCGGTTGGGGGCAAGGGACAGCAGGAACAATATCGCCGCCAGCAGGACCATCGCATTGCGGAAACGCAGCGCGATCTGCGCCGGCGTACTCTTTCCTTTGCCGACCAGCAGATCCTCTTCGCCCCAGAATTTCTCCAGCGCGGATTCGACTTCCCGGTACTTATCCTGTGGTTCCATCATAATGGCCCCGCCCCCTTTCCAAAATTTAGTCAACAGCTCATTCCGTTTTGTTATTTTTAGTATACCGAAAAACGATGTTATTGTAAAGAAGTTGTTAAGAATTAATATGTAAAAAATTTATGGCGTCTTTACACAGGATATGTGCAAGTTGCACGACTTTTTCTTTTGACTATTCCCCTGCGCTGTGGTATTCTTGGGAGTAGATCAGATAAAGGACCGTTTCCCATGGAATTTTACACGCTTGCCAGCGGCTCGAGCGGCAACTGCTCGCTCGTGTGCGCGGGCGACACGCTGCTGCTCATCGACGCGGGCATCTCCTGCCGCCGCATCGAGCAGTCCCTCCGCGCGCTGGGGTGCACGCTCGGCGACCTGACCGCCGTATTCGTCACGCACGAGCACGCCGACCACGTCGGCGGTCTCGCCACACTCAGCAAAAAAAGCGCCGCCCCGGTCTACGTCACGCGCGGAGTATCCCATATCCTCACCTGTCCCGTCGTCGCCTTCACCGCAGGCGACACGCTGAAATTCGCGGGCTGCACTGTGCGCTCGTTCTCCACCTCGCACGACGCCGTGGATCCCGTCGGCTACCGCGTCGACGCTCCCGACGGCTCGCTCGGCATCCTGACCGACACCGGCTTCGTCACCGACGCGGCGCGTGAAGCACTCGCGGGCGTGGATACGCTCCTGCTCGAAGCCAATCACGACGTGGAAACGCTGCAATACGGTCCCTACCCCTATTTCCTCAAGCGCCGCATCCTCGGCGACGAGGGGCACCTGTCCAACGACGCAGCGGCGGAATTTGCACGGCTCGCCGTGCAGAGCGGCACGCGCGACATCCTGCTCGCGCACCTTTCCAAGGAGAACAACACGCCCGAGCTGGCGGAGTACGCCGTCGCCCGCGCGCTGCAGTCTGCGGGACTTTCCGTGCGGCTCGGCGTCGCGCCGCGCGATACCATGAGCGAGGTTCATCTATGCAGAAGGTCACCGTCCTTTGCGTCGGCAAACTGAAGGAAGCATTCTACGCGGCAGCCGTCGCGGAGTATCAAAAACGTCTCCAGCGCCACTGCAAGCTGGAGATCGTGGAGCTGCCGGAGCAGAAGCTCCCCGAGTCGCCCGCCCCCGCCGAGATCGAGCAGGCGCTCGCCAGGGAGGCCGCGCTCATCGAGGAAAAGCTCCCCAAGGGCGGCGCGGTCATCGCCCTGTGCATCGAGGGCACGGAGCTGAGCAGCGAAGCCCTCTCGAAAAAGCTGGCGCAGCTCGCCTCCGCGGGCGCCTCGCAGCTGACCTTTCTCATCGGCGGCAGCTTCGGCCTGCACCCGCGCGTGAAACAGCGCGCCGACCTGCGTCTTTCCATGTCGCCCATGACCTTCCCGCACCATCTGGCGCGGGTGATGTTGCTCGAGCAGATCTACCGCGCGTACCAGATCGACGCCGGCACGCGCTATCATAAGTAAGGAGGAAGCACCATGTCCTTTCCCAAGCTGAGCTGGGGCCGTGAAAAGCACGACCTCGCCGACCGCTGGCCCAAGGGGCCGGACGGCACGCCCGAAAAGCCCGCCTTCCTTGCCGACTCGACCGAGGAGGACAACGCCGCGGGCATGACCGTTGAAATGCTGCGCGCCTACGGCATCCCCGTGATGAAAAAGTACGACGACAAGGACGGCACGCTCGGCAAGGTCCTGTTCGGCACGCCGAGCGGCGGCGTGGGGCTGTATGTACCCGAAAGTATGCTCGAGGACGCGAGGAATCTTCTCGCGCCCGTGGAGGAATCAACCCGGAATGAGGAGGAATCGTAATGGATTATCGCAAGGAATATGAAAAGTGGCTCGCCTCCCCCGCGCTGAGCGAGGACGAGCGCGCCGAGCTTAAAGCGCTCGAGGGCAACGACAAGGAGATCAAGGCCCGCTTCTACGGCCCGCTCGAGTTCGGCACCGCGGGTCTGCGCGGCACGATGTACACGGGCCTGCACAACATGAACCGCCACGTCATCCGCTGGGCGACGCAGGGCTTTGCCAACGTCATCCGCGCCGAGGGTACGGAGGCGATGCAAAAGGGCATCGCCGTGTGCATGGACTGCCGCAACCACTCCGCCGAATTTGCCCGCGAGACCGCCTGCGTCATGGCAGCCAACGGCATCCATGTGCGGCTCTTTGAGTCCCTGCGCCCCACGCCTGAGCTTTCCTTTGCCGTGCGCGAGTACGGCTGTCAGGCGGGCGTGAACGTCACCGCCAGCCACAACCCCAAGGAGTACAACGGCTACAAGGTCTACTGGGCGGACGGCGCGCAGCTGCCGCCGCAGCACGCCGCGGCCATTGCCGACGAGCTGACGCGGATCGACATTTTCACCGGTGTTCAGTCGATGGACTACGAGCAGGCTTTGGCCGAGGGCAGGATCGAGCTGCTCGGCGAGGACTGCGACCGCCGCTTCATGGCGAACGTCATGGGCATGGTCAACGACTATGAGACCGTGAAAAAGGTCGCAGACGACTTCGGTCTCGTCTACACGCCGTTCCACGGCTGCGGCTACAAGCTGGTGCCCGAGGCGCTCACAAGGCTCGGCATCAAGCACCTCTACTGTGAGCCGAAGCAGATGGTCATTGACGGCGATTTCCCCACCGTCGTCTCCCCCAACCCCGAAAACCCCGAGGGCTTCTACCTCGCTATCGACCTCGCCAGGGAAAAGAACGTTGACTTCATCCTCGGCACCGATCCCGACAGCGACCGCGTGGGCATCATGGTGCGCAACAAGGCGGGTGAGTTCGAGCCCGTTACCGGCAACCAGACCGGCGTGCTGCTGCTCGACTACCTCATCGGCGCGATGAAGCGCGCGGGCAAGCTGCCCGCGCACCCCGCCGCGCTCAAGACCATCGTGACGACCGAGATGGCGCGCGCCGTCGCCGAGGCCAACGGTCTCGACTGCTACGACACCTTCACCGGCTTCAAGTTCATGGCGGAGAAGATGAACGAGCTGGAGAGCGCGGGCAAAAACACCGTTATCTTCTCCTATGAGGAGAGCTACGGCTACATGATCGGCCACTACGTCCGCGACAAGGACGCCGTCACCGCCTCCCTGCTCCTCACCGAGATGGCGGCATGGTACCACGCGCAGGGCATGACGCTCTTCGACGCGCTGCGATCCCTCTACGAAAAGTACGGCTGGTACGGCGAAAAGACGCACAACCTCGTCATGCCCGGCCTCGACGGTCTTGAGAAAATGGCGGCGCTCATGCAGTCGCTGCGCGCGCAGCCTCCGGTCGAGATCGGCGGCGTAACGGTCGCGCAGTACAAGGACTATTCCGACGGTACGGTGCGCGACGCCGCGACCGGCGCGGTCACGCCGATGCCGCTCTCCGGCTCGAACGTCCTGCGCTTTGAGCTGACCGACGGCACGCACATCGTCGTCCGTCCCAGCGGCACGGAGCCGAAGATCAAGGTCTATATCCTCACCAAGGGCGCGGACGCCGCGGAGCGCGACGCGAACCTCGAGAAATACAGCGCGTGGGTCAAGACCCTCGCCTGACCGCACAGCCACATACTGCAAACGGAGGGCGGCGCAAAACGCCGCCCTCTTTTTTGAAAGGAAGATCTCCCTATGGCCTCGCTCGCCCTCTACTGGTCGGTCATGATCGCCTGCTACCTGCTCGCCTCGCGCCTGCGCCGCTACGCCGACCGTCTCGGCTTTGTCAATACGCTGCTGAGCATCAGCGTCTACGCGCTCGTTTTCGTGATGGGTCTGCGGATGGGCGCGAACCGCGAGGTGACGGACAACCTCGGCGTCATCGGCGTACAGGCGCTGCTCGTCACCGCGCTGACGATGGCGTTCAGTATGCTCGGCGCGTTCGCCGTGCGCCGTGCGCTGCACATCGACCGCAATGCCCTGCCCTGCGGCGCGGAGAAAACGGCGGCGGCGCCGTCCGCTGCCGCACACGCGGACGCCTCCGGCTCCAAAACCTCGCTCATCATCTTCGCGATGGTCGCGGCGGGGATGCTGCTCGGCTATTTCGTCGTCCCGCGCGTCACCGACCCGGACGCCTTTCAGGCCGTGTCCGGCAGCTGGCTCGTCGTTGGCCTGTGCCTGCTGCTCGCCTTCGTCGGCTTCGGCATGGGGCTGGAGGGCAAGCTCAAAGCCATGCTGCGCGGCGCGGGACTCGGCATCGTTCTCGTGCCGCTGGCGATGGTCGCCGGCTCGCTGCTCGCAGGCGTGGTCTACTCGCTTCTCTCCCCCATGACGCTGCGGGAGGGACTCGCTATCAGCGCGGGCTTCGGCTGGTACACGCTCGCGCCGAGCGTCATTTCCGGCGCGGGCCACGCGGTCGCGGGCGCAGTGTCGTTCCTGCACAACGTGCTGCGCGAAACGCTCGGCATCATTCTCCTCCCGCTCGCCGCCTCGAAAATCGGCTGCATCGAGGCCGTCACGCTGCCCGGAACGTGCGCGATGGACGTATGCCTG
>Ga0256404_1001270_pt1 | contig 62577 bp, 57 predicted proteins | sample RumenRJG_01DNA_FD_185990 | JGI IMG/M metagenome (GOLD analysis project Ga0256404, IMG submission 185990) | Bovine rumen microbial communities from Lethbridge, Alberta, Canada - RJG_01 | ecosystem: Host-associated > Mammals > Digestive system > Stomach > Rumen | place: Canada: Alberta | collected...
CGCTGTGTTGCCTGATCTTCTGACTGTACATTACCCGTGTGCGCATACCGCTCCTCCTTTCCGTCCGTGTAATAAAGGGCCTCCAATGGTATTACACTGAATCAAGTATAGCAATACCACTGTCCAAAAGTACGGACAGTACTCGATTTAATGGAAAGATTTTTTGAGGCTTCACCTACAATATCTATACTGCTTTAATAATAGTTAATAGCACAGACAAACCGGCTAACTCACGACTGAAGTCACAAGAATGCGCCGGTTAGTTATTCAAACCAATTGGACGTTTTGTATGAAAAGAAATGAAGATATAATGATAATTCGTACTTTTTATACATTTTATAACTGCGATAATAAAATACCATAACCGAATACCAAAATAAAGCCTATTTTAAGGAATCTTTTGCATCATCCGTTTTATAAAGCCTTTTGTAAACCGATAATTAAATCCGTTTAAAAATAAAATCGATACAAAACAAATCGATATATTCGCTATCTATTAAGGTGATATAATAATAAATACTAAGATGATTAATGGGGGTACGTGGCATGAGCGAGATCGATTTTGGTCATTTTCAGAATTTCTGGATCGAACAGCAAAAGACTGCGGTGCATATGTCCCGCGATATGGCACTGGCTCATATCCGGAAGTTCATCGAGAATCATGACACCTGCGGCTTCGCGACGGGGTACGGCGACTATGTCCGTTGCACCCCTATCGAGTACACCTACATGGACGGAGATTTCTGGTTTGTCTCCGAAGGCGGGAGCAAGTTCATCGGTCTTGAGAAAAATCGGAACGTGTCCCTCGCGATCTTCGAGTTTTACGGCGATATGAACGATTCTCACGGCCTGCAGGTCATGGGAACTGCGGAACTGTACGGCGGCGAGTCCGATGAGCTGAAAAAGCTTCTGGCGATCAAGGGGATCCCCTTCGACGCGGTGAAGGCAGCCAAAGTGGCAGTCGTCGTGGTGCGGGTGAAACCTTCTGTGTTTGAGATGTATGACACCGACTTCGTAAAAGAAGGGTATGACATCCGGCAGATCGTCCGGTTCGACGAGGATTAAGGGAGGTCCTGCCATGCGAACGAAACTGCTTCTTGAAAAACTGTCCGCCGCTTTTCCTCTCGCTGAAAGGGACGCAGGTGAATTCAGCCGCTTCGAGCTTGCCGGAACACCTTTCCGCACCCGCTGCTGGGATGCCAAAGGTCTCGGGAATGTCTCGTTCATGGTGGCGGAACTTCCTGTGGCAGCGATGGAGATGACTTCCATCATCGTGAACCCCTTTGAGGTGGATGCTCCTCTCCTGTCTCTGGACAGGGTGAAGGTGCTGAACAGAGATTCCCTCTACATGGAGCTCTATGACACCTGTCTCGAACCGCAGAGGAAGGAAGAACGTTTTCTTTCCGTAAAAGAGAAGTATTCTGGTCTCGCGGATCTTCCGCAGTGGCAAAACTGGTATGACGGCATCCGGTACGGAAGTTCTGTTCTCAAGGGCGTATCCGAGGAGGAAAGCGAAAAACTCGATGACTGTGTGAAGGAATTCTTTGACGCTTACTGTGAGCTGCTTCAAAGCAGCGCGCCCTGTGACGTCAGGGCAAAAAAGGAGAAAGCGCAGGCTTACTCTGACGGTCTTCTGGAAAACGGAGGACCGGCGGTAAACAACTTCCTCAAGGTATGGGGAAAAGAAAAGACCGAAGAGTTCTTCAGCCAGGTATTATTCGGTTAAAACAGATTGGTGAATGGATCCAAGCTGGTTATGATAACTTAAGATTTATAACGAATCGGAGGAAACTCAAATGAAAGTATTATTGGCCGGAGCTTTCGGAAATCTCGGTTTCGAGATCCTGAAAGTTCTCGTACAAACAGGAAACGAGGTCGTCGCTGCTGACCTCAAGGAAAAAGAAGACAATGGTCTGGAGGGCAAATACACCTTCCGTTCCATCGACGCCACCAATCCGGAGACCCTGAAGGGGATCTGCGACGGAGTTGACGTGGTCATCACCACCATGGGACTCACCGGCGCCTCCACCCGCTTCACCTCCTATGACATCGACTATCAGGGCAACATGAACCTCTACAACGAGGCCAAAACAGCCGGCGTGAAGAAATTCAACTACATCTCGGTCATCGCCTGCCGTGAACCCGGCGCGGAAAAGGTGCCTATGCTCCACGCGAAAGCCATGATGGAGGATGAGATCTTCAAGGGCGACATGGAATATGTCATCTACCGCCCCACCGGTTACTTCTACGACATCGCCAAAGTCTTCAAGCCCTATGTGGATAAGGGCGAGATGCAGCTGCTGAAGGGCTACCACGGAGTGAAAGCGAACGTGGTGGACTGCCCTGACTTCGCGAAGTTCATCGTGGATCACATGGAAGACACCAACAAGATCTACGAGGTGGGTGGCAAGGAGACTTACACCTACGAAGAGATGGCCAAGATGTGCTTCCGCGCGGCGGGCAAACCCGTCATCATCAAGGACTCCCCCATCTGGATGTTCTCGATCCTTGCAAATCTTCCCAAGATCAAAAAATCCGGAAGACACGACATCATCCTCTTCTCCAAGTGGACGCTCTCTCATGATCTGGTGGGTAAAGATGAGACCGGTGACGCCTCCTTCGCGGAATATATCAAAGAATATTTCGGAGGTAACAAATAATGTTTCGTCTGGATCCTTCCTATATCGGAAAAGTCTGGCCGGCATTCATGTGGGGCGTGACTCTTGTAGCCGCCCTCGGATGCTGCATGGGATTTAAGGAATTCGTGTGGTTCATGTCGGTTGGTTACGGCTTCGCCGTGATGTGCATCGGCATCTTCCACCTGATCTTCGGCCTCATCAATGGCACTCTCACCGCTGCTACAGCGGTCATGGCCGCACTGTTTGTCATCTACGGATATCGCCTTGGCGGCTACATCCTCAAGCGCGAACTGACCAACGCCGCCTACAAGAAGACGCTGGAATCCACCGGTTCCACGAAAGCGATGCCTATCCCGGTATCCGCCTTCATGTGGGTCTACTCCATGCTCATGTACACGGCTCAGACCTCCGCTGTCACCTACCGCGTCATGAACCGCGCTTCCGACAATGTCTTCTCATGGATCGGAATCGTCATCATGGCTCTCGCCATTTTCGGCGAAGCCACCGCGGACAAACAGAAATCCGCAGCGAAGAAGGTGAACCCCAAGAGGTTCTGCGACACCGGGCTATATAAATATGTACGCTGCCCCAACTACTTCTCTGAAGTGCTGTTCTGGGTTGGTGTCACCGTATCCGGCATCGGCGCAGTACAGGGTGCCCAGTGGATCATCGTTCTGATCGCGCTGTGTCTCATCACTTTCGTTATGTACAATTCCGCACAGCGTCTGGAGCTGCGCCACGAGAAGACTTACGGACTCGATCCGGAATATCAGAAGTATTCCGACACCGTGCCGCTCCTCTTCCCGTTCACCAAGCAGTATCACTCTATGAAAGTGTATAGAGACTAAACAAAGGAAACGAAACTCCATGAAACAATTCAGTGTCCCTATGGCATTGGTGGATTACATCCCCGTAATCCTGTTCTGTCTCGCTTTCCTGACCGTCTACAAGGATCTCAAAGGAAAGGTCTCCGCCGCTGTTCGCTGCATGCTCGCGGCAGGAGGTATTCTGGTAACCGCAGCAGGCGGACTGAAGGCGACTTACAAATTGCTCTATGCTCTCGGCGCAGGCGACTTCGAGTGGATGTCCCGTCAGATGTTCTCCAACCAGGCTTTTGGCTTTTTGCTTCTCGGTGTTGGACTTATGCTGACAATAAAGCCCGTCTCGAAACATCTCAACGCCTTCCTTCCCACCATGGCTCTGGTACTCATCATGGTCATCGGGCTCGGCGCCATGGATGCGGTGCTCGCATACTACGCCAGCAAGTTAAAGAAGAGAGGAGCTCTTGTCTGTTTCATCGTCTCCTTCTTCCTCTCTATGATGATGGGGTATCTCTCATCCAGGGACTTCACCCAGGCATCCATGAACTGGATCGCGCAGGGAATCAACTGCGCAGGTATGCTGCTCCTGTTCCTCGGCTCCAGAAGTCTGGACAAAGCAGGTCTGGGAAAATAATGACCGCATAACAGGTTTAACAATTCAGGGCAAGGTGAACAGTTCACCTTGCCCTGTTGTTATATGTACGAATCTGCACAAAAATCAGAACTGTCCTCTCACTGCTGACCTCTCCGCATTCTTCGGTATTGGCATGACGATCTCACGCATGAAACGGTCAGCTCCTTCTTTTCCCAAGAGCATATTCAGTGTTTTACTGGATGGGTTTCCATCTGTTATCATCCTCTCGCGGAATGCTCTGAGCTGTTCCGGATACTTTTGATCTGTACCATTCTTTTCTATCATGTTGAGATATGCTGACACAGAATCCACAGCCATAGAGATCAACTGTTCCTTCTCTCCGGTCTTTATGAGAGAATAGGGTTCTCTTTCAGCGATGTACCACCCCGGTTTTTCCTCATATTCGGGAAGATCCTTGTACATCTCCCAAACGCCCTTCAAGTCTTCACACTGGAGATCTTGATTACCACACGCGTAATATTCCACAAATACGCACCGCTTCTTTTTCATTTCCATAATGTCCATCAGCAGGTAAGGAAGTGTTTTCCCTTCCCCCGGCATGAATGAGAGAGTGAGAAGTTCCATTCCCATTTTTGTAGTGGTATGCATGCAGAAAACGGAGCCGTAATTTTCCAGATGATATCTCTCCACATCGAACCTCATGAGAGGAAGCCACCTGAGATATTTCATATGGCTGTATTCATCTTCAGGCAATACTTCTGCCCCATGAGACAAAAGTTCCCTTTCCGCAGTCTTAAGAATCGTCCTGATCGTAATGATCCCCCCCTTCTTATCATCTCAGTTCTATTTGTGCATCTTTTTAATATTATAATCTTTTCAAATCTGATTGGCATATTGACATTAAGCCGCACAAATTACGACAATTGCAATATAATGGACTAGTGTACCATAGTGCAACGTGGACATCGCTTCTCCCAAACCAAACAAAGCAGTGTCTATGTAAAAGCCGATACATACAACAATATCATTGGATAAAACATGCAAATGGGCTTTCTGATTTCTCTTCAATTCACAATCCTTATCCTCCTTCTGCTGGGGTTTATCTTAAAGCGAACCAGTATCATAACTGAGTCCGGGCAAAAAGACATCACGAATCTCGTGATCGATGTCATCCTCCCTTGCAATACTTTGACCGGGTTCTGCATCGACGTCTCACCAGTGCTTTTACATGACTGCCTCTGGGTACTTTTTCTATCCGTCATCGCTCAGCTAATCTGTGGGATCCTCGGCAAAGTGCTCTACTGCCGTGCAGAAAAGGAAAAGGAGAAATGCCTACGGTATGCCCTTATCTGTTCCAATGCCGGATTCCTTGGGACTCCGATTGCAGAAGGGCTGTTCGGAACCACTGGAACGGTCCTCGCGAACGTATATCTGATCCCCCTTCGTATTATGATGTGGTCTGAAGGCGTTGCAGTCTTCACCGAAGAAAAAGACTGGAGGAAAACTCTTAAAAAAGTGCTACTGAATCCCTGTATCGTAGCCTGCGAGATCGGTCTGTTCCTGTTTATTACCGGGATCACGCTTCCACCGATTCTGCTCGCACCACTTCAGACAATTGGAAAATGCAATATAGCCTTATCCCTCATGGTTGTCGGAATGATCCTTGCGGATATCGACCCGCATCAATTACTGGACGGGTCTGTTATTCGTTATACGGTGCATCGCCTTGTACTTATTCCTGCTCTTCTCTTTGGAATAAGTAAGCTTGTTCCTGTCACCGATATTTCCGGAAGTATCGCCGTCCTTTTGGCAGCAATGAGCAATGCCGGCAGGAGCCACTACGAGCATGCTCGCCTCCAGATATGACTGCGACTCCGCTTACGCGACAAAACTTGTGGTCTTTTCCACCATGTGCTCTATCCCTGCGATTCTCCTTTGGAATCTCATTCTTTCCTAGCACTTGCCCAATCATTCTTTCTAAAAGAGAAGCAATCGGATAATTTCCGACTGCTTCTCTTTTTATGTTCCGTAATTTGCTAGAGCGCTAATTATTAATCCCGCATAAAAATATCCCTGGTAAATACTTTATCCTTAACATCGGACAGATCTGCCGACGAGAAACGATTTGCTAAAATCAAATCACTTTTTCTCTTGAAATCCTCTAAATCTTCCAGTATCTCGACCCCATCCAATGAATCTTTCTCTACCAGTGGCTCATATATGATCACCCGTTGCCCTCTGTTCCGTATTATTTCCAGAATATCCCAGATAGCGGCTTCACGAAAATCATCCGAATTGCTCTTCATCGTCATTCGATGAATACCTATAGTCGGTTCTTTACTTTTGTTTAAGGCCTCTCTACATACCTTATCTGCAATATACCTTTTTCTTGTCTCATTGCTTGTAATGATCCCGCTGATCAGCCTTTGCGGCACTCCCTCATAATTCATGAGCAGTTGTTTGGTGTCCTTAGGGAGACAGTACCCACCGTACCCGAAAGAAGGGTTGTTGTAATACTGCCCGATTCTCTGATCCATGCACACCCCATCAATGATATTTTTAGCGTCCAGCCCCATTTCATCCGCATAGGTGTCAAGCTCGTTAAAAAAACTGACTCTCATCGCAAGATAGGTGTTGGAGAAAAGTTTGATCGCCTCCGCCTCCGTGCTGTTCACATAAAGGACGTCGACATCTTTCTTTTCTATACAGCTCAAAAGCAGATCGATAAACTCTTCAACCGCCTTTGTCTTTTCACTACAGCATGTACCGACAACGATCCTGGACGGATGCAGACTGTCATACAGAGCTTTCGATTCTCTCAAAACTCCGGCATAAAAACAATTGTTTGATTCGGATATTTCTCCTGAACTGCTTTCGTAAAACCGATTTGAACTGTGGATTTGATGATAACCACGGCCTGCTGATTTATACCATTTATCCTGTCTATCTCCTCAGATACTAGTGAACAATCCAGTTTTCCTGTTTTCTCGTCGTAATTGGTGGGAAGCGCAAGAATGATGTAATCCGCCCTAGAATAGACCTCTTCCGCATCTGATGCCGCTCTCGCATTCAGGCTACGAGACTTCATGTAATCACCGATTCCGTCGTCCTGTATAGGAGAAAAACCAAGATTGATTCTTTCAACCTTTTTCGGATCGATATCGACCACAGCGACCTCACATCTGGGAGATAACAGTACTGCGGATGAAAATCCGACATAGCCTGCTCCAACTATAACAACACACATTTTCTTACCGCTCAAACTTCAATACTCCTTTATTGAGTTAGCCAAGCAATTGTCGCTAACATTATAATTTTTCATAACGTATCTATTATACTATAATGTAGATGACAATAATGAAGGGAACTGAAGCTTAAGAAATGAAACTCACAAAGGGAAAACTCATCTTCCTAATAACCTTTGCCTGTATTACCTTAGCTATTCTTTTGACCCGATTCACTTCCAAGAACGCTACTGAATGTGTCCCCTCTGAAGTGACTATCACTTGCGAAAACAATTTGGTTTCACTATCTTCCGAAACGTATTGCTCTATCTATTACACTGTAGACGGAAGCATCCCATCTGCAGATTCAATCCTTTACACCGGACCTTTTGAACTAAAGAAGGTTGCCATGCTGTGTTCAGCTTCCGACAGTATCGCGGTCGGAGACTATTCGGTTCTTGATGGTGAAGTTCCTGTGGCAAATGTCATCCGCGCGATTGCGATTGCACCGGACGGCACCTGCAGCAATGTCGTGACCTGTACCTGTTTCGACAGGGAGCAGGACCTTACCGTAATATCCATGATCATTGACTATGACGACCTTCTGGATTATGAGACAGGGATCATGGTGAAAGGTAAGATCTATGACGAGTGGGCTTCCACACCTGAAGCATCAGATATAGTCGCAAACAAGGTTAGCTGGAGATATGAAGGAAATTACACACAACACGGAAAAGAATGGGAACGACAGGCACTGCTGGATATCTATGATTCGGGCAATCATATTCAGATTCCCGCGGGAGTGAGGATACAGGGGCATGCTTCCCGGGCCTTTCCACAAAGGAGCTTTAACATCTACTTTCGAGAGAAATACGGTGCCAAACGTTTAGACTATGACCTGTTTGGAAATGGGATCACAGAGTATAAGTCCCTTACACTTCGAAACGGCGGGAATGATGCGGATCGGCTCAAGTTCAAGGATGCCTGGATCCAAAGCAGATTGACAGGCCTTGACTTTGCCACCCAGTCCAGCAAACCTGCCATACTGTATATCAACGGTGAGTACTGGGGAATCTACAACCTGCAGGAGAAATACAGCGACGTTTACATAAAGGAACACTTCGACATAGAGGATGATATCGTCATGATCAAGGAAGGTGAACTGGAAGAGGGAGATCAGTTCGGCCTATATGAAGAGTTGCTGCAATATTCCGAAAAGGATCTGACCGATGAAGAGACATGGGCAAAGTTTAAATCGATCATGGATGTACAATCCATGGCGGACTATTACGCAGCCCAGATCTACATTGGGAACGGCGATTTCGGCCAGGAGAGCAACTGCGCACTTTGGCGTTCAGTAAGCAGTGGAGAAGGCCCGGGAGACGGACGCTGGCGCTTCATGCTGTACGATACAGAATACAGCTCTTCTATGTACGGGGAAGATGTTACTTCCTCCGGCTTCAACAGTTACAAGCTCGCTTTAGAGAATTCCCCCCTGTTCGCTTCCGCCATGAAAAATGATGAGTTCCGCTCTTTGTATTTACAGAGTCTTGAAAATGTGAAAACGCGTTTTAGGGATGAAACGGTGGCCAAAACTTTGAATGATTATTTGGACCTATGGGAGCCGCATATGGATGCCTTTTATTCACGCTTTGGTGACTCCAGCTGGGGCTATGATTATCATGCTATTCAGGCTTTCTTCCATGAGCGTTCTTTTACGGTTTTGAATGATGATGCCTGACTAAGCACAAAAACCGATCTGTTTTCTACGCCAAAAGACACGGACAGGAGCATTTCTGCTCAAGTCCGTGTCTTGTTCATTCACTAAGAATGCTCTTCTTTACCCCAGATCGCTATAAAGATCTTTTTTGTACGTTCCTGCTTCGATCAGTTTCCTGAAGCTCTCCACCACAGATGGTTTATCCTCTTTGTAGGTCACTCCAAACCAGCGGTCGTCCGTTGGAAGAACAGAGAACTCCACTCCGTCCCTCAGCATACCATCTGCTATGGTTGGGAGAAGGTACTCATCCTTCAGAGGATCCTTCATTTCCTGCAGAAACTTCGGAAATCCGTCTTTCAAAACATCGATGAACTCCTTCGGAAGGCACCAGAAATTCATAGACACCAGTGAATCCAGATCCAGTTCCTTTCCGTTTGCTTCCGCTCCGAATGCCGTTTTTACAATGTTCTTGGTCTCCTCAATGCCAATCAGCTTACCGTTTTCCACGCTGCAGATACCACGAGTCACCCCGCCGTTATCTGATAGAGTGTTCTTCAGCTGATAGCCCACCAAAGCATAGCCTTTTCCGAGGAAATCTGCCGCAACTTTAAACCCGGTTTTCCCATAATAGTCGTCCGCATTAATCACCACAAACGGTGAATCGATGATATCCCTACATGCAAGAAGTGCATGGCCAGTCCCCCATGGTTTGGCTCTTCCTTCCGGGATTGTACCGGGGATGTCATTCATCTCCTGAAAAGCATATTTAACTTCTACACCAAGCCTTGAACAAACAGATTCAATACGCTCTCCTATTACAGCGCGGAAGTCATCCTCAATATCGTGACGGATAATAAACACGATTTCATTGAATCCAGCCTGAATAGCATCATGGATACTGTAGTCAATGATTAGATGACCACTCTCATCCACTGGTTCAAGTTGTTTGATTCCGCCCCCAAATCGGGATCCTATTCCCGCCGCAAGTATTGCCAGTGTTTTCTTCATATCATTCTCCAGTTTCTTATTACATGATAATGCAGAGTACCCTTCTATTGTAACAGAATAATCATCTTGTGAAAGCATCTCTTCATTTGACCTCAAAACGTTTTCTCTTCAACATCCATAATCTGATCTGTTCCCTTATCGAACAAAACAATAAGATAATCATACGTTCCCATATTTTATGTACTGTACACTACCTAAAAATGATAATATAGTTTTGTTGAGACAATATAGCAATTTGACTGTTTTGTTTCAAAATCTCTATTAAAGAAGGTCTGTCGCTTTGTTCATGAGATGTCCTCTTCTGAGACTTGTTTCTTTTTTCTTAGTATTATCTTTTGTTTTAGTCGTTTTTTCCGAAGCCATTCGAGATAAAACGTCTTTTTTTGCGGATTATTACGATATCCCCAAAAACTCCGTGGACGTTATTTTTGTTGGCAGCAGCCATGTGTATTCTGGTTACATACCTGCCGTCTTGTGGAAAGAGTACGGTATTTCATCATATAATATTTTTGCTTGGTCCATGCCAATGTGGACTGCATATTATTACACAAAAGAAGCTCTTAAAACACAATCTCCCCAGGTTGTTTTATTTGACATTTCTTCTCTTTGGTATGGTTATGGAGAAGACCCACACCAAATTGACAACATCGACTTTGTGAACAATCAAGGATTCGGTTTCGGAATTAACCGATATGAGTATCTATTGTCTAATTTATCGGTAGGAACCACTAGTCGGACTTTGGGAGAGATTAATGACATCAGTCGTTATCATAACGGGTGGCGCTATAATTACAAAACTACGCCTCCTAAAAAGACAGATTACTCATTTTTGCGTAACTATGGCGGCCTGTACACCCAACTTGATAGCGAACTGCTTAATATGACATTTTATCAAGATGTTCTTGAACCTCGTCCAGACGTAAAACAATACCTCTCAAAACTTGTTACACTTTCTAAAGAAAACGGATTTGATCTTGTGTTCATTCTAACACCCTGTGACATGACAAAAGAATCTGCTTTCATCGTCAATTGGACAAATGAATACTGTCTTGAACACAATATTCCCTTTCTAAACTTCCTTGACTCAACAAAATACGATTTCGATCTTATGAGGGATATGGCTGATGTGGACCATCTGAACTCAAAAGGAGCATTTAAAGCAACAAGATATGCAGGTGATTATCTCTGCGCTAATTATTCATTCCGTCCTCCCAAAACTAACCCTGATTATGAACAGATATCAAAGGATGCTGCTGCTGTATATGAAATGTTCGACTTAAACGATAATGTCATCCACGCAAGTAGTTCAGCCACTGCACTCGATTGGATTAGAAATTCAAATTCTCTCGACGTAATCGTTTTCGTGCAGAATTCCTCCCTGCTTTCTGACGTCCAAAAGGATTTTCTTAAAGACATGGGAATTCCTATGTATGAATACCCCTTTGTTGCCGAAGTAAACAAAGGAATATGTCGATATACGAAAAAACTTAATAGTGCCACTGAAATTGACGTTCCGGATCTTTCCTTGAAGGCTGAACTTCAACAGAACGCTTTATGCCTTAAGCTTGATGACCTTGAGATAAACAGATCCCACGCTCCGATGTCTGTTTTCCTCTACGATTACGCCATGAACCGTTCCACTGTAATTATCAACATAGATAAAAACGATCTTGAAGTTCATGAAATAGTCCACCTCTTGAGAGGAACTTAACTATTATAAAATCCAAACCCTATTCTCTTAATTAAACAGAAGGAAAACTATCATGACGAACATATTGCAAATGCTGGAACATACAGCCGAGATGTATCCTGAGAAGGTTGCAGCTGTTGACCCTTCCTGCCATATCACCTTTTCCCAACTTCTGGTTCGCGCTAAAAAGATAGGGTCGTTTTTAGCTAAACACACTAGCGCTGGATGCCCCGTCCCTATGTATCTCGACAAAAGCGTTACTTCGCTCTGTGGAATGCTAGGTGTTATTTATGCCGGATGCCACTATGTTTTTATAGACCTTCGTCACCCAGAATCAAGAGTACAAGCCATCGAACACACTCTTTCACCCTCTCTTGTACTGAGCGACAAGGATAACATGGAAACTGCAGTTTCTTTCTTTTCTGCCCCAGTCTACACAATTGAAACGATACTTGAGAAAGAGGACATCGACGAACCTGCCCTTCTTCGAATAAGAGAACAATCTCTGGATGTCGATCCGCTTTATGTGAATTTTACCAGCGGAAGTACAGGAACCCCAAAGGGTGTAACAGTGGCTCACAGGTCCGTCATTGATTTCATTTTGACTTTCACGGATCTTTTTCACATAACAGAAAAAGACATTATAGGAAATCAGGCCCCATTCGATTTTGACGTTTCTGTGAAAGATATCTACTCCTGTCTTTTCACCGGAGCTACTCTTGTGATCATTCCACGCCCGTATTTTTCAAATCCGACAACACTGATGGATTACATATGTGAAAACCAGATTACCATCCTAATTTGGGCTGTATCAGCTATGTGCTTTGTCTCAATTATGAATGGTTTTCAATACAGGAACCCTACCTCGCTACGTACTGTTATGTTTTCCGGCGAGGTGATGCCAATAAAACAGTTCAACATATGGAAACAGTATCAGCCAAATGTCCATTTCGTTAATCTGTACGGTCCTACAGAGATCACTTGCAACTGCACATATTATATTCTGGAAGATCGTCTTTATGGCTTAGACGAGAAAATACCGATTGGCAAACCTTTCGCTAACGAGAAAGTCTTCTTGTTGGATGATGAAAACCATTTGATAACAGGACCTGACATCGAGGGTGAGCTATGCGTCTCAGGGACATGCCTTGCTCTAGGGTACTACGGTGATCCAGTCCGTACTCAAGAGTCTTTTGTGCAAAATCCGCTGAATACCAAATGGAATGAACTCATCTATCGAACGGGCGATCTTTGTTGCTACAACAGCTTAGGAGACCTCGTATACCTCTCCCGAAAAGACTTCCAGGTCAAGCATCTTGGCCACAGGATTGAGTTGGGTGATATTGAGTCGGCCGCGGATGCATGTGAAGGTGTTTTACGTAGTTGCTGTCTCTATGACTCAAAGAAAAAGAAAATTCTCTTATTCTACGCAGGAACAACAGATAAGGATACTCTGGTTAACAACTTAAAAATATTACTTCCCAATTTCATGCTCCCAAACAAATTGATTTCCGTCGACTCTATGCCTTTGACGAAAAACGGCAAAATCAATCGTAACGCTCTAAAAGAGATTGGAGGTATTACCACGTGAACTCCGGAAAGGTTGATTATAAACAATTGGTAACAGAGTACGGATCTCCTTGCTTCTTTTTTGATGAAGAAATATTGGTTAAGCGCATGTCTTCTATTCGTAGCATTGTTGACAAGTGTATTTCCCTTTGCTATGCGATTAAAGCAAACCCTTTTCTAATATCATCCATGAAACCTCTGGTTAATCGATTTGAGGTTTGCAGCCCAGGTGAACTGGATATATGTCGATCCATGTCAGTAGATCCCGAGACCATTTTGCTATCTGGAGTTAATAAAACAACTGAAGATATTACCGAAGCACTTGTTTATGGCGTTCGGAATTTTACTGCCGAATCTATACTTCATGCCGAAATATTAGAATCTTGTGCTTCAAAATTCGACGTCAATGTCTCGTGTCTCCTACGGTTATCTTCGGGTTCTCAGTTTGGCATGTCGGAAGCCGATATACGAACACTCCTATCTAATAGAACCGCTTATCCTCACATTTCGTTTGAGGGTATTCATTATTTTGTTGGTACTCAAAGAAAAAGAATCCAGCAGCATGTGCAAGAACTAGAGATGCTGAAATCATTATTAACCACTCTACGGCATGAGACTGGCCTACCCTTGAGGAAACTAGAATATGGGCCAGGCTTACCAGTTCCGTTGTTTTGCAACGAAGACTTTTCTGACACTCTTTCACCGTTAAAAGAGTTGGCACCTTCACTGAAAGATACGATTGATTGGGCGGATCTCACAATAGAGATGGGGCGATTCTTCGTAACAGAATGCGGCTCATATATTACACGAGTCATGGATCTTAAAGAAATAACTGGTGTCAACTACGCGATCCTAGACGGCGGAATTAATCATGTCAATTACTATGGCTCTATGATGGGGATGAAAACCCCTGTGCTCGAACATCTTCACAGTTCTGATAATTCCCGTATTTCGTCCTTAAAGGACTGGTGTCTTTGCGGAAGTCTGTGTACAACATCTGATTTTCTAGTCCGAGATATAACCCTTGATAGTCTTGAAATTGGCGATTACATCATCTTCCATAACATTGGGGCATATTCAGTTACAGAAGGGCTCTACCTTTTCCTTAGCCGCATGATGCCACGAATACTATTAAAAAAAGGCGAAAATGTATTGGTGTTGCGAGACTTTTACAAAACAAGCGTCATCAATACAGCAATAATATAAATGTTAAGAAAGGAATTCACATATGGAACAACTGCTAGAATTACTAAACGACATTCGTGATGATGTTGACTTTGAAAACTGCACCACTCTCATTGATGATAATATCCTTGATTCTTTCGACATCTTGCAGATAGTCGCGTCACTAAATGAGGAATATGATATCTCTATTCCCGCTTCTGAGATTATTCCCCAAAACTTCAATAGCGCCGTCTCCCTGCTTGAGATGGTAAACCGCTTGTTAGAAGATTAACACTTACAGATAAGCCGGAGGTGCAGGGACTCCCCCCTCACACCTCAGGCTTGTTTTTTATGCAACGCCCCTTAAAAAAGTAGAAATCTCTATGCTGTGCAAAATACCTTCATTGATTGAGACGAGATATGTAGACATTTCAAAATCACGATCATATATCCACACCTCTACTCCAGTTGGCAGCTCCGCTACCTGCTTCCCATTCATCGATATCTCAGCCTGTCCGCTTTCATCAACCTTCATCGATACTTCTTCTTTAAAGCGCTGCGTCTCTTCCACATCGAGGCCCAATACAGATTTCGTTATTATTCCTCTTTCGAGGACCCATATTCCATTATGGGTACCCGGTGCGATGGTCATCCCCATATCATTTAACCATTGAACCTCTTCTTCAGACAGCGTTCCTGAATCTCCGCACGCGACCATCAAGTCCATATCGCTCAGATTCTCCCTTATATATTCAAAGAATTCTGCTTCACCGTTTGGATCAACGGAAATCTCTCCCATTCGTAACATCTTCAGCGTCACTTTGCATCAGTACTTATTCTTTCACTATCTTTATTCTCTTCCATGCCTGGAAAGTGACAGAGAGTTTCCACAAATGATCCCAACGCACGCGTCGCTTTCATTGCACCTTTGTAATTAAGATGGTCCAGATCCGCCATATCCTTTTGATAATCGATGCCAGCTACATTATCTGCCCCCATCAAATTTAAAAAATCATATCCATTTTGGTAGCAGTGATCCATAACCCAGTTCGTCAGCTCCATATCTTCTTGTTTTATGTCACACGGGGTTAGAACATAAACCAACTGGAATCCTTCCTGGGACGCCATATTCTCAAGCTTTTGTATATACTCTCCTACAATCGGATGTGGCTCTCTCCTATCTTGATAGAAATTCAACAAAAAGGGTTCGTACCCCAATTCCGTGTAAGGGCACCAAAATTTCTCAAAAAGAAACTATTGGGATCTGATATCCTCTGCGCCGACCAAATATCTTTCCAATTGCTGTGATACTTCGTAATATCGTTAACCTCTCCAAACGGCCTTCTGCGAAAACTTTCATACGTATCTTTCATCATCAGATCATATCGATTGAATCCCATTCGGAAATTGATGTTTCCACTGTAATTCATGTCATCAATTTCTTCTGAATTTGCAGAGATTCCATAGAAAAGTGAAGCTACATCTAGCACAAGGACTTTAGGGTTTTGTGTTTTCAAAGCCTCGACAATGTAAGAATATACCGTTCTAGTGGGAACCGCCCACCCATAGATATTAAACGCTGATATCCCATATTCTTCCCACAATATGGCAGGAATATAGCCACAATAAACATGGCTGCTTCCGACAATAATCATGTCGACTGTATCATTCGGTATAGAATAAAACGAGTCAAAAGAGGACTCTTTGGGTCTGACTAACTCCCCAGTTAAAACAAGACATATAATCAACACCAAAATAAAGGAAAAAACCCTTACCCATTGGCGAATAGTCATTGTTATCCTCCTAAAACTGGAAGTACACGAATGGAGTGGGATCGTACCCCGCACCATAGTACCCAAAAATCAACGTCACAAGAATTCCCACGATAAGGAGCATCCACCTAAGTGGAAGTGATCCTTCTGCCAGTCTTTCCTTTAGCTTCTTATTAAAGAAAAAAGCTGAAAGAAGTTCGAATGTTACAAGCACAACCAAAGCTACTGCGACAACGAGCCAGTCTTTCCTGTCAAACTTATCCGCTGTGAACAAAAACACTTTGGCATCTGACGGTGCGAATAGATTCTTTAGGTTGGTCGTTGCACCTTGCCAACCGTTCGACTGGGAAATCATCTCTCCAATCGATGCAAGGACAAATGTTGCCGCGACCTGAACTATATGAATTACTACTTGAATCGCTTTTGCTTGCCTCTGAATAAGCCCATCTCGCTTTTTCTCGATAATAGTATCCAACGATACTAAGAGCCAAAAATATAATCCCCATAATACAAAGTTGAGACTATTTCCATGCCAAAGTGCACAAAATACCCATAAAGCAGCCATTGACAGGATCCCTGGGATTATTGCAGCTGCTTCTTTGTTATGCTTTCGTATTATTTTCCCAAGTTTCGTCATTGGTTTCGACAAAGAGAGCGGGTAAAAAATATAGTCTCTCATCCAATTCCCCAGTGTAATATGCCATCTCCTCCAGTATTCAGAAATAGAACTGGCCAAGAATGGAAAATCGAAGTTTAGAGGCATATTTATTCCCATCATCTTGGAAATACCACAAGCAATATCAATGCCTCCAGAAAAATCAGCGTATAGCTGGATCTCTGCCATAATCGAAGCAAGTATCAACTGACTCCCGGCATACTGCCCTTGAAAAGCCCCTTTCGTAAATTGAAACAAGCGATCTGCAAGGACCATCTTCTTAAAATATCCCCAAACCACCTGCTCAAATCCGCAAACGAACTCATTATAATGGAAAACAGGTTTTTCAAACTGGTCTCTCAAATTGCCATAACGGTTGATTGGCCCTTGAACAATACATGGATAATAAATGGTAAACAAGATCACTTTTCCAATGTTTTTTTCGGCCTTGCAATTGCCATTACACACATCGATTAAATAGGACAACAACGATAGCGTATAAAACGAAATCCCTGCCGGAGCGATCCATCCGCTGAAAGAAGAGGCTCGGTGTGCCAAATCTATTTGAGGGAGAAATTTTAAAAAAAGCCAAGATAATAGCAAAGCAATTGTACCGGTAGCTAGAACTAGGCTTGTTTTTCTTTTGCCCCTTTGCTTTATCTCCTTATAATCACCAGCACCTTTGTTTGCTCGCATTAATTCTTTCTGTTTATCGACAAAAAGAGTTACAAAGTAGACAAAGCAAGACACAATTAGGCCGTGGAGCATAAACAAACCACTTAAGCTCCAACCATAATACATACTGAAAATAAGAAGTATCATCCATTTGTAGCGATTAGGAGCGCACCAAAATGCACATATGCTTACTGTTACAAAGCCTAAAAAAGGTAAAGATGTAAAATTCATTGATTCATTCCCGAAACATCTTTCATTATCTATATCTCAAGCCACGTTGACCGTTGTCCCAATCATTGCCGACATTCATTAGATAAGGGTTATTGGTCAACCGCTTACATCATGGACGATTAGATGTCCTTCATCACTTTAGTGTGTATCACCCATTCTCGAGAGTAAAAGATTAATCGTTTCGGTTAACACTCCTTTAAACAATTCCACCTTATAGAATCGTTCTTGCCTATTCTACCACATGTTATATGCTTCGCTGATCATAGTTTTTTGTATTCTTTGGTCATTCGTTTTGAAAACCATAGTCCACTTTCTCTCTTTGTTGTTGCTAAAGAAAAGGAATGCTCTCTCTTAAATAATGCTACGTTTCCCTTAGTTTTAATTAAACAGCGGACGAAAGAACGGCACCTCTTCTTAGAGATGCCGTTCTTTCATGTCAACACATACTGCAAAATGTCTGTTGGTTTATTACCCTTACCCACAAAAGGGTACTCAGTGAAATCTGTTTCCTTTCCGAAACCCCAAAGGGCGGCATAAAAATCCACCCCAGCCTCCTTGGCTCCTATCGCATCGTACTTTGTATCCCCAACCATTAGGATCTTGTCCTTCGAGATTCCTGTCATCTTTGAAGATATTAGGATTGTTTCCATCTTGGTATATCGGATATCGGGTTTAGGACCCACAACACAAGAAAACAATCCTGCAATATCATCCTTTGCCAAAGTGGCGTCCAGATTGCTCTGCGTTTTACTGCTCGCCACTCCTACCTTTACTTCTGCTTTTATGAGGCCTTTCAGGCAATCTATCATGCCTTCATAAAGGAGACTCCCCTCGATCCCGATCTTAGGGTATGTAGAACGGTAAGTTTTCACAGCCAGCGGAAGTTCTTCTTCCGTAAAACCGAGCTCCACCCCAAGAACATACTCAAGAAGAGGGCCGATGCACCGGTTCCAATCGTAATCCTCAGGCATTGGCGGCTTGCCTAATGCTTTCAATGTATTTTCGTAGTTTGCGCGGACACCGGGATAGGTGTTGTAAAGGGTTCCGTCACAATCAAACAGAACAAGTTCATATTTGCTCATACTAAATATTATCCTATGCGTTCCAGTTGTGTTATTTCTCACTTATCCATTCTAACAGAAAAACACGTACCTGCCTCATGTTTTCCGCAAATACGTGTTTTCGTTTACCAATACTAGGATCAGCCACGGTTCTCCATCAACAATGTGTTCTTGATGTCGTACAGTTTCTGAGACAAGTCCACATAATATCCGTGAGGATGCTCAAATCTCTTTACCTCATCCCACAAAGAATCTACTTCGCGTACACAGTATGCCCGGCTTTCCTCGATAGAGGGGACATCATATACCAGTTCACCGTTCTTGAACACCTGTACAAGCAGTTCTCTTGCAGTATAGTCTTCCACGAGTTTCCTCTTCCACACCGCATTCGGGTCAAAGATCTCAAGAGGCTGGGTATCATCGATCGTCTCGTCATGTACACAGATCTGATCCGCGATCGCCTTTCCGGTCTTCTTCTCGTAGAGACGATAGACTTTCTTAAAGTGAGGCGTGGTGATCTTCTCCACGTTTTCGCTGACCTTGATCTTCGGAATTACTTTTCCGTTCTCGTCTTCGGTGGCAACAAGTTTGTATACTCCGCCGAGAACAGGATCACTCTTTGCAGTGATCAGCCTCTCACCGACACCGAAACTGTCGGCATACCCACCCTGACGGATCAGATCCCGGATAAGATATTCATCCAGGCTGTTGCTGACGACGATCTTGCACTCCTGAAGCCCTGCTTCGTCCAGCATCTCTCTGGTCTTGCGGGTCAGGTAGCTGAGGTCTCCGGAGTCGATACGTACGCCGCACTTGTGGATCCCCTTCGGCCATAGGACCTCCTTGAAGACCTTGATGGCATTCGGTACACCGCTCTTGAGAACGTTGTACGTATCCACCAACAATGTTGCATTGTCAGGATAGAGCTCACAGTAGGTCTTAAACGCAGTATATTCGTCGTCAAAGATCTGCACCCAGCTGTGCGCCATGGTTCCGAGCGCAGGAGCGCCATAGAGTTTATCGGTCAGGGTACAGCTTGTCCCAGCAACGCCGGCGATATAGGCTGCGCGAGCACCTAGATACGCTGCAGAGGCTCCCTGGGCGCGTCTTGCGCCGAACTCCATAACAGGACGTCCTTCAGCGGCACGAACGATACGATTCGCTTTAGTAGCGATCAGTGTCTGGTGGTTCATGCAGAGAAGAAGAAACGTCTCTAGGATCTGCGCTTCCTCAGACCTGGCACGCACCGTGACAAGCGGTTCATTCTTGAAAACGACCGTGCCTTCAGGTACCGCCCAAATGTCGCCCGTAAAACGGAAATTCCTCATGTACTGAAGCCACTCTTCAGAGAAACATTTTTTGCTGCGAAGATACTCAATATCACTGTCATCAAAGTGAAGATTCTGAATATAATCGATCAGTTCATTCAACCCGCAGGCAATGGCGAATCCTGCGCCGTCCGGAACTGTACGGAAAAACATATCGAAATACACGATCTTATCGCCGATGCCTGCTTCATGGAAACCGTTGGCCATCGTATATTCATAGAAATCATTCAATAAAGCATATTTTTCATTGACGTTGAACATTTTGCTGCACCTCGTATCTTGTTAAAAAGGGGAGCCGATCGGCTCCCCTTCATTCTATCACTATTCGGCGTTCTTTGCCGCTTTGATTGCTGCAATTGCGTCTTTACGGGAGAGATCGATTCCTTTTTCGCTGATCTTGATGACCTTGACTGGGATAATGTCGCCGATGCTGACAACATCCTCCGTCTTTGCGACGCGGTGATCATCCAGCTTGCTGATGTGAACAAGTCCCTCTTTTCCGGGAGCGATCTCGACCTTCGCACCGATCGGAAGGATACGGGTGACTTTTCCATAGTACATGGAACCGACTTCCGGATCCGTGACGATCGTACGGATGATATCGATGGCGCGTTTAACACCCTCGTGATCCGTTCCGGATACATAGACATGTCCGTCTTCCTCGACGTCCACATCAACGCCGCACTCGGCGATGATCTTCTTGATGACAGCGCCACCCTTGCCGATGACGTCTGCGATCTTCTCCGTATCAATGGTGATGGATTCCATCTTCGGAACATACTTGGAGAGTTCTGCTCTGGGTTCCGGGATGGCCTTCAGCATGACCTCGTCGAGAATGTAGAATCTTGCCTTCTCGCACTTGTCCAGTGCCTCACGAATGATGTCATAGGTAAGTCCGTCGATCTTCAGGTCCATCTGAATCGCGGTGATTCCCTTGTGAGTACCAGCGACCTTGAAGTCCATATCGCCGAAGAAGTCCTCGACACCCTGAATGTCCACCATGGTCATCCAGCGCTCACCCTCGGTAATCAGTCCGCAGGAAATACCGGCAACAGGAGCCTTGATCGGAACACCGGCGTCCATAAGTGCCAGTGTACTTCCGCAGACAGAACCCTGAGAAGTAGAACCATTGGAGGAAAGGATCTCGGAAACGAGACGGATGACATAGGGGAATTCCTCAGTGGAAGGGATCACAGGAAGCAGAGCTCTTTCAGCAAGTGCTCCGTGTCCGATCTCACGGCGTCCGGGTCCACGGCTGGGACGTGTCTCTCCGACAGAATAACTGGGCATATTGTAGTGGTGCATATAACGCTTTTCTGTCTGGTCATCGAGACCGTCGAGAAGCTGAGCCATATCCATCATGCCGAGCGTGCAGGTCGTAAGAACCTGTGTCTGTCCACGTGTGAACATTCCGCTTCCGTGTGTACGGGGCAAAACACCGACTTCAGAAGCCAAAGGACGGATCTCATTGATTCCGCGTCCGTCGACACGCTTGCCGTCATCCAACAACCAGCGGCGAACGACATATTTCTGAAGTTTGTACAGGCATTCATCAATAACACCGGTGTTCTCCGGATACTGCTCATCAAATGCTGCGTGAACCTCATCATAGATAGGAAGAAGAGCTGCATCGCGAACCAGTTTGTCATCGGTATCCATGGCTACGCGGACTTTCTCCACTGCCATGTCTTTGATGGCCTCAAACAGGTCGTGCGGTACTTCCTGACTCTCGAAAGGCATCTTCGGTTTGCCGATTTCAGCGACGATGGAGTTGATGAACTCCACGATCTCACGGTTCACCTTGTCGCCAGCAACGATAGCGTTGAACATGGTCTCGTTGTCGACTTCATTTGCGCCTGCCTCGATCATAACGACCTTCTTGGAAGAACTGACAACTGTCAGCTGCAGGTCGTTGTGCTGGCACTGTTCATGAGTGGGGTTGATGACGATCTCGCCATCTACCAGTCCGACGGAAACGCCGGCGACCGGTCCGTTCCACGGAATGTCGGAGATTGCGATTGCGATAGAAGATCCAATGAGCCCGGTGATATCAGGTGCGCAGTCAGGATCGACAGACATGATAGTCATGACGACCGCAACATCGTTGCGCATATCCTTCGGAAACAGGGGGCGGAGAGGACGGTCAACAAGACGGGAAGCCAAAATGGCCTTCTCACTTGCGCGGCCTTCTCTGCGCAGGAAGCTTCCGGGAATCTTTCCCACTGCATAAAGTTTCTCTTCATAGTCAACGGAAAGAGGGAAATAATCGATGCCCTCTCTCGGTTTCGCGCTCATTGTAGCGGTGCAGAGCACCACGGTCTCGCCGTAACGGACGAGGCATGAGCCGTTGGCAAGTCCTGCCATTTTGCCGGTCTCGACCTTGAAAGGACGTCCGGCGATTTCGGTCTCAAAGACACGATAGTTTTCGAACATGTTGTTCCTCCGATTCATAGTATTGTTTTGATCGGTTTCGCAACGAATCCAATGTTCTTCCTATTTTGGAAGAGCCCTCGATTCACTGCAAAACCCGATCCCTTTTCATGCCGATTTCTCGGCTCAATTGTATGAAAGGCAGATACGCTTGGCGCATCTGCCTAACAAACTTCTCTTATTTACGAAGACCCAACTTCGCAATCAGTGCACGATAACGCTCGATATCCTTGTTACGGAGATATGCGAGGAGGTTACGACGACGACCGACCATCTTGAGCAGACCGCGATAGCTGTGCTTGTCGTGCGGATGCTCCTTCAGGTGCTCATTCAGGTGATTGATGCGGTTGGTCAGAAGAGCAACCTGCACTTCAGGAGAACCTGTATCGGTCTCTGTGAGGCGTACACTCTCGATGACTTCCTGTTTGTCCTTTAGCATTCTGATATTCCCCTTTCTGTAAGATACACGCTCATCACAGTAATAGGTAATGAAAGGTTTATATGCCTTATAACCGTGAAGTCGTATGCTTTCACAAGCCTATTAATATTATCACATGCTACCTATGGTTTTCAACTACTATTTATTGCAACACCTGCATAATGTCAGCATGTTTTATGGTATTTTTACATGACCATACAACTTATGTGTATAGCAAGACGCTTAAAGTAGGAATCACTTGATATGGCACAACTTCATGATCTCCTTCCAATAGTCGCATGTACATTACATACGCATAAACTAATGTAACACATGTTGTCACAATAGTTTTCTCTTTTTTATTGTCAACCCTGTTTATTACCTCCGGGATCAATAGAATACTTGGAAGCTCAAGAGACCAACTTATCCTTTCACTGTTGGGAAGCAAGTTCAAATTAAACGATACAAACAGGCAAAGCAGATTTGTGTCGAATAGATACTTCATAAAAGGATTTTTGTCCTTTTTCGGATATTTTTGCATCAAAATCACTAATACACAGAATACAAAAAGCAATTCAAAAATAGTCCAAGGGTTATATCTCTCATTTGTATCAAACGTACCGCCAATATAACTAGCATAGACGGTCTTAGATATAATCGCTCTTAATAACCCCTTAAAATATTCTGCAAACACGGACATAACACCAACAATTAAGATTCCTTCAAGCGGTGATATTACGACGAATGCCAGTCCAAAAGCAACAAAGAAAATAGCAGTAGAATAATGACATAGCGTTCCGAGCAATACACAAACAAGGTACCCTAGATATTTTTTTTCTTTCAGAAAAGTGATACCAAGAAGGACAAATGCCAAGCCCACATATTGCCTTACTCCGTTTAGTGAAATAAAAAACTGTCTGCTGATAAAAAACAGGAGAATCCCCATCCACGGAAGTGATGACACCTTAAATACACTGTACCAAACAAGTCCTATAATAACCGCTGAAGTAACAACAAATACCCACTGGGGATTTGTTGTTACTTTTACTAATCCTTTGTATAACAGCCAAAAAGCCGGTTCCCAATCCATTGGCAAATTGGGATCAGACATATATCTGTAAAACCTTGGAACATAGGTGAAAAAGTAGTCTGTTCCAAGACCATAGCGAAGTGCGGATACCAAATAAGGAGGCAACGCGCTTAATATGATCCATATAGCATTTTCTTTGGTAGAATATGTATCTGTCTCACTATTGAGCTCTTTCTTTCCTCTTTTGGCAGTAGCAATCATGGCAAAAAAGGTAGATAAGAGAATCATTGGGATGTAAATATTCACGTGATTCCTCCTTTCAATTGGAGATTTCTATTATTAGGTAAATTTCTGTATCTTTTCAGCCAGTCTCCAGCACCATGAAGTAAGTGCATGGTTTACAATGTCTTCCCGCTCACTTTTTGTAGCAAAGTCACCACTCTCTATTAATGGTCCAAAACGTAGCGACAATTCAGGCTTACCAATTGCTGAGCTTATCACAGCAACAACCTTTCTCAACGGAAAAGTAACCTTCCAAGACATCGTGTGAGGGATCTCCTCATATAGATTTGGAACTCCTGCGTTTTCCTCATACAAGCCTATTGTCATAAATCCGGATTCTTCTGTAGTATTTCTGCGTTCCAAAGCACTTTGGTCGAACTCAGGAAGCTTTTTCTTGTATTCCTTTACTCGTTCCGCCATAATCGGTCTGTATGGGGCAAGATAACCTTCCCTTTTCTCCAAATCCTGGCTGTCAAACGGCGTCTTGAAGATGCTAGTAGTTTTATTCAAATATGCTATATCTGTCTTTATTGCCATCCTTATCCAAAGGTCCCAGTCTTCAAAGGCATCTAGCGATTCATCGACCTTCCCAACAGAATCGAACAATTCTTTCGTGAACGCAAAAGATTGAATAGGAAGTGGGTTAGTTGTTAAAAATACTTCCCTTGAAATGTCGTCATTTCTCCAACTGTTTTTCCTTACATATTTAAAGGATGTCGGATCAGCGTTATTGGTATAAACGACCTTTCCTTCCATAGCATTCAGAGCAAAGAACTCTTTTTCCATATGATTGGAAATCAAAAACGCCATCGTCTCCAAATGATCGGCAAAAAAATAATCGTCATCATCCAAAAAGCAAATGTAAACACCTTTAGCTTTTTCCACTCCGACGTTACAAGCTTTTCCCCTTCCGCCGTGATACCCAAGGCAATAGTACGAGATATCCAACTCTGTTTGAAATGAGGAAACAACAGCTGCCGAATTTGATTGTTCTCCATCCTCAACCACTATGACTTCGAAGTTTTTATAAGTCTGGTGCGCAAGAGACATCAATGTCAGTCTCAGCAATTCCGGTCTCTTATACGTGCGAACGACTACCGAAAATGAAATGCGATCATTTATCACAGCAGGATCTATAGGAATGAAAGCGCCATATTTGATCTCATCCAACTCGATAAGCGACCGCTCAGCATCTATAAACTCATTCCCCTCTATTTCCTCATGGTAAAACCTTCGGTATTGCTCCTTGAATATCTTTACATCATCCAGTCTCTTACTGATTTCCTTAGCGTAATCCCTGTTCCTCTTATGCTGTACTGTCCTTCGGCAAATCAATTCTCTCCGAAGAACTGTTTCATCGTTTCCGTATTTGTATCGGAGCATCAAATTGCCAGCAAAACTTCCAATCTGTTCACTTCTTTTTGGTCCGGGATTGGAGACATCCATCGTGTAGTGATAAAAGGTAGCCTGCGGAACATATTTCAACTCGTAACCTTTTGCTCTAATCTTCCAAGATAGGTCCACATCTTCGCTATACATAAAGATCGTTTCATCGAACCCGCCTACTTCTTCATATACATCCCTACGAATAGCCACCCCTGCCCCCGTACACCATGACGTCTTCAACGTGACCGGATCATAGTATTTCACTGCCTCGAACGGTATTTGTCGCATCTCGAAGGCAGCAATTTTTCTTTCTGAAGCAGTTATTTCCTGAGAAAGCGTAAAGAAGGCTTCTGTCGTTATCTCCGTGTCAACATTAAGAAGGAGAATCCACTCAGATGTTCCTTCCTTTACTGCAATATTGTTTCCCTTTCCAAATCCGTGGTTTTCTTTTTCGAGAATCACCTGAAATGAAGAAAACTTCTCTTTATACTTTTCTTTAACCTTAAGAAGGATTTCCGCTGTACCATCTTTTGAATTGTTATCAACAAAAATGATGTTCAGTTTGGAATGATCGTATTCGCTGCGACAAAGAGACTCTACGCAAGGCTCAATCCACTTTTGCGAATTGTAGGTAACTAAACATATATCAAAGGTGACCATTATTCCTTCCTACACTTACCCTTTCTTTCGATAATGAATTATCTTCCATTCAAAAGTGTGGCTAAACTCTTAATTGCTTGTTTGCCCTCTTTGTTTAGCTGATGGAAAATCCTTTGGTTCTCCGTCGCGTATTTGCTCCTTGTATTTTCCGGAAGATAATCCTCCTCGACTGTTATGACATTCAACTGCAGTTCATGGAAATCTCCGATCTTATCCGTCTTTACGATCGGAACCAGTCCAAACTGTATATATTCCATAATCTTTGTAGGGCATGCCACTTCATTTAGCACATTACTGTCCCTAAAGATCAGTCCATAATGAGCTTTCTGATAAGTCTCTATAATCTCACTCGTTTCTGCTGTTTTTACAATGACATTTTTCGGAAGAGAATCTCCCCATTGTATAATAAAGCTTTCAGGGTCACTGATATAAACGACGTAATTTGCCTCTGTTAAGTGCTTCCGGATGAAGTGGACCATGAGCGGCACGTTCTGCCATCCCTGACTTCCTCCGCAATATACAACTGTTCTTTCGCTTACTGGTTTCTCTATCCAATTTCCCCGGTTAAAGATATCCGAACTAATGACTGGTGTTCTAAAAAAGACAATATCATTTCGATCATATTGACCGTTGAAGTACCGTTCCATCTTTTCTGTCAGAGAAACAGCGTACTTAACTCTCCTGAAATAATACTTCTCTGCCGCTTTCAAGTATTTGATCGTTTTTTCGTCTTTCCCTGTAAATCTTGCCTCCTCGACTACAGCTCCATGGATATCCAAAACATGCGTTGTATTTGTATCAAATATATCTATCCACTTTCCGTCATCATCCGGGTCCGTAACGGGAATGACCCTTAATACACTGTGTGAATAGCAATAATCGCATGAATCAATAGTATGTTGAATAAACTCTCTTTGTTCTTTAAACTCTGTATTGTATCTGATATATATTCTGTTCTCATCCAGTTGATCCACAACGATTCGGTTTACTTTGTAATATGGACACTCATACAGATATATACATAAGTGATCACCAAAAACTGATGTATCAATTTCCTTGATCCTCCTGATATATCCTTCCCCTTTGGCCAATGTCTCATCCTCATACCAAGGAGCCATGACCGCTATAACTGTGCTTGTTTTTTTCCTCTTATCTATTATCCCTTTCACACGTTCTAAGAGGCGCATCGCTTGAGGATTTGATTCAATAGAACGGGCTTTCCAATATGCTTTATTGGATAACCACCTTCCAGCCTTGTACGAAATCTGATCCACGATTTCATTCAAACCACAGTGAAATAACAACTTACTAAAAGGCACTTCTTTCGCGCCATTTGGTAATGTTGCCCCTGGATCCTCAGTTATTCCTTGATGTATCTGCCAAATCATCATGCTCTTCCTATGATATGGTTAATTCTGGAGATCAATTTCCATCCTCTTGATTTAGTTATCTCCTCTATTAAATCTTTTCTTTGAGTAAAGATTGTACGAAGCGCATAAAAATCAGACGTAAAATAATCTCTCCTCTTTTCTAAAATATCTTTATAAAGAATCGTCTTGAAAGCGCTGTTTGCACCGCCATGCACAAAATCTATACTCTCCTGTATCTTCCTATAATACTCATCTAAAAGAGATACTAGATCGGACTCATCAATGAAAGTAGAATCACAAAGTATCTCCAAATTCGGGAACAGCGTATATGCTAGAAACTGTTCATAATACTTCTTTTTCTTTTCCGTATTCGCCCACGACTCCATTGCGGAATATGTATCAAAAAAAGATTTGTGATACTTAACATCGTAAGTATGTGAAACAGAGTTATCCCGATGATAATACTCATACACGACATTATTCTGATGCCAGAAGCGATCGATGCAATTGAAATACTCAAACAAGAACATGCTATCTTCACCGTTTCTCAAGGTCTCAATAAAACGTATGCCATTCGTTTCTATAGTTGACCTTTTAAACAACTTGGTAAAAATAGGGTGACAAATCGAAAACCAGTCTTCAATACACTCGTTTGAATAATACTCACCCTCTCCTTGCTCTAAATATCTTTTATTTATAGTTCTGTTCTTACTGCTGAAAACATCTTCATAAGCAAAATCAACCAAATCAACACCATGCTCTTCCGCGCATCGAAGCATCTGAGACAACGCATGAGGCTTCAAAGCATCATCCGAATCCACAAAAAGAACATACTCTCCTGTGGAATTGTCCAATCCGATATTGCGAGGTTTGCTTGCGCTTCCTGAAGGCTTCTCTGTCCTATAAACTTTCACAGAATCCCTATGGGAGTATTGTTCAAGTATTCTGTATGACCCATCACTAGAGCAATCATCAATCAATATCGTTTCTATTTCGATTCCGTCTTCTCTTTGTTTTAGAACGGAATCGATTGTTTTCTTTACGTATTGTTCCGAGTTATAAACCGGAATTATTACGCTAACTTTTTCTCCCATATGTTTCTCCTATTCCGAACATCTGAGATCCTTGCTTTCCCTGGCATATTTGATATTCTGCAGAACTATTCTTCTTAGTTCCTCTATGCTTTCAAACTTTTGCTCCGGACGAATGAAATCATAAAACTCAACGAGAATATGATCGCCGTAGACATTCTCATTAAAATCCAAAATGTGAGTTTCGGCCGTAGACTTTACGTCTTCTGTAATCGTAGGTCTCGTCCCGATATTTGTAATACTGCGATATCTAACTCCGTCTACGATTGTTTCAGTTAGGTATACCCCCTTCCTCGGAGAAAGTATCTCAGCAGGAAGATGGATATTCGCCGTCGGAAATCCCAAGCCCTGCGCCAAATGATTGCCATGGATCACTTCACCATATAACGAATACGGTTTTCCCAGCATCCGGTTCGCCTCACGAACATTTCCCGCTTTCATAAGTTCCTTGATCCGACTGGTCGACACAGTTTCACCTTCAAGCATCACGGATTTAACAATGTTGGCAGTGAAGCCATTTTTCTTGCCCTCAGTTCTGAGGTCATCGACATCTCCTGCTCTGCCTTTTCCATATCGAAAATCTTCGCCACAAAAAACTGCACCTGCATGAAGAAAGCCTTCACCCAAAACTGCAGAAGCAAACTGATCAGGCTCCAGATCCCGGATCTCTTCAAAAGGGAGGTCTACATACAGCTCCACTCCAGCTTTTTCTGCCAAGTGGGTTGTATAACTTCTGGGGAACAAGTCATGTTTTCCTTTTCCCGCTGCCCGGAAGGTGTGCATATCAAACGTAAGGATGGCAGGCAAAAAATCATTCTCCTTTGCACATTGCAGCATTTGACGGATCAACTCCTGATGTCCGATGTGCATACCGTCAAAGTATCCGACCGCTACCGCGGTCTTTTTTTCTGTATTCAGTTTTTCAATTGTTCGTATGATCTCCACGATGTCCCTCTGTATTCACTCGGCCTGCCATATCTTCTTCAGTTCGGCATGTTCCGTTATTTCACCTAATGCGATAAATCTGTTGCCACTATAGATTCTCACCCTTGCACCGGGTTCAGGATCGATCCCCGCTCTTTCAGCTGGAAAAAGAAAACCGTTCATAAACAACCTTGTAAGGTTGTCATCCAGTTCCACTACCTGGTTATCCTTAAAAACGGATTCCGGATCTATCAAAAACGCGTTCCTGTCTTCCGCGTTTTCCAGCTGTTCCAGCGTCACCGCTTTCTCAATGGAAAAGCCGCACGCAGCAGTTCGTTGAAGAGCAGTAAGATGGGCAAAACACCCGCATGTAGCGGCCAGATCCTCTGCAAGAGTACGGATATATGTTCCCGCAGAACACCGCACTCTGATCCTCGAGGCACTTCGTTTGAAACTGATCACTTCCAGTTCACTGATTCTGATCAGCCGCGGTTTTCTGTCCACCGTCTTCCCCTGTCGTGCCATTTCATACAAAGGGACTCCGCTCATTTTTACCGCGCTGTACATCGGAGGTACCTGATACTGCTCCCCCCTGTGAGCTTCTACCGAAGCGAACCAGTCCACCATATCCGGACGGTATTTACTGGTATACAGCGGTTTCCCTTCCTTATCTCCGGTATCCGTCTGGGTTCCGAATGCGATGTCCGCAATATATTCCTTATCCGTATCGGGGAGATACTGGATAAGTTTCGCCGATCTTCCAAGAAAAACCGGAAGAACACCGGTCGCCATGGGATCCAGTGTCCCGGCATGCCCGGCTTTTTCACGTAAAAAAAGCCTGCTTACCGCACGCACTGCTTCAAAAGAAGTGCATCCTGCAGGCTTATTGAGAACGATGATCCCGTTCAACTGTTCATCTCCTGTTTGATGATCTTGCACATGGCCACCTTAATATCGAATGGAGTTCCTGAACACTCACATCCCGCAGCAAAGGTATGCCCGCCTCCGCCGAAATAACTGCAGATCTTCGCAGCATTCAGATACTTGGTGCGGACAGAGATCTTCCAGTTTCCGTTCGGACGCTCCCGAAGTGTGATTCCGGCTTCCACGCCCTCCACACTCTTGGGGAGACTGGCAAGCCCTTCGATATCGCTCTCCAGACACCCTGTCTCATCCATCATTTCGCGGGTAATAGTAATAAAGCAGATCTTTCCGCCTTCCGTGAACTCAATACCGTCAAGCACACGGCGCTCGATCTCGATCCTTGCCCTGGACTTCTGCTCGAAGAACAGCTGATTGAGGTTTGCGATATCCACTCCGAGACCAGCAAGTTTTGCGGCACGCATATGACTGTCCGGAGTCGTGTTGTTGAACCGGAAACAACCGGTGTCAGTGGAAAGCCCAACATAGATGCAGCTTCCGATATATGGAGTGATCGTACCGCCAAAAGCGAGGATCACATCCATAATGATCTCTGCGCAACTGGCAGACTGTGCCAGCACAAGGGATTCCTTGGCAAAACCAGTGTTGGTCCCGTGATGATCGATGGCAAGATCTACATTATCGCCGAGGTGTTTGGTCTCCTTCGGAAGAAGATGGACACCCGCAATATCTACCGAAACGATGTGCTCCGGCTCAAAATCATCATCTTCATAGGAGTCGATCAGAACATGGTAACAACTGGAAAGTTCACCGGACCAGGTAGCCCGAACCTTCTTCCCCTTCTGTCTCAACCCGGCAGTCAATGCCAAAGCGGATCCAATCGCATCTCCGTCGGGAAGATTATGCGTCAGGATCAGTATCCTGTCCATCTCCATCAGACGATCCGCCGTCTGTTGGATTGTCAGTTCCTTCGTCATGATTCAGCCCTTTCAAAATGCTGTCGATCCGGTTGTAATAGTCGACCGAATCGTCCGGAATAAATTCCAGCGCAGGGATCTTCCGGATATTCATGGTATGCGCCAGTTCCGTCTTGATATAGCCTTCCGCTTTTTTCAAGACATTACAGGCTTCCGCAGCAGCGTCACCGCCGCTGATTGAAGCAATGTAGACTTTCGCGTAATTCAGGTCAGGAGTGACCTTCACACGGACAACTTCAAGAAAAGAAATCCTGGGATCTTTCATCTTTGAAATGCACAGCGCAAGTTCTCTTCTGAAGTCTGAATTGATCCGCTCAGAACGATGGGATGGCATATCTTACTCCCTGTACTCTTCTTTCTTGTACGCCTCAAGGATGTCGCCTTCCTTGATGTCGTTGAATTTTCCGAGGGAAATACCGCACTCATAGCCGGAAGAAACCTCGCGGACATCGTCCTTGAATCTCTTCAGGGATGCGATCTCGTCATCGTAAATAATGATACCGTCACGAACGACACGGATAATACTGTTTCTGGTGATGACACCTTCCCTGACGTAGCATCCTGCGATGGTTCCCACGGAACTGATCTTGTATACCTGCCGGACTTCGGCGGAGCCGAGGTCCACTTCGCGGATCTTCGGTGCAAGCATGCCCTTGAGAGCATTCTGCACATCATCGATTGCGTCGTAGATGATGCGGTACATGCGCATCTCGACGCCTTTTTCCTGTGCCTGTGTGGAAGCAGAAGCATCCGGACGGACGTTGAATCCGATAATGATTGCTCCTGAAGCATCAGCAAGCATGATATCGCTGGCATTTACACCACCGACGCCCATATGGATGATGCGCACACGCACTTCGTCGTTGGACAATTTCTCCAGACTCTGCTTGATTGCCTCGCAGGAGCCCTGTACGTCCGCTTTGACGATGATGGGAAGTTCCTTGACTTCACCCTCAGCGATCTGATTGAACAGGTTGTCCAATGTGACTTTATGATAAGCGCGGAATTTTTCTTCCTGCTGTTCCGTTCTTCTCTGCTCGACGAGTTCACGGGCGAGTTTCTCATCCTCAACAGCATTGAACTTGTCTCCTGCCTGCGGGACTTCTACCAGTCCGGTGATCTCAACAGGAACAGACGGGCCGGCTTCCTTGATGATCTTTCCTCTTTCGTCCATCATCTGGCGGACACGGCCGACCGCCGTACCGGCGATAACGACGTCTCCGTTGTGAAGGGTACCCTTCTGGACAAGGATAGTTGCGATAGGTCCGCGACCTTTGTCCAGCCTGGACTCGATGACGGTTCCCTGTGCGGGACGGTTGGGATTGGCCTTGAGCTCCTGCATATCCGCGACCAGATTGATCATCTCAAGCAGGGTATCGATTCCCATACCGGTCTTCGCGGAAACATTAACACAGATGACATCGCCGCCCCATTCTTCCGGTACAAGGTCATACTCGGTGAGCTGGGTCTTGACGCGCTCCGGATCCGCTTCCGGACGGTCCATCTTGTTGAGTGCCACGATGATCGGCACATTGGCAGCCTTGGCATGGTTGATCGCTTCCACGGTCTGAGGCATGATGCCGTCATCCGCAGCGATGACCAGGACTGCAATATCGGTGACCGATGCGCCACGGGCACGGATTGCTGTAAACGCCTCGTGTCCGGGAGTATCCAGGAAAGTGATGGTTTTTCCACCCTGTACCACCTGATACGCGCCGATATGCTGTGTGATTCCTCCGACCTCTCCGGCCTGTACGCGGCTGTTGCGGATGTAGTCCAGAATGGATGTCTTACCATGGTCAACGTGTCCCATGACGACAACAACTGGTGCCCTGGGCTCCATATCTTCTTCTGCATCCTGAGTGGAATCATCTTCCACGATGTTCAGCCTCTCCTCAATGGAGACATGTACCTCACGCTCGACCTTAGCGCCAAGTTCTTCGGCGACAAGCGATGCTGTATCAAAATCAATGAGTTCCGAAATAGAAGCCATAACGCCAAGAGCCATGAGTTTTTTGATGACTGTTGTCGCGGTGACTTTCAAACGAGTAGCCAATTCGCCGACAGAGATCTCATCCGGAATCTCGATCTTGAGCTGGGCGTGTCTTGCTTTTTCAAGCTGGAGTCTCTGAAGCTTCTGCGCTTCTGTCTCCTTTTTCTGATACTGCTGCTTCCCTTTGCTCTGACGGTTCATGAACTTCTGGCGGTTACCCTGCATATTGTTCTTTCCGCCGCGGCGCTCGTTCTGATCGCGATCGCCGCCCTTCTGGGTCGCCATAACATCGAACTTTTCGTTATATTTGCTGAGATCGACCTCCGCTGCGCGGGTATCTACAACTCGCTTCTCACGCTCCTGCATGACAACGCGTGTCGTTCCCTGCTGCGCCTTATTCTCTGCCCTGCGCAGCTGCTTTTCAGCGCTCTTTTCAATGTTGTGTTTTTCGGCTGGTTTGGAGTTGTTCTGTTTCTTTTGCTTGTTGTTCGGGTTGGTCTTGTTCTGATTCTGAGCCTGATTTTGTCCCTGATTCTGGGTCTTCTGCTGCTGAGGTTGCTTCTGATCCTGTCCCTTCTTCTGAACCTGCTGCTCCTTCTGAGGCTCTTTTACAGGTTCCTCTTTCTTGGGTTCTTCCGGCATTGAGAAGTACGCGTCCAGGCTCTTCACCTGATTATTCAGCGTAACCGAATTGAAGAAGAAATCCAGCTCCTCCTCAGTCAGCTGACTTGCGTGCTTCTTGTCCCCATCCAGGGTACTCAAAACCGCCAGAACATCCTTATTGGACATTCCGGTATCTTTCGCAAGATCACTTACCTTGTACTTAATTATCATTCCAAACCCTCCCGAATTGTTTCAGCCGATCTGCGGACCAGGTCCGCGAAATTATTATCTGTTACAGCGGCGACACCGAATCTCCATCCGAATTTCCCCGCGATATCCTGCTGCGTAAGCCGAAGCTCAAGCACCTCCGTCTGTACACCGCAACTATCCTTGACCGCACGTCTAGTCCGGTCTGATGTATCCTCTGTTATTATGACGAGCGGCGCTCCGCTCATCACTGCGTCTTTTGACGCATCAAGCCCGATCTTCAGTTTTCCTGCTCCTCTTGCCATAGACAGAGCGGATAACGTTTTTTCCTTCAAGCGTTATCCTCCTCGATCTCGACCAGAAGCTGTTCAAAGACTTCATCGCTGATCTCACAGTCCAGCGCTTTAGAGATCGAGCGTATTTTTCTGGCTCTCTTCAGGCACTCCGCGTTTTTGCACACGTATGCCCCGCGCCCGTTCTTTCTTCCGGTGAGATCCACTGAAATCTCCCCTTCCGGTGAGCGGACAACTCTTACCAGTTCTTTCTTCGGCTTGTGCTCCCGGCATCCGAGGCACATCCTCTGCGGAATCTTCTTAGGCATCTATACTCCTCTAAAGAGATCATTCCTCGCCGTAATAGCCGCTTTCCGGACGGATATCGATCCTGTAGCCGGTGAGTTTTGCGGCCAGACGGGCATTCTGTCCTCTGTTGCCGATCGCAAGGGACAGCTGATGATCCGGAACAGTGACACGGCAAGTCTTCTGCTCCGCGTCCAGCATCTCAACGCTGACAACATTAGCAGGAGACAAGGACTCACCAATAAATTTGACCGGGTCCTCGTTCCAGAGAACGATATCGATCTTTTCGCCCCCGAGTTCTTCAACGATATTGGCCACACGGGTTCCTCTCGGTCCGATGCAGGCACCGCGAGGATCCACATTCTCGTCTTTGGAATAGACAGCGATCTTGGTCCTCTGTCCCGCTTCACGGGCAATGCCCATGACCTGTACTGTTCCGTCGAAGATCTCCGGGACCTCGTTTTCGAACAGTCTCTTGACGAGTCCGGGATGTGTGCGGGAGATCAGGATCTTCGGTCCGCGGTCGGTGACTTCCACATCAACTACATACACCTTGATGTGCTGGCCTTCGGTTAAAACTTCGCCAGGTACCTGCTCATTCTTGGGAAGAACAGCTTCGCTCTTTCCAATCAAAAGAACAGCGTTACCTCTCTGGGGGTCCACACGGTTGACAACAGCGTTGACCAGTTCGCCCTGCTTGCTCTGCAGTTCCTCAAAGACCTGCATGCGCTCCGCATCACGGATTCCCTGACGGATCACGTGCTTCGCGTTTACTGCTGCGATACGTCCGAACTTCTTGACTTTTACGGGGATATCGATGACAGAACCGACTCTGCAGCGGGCACGATAGGTCTTCCCTTCCTCCAGAGTCATCTGAGTATTGGGATCCGTGACCTCTTCTACCACCTCTTTGCGGATGAAGATCTTGAGTGTTTCTTCTTCCGGATCGATTTCTACATGGATGTTGTCCGTTCCGCCATAGTCGCGGCGTACAGCATGGACGATCGCCGCCTTGATCTTTTCAATGAGGCTCTCCTTGGAGACACCTTTCTCCTTGGACAACATCTCCAGAGCTTCAAAGAACTCGTTATTATTGGTTGCCATCTTTATTTATCCCTTCTTGTTATTGAATAAGTCTTTATCGTCATTCGCCTTTGTGTAGGAAATGCCGCTACGTTGCAATGTTACGAAACCTTTTTCGGTCTCTAACGAGATCGAGTCCGTGTCGAATGATTTCAGGATTCCCTCATAGTCTCTGCTTCCTGTCTCATCTGCACGTATCAGGTGGACCAGGACTTCTTTACCCATATACGCCTCATATTGTGCATCTGTTCGTATCTTCCTTCCAAGTCCGGGAGAAGAGACCTCAAAACTGTATGCCTCGGAGAGACTTGTCATGGTATCCAGGATCGGATCGATCGCTCTTGACACCTTCTCACAATCCTGGATGCCGATCCCATTCGGGCTGTCTATTGTAAGACGAAGAACCAGGTTTTGGCCCTCTTTTCCATAAAACACATCCCATAAGAGGTATCCGAGTTTTTTCACTTCCGGAGCAATCCTTTCTGTGACCTGTTCAGCAATCGGTTTTCTCTTCTCTGCCATGATTCCTCCTGAATATGTCCATTACGACAAGAGAGCGGGTCTCCCCACTCTCTCGGTCAACTGTCATTCAACGCTTATAAAATACACCTTGTGTCATTTTTTGTCAATCACAACGTGTACCTTAACACTGAGATGTCTATCTGTCACACGTTTTATAAACATGGTAAAAAGCAATTTTCGTATACCTTAATCGTTTACAGTCTCCAGAAACGCATACCAGAAGCCTTCAGTTCATCCATCCTGTACAAGCTTTTCACATCGATCAGTACCTTCTCGTCATCTTTCAGTTCCGGCTTAAACATCTTTTTCAGCTGCATCATAGACATTGATCTGAACGTGCTGTGTCCTACCGCTACTATTACGCAATCTGCTTTCGGTAAACTTTCATACTCTACAAGCTCGACTCCATACTCTTTCTTCGCTACTTCCCTGTCCGCCCACGCATCACATACAACAGGGTTTATGTCGTACTCTTTCAATCTGTCTATGATATCTACTACCTTGCTGTTTCGTGTATCTGGACAATTCTCCTTGAATGTCAGTCCCAATACCACTACTGTCGCTTTTTTGGGGGCCATTCCCGCTTCTATCATTTCCTTTATAGCCGCATCTGCAACATAGGTACCCATGCTGTCATTTACTTTTCTTCCGTTCAGAATGATCTGACTGTGATATCCCAGTCGCTCCGCTGCGTTGGTAAGGTAATATGGATCGACGCCGATACAGTGCCCTCCTACCAATCCCGGCCGGAATCCCAGAGCATTCCATTTTGTGTTCATTCCGCTGAGCACTTCATCCGTATCTATTCCCATCTTGTCACATATGATCGCGATCTCGTTCATGAACGCGATATTGATGTCTCGCTGGCTGTTCTCGACCACCTTTACCGCTTCCGCCGTCTTGATATTGGAAACAGGATATGTTCCCGCTTTTATCACAATGTCATAGACTTTTTTCACTTCTTCGCAGGTCTCTTCATCCATTCCTGACACGATCTTACGGATCGTTGTTAATGTATGCACTCTGTCCCCGGGATTGATCCTTTCCGGACTGTACCCTATCTTCCAGTCTTGTCCACACTTTAATCCGGATTCCTTCTCTATTATCGGAACACAGATATCCTCCGTAACTCCTGGATACACTGTCGACTCAAATACTACTATGCTTCCGGGCGTCAGGTTCTGTCCCACTGTCCTTGATGCTCCTTCTACCGGCCTCAAGTCTGGCGTCGTATCATCGTTTACCGGCGTAGGAACAGCCACTACTATAAATTTTGCCTCTTTTAATCTTTCCGGATCCGCCGTGAAATCTACCGTTGTATCTTTTATTGCTTCTCCCACCTCATTTGTGGAATCTATACCATTTCGGTATTCGTCCACTCTTTTTTTATTGATGTCAAAGCCTATTACATTTATATGCTTGGCAAATTCCACCGCTATTGGCATCCCTACATATCCCAGGCCTACCAGCGCCAGTTTTTCTTTTCCCGTTATCAGTCCCTGATAGATCGAGTTGAACTCCATCCCCTTATTCTCCCGTTTTACGTTTATTTCCTGTTATCAAATAGATACCCTTTTATACCACTGCCTTCACAACGGCATCACAGATCTCTTCCATATCTTTTTCCTGCAGATATGGATGCATCGGTAAACTCAGTACCCTTTGAGTCGCTTCTTTCGTCTTGATATACCACTCGTCCGGCAGATTCATCCACTTGTATGCCTCTTGCTGATGCAGCCCACGCGGATAATAGATCATACTGGGTATCCCCTTTTCTTTCAGTTCACGCTGAGCGCGATCCCTTTCCTCTTTATCCTTCAAGAGTATTGTATATTGCGCCCAGGAAGACTTATACCCCTCTGCTACAAACGGGGTCACCACTGTCTCTTTCAGCCTCTCTGTGTACCTTTCAGCGACTTTGTTTACAGCATCCAGTTCATAATCACGAACGCCTTAAACTTTGGTATGAGGATGGCCGCCTGGATCGTATCCAGCCTGCTGTTCATCCCGATCTCCCTGTTGTCGTACTTATCAGTTGGTGACTTTCCCTGCGCTCTTAAACTGCGCAGTCTCGCGTCTACTTCGTCATCATCCGTAAATACAGCTCCTCCATCTCCATAACATCCTAATGGCTTTGCAGGAAAAAACGATGTTGCTGATAGTTCTCCGAATGATCCTGCCCTTTTCCCTCGGATATCTCCTCCGAAACCTTGTGCTGCGTCTTCCAGCACCTTCAATCCGTATCTCTTCGCTATCGGTATGATCCTGTCATAGTCCGCCGGCTGCCCAAACAAGTCTACCGGTATGATCGCTTTTGGCCTTAACTTCCCCTCAGCCATCACCCGTTGTATTTGAAACTCCAGCGCTTCCGGATCCATGTTAAATGTCGCAAGATCGATATCAACCAGCACAGGTGTCGCTCCTAGTATCGATGACGTCCCGGCAGATGCAAAATATGTAAAATCCGATGTGAATACCGCATCACCCTGCCCTATTCCCCATATCATAAGAGATAACTGCAGCGCATCTGTTCCATTCCCGCAGGATACACAGTGCTTTCTCCCTACATAAGCTGCCAGTTTTTCCTCCAGTTCACCTACCGGTTTCCCCAGAATAAATGCTGAACTGTTGATCACGCTTTGTATCTGTTCGTCGATCTTTTCTTTTAATACCCTGTACTGTGCTCCAAGATCTCTAAACTGCATCTTCCTTCTCCTCTAATCCTTCTACTGTTTCTTCATATCGCCTTCCGCATTTGGCGCAATATAAAGACTCATTTAATAACTCTCCACATTCGCATACCCATCCCTTTCTCCTCGCAGGAACACCAAGCATCAGCGCATGATCTTTTACATCCGTTGTTACTACAGCTCCGGCTCCTATCAGCGCCCATCGTCCAATTGTATGTCCGCATACGATCGTTGCGTTTGCTCCGATCGATGCTCCTTCCCGTACCAGTGTTTTCTTGTACCCCGCATGTCCTTTGGGATACTTTGCCCTTGGTGTCAGATCATTCGTAAAAACACATGAAGGCCCGCAGAATACATAATCCTCCAGTTCAACGCCCTCATACAGGGACACATTGTTTTGCAGTTTGCATCCTTCCCCTACTTTTACATTGTTTGAAATATTTACGTTCTGTCCCAGGGAACATCTTTTCCCGATCCTCGCGCCTGATTGAATATGGCAAAAATGCCATATCTTCGTTCCCTCTCCGATTTCCACGTTATCGTCCACTATGCTTGTAGGATGAATATAATAAACAGCCATTGCTTTACCTGTCTTTACTCTCCCCGAATCTTCCGACAAAGTCCATCGTGGAGCACTTCTCCAGCGGCAGTTTTACCGGTCGATGCTCTGCTGCAGATTTATAAATAGCTAACACTAGTTCCAGCGCTCTCTTACCCGCCTCTGCGTCCACTAATGGACTGCGATGTTTTTCTATCGCATCGATTACGTCCGCATAAAGAGGCGTATGTCCGAATCCATACACATTTGGTGGATTCTCACTGAACTGCCTCTTCACTTCTTCAGGATCATCGATGTTATCAGCGAAATTCCATGTCTCTATGATGTTGTCGCTTGTTCCCGCAGCCTTCGCCGTACCTTTCTCCCCAAAAATGTATAGTGTTTCCTCCAAATTTCTGGGGTATACATTCGTCGTCCCCTCGATCAGGCCATATGCTCCGTTTGAAAACTTTACCAACGCTATCCCCAGATCTTCTGCCTCCAAATATGGATGTTCGATCTGATCTGTGTATGCTACGACTTCTTCCACTTCATCTCCCATCATCCATCGAAGAAGATCTATATTGTGGATGCATTGGTTCATCAGACACCCGCCATCCTGTGCCCAGGTTCCTCTCCATGGCGCTTGCTCATAATACTGTTTTCCTCGATTCCAGCGAACATGGGCTGCACCATGTGACAGCTTACCAAAACGTCCGCTCTCCAGTGCCTTCCGGATATATTGTACTGATTTGTTGAATCTGTTCTGGTGGTTAGCACATACCACCACACCCTTTTCTTTTCCTGCTTTTATGATTGCGTCCGCGTCCGCAATGGATAGCGCTATCGGTTTCTCTATGATCACATTGCATCCAGCTTCAATACAATCCAGCGCGATAGCAGCATGCTTGCCTGACTCAGTTGCTATTGCAACTAGCTCCGGTTTCTCTTTCTCCAGCAGTTCCTTATAGTCGGTGTACTTATGTACTGCTTCCAGTCCGAATCGGTCCGACTTCTCCTGCATAACCTCGGGTACAATGTCACACATACCTACAAATTCCAGATGGTTATTCTTCGCTGCTTCGATGTGATTCGGCGATATCCTTCCACATCCAATTAGTGCATATTTCATCAGGATGTCTTCCTTTCCCACTCATCTATGATTCTGCATATTTTTTCTGCTGCGTGACCATCACCAAATGGTTGGTATGTTGGGTCAACTGTTTGATTTACAGATAGCTTTTTCAATATATCTATATGATCGGCTTTTGCAAGTTGATTCCTGTTACCGACCATTGTTTCCGGCCACACCACATAATCTAAGATAAAAACGCACTGTACTCCTGCATAAAATGCTTCGCATTGCAAACCGCCGGAGTCTGTAACTATTTTCTTAGCATTTTTTGTAAGATGAACAGAGTCTGAATACCCCACCGGTTGTGCAAGAATGATGTTTGTAAACGCATTCTCTTCGACGATTCGTTTCGCTCTCTCGTGATTCCGGGGATGGACAGCATATATAGTAGGAGCATCCAAACTGTTCATAGCCAGAAGGATCTCTGTCAGCGGTTTGTCAGTGTATGTGTTTTCCTGTCGATGACAGGTCATATAGTAGTATTGCTCCGGCACCGTTACAGGACATCCATCAAAATCCAGAATAGTCGGCTTGTCCCACGGCAGATCAGCAAAATGCAGGAAACTATCGTACATGATATTGCCAACACAGTACGAGCGTTCACCTAATCCTTCTCTCCTTAGTTTCTCGAGAGAATCTGCCGTTGCGCAAAAATCTAGAGTTGCTAAATGGTCTGTTGTGATCCTGTTCACCTCCTCCGGATTGTTCAGCGTCCCAAGTCGATTTCCGGCTTCAACATGGAAAACAGGGATCTGCATTTTCACTGCTGAAAGCGAACCTGCAAGTGTGGAATTCGTATCACCATAAACCAATACAGCATCAGGCTTTTCTCTTACAAGAACTTCTTCTATGGCAACCAGCATTCTCGCTGTCATTTGTGCATGTGAGCCACCGGCAATCCCAAGGTTATAATCCGGATCTGGTATCTCCATCTCCCGAAAGAAAATTGCAGACATGTTGTCATCGAAATGTTGTCCTGTATGCACCAGCACTTCGTGATGTTTTTTCCTTAGTACCCGCGATCCAGCTGCTGCCTTGATAAACTGCGGCCTTGCACCGACTACTGTAACAATTTTCATAGCGTTTTCCTTTTTCAGAAAAGAATATGAGATAATTTGGTCTGTCTTATCAGTTTATAGAAATCAGATGGTATGAATAACACTAATAAGTAGATGCCCCAGCTTGCCCAATAGGATTGTATATTAAGACCTATTATAACCATTTCCCCGAATGTAATAATTCCAAACTGAATCAGATATATCGCAGAACTATTTCCACCAAAATCACTAGTATCAACATCTGGATTCCAACTGCGGAACGCAAGCAATAGGTAATAGATAAACATCGGAAGCATAATATACATGCTTCGGTCACTTCCCTTCATGACACGTGAACCTACAAATGCAATTTCGGCTGTGAGTAACGTTCCACTTATTATTAGCATTCCCACCGATGTTTTGTCTTTTTTCCATGTCAATTCGCCCACACACATGAGAGGCATTCCAAAAAACATTTCTTGTTGTGATGAATATTCTATCATAACATGAAGCCCCTCCAAGCAGCCATCTGTACGTATCTCCGAACAAAGTCCCAAATAAATAAAAAACAATGAGCATACATACAAAGCATTTCTATTTTTTATCATGCAAAACGGAATCGATGCAGCAAGCAGTCCAGTAAGATACCAAAGGAAGGCAGGCGTTTTGAATAGTATATTTTGAATCGAGCTAATTCTAGGTCGCATTATGATTGGCGAATATAGAAACATCCAAATTAGCAATATTCGTCCAATTCGACTGACATATTTTTTAGTGCTTCTATATGTCCTCTATTTCTTATTGAATTGATCAAAAACATGCCTGAAACAGAAAAGAAATACGGCACGCCAAGTCTTGAGATATACTGACGAACCAAATCGATACCCACCCCGTATTCAAAACCAATATGTAAAAGTGGGATGAGACAAGCAAATAATAATCGCCCAGCGCCAATGCCTTTGTATTTCCTCAACTATTTATCTCCATCAAACTCTGCCAAGCCCACCTGCCCTTTTCTGAATGTAAAAATCAAATAGCTTGTGCTTAATATACTAGAAACCAATACAACTACTACTGTGGCCAATGCTGCACCTATAGAACCCCACCATTGGATGAAATAATAGTCTGCTATAACATTAATTGCACTAGAAACTATTGCTACAAACAAGTTGAATTTGAGTTTCCGCTGAGAAACCAACAAATTACCAGATATTACTCTAAATGTTCCTGAAAAAAAATAGTTAATTGATAGTATTCTGAAAACAGGTATAGCATCCAAATACTCGCTCCCATATAGCGTTCGCACGATAAGAGGGGCTCCTAAACAAAGGAAAGCCGATATTATTGCGTTCAGCCCCCCAAAAGCTGTCACGAGATGTTTGTATTTCCTTCTGCACCATTCTTTGTCATCTTTGTGCTCTGCAAAATAAGGATATATGTAAATCACTAGGGACGTTGGTATAAACGACAATGCAGCAGGAATTGTTGTGGAAACCTTATAAGATGCAAGAAGTGTTTCCTGCGGATCGACCATTCCCAACACAAACACATCCAACAGATACATCATTTGTGACAGCCCGTTGTTTAGCATAGAAATAAACGAGATTCGAAGCAACGAGGAAACATCTTCTTTGTGTAGCCGTGATTTACCAATCAAACGTACACCAAAACAGTAGAAACCTACGCAGCAAGAAATAATACCGGAAATATAATAGCCCGCAACAAGGCCTTTCTCTCTAAATACTAAAGCTGATATAACAGAGAACAAGAACAAAAGAGTTGTATTTGTCAAAGAGAGAACAGCATATTCTCGGTTCTTTTTCAAAGCGCGCAAGTTGTTAAGCGTTAAGTTATACAATAATTGAACCTCGGGTAGCAAGCACAAAATGCATAATAACTCTCCTCCGCCTTGAATCTTGAGGTGTACGAATCGCCCTATTACAAACAAAGCGATCGTAATTAACACATCGAATGTAAGGCCAAATCTCGTTCCAAAACGATTCACCTGTTCAACATAATTCCCATCTGCCCCATTTTCACTCGCTAACTGCAACACCCCCGTCTCTATCCCCATTCCATTAAAGACCAGCAAAATACTATATATGTTCCACGAATAGGTAAAAACCCCATATTCTGCCTTACTTAGGAGTTTAACCAACACAACACTGCTAAGGAAAGAGATAACCTTATTAATAACACTTCCCCCAAACACATGAAAAAAACCAGTCTGAAGCAATTCTCTAATTTTATCAACAACTCTCACTGACACCTTAGCTGCTCCTCAACACACAAACTGCTTGATTGTAGACAGCACTGTTAATACCATCGATTTTTCTATAGCGTTTCCTTCTGTATACATCATATGCAAATCAACAATCAATTGTTTTGAACATTTTTCTTCAACTCGTTGAACTGCATCCTCCATGTACTCATCCATATATATTGATAACTCTGTATTCGTCTCTAACCAATAATCTAATGGGTTCATTCCCCATTTTTTTTGACTGTTCAAGCCAATCATTTTTTTGACTTTTCTGGACAATCGACGTCCCAGTTGTTTGAGCGTTGTTATGAGATACCCCTCATTAATTAGACCGTTTGTCTTTTCCCACCGAATATTTGCTGCTTCTGGGTACTTAGCAATCATCCACTTTTTGTAAATATAATGTCCGACCTTTTTTTCAGGTGGCAGGTCAAAACACAATTGCAGAAAATCAATATCCAAAAATGGAGACCAAACTTCAATATAATTCTCTCTAATCAAGTGCGTGTTACATGCTCCATGAAAGCCCCTAACATACATTAGATATGTTTCTATTGAGGGATAGTTTTCGTATAACTTAAATATATTATCCCCCAATCTGTTTGTTAATTTGTTAGAATATAATGGAGTGTAACTATTCTTACGGAGTTCGTCGGAACTGTTAAAAAAAGATCCTAGTGCAACATCACCTATCATCCCTGTATGTTCTATTCCATAGGAAGCTAAATCTAAAGATTCTAGCATCCTTTTCCCTCCGGTTATGCCGGAGTAGAATGAAAGACCTCCAAGCATAGCCGTGTTCTCATCAATATCAAACATAAACGATGCATCGTCTAAAGGTTTAAACAATAATTCTTCATGCCAATACTCAGCAACTTGCATGGCTATTTGTTCATCTAAATACCCTGACTTGCAATATGTCATGAGCATTGCCTTGCCTTTATTCATGCTCTTTGCAACCCAATAGTTCATCCTGGAATCCAATCCACCGCTCATATCTGATAGATGATGATATCCATACTCATCGTCCTTGGACCACTCCATATTTACTGCTTTCTTAAAAGCAGAATCGATTTCGTCGATAATCTCTTCATCGTTTTTCCCCATAAAACGATTCACATTCGCCTTGAATCTGTGATAAGTTCTAACCTGTATTCCTCCGTCACAAATCACAAGGTAGTCGCCTCCATGGAGACGTTTTATTTGTTTGGCAAATGTATTGTCTGATGCTACATACCCAAAGGTTAATAGTTGATAAGCCCACTCCTCGTCTATAGTCAGAGGAAACTCAGTTTCTTTGCAATAGTCAGCCAAATAAACTAACTCAGATCCGATGATGCAATTCCCATTTTGACAATAGTAAAATACCGGTTTATCTCCAATTTGATTTGTATAAACGATCATCTTCTTTTTCTCTGCATCATATAGGGCACCTGAAAACCTCCCGTTGAATTCACTAAAAAAGGCCTCTCCATTTTTTTCATACATCACTTCCAGCAATGCTCCTATAGAAGACACCTCATATTTCTCGTAAAGACTCTTTTTGTTGAGCAAAAAACCTTCAAGCAAAACAACACTATTGCTGTCTCGCTTTTCTAGCACTTTGTCTTCCATGAATTTGCTCAAAGTGCTTCTCTTAAATGTGTATCCGTCAAAATACAGTGAACCCTGCACATATTTCTCTGGATATCTGTTTACAAGTTCATAACCTGTTGCTCCACTGCAGATAAAAAAGCCCGGCATGGTCCCTCCATCAAGTTTCATATTCTGTATCGATTCTTCTGACAAATTGTTAGTTTCCCAAAACACGCATCTGTTCTAATTATTCATGATAGCACCACGATATAATAAAAAGAAAAAATATCATAATCAACATCACACGCTTTACTTTATAAAAATGAAAAACATTCTCATCGTAATTACAAATCAATATCCATATGGCACATCCGAAACTTTTTTAGAAACTGAATCTCATTTTTGGAGTGCATTTGACCAGGTGATACTATGTCCTTTATTTGGTTGCCCATCTCAAGCAATACGAGAAGTCAATATAGATAAGCGGAAGCTTTCTTTAGTACCTCCTCCCCTTTCCATTAGTATGGGGCAGAAGATCTTAGGTGCATGCTCATTGTTATTTCAAAAATGCTTCTGGAAAGAGATACCAGTACTCCTCCGCAAATCTCATAATGTATTAAGCTCTTTTAAGGAATTGGTCTCTTTTTCTTTCATTCCTCGGGTCGTTTCAAGAAACCTCATAACAAAAACTAACTCTCTCATTCCCGCTAACAGCAATATCGTCATTTATTCGTATTGGCTCCATTATGAAGCGTCTGTTGCTACTCACTTCAAAAAAAAGCACCCATCTTCTTTTGCAGTTTCACGGTGTCATGGTTTTGACCTATATGAGGAAAGGCATAAAGGGTATATACCATATAGAGAGCACTTCTTAAAACATTTAGATCGTATTTATTGTATTTCAGAAGATGGAAAAACATATCTAAATAATCGTTTTCCTCAATATAAAAACAAGGTACTTGTTTCGTTCTTAGGTACGTCTTCTTCCGGTTATTCTCCCCATCAAAGGATATCTAACACTATTAGAATTGTCAGCTGTTCACACTGCGTTCCTGTAAAGAGGGTGGATCTAATTATTAATGCTCTATCAGGTCTTTCCTCACCCGCTGCCACAATTGAGTGGACTCATTTTGGAGGGGGCCCTCTACTTAACGAGTTGCAACAGCTTGCTTCTAAAACACTCCCGCGTAACGTGATCTCACATTTTGTGGGACACGTCGAGAATAAAGAAATACTAAGCGCTTATAAAAATGGTAATTTTGACGTTTTTGTCAATGTAAGTTCTTCGGAAGGCATTCCAGTGTCCATAATGGAAGCCATGTCTTATGGCATTCCTACAATAGCAACTGATGTCGGAGGAACAAGTGAAATAGTAGAAAGTGGTATTAACGGATTTTTACTGGATAAAGATTTTTCAGCAGATGCTCTTTGTCAATTGCTTTTAGCCTTCTTGGAAATGCCCGATGAAAGATATAGTGGTTTTAGCAAAAATGCGTACTGCACTTGGGAAAAAAAGTACAATGCGCAAAAAAACTACCGATCATTCATAAATGATATTCTCTCAACAAGCCAAGAATAATCTATATTCTTTTAGAAAAAGATCAGTATGATAACACATTTAAATGTCGATTGCACTGTACTTTAGGTATTGAATGACAGGGTCAAACGCTTTTTTCATTGTTACATTTTCTTCGGCATACTTTCGTATTTCTTTAGCAAGTATCTCTTTATTTCCCTGCATGTGGAGAAAGTCGTAAAATTCAATGACTTTCTCTATTTTTATTGGTTCACTGCAATTATCAAACTCCAAATGAAAATCGCACTCTTTTTCTTCAAATATATCTTGTCTGCATCCCGAGACAACAGGAAGCCCTCTAACTAAATACTCCCTGGTTTTCAATGATGATGCCCTATCAAGATCAATTTTGTAAAAGCCAAAGGAACCCATTCCAACGTCTGCTTGATTATATATCTTTGTTAATTCTTCTCCACTTTTTCTTCCATAGAAGAATACTCTATTTTCTAAGCCAGCTACATTAACTAATCGCTTAAGTTCTTCTTCTGCCAATCCATCTCCAACAATATGCAATTCTACCTCTCTCTTACCACCATTTTTATAGTACTCTTGCATTCCTAGAATAATACGCTCATAACCGTGATATGGTTGCAATGTAGCTACTGCTATCATTCGTATCGTATCATCTTTCTTTTCACCTGAAACAAGCGGGTACTTTGAAGGATCAATCCCGTTGCTAATACTAATTGTTGGTATTCCAAATATTTCTTGGTCAGTTGAATATGTAATCACTCTGTTTATATATTTATGTATTCTTTTTCTACAAATATACTCCTTAACAAAGAGGGGGTAGTTTATAACTGAAGCGAATTGTTCCTTATCATATGGGAATGTAGGTAACTCAAGGAGTACTCTGGTTGATGCGTTTTCTTTTTTTATGTTTTTTAAAAAAGAGAGGAATCCAGCGTCCATTGCTGGTTTCCTGATATAAACAAAGCTAGGATTTATTATGTTTCCTTGCACCTGATCCCAATTATATAAATGTGAACCAGGTAAGAACCTTTTTCCTATATTACTCTTGCCAGGTTCAAGCACCACTTTCTCCATCTCATACATACTTTGTAGTATGCTTATTTGATTCTCTATTTTGTTCAGTACCCCAGGAAACTGTAGAACTCCATCTTGATACGGATTCTGAAAAACATAATACCCTTTTCTTGATCCCATTTTTGCGCCTCTTTTAACACATTCCCTTAATTACCCTTTATTGGGGGGCTGTACGTCCTTCAGCACCTTGTTATCCCCTTAGAACATACCACAGCTAATGATTCTCCCTATATTCCTTTAACCCCGCTAGTTTTCCTGTAAGGCATATACGCTGTCTTATTTGATTAAGCTTATCTTTTTTTATCCAATAAACGATAATACCAGCTATATTTCTACCAATAGAACAAACAATAAAAAGCAGCACATCTATCGATGGATATTCTAGAAGATGTTTCTTAAATAATGCCCCAAAACCTACGTTGTATTTATACAATTTATCCTCTGGCAAATCACTTTTAGGAGCAACTTTATGGAACACTACAATGCTTGGATCAAAGACAACTCTAGCTTTCTTGTATATTAATCTCCATACCAAATCCGTCTCTTCTCCTGCCCCCCACTGTCTCCCCACACCAAATCTCTCGTCAAACCTCATTAACTGTAAGTAAGATGTTTTGACAACACAGGCAGGGCTTATGCAATAAACCATAGCTTTCTTGAATTTAACATCTACGCGCTTCAAATACCTAGTTGGAACAGATTTTCTATGTGTGTTAGGATCTTCCAAATAACCGCATAAAAAATCCATCTCGCTTGTGCTTAGAACAGAGTTTACTTTCTCTAGCCAATCCAAAGGGTAAACTGCATCATCATCTATCAAGCAAGTGTAATCACTATTTGCTACCCCTAGACCTACGTTTCTCGCGTTCGATAAACCTTTTTCTGTAATATGGATATATCTCAACTTCTGTATAGAACCATACTTTTGCGAGTAGTCACCCTCACTTTGATCCACAACAATTATTTCGAAGTTCTCATATGTTTGGTTCATTAGAGATTTTAGGCAAAAGTCCAACTCTTTTTGTCTATCAAGCGTACACAAAAGCAGTGTATATTTCACAAAATCCCCTCCCGTTTTGTGCGTTATTCATTCGCAATATACCATTTGCAACTGCACATATCCCTTGGTTGCTTCATCGATTTTTTCCAAACAGTTGTTCTTCCAACACTTGTTTCGTTTTTTCAACCGTGCTAAGCCAAGAATAACTGTTAGCCCTGGCAAATCCCCTTTTTATTAATTCTTTTGCAACTGCATCGTCTTCAAGAACAGTCCTAATTCCTTTAGCAAGTTCCGCAACATTGGTACAATCTACCAACAGCGCTGCTTCTCCTACCACCTCTGGAATTGACGAATTATTAGCTGCAACTACAGGCGTTCCACATGCCATTGCCTCTAGCGGTGGGAGTCCAAACCCTTCATATAATGAGGGAAAAGCAAATACATCTCCGATGTTATACAAGTCTACCAACTCTTCTTTATCGACGACTCCGGTATGAATTACAGAGTCTGACAAGCCCATCTCCCTTTCTTTTTCAAGCAAGTCCGTGCTTTTAAAGGCTTTCCCAACAAGCAAAAGTTCAATATTGGAATCATTCATCATCTTTATCGCTTTTAAAAGGGCATCAAGGTTTTTGTGGGGCTTTAAGTTTCCTACGTACAGAACTTTTTTCTTATCTCTTGAAATTCCAAATTTATCAAAAACATAATCCGTATCTTCTCTGGATTTGTTTCTAAAATCTGAATCGACAGCATTGTATGTGACAGTTATTTTTTCCGCTTCTACACCAAAGTAGGATTGAATATCCACTCTCGAATTCTGTGAGACGGTAAAGATATGTCTCGCTCTATGAACAGCATTCCCCATAAGCAGTTTTGCATAGTAATACTTAATTTTTCTCCCTAAAAACTCGGGAAACACGATATGCGTCAGGTCATGGACAGTTACAACATAATCCCCTCTATATGTAACAGGAACACTATAGTGTGGGAAATGCATCAAAGATATTCCAGCATTCACTATCGCATGGTTGGGGTAAAACAACTGCTCTTTTAGTCCGTAAATCGGTGCATCGAAATGAATCACTTGAACATCCTTGTCATATTTCCGTATTTGCGTTTCATCTCCTACCGCATAATCATACATCCCTCTTCCCATGAGATGCTGAATATATGTACCTATACCGGACATTTCAATCATTCTGGCATCAATACCTACTAATTTACCGTTTATCAACTAACAACTCCTTAGTCCCATTTCCAGTCAAGACGTTCAATATCATCTTCTGTAAGTTCATCGCCCATCTGGACTTCTATGATATGAAGTTCTGTTATTCCTTTAATTGCGTGCTTCTCTAGCGGTGGTATTACTACCGTATCACCTCTTTGTACATTTCTTGTCTTGCCGTTAATAATCAACTCGCCGATGCCATCGGTGAATGTCCATATCTCAGTGCGCTTTCTGTGTCTCTGATAGGAAATGTGCTTTCCTTCAGAAATAATCAGTTCCTTAACTAATACATTATTTCCATCTTGGTGAAGACGATATTCTAGTACTTTGTATTCACCCCATTCCCTTCTTTCATACATAGGGCGATTTTCATTAACATAACTTTTCAGCTCATCCGCTTTGTCTTTGTTACATACGAGGATCCCATCGGGCGTCGCGGCAACTACAGCATTATCCACTCCTAATACAAGCAAAGGAATGCTCAATTCGTTAATTACATGTGTGTTCTTGGATTGGATAGAAGAAGCATTGCCGCTTACAGCCTCTTTCATTGCCTCTGTCAGCGTGTTCCAAGTGCCAAGATCTTTCCATTGCCCTGAAAAACGAACCACATTGATATCTTTTTCTTTTTCGACAACAGCATAATCAAAAGAGATCTTTTTTATTGTCCCATACTTCTGATACAAATCATCATAATTGTCAACGTCTAATAATTGACGAGTAATATCCAAAACATAATCCAACTTAAATGCAAACACCCCACAGTTCCACAGCGCGCCTTGGTCTATGTACAGCTGTGCCACCTTTTCGTCTGGTTTTTCCTTAAAAGTTGAGACTCTTGATACTATTTCTTTTGTTTCAGGGATGATATATCCAAATTTCTGAGAAGGATATGTCGGTTCAACCCCCATTAATGTAAGGTTCGCTTCACCACATCGCTTTGCCAAATAGCCAATCTTTTCGAAATAGTCTTGCTCAACAAAGGGGTCCACTGGACATACCACGACAGGCTCATTCACATCGACGCCGTTTTTTTTCAAAAAAAGACATGCTAGTGCGATTGCAGGAAAAGTATCCCGCCTCTCCGGCTCAACGCTGATCCTAACATCATCTGTCAGTTGTGCCTTAATCTGTGGAACTTGATCCTGCGATGTAGCTATTACAATACTTGCATTGGGATCTACCTTTTTTATCATTCGGTACATCCTTTGAGCCATGGATTCTTTTGTTCCATCACCCTTATCAAGTATTTTCAGAAACTGTTTTGACCTGACACTGTTAGATAGAGGCCACAATCGTTTCCCCGATCCCCCAGAAAGAAGGATAATATTCATTTAACTTCTCCCGTTATTTGTACAATTTTAATTCGGTGTATATTGCTTCTTTATAATGCTCCAGTCTGATATCTGCTTCCCCCTCTGAATTCGCCTTAATGCTGTAGTAAAACTTGATTTTTGGCTCCGTGCCAGATGGTCTTACTGCAATCCAAGACCCATCTCCCATTACAAATTTCAGCACATCCGATTTTGGCAATGGCCCAAAAGAATCTGCGTGGACACCTTCCATATAGTCAATGACCGAATCAATCCCTTGAACGGGAAGCCCTTCTTCTCGCAGTCTTTTCATTATTGACTGAATTTCTTTCAACCCGTCCTTTCCTTTTAAGGTAAACGAATCAAGGTCATCTCTATAATAGCCATAACTGTCATAGATCTCATTCATTTTGTCAATAAGAGTTTTTCCTTCCGCCTTGTATTTCGCAGCCATCTCGCAGATGATTAACGAGCTAACAACGGCGTCCTTATCACGAGCATGAGTACCTACAAGATACCCGTAAGACTCTTCATATCCGAAGAAATAATTGAATGCTTTGTCAGCCGCGCCATTTTCGGCAGCTTTTTCAAATTGGGTTATTTTTTCACCAATATATTTAAAACCGGTAAGTGTATCAAATACACGCAATCCAAATGACCGCGCAATATCAGCACCAAGCTCTGATGTGACCACCGTTTTTACAACAGCACTCTTTTCCGAATACTCTGTCGACTCCAACAAGTAATCCATCATTAATGCACCGACTTGATTACCCGTCATCAGCCTATATGCATGATTTGTCCTCACCGCTATTCCTACGCGATCCCCGTCCGGGTCCGTTCCTAAAACTATATCTGCATTTTGCATTTCAGCCTGTTGAATTCCCATTTCCAAAGCCTTTTCGTCTTCGGGATTGGGACTTTTTACTGTGGGAAAATCACCATCATATATAGTTTGAGCATTTACAACATCTAGGTTGACGAATCCTTCCTGTAGTAAAGTTTGAACCACGGGGACATTTCCCGTTCCATGCAGAGGGGTATATACAATTTTCAGACTCTCTTTTGCATTATTGTCGACTAATCTGGCCTGCTTTCTTACCTCTCTAACATAAGAGTCCGTACAATCTGCCATACGGACCAAGTTCGGATTGCCAGTGAAATCGATTTCCTTGTAATCCCAAATGGCATTAACATACCGTGTTACTTCATTTGCCTGCTTTGGAACAAGTTGTCCGCCGAATTCATCATATACCTTATAACCGTTGTATTCCTTGGGGTTATGCGAGGCAGTTATTACAATCCCTGCAACACACCTCCAATATCTTACCGAGTATGACAGTTGTGGTGTCGGAACAGGAAAAGGATGCAAATAGACCCGTATTCCCATTGATGAAAGAACTCTTGCAGCCACGCGGGAAAAAATTTCCGAGTTGTTGCGCGTATCGTATCCTATTGCAACACCTCTATCCTTCCCGTCTCGTGAATATGTATTCAGGATATACTCACCAAGCCCTTTTGTTGCCTTTCCAACCGTATAAACATTCATGCGATTAGTTCCGGCACCCATGATCCCTCTCATGCCGCCGGTCCCAAATTCCAGATCTCGGTAAAACCGGTCTTCTATCTCTTTTTTATCTCTGCCGCCGGGATCCAACGCCTTCAATTCATCCCTGGTCGAGTCATCAAAAAAAGAATCTGTTTTCCAATAATCATATTTTTCAAAAACGTCCACAGGTTCTTCACTCCTTATCCGGAATATGCCATGCTTATGTATTATCAAGCAAGGAAATAACATGTTCTTTAAAACTTTCGGTCAAAAATAGTTCCTTAACTCTTTCTTTTGCGCCATTTCCCAGATTTATCCTTAATTCCTCATCCTCTGCAAGTCTTTGAATAGCTTGTGCGTAGGCTTTGCTGTCCCCGTTAGCCACTTCGAGGCCTGACACATTATTCATATTTACATAATTCACTCCAGACCCTGGTATATGAAAAGTAACTGCCGGTTTTCCGAAATACATTCCTTCAGCAAGCGCAATCCCAAACGCCTCATTCTTCGTGATGGATGGGAAACAAAAAATATCCATAGCCAAAAAATAAGCAATCAGTTCATCATCATCTACACGGCCTAGGAAGTGAACTTTATCATCCCCTGATGCTTCCGCTTTAAGCTGATTTGAAAGTTCCCCCTTTCCACCGATATAGATTCGAAATCGCTCATCCAAATATTTTGATGCCTTTACAAGATATGTAAATCCCTTATATGGGATATGTCGTCCGACACCAAAACAAATGATTTTTCCCTCATTATCTTTTCGAATCTCTGCAGCTTTTTCCCGTATGATATCAGTTACTTCCATTCTCCGCTCACTGATACAGTTCGGAATCACGATACATTTCTGTGCATATCTTCGAAGATATGGGCTACCTTCAATATAAGTTGGACTCGTTGCTACAATTGTATTTGCTCGTTTCAGCAAACATTCTGTCTGCCAATGAAAAAGTTTTCCCAAAATCTTTTGTTTAGTAATGTCCAAGTGCCAGTAGAGTATGAAACGGATCTTTTTATTCAGATATCTCAAAAGAAACTGAGCTTCAAAAGGGTTCGGATAATGGAAGATGACAGTGTCCGGAGAAAACGAACTCATAATCCTGTCCAGTTCTTTACCAAAGGTCATGGAGATTGACTGAGAAGCTACTTTTGTTATGCACCCACATCGTATAACTTCAACTCCGTCAACGATATCGCGCACAGTTTCTTCTCGCCGACACACGTAATCGCCATCCTGCGCAGTTTCGTTGAAGCAGATGATTTTCTGCTCAAACTCTCCCGCGTCAGACATCGCCCCAGCTATATCCCGTGCCACTTGCTCGATTCCGCCAATGTTAGGATACAGGTAGTTGGAGATTTGAAGGACTTTTTTCATTATTATTTCGCTCCTTCTTTTTTAAGTACCGCAAAGACCGTTCTGAATATACACAGCAGATCAAGGTACAATGAACAGTTTTTCACGTAGTAATACTCCAACTCCAACCGTTCTTTATAATCGATGTTTGATCTGCCATTGCACCCCCACCACCCCGTTATACCGGGTTTCACTTTCTGGTACAGTTTTAATCCCTCGTGCATTTCCAACTCTCCTTCAACGAGGGGACGGGGGCCTACAAGACTCATCTCCCCCTTCAAAACATTTATCAGTTGAGGCAACTCATCAATTGAAGTCTTACGAAGTATCTTCCCTATCTTCGTGATACGTGGATCCTCCTCGAACTTCTGGTTTTCTTCCCACTCCTTCCGGTACTTCTCCTGTTGGAGCATCTTTATAAGGAGCTCCTCCGCATTCCACACCATGCTTCGGAACTTGTATATCTCAATCTGCGCCCCGTTCTTTCCCACTCTCTTCTGCTTGTAAAAAATACTTTTTGTATCACCGTTTACCAGAAATGCCAGTTTGACAAGCAAACATATTGGCAGAAGAACAACGATCCCAATCAAGCCAATAATAATATCAAACGCTCTCTTGATAGGAAAATAAGCAATCTGCTTGGGAGAAAAAGAGAAACTACTCGCGCTTAATGTTTGGAATATTCCTAGCGAACGAACCTCCTGCTCTTCCGGATAAAAGCCGATTGCTTTTTCGGTAGCAAAATGAATAACAACTCCATTATCTGATAGTTTCTTATAAATCTCTCCTGAGACCCTCCTCGGGGATGTGGCAACCAACACTTCTGGTATGTTGTTATCTAAAACAAATTGTACATAGCAATCCTGAATAACAGGGACGCTCATATCGGTGTAGGCGGTTGTTCCTCCTATTAAATGGATTCCTGCAACTTTATATGCGTTAAAATCTCCTGCGCAAACATCATGTATTGTCTCCCCTATGGAATCAGCCTCTCCGATAACAAACAGCGGAATCTGTTTTGTTGCATTGGTAACGATAATCTTTGAAACGAGTAGTTTCTTCCAAATGTATTTCAGTACTACTGATAAAGCGAAATACATCGAATATGTAATAAACAGCATCACTCTGGAATAGTTGATGCCGATTTTAAACGCATAGAAAATAACACTCGCAGAAACAAAGTTAAAGAACGCCATCTGTATAGAGCGGAATATTTCTTGATAATATCGTCTTCTGAAAATTCCGCTATATGGATTGAGCAGAAAAGTAATTACAATGTTTAGGAGAACTACTGTAATTAAAAGACCAACCCATGTCCCGATATGGATAAACTCAAAATCTCCAAATTTGATTCTATACGCAATAGCAAATGAGAAAATCAAACAAAGCATGTCGATTATCATAAAATCGACATGTTTAATCCAAGAATAGCTGTTACTTGTTTTCATCTATCGACTCCTATTCTCGACTTCCTCTCATTCAACCAAATAGGCCATCATATGCATATTCAGCAAGTCACTGCATAATACCAAGAGAAGAAATACAAATACTGTTGTTGCCATTTCCAATAGTTCAGGACTGTTTTTTCGCTTTTGAATCACTGTATAGTACAGTGTCGGAAGCATAGGAATAAAATACCTTCCCTGGATTCCCCATATCGTTTTTCTTCCAATACTGGTCCATGAAAGAGCCCTTATAACAACAATACCGCCAAAACCGAAGAATACAATAATAATAATCACTTTTCCCCATAAAGGAATGTTCGACACATCTCCCTCATCTTCCTTGGCAGCAAGATATATAATAATTGCAAAAATGATTGCATAAACAGGTGAAAAATACGTCTCCCAAGAAAGTCTAGAGCCAAATGCATCCCAGAACCACGTGAACGCTTGTTCTTTAACTGTACGACCCACCAGGAAAACAAAATCGAAGGGGCTATCCAGAAAATACATTAAACTGTAGCTTTGCTCATTGGCCTTTCCCAAAAGAGCATCTATGAAATGTCTCGCATATCCTCCTTGCCCCATTATTTCCAAAGCACCAACACCCGCCGCTACTGCTATCGCAACTGTGCCGAACAGAATCCCCATTTTTTTCCATGAGATTCCGTACATTTCATTCCAGGGAAGAACGCAAAATACACTCATTACAAGGACATATGCTTTACATGAAAGCAAAACTAAAAACAAAGAAATAATACAAAGCAGTTCCACAGCGGAAAGTCGCCTTTTCAATCTTGTCACGTTATATCGGACTCTGGTCCAATAGGCAATCGCCAAAAAACTTATCAAGAAACAGAAAGCATCCTGGTTGACACTGATACATTGATTAATCGTGAGTGGAAGAAGCAGAAAACAGAAAAGAATCCCCTTACCAGATTTTGCGATTCTCAATATCACACTACCCACGAATAGATATAAAAGAATATTTAATCCTCTTGCAAAATAGTAAGTTGTGAATGCGTTCAACTTCAGGATTCTTCCGAGAGAAATCCCTATCGCTGGAAGAATATATACGATTGCTTTACCGACATGTCCTTGGTGGGAGTTATCAACCAAAGAGATATCTCCAGATCTATGCCCTGCAAGAGTAACTGCCATATAGGTTCCTTCTAGGTTCGGTACTGCCCATCTACTTTCCACAATAGAGACATCCTCTGCCCGAATGACATCCTCATCCACCCCCATTATCCTGTTTGAAAGCCGGTATGCCTCTATATAATGATCATTTTCGTCGCAAGCTGTTCCTGGATACAAGAGAATGGAGAATACAATAACCACGGGAATAGCTACACATAAGAAAACTCTATATAAAGGATATTTCTTTATCCAAAGAGAATAATAAAGACCAACAAGTGCTGTATAAATAAGTGCATTGATAAGAATGAATATGAATACTGTAAATGGAAAACCGCCTGAGGCTTTTAAAGCAGTTCCCCCATTTCTAGACGCAACCCGAATATTCTCACCATCTCTAACATCAATACGAAGAACATATACTTCTCTTTGATCTACTGTGCTTAACTCTGAAAACAGTGACACAAATCGATTTGTGTTTTTCTCCATATTGACCGTTCTATCAGAAACACACACCCATGCGCCATCGTAAAGCGTAGCTTTTATTGTGGCAGTTTCAGGCGTTTCCACATAGAGAAATACATCAGAAAAAGCATCAAAGCTTACGAAAGAAAACTCAACAGTATCACCCTTTGACAGGGTGATACTGTTTTTTTCTGATAGTCCGCTCTTCCCTATCAAGACGTTCATAGGAAAAAAGTGGCCTGTACCGTTTTGTGAATACGCAAACACCCAAATTAGTACACAGCTTATTACAAACGCTAATGACGCCACGCAGAGAATTATCGTTTTCTTTTTCTTGGAACCGTCCACTTTTGTCCCTCTACACAAAATATCGGTCTCCCCTTGCCTTTTGCAAAAGTGGGAAAGATCGTTTCTATGTGAATATTTTATCTTTTTGCATGGTGAAATACAAACTTCTTACTTCGCTCTCACTTTTCCTATGTATGTGTTAGTTAGATTATCTCCCTTTGAATTACCGCTCTCCCATTATGATTTAATAAATTCCTCCTATAATTCGAGATCATCATGTCCGTGTGCTCTCTGCAAATCATTATTATTTACAGACTCTTCTCGATTTCTTTTTAGGGCGTCCCGATCACTCAGTCTTTCTCCTCCAATACGCGTTCTCGCCGTCTCCATAGAAGATCTTTCGTCCCGAGCTAGCCACTGCTTATATGCGGCTCTTTCTCTGTTGATCTTCGCCTGCCTTTCCGGAATAAGCTGTTCTCTAAAAAGGAGCGTCTTTCTCTCGGCGACTATAATTTCGGGAATCCGTGGGGCGTGTCTGATCATCGTCCCGAGAAGTTTTACTGTCTTATTAATAGAACTGCTTCCCTTCTCGCTTTTAAGCAGATCTTTATGTAGCGCTTTCATCTCATTGACCGTTTTAAACTTGTGCTTCCGGGTCAATTCAAGTTGACGCGTATACCATTCGCTTTTTTGACACGCAAGTTTGCATTCCGGTGAAACCAAGAAAGGAAGCTCCAACCTGTGATCCTTTCCAATCCCGATAATATCAGCCAGCCATTCATATTGTTCATACAGCGGCTTGTTCCTAACGATCCGCACCTCGTTCATTGCATTCTTATCGAGAATCTTTCGTATCAATCGATTTTCCTTTTCAATCTTCTCCCAAAAAGCACCCCTTTTTTCTTCCACGTCAATCTGTCTCTGATTTCTGCTGGGCCCTATCTTGAATTTAAAAAACTCATATTTCCTATCTACCCTTGTCAAAGGAATAAAACGGCTGTCTGATACCGTGCGTATCATGGTTTGCATGTTCAATAGACTTCTTCCGACCACACGTTCTTCCACGATATATCCCTCATAATTCATGAGACGGCAAAAATCATCCATTGAGTAAGAGATCTCCATGATCCGATCAACTGTTTCCCGAATCAGGTTGAACTTGGATGGTTTCCCACTTCTCTCGCTCATTGATTTTTTTCGTGTATGGTCTGAACGGTCCTTTCCGATAACGCTGAGTCCATATTTACGGCACAATTCATCGGATAGATCTCTGAATCTGTACCTCTCCTTCTTTTTGTTTTGCCACTTTGCTCCGCTCCACATGGAGATCGGGTTCACGATGAAGTGATTATGTATATTATCTGTATTTAAGTGTGTAGTTACGACTACCTGATAATCTTCCCCCCACATCTCCTCTGCCAAACGAACCCCGATTTCATGGCACAATTCGGGACTTGACTCGCTTCCTCTAAAGGATTGCTTTGCATGGTAGCATGTTACTCTTCCGCCGCGCTTTCCGAATCTTGTCTGAACAAATCTCATTTCCCGCTCAGCTTTATCCGGATGGCAATTTACTCCTGTAACAAATATAATCTTTTCATCATTTACATCTCCACTGCTGTCAGGAAGTTCGCTCTCCTCTCTTATCTCTGTTGTCTTTTCTTCATTGGTTGCATAGATCAGCGAATCCTCGATATCACCATGGACTGCCGAAATCAATGTCACTGCCATTCAATTCCGTCCTCCTCAATTCGTGTATTTGTAATCCAGCCCTGTTTCTTCCGTCTTTTGGACAGTTCCATCTCTCTGTTCCAACGCTGCATAATAAGTGGCCAATACCAGTTCCTTCACTTCTCTGACCTCCTCGAGAAGAGATTTGTCGCCCATATCCAGTACTCTCTTCTCAAGTCTGCGCATCCCTATGAAGATACTTTGGAGTTCTTCCGTTGGTGCCGGATAGTATTCCTCTTCACGTATACAGCTCATAACATACTGGCTTACGCTCATCTTTGCTTTCTCCGCTTCCCGCAGAATCCGCTGCTTTTCTTTTTCTGTAACTCTTATGTGGATATCATCTGTTCTTCTTTTGTTCAATCTACAACCCTCCTATTCACCGTATTCCGTATCCATTCTTTCCTCCTTGCTAAAGAAAGGATTTTCATTATAAAACGCATTTTGCCTAACGCAAAGCGTTTCGTCCAACTTACAGAGATTTAATAGTTTGTTAATAATTAGCTTCTTGGAAAACAGGCCTCTTCCGGAATCCCATAGCCTTGATTCCTGATTACCGCGTTCCGACAATACTAACCGTGCATCCTTGTTTTATAGTGCTATTCTGGAGCTTATTGTTCCTTTCATGCGCTCCCCTTTCTGACATCATCTGTCGCGTTCTTTTCCATCCCCAAACCCTATGTAACAAGAAATCTCCCTCTTTGCATCCAGTTGACATAACTTTTCTACAGTCTTGGTGTGTCAAGTATACTTGACACACCAAAGTATATTAAACCCGGTTTCTGTCGAAACCGGGTAAGAAGCATTTCATATCGTAAATTGAATATTTATACCATGATTGGGATCCACTCAGGGTTTCTGTCAAATCATATCATCTTTTTTGTTAAATGCACTGATAAGGATAAAACTGAGAGTGAAGCAAATCAAAGGAATCCCCGCCATTGCAAAATTGAAGAATCCCCTAAGAGCAGCAGTCTGTTCAATAACCTGCTCACTGCTTGAAGGAACGATATATCCGAACTTGCTGATACTGAACAGGATCGCCGTTTGCCCAAGCCCAAGGCTTATATTGTGGACGATTGAATTCACGGAAGCAGCAAGCGAGTCATACCGATTGCCGGTTTTTCTTTCGATGCGATCCATTACATCAGAAAGAAGTGAGATGGACATCGTGGTCGGGACACTCCCCACCGATTTGATGAACATCCCGATCAGTACCAGGACAAAATTACTTGGGCTGAGTAACACGATCAAACTTCCGATTATTCCGAGCAGGAATCCCGCTTTCATCGTGTTGTATTTGCCGTATTTTTTAACGATCGGCCACAGGAGAAATGTACCGATTCCGAGAGGAAACTGTCCGATCACATTCAAAAGTGCCTGGAAGTTCGCGCCGCTCTGTACACTGTTGCCCAGCACCCAGTTGCAGTAGTAGATCATGGAACTGGTCATGAAGCAGGAGTCCAGTTGTCTCAGCGCGATAAGAAGGATCACAACGCCCCATTCCCTGTACCGGAAACTCTCCTTCATCTGTTTCAGGATCGGACTGCTCTCCTTACTATCATTGATCCGTTCCTTCGTAAAGTAGTACTCGATCAGCGCTGCCGGAACAGCTATGATCGACAGGATCAGCATAAAACGGAACCATCTGCTCTGTGCGTCCGCTCCTACTCCGATTCCCCGAATGATGAACGGCATCAGGACTGCGCTGAGCGTTCCGGGTATCATACCTTCCGAAACATTTTTAAACAGAGAAAGTTTATCCCTCTCCTCCGTCTTTCTGGATGCCCTCGGAAGCAGCATATTGTGTGCGAGCGCATAAATGTTGAATGCGATAACGAAGAAGAAGTTGTAGCTGAACAGGATCCAAAGAACCTGGACCTGATAGGATGCATGGGGTATCGCATAAAGCAGGATACCGGCGAAGGGAAGAATTGCGCCGGAAACCAGAAGCCATGGCCTCGCCTTGCCCTGAGAAGTAGACGTCTTTCCGATCAGGTTTCCAAATACGATGTTCATCACGGCCACCGCAATCTTGGATATAATCGGCATTATAACGATGACGGATCCGGTAACCCCAACGACATCCGTATAAAACTGCATCAGGTATGTTCCGGAAAGTGCCGAGATCATAAGGTACATCAGGCTCGGTCCCAGCAAATATCCCAGAAACATCTCTGCTTTTCCAACGTTCTCACTGTCAACTCTTGAACGAAGTATCAATTTATCCCAAACTCTCATATTTTCCCTACCGCGTTGTTTTTCGCTCCCCATCATAATGATTCCTTCAAACGTGAACAACAACATTTTTCCGAATGTTGTCGGTTTCTCTCTCTTCGGGACTCTCGTCACACTTCATTACCTCATACAGAAGGCTGGTAAAAATCTCCCTTCCGCAGAATATGTCAATATAACTTGTCATCTGCAATCATTGTGTCAAACGAGCATCTTCCAGCCTGGCGAGTTATGGTTTTGCCCATCGAGTAGGGGCTAACCTGTAGCCCCTCTCACACCACCGTACGTGCCGTTCGGCATACGGCGGTTCAACTTAGTTTCAAAGCATGTCGCTCAACATAGTAATCCAACGGACTAACGAGGCCACGCCTCGTTAGTTTTTC